>Ga0073906_1000121_pt1 | contig 126366 bp, 114 predicted proteins | sample Inofromicrocosms_FD_65485 | JGI IMG/M metagenome (GOLD analysis project Ga0073906, IMG submission 65485) | Mouse cecum microbial communities from Vienna, Austria - Inoculum for glucosamine and mucus D2O microcosms | ecosystem: Host-associated > Mammals > Digestive system > Large intestine >...
TCCCTTTTTGGTGCCTGACCCCCGACTTCACGCACTATCTTTATTACACAAGAACAGCTATTCAAGACACAACATAAGAAAGGTTCCAAACAAATAGTACTACGATAAACATAAATTTATCTAAGCAAAATTTTTTCGCAGATTTTTATTCAACTTTTTAAAATATCGGGAGGTTTTTTCAATGGACAGGATCGTCGAGATCATAACCTCGGTCAACAGTGCGGTAAACGGCGTTGTCTGGGGCATACCAATGCTTATTCTTATAATATCCACGGGCATTTACATGACCGTCAGGACAGGCTTCTTTCAGATAACAAAAATAAAACACTGGGCAAATGAAACGTTTCTTGCCATTTTCAAAAAAAGATCGGTAACAAAAACCAAGGAGAAAAAAGCCATTTCCCAATTCCAGGCTTTATCAACCGCCCTTGCCGCCACTATTGGCACGGGAAATATCGCGGGCGTTGCAACGGCTATAGCCGTGGGAGGTCCCGGAGCGGTGTTCTGGATGTGGCTTTCCGCGTTTTTCGGAATGATGACGAACTACTCCGAAAACGTGTTGGGTATCTTTTACCGAAAGAAAAACGACCACGGTGAATGGTCGGGCGGCGCGATGTACTACATCAACGAGGGGCTCAAGGATCGCAAGGGCTTTAAGCATATAGCCAAACCCCTCGCGGTGCTGTTCTCCATATTCTGCGTGCTGGCTTCCTTCGGTATCGGAAACATGACCCAGGTTAACTCCATTTCCAGCGCAATGAAGTCCAACTTCAACATTCCCACTGTTGTGACCGGTATTGTTCTGGCAGTTATTGCCGCTCTCGTAATCGTGGGCGGTATCAAGCGTATCGCAAGCGTTACAGAAAAGCTTGTGCCGTTTATGGCTCTGTTCTATATAATCGGCTGCCTGATAATTTTCTTTTCCAACTTTCACCAGATACCCTATGTGTTTTCAAGCATTTTCAGCAATGCCTTTAATTTCGGCGCTATTGCAGGAGGCATCGGCGGCTACATAATAAAGCGCGCCGTTACCATGGGATTCAAAAGAGGCGTTTTCTCCAATGAAGCGGGTCTCGGCTCTTCGGTAATGGTGCATTCCGCTTCCGACGTAAAGGAACCTGTTGTGCAGGGTATGTGGGGAATCTTTGAGGTATTCTTTGATACCATTATCGTCTGCACTCTCACTTCGTTTGTGATCCTTTCAAGTCCTGCGGAGTCCAAGACCTTTAACGAAGCAATGCAGAGCATTTCCACCGAAGCGCAGTATTTTGAGATACATACCGCAAGCGGCGGGGACATTGTTAACCTTATTGACGACAATGTAAACGCGCTCTACAAGGTAGCTCCGGCGGACGCGGCGGAGGGTACTTATACGGAGTACGCCGCGAAAACCGTTTACGGACAGGATCTGACCGTAAAGCTTCTTAATGCGGACACGGCAAGCGGCGAAAGCGATTTTACATATGCAAACGTTATGGAGATACGGGGCGTTCAGGGCAAAAACGCTGACGGAACTTTTATGACCGATGAAAACGGAAATCCCGTTATTACATCGGTGGAGATAACCGAAGTTAACGGCGTTCCCCTTGTTACCTATGCTTTCAGTCTGCGTTTGGGTTCATTCGCGGGAAAAGTTCTCGCTATAGCAATTCTTTTGTTTGCATTTTCAACGGTGCTGGGCTGGTCGTTCTACGGCACGAAGGCGCTGGAGTATCTTTTCGGAACAAAGGCTACTATCGTCTACAAGGTGATATTCGTGCTGTTCGTTATAGTGGGCTGCACTATGAATCTCAGTCTTGCATGGGATATCGCCGATACCCTAAACGGACTTATGGCGGTACCCAACCTTATCGGCGTGCTCCTGCTTTCGGCTACGGTAGTCAGGATCACGGGGAACTATATCAGAAGAAAGATCAAAAAGACAAGTCCCGACGAAAAGCCTATGCTATCGGTCTATACCGACATTCAGGCGGAGCAGGCGGCAAAGCTTGCGGAAGAGGAATGATCTGTAAAAAATATAGGAACAGGGAGAAAACGGTTGTTGTTTTCTCCCTGTTTTGGCTTTTCCGGAAAAGGTCAGGTTTTAGCGCGGATTTGTTATTTTTATACCGGGACATTTTTGCTTTGTCTTGAATAGTTGTTTTTGCCGCACTTGCCGTCGTCAGCAGCGGCAGCCGGAACGCTTATCGGCATATACGCGAAAAGCATTAAGGCTATGCTTAATGTTTAACGCCGTAAAAAATGAAATAGTTCTTTTCCTTAGTTGTTTCGCGATTGCATATAAAATTGCGTATAAATAACAAGTTTTGCAATTTTTATTAGGGCAAACGGGCATCGTTATGCCGAAGCCCTACAGCCGGATTGTGGGTCTGCGGACGTTACAGCAAAGCTTGCCATATGCCCCGCGTATAATTTAACGGAAATTACTTAAACGACAGTTCAGGCTCAAATATTTACGGAAAAAGCCGCAGCGCCAGTATATAGCACGGAGGCTTTTAATGATTTTGTTTTTTGTCGGAAAACGCCTTTGTCAACAAGTCTGCAAAGGGCCGGTAAAAAAACCTTTTTTTTAGTAAAAAAAGTACTTTACAACCGCAGACATTTGTGTTAAAATAATATCAGCGTATGTACTATATATAATACCGCTTTACAGCATTTGCTTTAAGGCGGAGCTGTATATGTCGTGTCATACAATATGTTTTTAGGAGGATTGTCCAAAATGGCAAGAAAAAAACAAACCATGGACGGCAACAACGCTGCGGCGTGGGTCTCTTATCCCTTTACCGACGTTGCTGCTATCTACCCGATCACCCCTTCCTCTGTAATGGCTGAGGTCACCGACCAGTGGTCCGCGAAAAAGCAGAACAACCTGTTCGGTCAGCCTGTAAAAGTAGCTGAAATGCAGTCCGAGGCAGGCGCTGCCGGTACTGTTCACGGCTCCCTTTCCGCAGGCGCGCTTACTACTACCTACACGGCTTCTCAGGGTCTGCTCCTGATGATCCCCAATATGTACAAGATCGCCGGCGAGCTTCTCCCCTGCGTTATCCATGTTTCCGCAAGATGCGTAGCTTCTCACGCTCTTAACATCTTCGGCGACCACTCCGACGTTTATGCGTGCCGTCAGACAGGCTTCGCAATGCTCTGCTCCTCAAACGTTCAGGAGGTCATGGATCTCGGCGCGGTAGCTCACCTTTCCACTATCAAGGGAAGAGTTCCCGTTCTCCACTTCTTCGACGGCTTCCGTACCTCCCACGAGATACAGAAGATCGACGCATGGGACTACAAGGACCTTGAGGATATGCTGGATAAGAAGGCTGCTCAGGCATTCAGAAACCGCTCCCTTAACCCCGAGCACCCCGTGCTCCGCGGCACCGCTCAGAACGGCGACATCTTCTTCCAGGCTCGCGAGGCCTGCAACGAGTACTACAACAAGTTCCCCGAGATCGTTGAAGAGTACATGAACAAGGTAAACAAGAAGATAGGCACAAACTACAAGCCTTTCAACTACTACGGCGCGCCCGACGCTGATCACGTTATCATCGCTATGGGCTCCGTATGCGACACTATCGAGGAGACTATCGACTTCCTCAACAAGGAGTACGGCGCAAAGCTGGGTCTTGTTAAGGTTCGTCTGTACAGACCTTTCTGCGCTGACAAGCTTGTTGAAGCTCTCCCCGAGACAGTTAAGCAGATATCCGTTCTCGACAGAACAAAGGAACCCGGCTCCCTGGGCGAACCCCTTTACCTTGACGTTGTTGCAGCTCTCAAGGGCACTAAGTACCACAACGTTGTTGTCTGCGGCGGACGCTACGGTCTTGGCTCTAAGGATACCACTCCCGACCAGATCAAGGCTGTTTTCTGGAACGACTACAAGAAAGAGACCTACAAGCCCCGCTTCACTATCGGCATCACCGACGACGTTACAAACCTGTCGCTTCCCAGCGAGGGCAAGCTTGATACTGCTCCCGAGGGAACAGTCGCCTGTAAGTTCTGGGGTCTCGGCTCCGACGGTACTGTCGGCGCAAACAAGAACTCCATCAAGATCATCGGCGACCATACCGATATGTACGCTCAGGCATACTTTGCTTACGACTCCAAGAAGTCCGGCGGCGTAACGGTTTCCCACCTCCGTTTCGGAAAGACTCCCATCAAGTCCACATACCTTGTTAATATGGCTGACTTTGTTGCATGTCACAACCAGTCCTATATCGACAAGTACAATATGGTTCAGGATATCAAGCCCGGCGGAACGTTCCTCCTCAACTGCCAGTGGAGCAAGGACGAGGTTGAGCAGTACCTCCCCGGTCAGGTAAAGAGATACCTTGCAGAGAACAATATCAAGTTCTACATCATCGACGGCGTTGACATCGCAAGAAAGATAGGTCTGGGCAACAGGACCTCCACGGTTCTCCAGTCCGCGTTCTTCAAGCTTGCGAAGATCATTCCCGAAGCCGACGCTATCAAGTACATGAAAGAAAAGGCTCTCGCTTCCTTCGGCAAGAAGGGCGACGACGTTGTAAAGATGAACTACGACGCTATCGACGCGGGCGCAAAGAACGTTGTTGAGGTTCCCGTTCCCGAGTCCTGGAAGTCCTGCAAGGATTCCAAGATGGGTATGCCCAAGGCTAAGGGCGACAGAAAGGATCTCGTAAACTACGTTAACAACATTCAGATTCCCGTTAACGCTCAGATGGGCGATACTCTCCCCGTTTCCGCGTTCAAGAATATGCCGGACGGCACGTTCCCTCAGGGTTCTGCGGCTTACGAGAAGAGAGGCATTGCCGTTGACGTTCCCTCATGGAACCCCGACAACTGTATCCAGTGCAACTTCTGTTCTTACGTTTGTCCTCATGCCGTTATCCGTCCCGTTGTAATGACCGACGACGAGCTGAAGAGCGCTCCCAACGGTACAACAGGTCTGAAGATTGCGGGTCTTGACAAGATGAATTTCGTTATGACGGTTTCCGCTCTGGACTGCACAGGCTGCGGCTCCTGCGCAAACGTATGTCCCGGCAAGAAGGGCGAAAAGGCTCTCACAATGAAGCCTCTGGCAGAGCAGATCGAAAAGCAGAACCTGTTCGCATACGGACAGGAGCTTCCCGAGAAGAAAGAGATTGCAGAAAAGTTCAAGGAAACTACTGTCAAGGGCTCTCAGTTCAAGCAGCCTCTGCTTGAATTTTCCGGCGCGTGCGCGGGCTGCGGCGAGACTCCTTACGCTAAGCTTGTAACACAGCTCTTCGGCGACAGAATGTTTATCGCAAACGCTACTGGCTGTTCGTCCATCTGGGGCGGCTCGGCTCCGTCCACACCGTACACCGTAAACAAAGAGGGCAAGGGTCCCGCTTGGGCTAACTCCCTGTTTGAGGATAACGCAGAGTACGGCTACGGTATGTTCCTTGCACAGAATACTCTTCGTCAGAGAGCTGTTGCAAAGCTTCTCGAAATGCAGAAGTCCGCTAAGGGCGGCATGAAGACAGCTATCGAGAATTATATGTCCACAATGAACGACGGCAATGCAAACAAGGCTGCTACAGCCGAGCTTATCAAGGCTCTGGAGGGAAGCAAGTCCGAGGCTGCCGCAGAGGTTCTGGAGCTTAAGGATTACCTGGGCAAGAAGTCCATGTGGGTATTCGGCGGCGACGGCTGGGCATACGATATCGGTTTCTCCGGACTTGACCACGTTATTGCTTCCGGCGAGGACGTTAACATCTTCGTATTCGATACCGAGGTTTACTCCAACACAGGCGGACAGTCCTCCAAGTCCACTCCTACAGGCGCGATTGCACAGTTCGCAGCCGCAGGTAAGGAGACCAAAAAGAAAGACCTTGCAGGCATCGCAATGAGCTACGGTTACGTTTATGTTGCGCACATCGCAATGGGCGCCGACATGAACCAGTGTATCAAGGCTATCACCGAGGCTGAGGCTTATAACGGTCCTTCCCTTATCATTGCTTACGCTCCTTGTATCAACCACGGTATCAAGGCTGGCATGAGCAAGGCTATGGACGAGGAAAAGAAAGCTGTTGAGGCAGGTTACTGGCACCTCTACAGATACAACCCTGCGCTCAAGGACGAGGGCAAGAATCCGTTCTCGCTGGACAGCAAGGTACCTGCTGTTGACGAGAAGTACAAGGACTTCCTCATGGGCGAGGTTCGTTACAATGCTCTTGCACGTCAGAATCCCGAAAGAGCGGATATGCTCTTCAGCAAGGCTGTAAACAACGCTAAGGATCGTTACGATTATCTTACCAGACTTACAAAGCTTTACGGTACTGACGAGAAGTAAGACTTTAGCAAATACTTTGCTGTAATGCTATAAAGTATTACCCCCTGCAGCAGGCTTGTGCCTTATGCAGGGGGTTTTTACAGCTGTAAATTTATTAAGCTTATTTCCGCAAAAACTGTTTTCGGGGGGGAACCAAAAACAAATATTACAGGAAGAGTAAAAATTTTGCGGATTTTGTTACCGTTTCGTAACCTGTTTTATAACCGCAAAATTAAGCCGTAGAAACGGTTTGCAAAAAATCTCAATTAAAAACAGTTACAAATTGTAACTGTAAAAATATGTAATAAGGTAAGAGAAAATATTTACAAGGAATATTCTTCCAATAAATTTGCCGTAAAATTATATGAAAAACGACATAAAAACCAGAATAAAATTGTGCTATTCTACAAAAAAGATTAAGAAAATGTGACTAAAAAGGATTAAGTGTTGCTTTTTGAGAAAAATGCGGTATAATAATATCAATGTAACTGTTTTGTAACTGTTTGCGATTTATGTAAATTTACGTCAGTTTGAATATTATGTGTGAACAACATGAAAAAAACGAGAGGAGAGATCAAAATGAACCTGTTTCCCAACGCTTCCTGCGGGTATCGCACTCCGGTGAAGCTGACGGATAACGCCGTTTCGGACAAGAAAAATATAAGCTTCGAATCGGCTATGGTCAACATGGGTTCGCTTGTTACATATCTTGCCGCCGCCGCTGTAAAAAGAACAGCGTTCTTCCTGAAAAAAGCCGCGGTAAAGGCTGTAAGCAGCGCAGCACCCATGAAAAGCCTTGCTTTAAGCATAAAGCAGATAGGCAAAATAAAAACTGCCGCCCGCAGGACAAAAGAAAAATTTGCGGACAGCAAAAGGAAATTCTCAGAGAGAAAAGCGGAAGCAGGACTGGCAAAGGCACTGTCTCTTCAGCTTTCCGATATGGCTGAGTCGATCGGAAACGGCAGAAAGATCGCAGCTTCACTTATAAATTACGCTGTACCTGTTGCCTGCGTTGCATTTCTTGTATGTGTTGTTGCCGATAAAGCGTCTGCGGATTACGGCGTTACTGTTGAGTATAACGGTCAGGAGATCGGCGTGGTTTCAGAGGAGACCGTTCTGAACAACGCTCAGGAGGTTATTTCCGAAAGAGCGACTTACTATGATACAAACAGCGATACCTATATTACGGCTACGCTTTCCCTTAAACCCCTCGGCGCGCAGGACGAGATCATTGATGAAATGACTCTTGCCGACGCTATTCAGGAGCAGATAGATATTCAGGTTCCCGAGGAAAACAGCGTTATTGCAGAGGACGGAAACATTTCCGAAACTGAGAACACAGGTGACTTTGGAGAAACCGGTGCAGATACGGAGTTTAACATTTACGGAGAGGCTATAGAGCCGAACGAAGCAGTCCCCGCTGTCCCCGGAAGCGAGCAGGACAACAGAGAGCGTGCTTTCGTTGTTACCGTTGACGGAGAAGTCATCGGAGCTGTAAAGGCAAACAACGAGATCACCGATTTCCTTGAGGAAAAGAAGGAGGAATACCTTACCGATGATATTGTGGAGGTCTCTTTCGACAAGGATATTGAGTACACCTACGAGCAGTATGTTGATCCCAGTGAGATAATCGACCAGAACGATATTATCGACAAGCTTGATTCAATTGTTTCAGAGCCTCTTTACTATGAGATACGCGAAGGCGACAACCCCTGGAACATTGCGCACAACAACGGCATGACCACCGATGAGCTTGTGGACTGCAATATTACGTTCAAGGGCGAAAAGATCGACGACCTTACTCAGTACTGCCCTGTCGGCGCGATAGTACAGCTCAGCGAGGAAGTTCCTTATCTTCAGGTTCTTACCACAAGAGAGGTTGAATATACCGAAGCTATAGATTACGAGATCGTCAAGACCAAAGATCCCGATATGTACAAGGGCGATTCCGAGGTAGACGTTCCGGGCGTTGAGGGCGAAAAGAAAGTCCGCGCAATGGCTACCTACAGAGGAGATGTTCTCGTTTCCACCGAGGTAGTTGATGAAGTAGTCATTTCCGAGCCTGTTACAAAGTATATGCGCGTTGGCACAAGAGAGACCACCACTCCCGTAAGCACAGGATCGGGCGGGTCCGGCGATTATTTCTGGCCTGTTGACGGCGGCTACATTTCCGCTTATCAGGGCGACGGAAGAGGACATAAGGGCATTGATATCGCAGCTCCATACGGAACGCCCATTTATGCCGCAGAGTCGGGTACTGTTATTGAGACCGGCGACGGTTGGAACGGAGGCTACGGAAACTGCGTAAGAGTTCAGCACGACGACGGAAACGTTACGGTTTATGCTCACCAGAGTTCTATTGCGGTAAGCTACGGAGACTATGTGGTAAAGGGACAGCTTCTCGGTTATGTCGGAAGCACGGGTGACTCCACAGGCAACCACCTCCACTTTGAGGTGCGCAGCTACGGAACATACGCAAATCCTCTTGACTACGTTTCCCAGTATTGATGTCAGCGTCCCGGAGGCGGCTTTTAAGGCTGCCGTCGGGACTTTTATTTTTGCACAATTCTTTCGCCCTGATTTCAGCGGCTTTTCACATAATTTACACAAATGCAGGGTATCATATAACCGTACCCGAAAGAAACGGGTACGATCCCCCCAAAAGTGCTTTTATATGCAGGTTTATTTACCCCGTAAGCCTGTCAGGTGAAAACCATATAAAAGACCTCAGCCTCGGGCTGATTACCCCTACGGTCCGAGGTAACCCCCAATAATCCTATATCATGATCTCCGCCCCTGTCTCCCCCGACAGGGGCACTTTTTTTGATGCGGGACAGAAGGCCCGTCTCCTGCGGATTATGCTGTGATATTTTTATGTGCCGCTGTAAATAAGCAGAAAATTTTTACTCTTATTGATAATCTACAAAAAATGTTTAACAATGGAAACAAAAATTACAATTTGATAAAAAAGTTTAAAAAAATCTTGTAGAGACAGCTTTTCCGTGATATAATAGTATATGTGACGATTTTTACGGGCGAATTGCACGTCGGCTGTGAATTTCCGACGTTTTAAATAAAATTGGAGGTTAAAAAATGTTTACTAAAGAAATAGGCATAGACCTGGGTACGGCGAATACCCTTGTATATATGAGAGGAAAGGGGATAATTATCCGCGAACCCTCGGTAGTGGCTGTGGATACCCGCACAGACCGCGCAAAATACGTAGGTCAGGAGGCAAAGGACGTTATCGGACGCACTCCCGGCTCAATTATCGCGGTAAGACCCCTTAAAGACGGCGTTATCGCCGATTTTGAGATAACCACAACCATGCTCCAGGAGTTCATCAAAAAGGCTCTCAAGGGTTCTATGTTCGCAAAGGCTCACGTTATCATCTGTATCCCCTCGGGAGTAACTGCCGTTGAAAGGCGCGCCGTTAAAGAAGCCGCTGAAAATGCGGGAGCCAAAAAAGTAAACATTATCGAAGAACCTATGGCTGCCGCTATAGGCGCGGGTCTGCCCGTATCCGAACCGCAGGGTTCAATGATCGTGGATATCGGCGGCGGCACTTCCGAGGTTGCTGTTATCTCTCTGGGCGGAATAGTTACCTCCCGTTCCGTTAGAGTTGCCGGAGACGCTTTCGATACCGCTATCATCAACTACATTAAGAAAAAGTACAATCTGCTTATAGGCGAGCGCACCGCAGAGAACGTTAAGATAGCTATAGGCTCGGCGTTCCCCATGGAGCAGGAATCCGATATGGAAATAAAGGGACGCAACCTTTTGAACGGTCTTCCAGAAAACATCAACGTTACCTCCGCTGAGATACGGGAGGCTCTTGCCGAGCCTCTGTCCCACGTTGTGGAGGCTATCAAGGTGACTCTTGAAAAGACTCCCCCGGAGCTTGCGGCGGACATCATCGACCAGGGCATAACTCTTGCAGGAGGCGGAGCGCTTATCCGCGGTCTTGACAAGCTCATCAACAAGGAAACCGGTATGCCTGTAAACGTTGCGGAGACTCCCCTTGACTGCGTTGCAGACGGCACCGGCAAGGTTCTGGAGGACATCGAGCGTTTGAGAGAGGTTCTTAACGACGATTCAAAATATTATTAATATTTTGCAGGGGCGGATTCCATGGCTGCCGTCAGTCTTACACCTTAAATAGCAACGGGCGCAGGGATGCGCCCCTACAAATACGCAAAAGCTGTCAACTATTAATTATCAACTGTTAGGGAGTATCACGGTGAAGGATTTTTTTAAAACAACAAAATTTAAGATCCTTGCCGCGCTTATGGCTGTTATTTTGGGCATTGCGGTCTACAGCCTCACTCAGGAAGGCTACAGCCCCGACAGCGCGTCGGTGTTCAGTTTTCTGTTTGAACCCTTTCAGAAGCTTTCCACTCAAATTTCCGACAAGGTGACCTCTACGCTGGATATGCTTTTCAACGCTGAAAAGTACTACAAGGAAAACATCGAGCTTAAGGAGACCCTTAACGAGGTCTACAACGACATAATAGACTACGACAAAATAACCCGCGAGAACGAGCAGCTGCGGGTTTTGCTGGGGCTTAAGGAGGAATATGACGACTACGTTTTCTCTCCCCCCTGCACGGTAATTGCACGTACCACAAACGACCCCTATCATTCCTTTACCATTGACAAGGGCAGCGACGACGGCATTGAGCCTTACGATCCGGTTATAACCTCCTCGGGACTGGTGGGTATCTGCTACGATGTGTCAAGGAGCACAAGCAGAGTGCGTACACTGTACTCCCCCAAAACGGCTGTGGGAGTAACTATCGTCCGCACAAAGGCGACTGGTATCATTGAGGGCGACTACGAGCTTGCCGAGGACGGCTGCTGCCGCATGAATTACATCAGCAAGACTGCCGACGTCAAGGAGGGGGACATAATCGTTACTTCGGGAAGCGAGACCTTTCCCGCCAATCAGCTTATCGGAACGGTAACGGAGGTAGGCATGGAGGACAGCGGCTTATCCAGGTACGCGGTAATAAAGCCTGCCATAGACCCGGACAACGTTTCCACCGTCTTCGTAATAACCAGCTTTAACGGACAGGGCGGACAGGGCGCCCCTGCGGGCTGAGTCACTCCCTGTGTAGCTTTATTGCGGCTATAAACATAGTAATACCACTCAAAGGGGCGGCTGAATAGGCGGGAGTCATAGATATTTTTGGTTTGCCGCGAAATTCCTGCCTCTAAATCTTTTACTTCTAAAAGGTGCATAACGTGAATATAGATCTGAAACGAAAAAAAGAAAAAAGGAACACGGTCATCAGATGGATACTGTATGGTCTGCTGACCGTGATATCATATATATATATGACAACGGCGCCTCAGAAGCAGTTTATGCTTCGCACGCCGCTTTTTGTCATTCCTGCGGCAATGTGCATATCCATGTTTGAGGAACCGTTCGATTCCGCGCTTATGGGCTGCGCGGCGGGACTTCTGCTTGACACCGCCCAGGGTACGCTTATCGGTCTGAGCGGCATTATTATGATGTGGTGCTGTTTGGCTGCGTCACTGCTTTTTCACTTTTTCATGCGCAGGCATATCCTTAACATCATTGCTCTGAACGCGGCGGCTGTTATTGTGCAGGGTACGGTACACTACTTTTTTTACTACGCCATATGGGAGTACGACTCGGCGGGAAAAATTTTCACGGGAGAATTTCTGCCTGTCATGATCTACACCTCTATAGCTGCAGTACCGTTCTTCTTTATCGTAAGATTTCTTTCAAGACATCTCGGTCTTATTGACGAAAGCTACATCGAGGAAAAATCCGACGATATCGTAAGAGAGTAGCGGGGAGTCCCCGCGGGCTGAGTCACCCCCAACGCAAATCAGTTTAATCATCAGCTTAGCAATGCTCCCTCAAGTGGGCGGGCAAATTGGCAGAAGTCGTAAATATTTTGATTTGCTGTTAAAATTTAATTTCTATACCCTATGAAAGGATACAGCTATGCGAAAATTTTTTGAACGCCTGAGAGCGGCGTTTTTCTTTATAGTAATTCTTGCGGCTATGGGGATGTGCGCAGTCGACCTTATGAAAATACAGGTGGTTGACGGCGCGGAGTACCTTGAAAAAGCCAAGACTACCCGTCAGGCTTCCCAGATAATAACCTCCCCGCGCGGAGAGATAGTCGATATAAACGGAAACGAGATAGTAAGCAACAAAACCGGATTTAATGTTGTAATTGAAAAGGCATTCTTTCCCTCGGACAGCGCCGGGATAAACCGCATTATACTCGGTATCGCAAACATTCTTAAAGAGGACGGCGTGGCGTGGATAGACACTCTTCCAATAACTCAAAACCGTCCCTACAGCTACCTTGAAGCAAGGGACAGCGACGCTATAAAGCTGAGAAAAAATATCGAGCTTCAGCATTACGCCACCGCCGAGGACTGCCTTATTGAATTGTATAAGCGCTACGGCATAGATGAAAGCCTCGGCGATGAGGAAAAGCGCATTATTGCGGGAGTGCGGTACGAAATGTTTCTCAGAAGCTTTTCGCTTTCCAACCGCTACACCTTTGCGGAGGATATCCCCATGGACACGGTAGTCCGCCTCAAGGAAGCCGCCTATACCCTTGACGGCATGGACATAGTTGAGGAGGCTATAAGAGTCTATACCGCAGGAGACGTTGCTCCGCACCTCATAGGCACAGTAGGCGCAATAAACGCGGAGGAGTACAGCGAAAACAAAGCCAACGGATACGCCCTCAACGACGTTATAGGAAAATCAGGCATTGAAAAGGCTATGGAGAGCAAGCTCCGCGGCACAAAGGGCACCCGCACGCTGGAGCTTTTAAACGGCGCGGTGGTTTCCGATATGGTAACGGAGGAAGCCGTCCCGGGGAACACCATAAAGCTCACTCTCGATATGAACTACCAGAGAAAGGTTCAGGAAATACTGGAAAACCATATTCTGTGGCTCAACAATCAGACATCCTACAACAAAAAGGGCGAGAATGCCAACGCGGGAGCCATAGTTGTGCTGGATGTTAAAACAGGCGCGCTGCTCGCGGCTGCGACCGCTCCCACCTACGATATCAACGACTATCTCACCGACTATGCTTCGGTTATAAACCGCGAAAACACTCCGCTCGTCAACAGAGCCACAAACGGCTTGTACCGCCCCGGCTCTACGTTCAAAACCGTTACCGCCACGGCGGCGCTGAACGAGGGCTTCGTAAACAAAAGCTCCATGATCTTCTGCGGACAAAAGTACACCTACTGGGACGACTACAAGCCGAACTGCACCGGCTGGCACGGCAGCATTAACGTTGTCACGGCAATAGAAAAATCCTGCAATATCTTTTTCTATGAGGTAGGCAGACTTATGGGTCCATATATGATAGAAAGCTACGCCAATCAGTACGGTCTGGGAAACGACTGCTATCTTGAGACCGGCGGCGCAAAGGGAAAAATAGCCACGCCGGAAACCATGCAGCAGGTAAACCAGGAATGGCAGGCAGGACTTGTGGTTCAGGTCGCCATAGGTCAGTCGGAAACAGCGGTAACGCCGCTCCAGATGGCGGTACAGGCAAGCACTATCGCCAACAAGGGAGTGCGGTATCAGCCTCACCTTGTGGACAGCGTTTACACCTATAATATGGAGGACGTTGTTTCTGTGATTGAACCCGAGATAATGCTGACTATTCCCGACAAGACCGGCGAGACTTTCGACCTTGTAACGCAGGGAATGAAACAGGCTGCAGCTTTCGCTCAGTATGGCTATCCTACTCAGAAGGATTACTATACGCCCTATCTTCTTACCGATCTGCCCGAAGCGGCGGCGATAAAGACGGGTACTCCGCAGGTCACTTCAGCGGAGGACACAAGTTCGGCGTTTATAGGCTTTTATCCTGCCGACGATCCAGAGATAGCGTTTTCGGGAATGGTAGAGCACGGCGAATACTCAAAATTTATGATAAGACAGCTTATTGAAGCATATTATAATAAGAACTACTCTGTCCCCAAGCCGGTCATTGCAAGAACCGAGGAGGCTATGGCGGGACTTGCGGATTAACTGACTGTGCTGTATGTCCGATAAGGCGAATTGCTTGGCTTTATGTGTCGTTTTACACACTTTGCGGAATTATTTCCATTACGTTTGAAAAACTGCTCTTGGTTTTGTTGAATATGCACAAAAACAACAAATCATTTATCAACATCTCAACAAAATTGTGCAGAATGTTTAAAAACGCTTTGACAAATCTGCATTTTGTGGTAAAATATAAATTAGCTGATATTATTTTGCTGCTCAATTTGCTCATTCCAATTTTGAGTACTGCGCTGTTTCGGAAAGGAGCTTTTTCATGTCAAAAATTATTGCGATAACCTCCGGTAAGGGGGGCACAGGCAAATCTTCTATATGCGCCGAGCTGGGTTTTGCCCTGGCTAAACAGGGGCACAGAACCCTTATTATCGAACTGGATTTCGGTCTCCGCTGCCTTGATATCATGCTTGGCGTCAAGGACGACGTTAAATACGATCTGGGCACCGTTCTCAAGGGAGAATGCGATATCTATAAGGCTACCACGCAGGTAAAGCTGGCGAACAACCTGAGCATAGTCTGCGCTCCGGAAGACCCGTTCGCAAAGGTTGACGCGGAAACAATTTCAAGTATATGCAACGAGATGAGAAAGTACTACGAATACATAATCGTAGATACTTCGGCGGGTACTAACGAAAGCGTTTTCGATGTTGTTGAACAGTCAGACCTTATCCTTATAAACACTACTCCAGATCCCATATGCGTCCGCGACGCAAGACTTATGTCCGACGAGTTCTACAAGAGGGGCAACAAGAAGCAGCGTCTTATCATAAACAAGGTGGACCCCGAAATTTTCAAGGCGGATCTTATCCCCGACCTTGACTCTATAATCGACACCGTAGGCGTTCAGCTTATCGGAGTTATCCCAAACGACAACGATGTTGTGGTTTCTACGGGCAAGGGTATCCCGCTTCCGTCGGCTTCTCTGGCTTTTAAAGCCTTTGACGCTATCTCCAAGAGAATAAAGGGAGAGGACGTTCCCCTCAGCTTCAAGATACTTCTCCAGTAGCTGAGACCTGCGGCCGGGGGACGCAGAGACGTGTATCCCCGGGATTTACCGTTCCTGCATATCATATTAAGACGTATAAAATATGCGATCCTGCATTTGTTTTGCGTTTTTACTTCAGTTCTTACAGGGGAGGAATGATAAATAATGAATATAGCTTTGATTGCGCACGATTCTAAAAAAGAACTTATGGTACAGTTCTGTATTGCGTACTGCGGCGTGCTGTCAAGACACAATCTCTGCGCTACGGGTACGACGGGGAAAATGGTAGAACAGGCTACGGGACTCACCATACAGCGGTATCTGAGCGGCTCCCAGGGCGGAGCGCAGCAGATAAGCGCGCGTATCTCCTGCAATGAAATAGATTTGCTCCTCTTTTTCAGGGACCCTCTTACGCCCAAGGCTCATGAGCCGAACGAACGCGATCTGCTCAGGCTCTGCGATGTTCATAATATTCCGGTAGGCACAAATATTGCCACGGCGGAGGCTCTTATTCACGCCCTTGAAAGAGGCGACCTTGACTGGCGGCAGATAGTTAATCCCGCATAAGCGGCGCATGATCTGCGCATATATTTTGACAGTTAATGCGTGCTTTGGCACGCATTGCGTTTATAATTTATAAGCAGTTTTATCAGAATATTGCCGCTGCATACCTCGTACTCCGCTCTTTATTTTAAGTTAAAAAGGAGAGACATGCATGGCGAAAACCGCATGGATATTTTCATACAAGCTAAAGAAAAACGTAAACAAGGAAGAGTTTATTGAACTGACCCAAAAACTGCATGATGAGATCATTTCAAAGGCAAAAGGCTTTATTTCCTGGGAGCATTACCTGCAAGACAATATATGGACGGATTTTGTTCTTTGGGAAACAGAGGAGGACGCAAATAACGCCACAACTATAGGAAAAGGAAAAGAAACAACCGAGAAATTTTACGCTTGTATCCAAATGAATACCTGCCGGGCGCTGATTTCACAGCTTGTAAAAAAGTATTGAATTTAACGGGCGGGCACCTGCCGTACAAGGCTGTTTTGCCCGGTATATTTTATTTACAAAATTTTACTTGACAAAAAAATTTTTTTGAGTTATTATTATTCTGTAAAAGTAAAAGTTTAAAGGCTTTGATCGGGAGAGTAACATTTTTTCCGCTCCAAAGAGAGGGCGCGTGCGGCACAAGTTCCGCCTGCTGAAAGCGTCCGTGGGGAAATTATGCCAAGGACACCTGTGAGCCGCCGTCTGATAAAGGACGGACGTTTCCCGCGTTAAGGGTCAATGAGGTCTGCAATTCGGTATATTACGATACGAAAGCTTTTCGTTTCGGCGGTAAAATTATCCTTGTGTGCATTTTTGGCCGGCAAGATTAAAGTCTCAGCCTTTTTGCAGATGAATTTGGGTGGTATCACGGTTATTTGCCGTCCCTTTTAGAGAATAGAGAGTTATAAGGCAGAGGATAGAAATTTCTGTCGTCTGTACTTTAGCCTCCGGTCTCTGATCGGGCGGTTTTTGTTTTAAGGAAGTATTTTATGAAAGTTACAGACGCATTCGGCGATATATTTACCTGCTTTCCCAACGGCAGATTTGATTTAGACTGCTGGGAACGTTACGCCGAAAATATTCTGCCGCCGTTTGCTTTTGCGGACAAAATAAAAAACGATACTGCCGGTTACGATTTTGAATGCGGTATCCTGCCTGTTCTGCAAGCGGCATATGCGGATAAAGACAAGCTTGAACAGGCGCACGATTCTTTTTGCTCAATTACACACGGTCTTGCGGAACGGGTTCGGGAAAAGCTGGACTGCGATTTGGACGCACATATTGTCCTGTATCTCGGTCTTTGCAGCGGCGCGGGCTGGGCGACCGATATTGACGGAACTTCCGCGGTACTGCTGGGTATTGAAAAAATCGCCGAACTGTGTTGGACAGATGAAAAAAGCATGGCAGGGCTGGTATACCACGAATTGGGACATATATGGCATTATCAAGTGAGAAATATCCGTACCGAGCCGAAAAGTCCGGCGGAAAAAGCTTTGTGGCAGCTTTACTGCGAGGGTATGGCAATGTACGCGGAGCAGATTCTTTGCGGCGATAAAAGCTTTTATCATCAGGACAAAAACGGCTGGCTTAAATGGTGTACCGAAAACCGCAGCCGGCTGTTTTCCGAGTTTCTGAAGCGTGTTGAAAGCGGAGAGAGCGTTCAGCCCTTTTTCGGCGATCGGAATGATTTTGAGGGACGTTCCGACGCGGGTTACTACCTTGGCTGTGAGATGATAAAGTCAATGGCGGAAAAATATGCCCTCAGCGAGCTTGCAAATGCAGAGCTTTCGGAAGTCAAACTGAATTTGAAAAGGCTGTCCCAAGTGCTGTCAAAATAAAAATATAAAAATTTCACAGAGGAAATTTTTATCCTCTTATTTCTACCCCATAATAGGAAAGGAGTACAAAAATGGCAATAATAACAAACAGACCCAAAGGAACACAGGACGTTGTTCCCGCGGAGGTCTACAAATGGCAGACCGTGGAGAGGTGCGCCGCCGACACTGCGGAGTGTTACGGCTTTCGGGAGATACGTTTCCCAACTTTTGAAAACACCGCGCTTTTCAAACGCAGTGTTGGGGACACTACGGACGTGGTGCAGAAAGAAATGTACGGCGTGACGGCGAAAAGTCCCGCCAACGGAAAAGATCCCGACGATTTTACTCTGCGTCCGGAGGGTACGGCGGGGGCGGCGAGAGCGGCTATTGAAAACGGTCTGCTCAACGACGCGCTGCCTCAAAAGGTGTACTATATGATCTCATGCTTCCGTCACGAAAAGCCGCAGGCGGGACGTCTCCGCGAGTTCCATCAATTCGGCGCCGAGATGTACGGAAGCGGTGACGCGTCCGCTGACGCGGAGGTCATTGCAATGGCGAAGGCTCTGCTTGACCGTCTGGGACTTGACAATGTGGAGCTGTTTATAAATTCCATAGGCTGTCCGAAATGCCGCGCCGAGTACCACAAGGCTCTGAAAGAATATTTTGATTGCAGAAAAAGTGAGCTTTGTCTCACCTGTCTTGACCGTCTGGAACGCAACCCTATGCGTATTCTGGACTGCAAAAGTCCCGTTTGTCAGGACGTTGCGAAGGGCGCGCCCGTTATTCTTGATTTTCTCTGCGAGGAGTGCTCCGCTCACTTTGAGAAACTGAAAAGCTGTCTTTCCGCAATGGATATCGAGTTCAGCATTGACCCGAAAATTGTACGCGGTCTGGACTACTACACAAAGACAGTTTTCGAGTTCATCACCAAGGACATAGGCGCACAGGGTACGGTCTGCGGCGGCGGACGTTACGACGGACTTATTGAGCAGCTTGGTGGTAATCCCACACCGGCGCTGGGATTTGCAATGGGTATTGAACGTCTTATCATGACTATGGAGAACAAGGGTGCGGAGTTTGTTCCAGCCAAAAAGTGCGATCTTTATATCGCAGCAATGGGCGACAAGGCGAGGGAGAAGTCCGTTGTCATGGCGAAGCAGCTTAGGGACGAGGGCTACCGGGCCGAGTTTGACACCATGAACCGCGGTATCAAGCCGCAGATGAAGTACTCCAACAAGATAGGTGCGGCGTTTGTTATCGTACTGGGCGACAACGAGCTTGAAAGCGGTACTGCAAAGCTTAAAAATATGGCAAGCGGCGAGCAGGCGGATATTGCTTTGGACGACAAGTTTATTGATAATTTTTCCAATATTTTTGTGGCGAATATGTTTGAGGCAGAGATGTGACATTTAACGTAGGGGACGGGTTTCCCGTCCCGTCATAAAAATCACAGGCATAAATCGCTTTTAGGGGATAATTATGGAACGTCCGAGAAGAAAACCCAACAGATTACACGGTTATGATTACAGCCTTGCAGGAACATATTTTATTACAATATGTACGCAGAACAGAGAATGTTCATTGTCTCGAATTGACGGTATGAACGTAAATGTAGGGGACGGGTTTCCCGTCCCGCAATTAACCGAAGAGGGAATTATTGCCGATAAATATATTAAATTGATATGTGATAAATTTCCGAGCGTTGCTGTTGAAAATTATGTGATAATGCCAAATCATATTCATATAATTTTGTATTTGACAAGCGGGACGGGAGACCCGTCCCCTACAATCGGCAGCGTAATCGGTTGGTTGAAATATACAATAACCAAACAGATAAATATCATGTCGGATATGCCTTCGGTAAAATTTTTTCAGCGTTCCTTTCACGACCACATAATCAGAAACGACAAAGAATTTCAAATGATATACAAATATATTGACGAAAATCCTGTCAATTGGGAAAATGACTGTTTTTACTGCGAATGACATAATTGCGGGAGGGAAGCCTGTATTGGCACGACCTTGCCCCTACAGAATATCATAATAATTTTGTAAAGGAGTAATTTAAAATGGATACAATGAAAGGACTTAAAAGAACCCATTACTGCGGCGAGGTTCTCACTGCGGGAGAGACCGTGACGGTGGGCGGATATGTTGACGCCGTCCGCGACAAGGGAGGAATTATTTTTATTGTCCTCCGCGACAGAACGGGGGTTGTGCAGCTAACCTTCAACGAGACTACCGACAAGGCAGTCTTTGAGAAAGCCTCTTCCTGCCACCCGGAGTACGTTGTTATGGCAAAGGGCGAGGTGCGCGAACGCGAAAGCGTCAACGACAAGATACCCACCGGTCACGTTGAAATTTTTGTGGACGACCTGCGTATCCTCGCAAAGGCGCAGACCCCTCCCTTTGAAATTGTGGACAACACAAACACCAACGAGGAGCTTCGCCTGAAGTACCGCTATCTCGACCTGCGCCGCAAACCCTTGCAGGACAACATCATAATGCGGAGCAAAATCGCCAAAACCGCCCGTGATTATTTCTATGAGAACGACTTTATCGAAATTGAAACTCCAATGATGATAAAGTCCACCCCTGAGGGCGCAAGGGACTACCTTGTTCCGTCGAGAGTTCATCAGGGAAAGTTTTACGCTTTGCCCCAGTCCCCCCAGATATATAAGCAGCTTCTTATGGTATCGGGATTTGACCGCTATATACAGCTTGCACGCTGCTTTAGGGACGAGGACCTGCGCGCCGACAGACAGCCGGAGTTTACCCAGATAGACCTTGAAATGTCCTTTGTTGACGTTGAGGACATCATGGAAATGGGCGAGGGATTTATCAAGAGACTTTTTAAGGATGTGCTTAATGTGGATATCCCCGCTCCCCTGCCGAGACTTACCTACACCGACGCTATGAACCGTTACGGCTCGGACAAGCCAGACACCCGTTTCGGCATGGAAATTACCGATATTTCGGAAATCGTCAAAGGCTGCGGTTTCGGAGTGTTCACTTCCGCAATTGAAGCCGGCGGCTCGGTACGTGCTATTACTGCCAAAAACGCTGCGGGTACTCTCACAAGAAAAGAAATTGACAAGCTTACCGAATATGTCCGCGGAATCGGCGCGAAGGGACTTGCCTACGTCCGCTGGGTTGAGGACGCTCCAAACTGCTCATTTGCGAAATTTATGGGCGAGGGTGAGCTGGACAGTATACTCTCTGCGGTCGGTGCGGAAAAGGGCGACGTGGTACTCATTGTTGCGGACAAGAACAGCGTTACCCTGCCGACTTTGGGTGCGCTCCGCCTAAAAGTTGCGAAACAGTTGGACATTATTCCTGCGGAAAAGTTTAATTTCCTGTGGATAACCGAATTTCCGTTCTTTGAGTATAACGAGGAGACAGAGCATTGGGACGCAATGCACCACCCCTTTACAATGCCTATGGACGAGTGCTTGCAGTACCTTGACAGCGCGCCGGAAAAGGTCTTTGCAAAGGCGTACGACCTTGTACTCAACGGCACGGAGCTTTCCAGCGGCTCCATCCGTATCAACGACTATGAACTCCAGCAGAAAATGTTTAAGGCGCTGGGTCTTACCGACGAGGAGATAGAAGCCAAGTTCGGCTTTCTGGTTGAAGCCTATAAGTACGGCGCGGCTCCCCACGGCGGTATGGGAATAGGTCTTGACCGCCTTGCAATGATAATGTGCGGCGCGGACAGCCTGCGTGACGTTACCGCGTTCCCCAAGGTGCAGAACGCCTCCGAGCTTATGTCCTCATGCCCGTCCCCTGTTGATAAGGACAGCCTTGATGTGCTGGGAATAACGGTAGTTGACAGTGAATAGCTGACAGTTGAAAGTTTATGCTAATTCCCCGTCTTTGGTAAGGCGGGGGTGGCATTTGTGTAAAAAGTTCAGATTAAAAATTATTTTATTTGCTTTTTCTGCCATGCGGACAGTCTGTCCCGTGCTGCTGGAAAAATCATTTCTGTTAAAATAGCAAACACATATATCGCCCAGCTCAACAAGCCGGGCGTTTCTTTTTTCAATACAGTTTTTATCGTTGCCGTTTGATACTATTTCAACGCTGTCGGCAACTTTTATCCTTATTTTTAAGTAATCCTTGTCCTCTTCGCTCCAATTTTGTGAGTATATTTCCGGCGGGCACGGCAAAACATAGTGCAGCTTAATCTGTGAATAGTTCATTATTTTTTTCATAGCATATACTGCAAATTCACATTCTTTATCCCAGCCGAGAGCACCTCCGCTGTAAAAATCGGAAACACCGTTTTCAACAAGAATCGGCAGCAAGTTTCCGATATAATCCATAACATTAGGGTCGTCATTATATGAAAACGACTCGTAGCCCGAAAAAAAACAGCTTTTCATGTTTTATCTCCTTGTATAATATATTTATTGTATTACAAATAATATATATTGTACTATATACAATTACAAAAGTCAACATAATTTGCTAAAATTTTATTAGGCAAGGAGGCTTAATATGAAAAAGCAATATTATGATAAATACAGAAGAATCGGCTTAAAAATAAGCTATTTTCGTAAATGCAAGGGTATTACGCAGGAGCAGTTAGCTGAAAAAATCAGCAAAGATACCTCGTTTATCGGAGCTGTAGAAGCTCCGAACGTTAACCGAGCCGTTTCCCTTGATACTCTTTTTGATATTTCAGAAGTTTTGGAAGTACCTCCGTATAAATTTTTAACTGATGATTGATGTAGCAATATGTACAGAAGAATAAGAGATTTGCGTGAAGACAAGGACATGACTCAAAAGCAAATGGCTGAAATACTGAATTGCAGCCAACGCGTTTACAGCAATTACGAACGGGGAGATATTGATATTCCGACTGAGATACTCAAAAAGCCTGCGGATTTCCACAATGTATCTACCGACTATATTCTTGAACGCACCAATAATAAGAAAATCACATTGTAACTGCTGCCGCGTTAGTTTTTTAAAAGCGCGGACGGGTTCCAAATTTCCATAAAATTTTGCTTGCATTTCGTTCATATATGTGCTATTATTATGGTGAGGGAGTTTTTCTCCCGGAACATATAAAGCCAAAATCCAAATGCAAAATTTTACGGAAAGGAGATTCCGGTATGATAATTTTTTGGATCATATTCTTTATAGCCGCGCTCATGGTGGAAGCCGCAACCTTTGCGCTTGTTTCGGTATGGTTCGCGGCGGGAGCTTTAGGTGCGCTTATAACCGCTTCGCTGGGCGGAAATCTTACTCTCCAGCTTATTGTATTTACACTTATTTCGGGAATACTATTGGCGTTTACCCGTCCGCTTCTGAAAAAGCTTTTCCCGAACAAGTTTATCCCTACTAATTCCGAGCTTGAAGTGGGAAAGACCGCGGTTGTTACCGAAGCTATCGACAACGAAACAGGCAAAGGCAGAGTCCGCCTCGGAGGCGTTAACTGGGCTGCCGTTTCTGCGGACGGTGCAAAAATTCCTGCGGAATCGGTGGTAACTGTGGCCGAAGTGCGTTCAGCAAAGCTTGCGGTGATCCTCAAAAGCGGCGGGGACGAAACCGGTACGCAAAAGTAAAGGCGAATACAAATTACGCACAAAATTTTTATTTGAAAGGTTGACGTTATTATGGAGTATATTTTTATCGGTCTTATAGTTCTGGTCATCATTATTCTTATTTCGGGTATCAAGTTTGTTCCGCAGGCTAACGAGTACGTGGTCGAAAGGCTGGGTACTTATTCCCGCTCTCTCCACGCAGGTCCTCACTATGTTGTACCCTTTATCGAAAAGGTTGCAAAGAGAGTCTCCGTAAAGGAGCAGGTAGCGGACTTTAAGCCTCAGCCCGTTATCACAAAGGATAACGTTACCATGCAGATAGATACTGTCGTATTCTACCGTATTACCGACTCAAAGCTTTATACCTACGGCGTTGAGCGTCCCCTTGCGGCGATAGAGAACCTTACTGCAACAACTCTCCGTAACATCATAGGCGAGCTTGAGCTGGACGCTACCCTTACCTCCAGAGACGTTATCAACGCAAAGATAACCGCTATCCTCGACGAGGCCACAGACCCGTGGGGTATCAAGGTAAACCGCGTGGAACTGAAAAACATTATTCCTCCCAGAGAGATACAGGATTCCATGGAACGTCAGATGAAAGCGGAGCGCGAAAGACGTGAAAAGATACTCCAGGCGGAGGGTGAAAAGAAGTCTCAGGTGCTTGTTGCAGAGGGTGAAAAGGAGTCTAAAATACTCCGCGCCGAAGCCGACAAGGAAGCGGAAATCCTACGCGCCGAGGCGGAAAAGCAGGCAATGATACTCCGCGCCGACGCCGTAAGACAGCAGAAGATACTCGAGGCGCAGGGCGAGGCGGAGTCAATTCAGCTTGTACAGAACGCCCTTGCAGAAAGCCTCGTTAAGCTGAACAATTCCAATCCGCAGGACAACGTTATCGCTCTCAAGAGCCTTGAGGCGTTTGCGAAGGCTGCCGACGGACGCGCCACAAAGATCATTATTCCCTCGGAAATTCAGGGGCTTGCAGGTCTTGTAACTTCCATCAAGGAGGTCGCGGCGAACAACGCTCAGCCAGGCCAGCCCCAAAAGAAGTAACCGCATATTAGTATAAAAACAAAACGGAGCGGTCTCTCCAAAGACCCGCTCCGTTTTGTGCTTTTTCTGCTGTTTAATCCTTTGCAAAGCCCTTTCTGAAAAGCGGTATAAGTATCCCTCCCGCGGCGTTGCCCAATGTCATCACAAGCATCCAGAGCGCGCCCTTTGCAGACCAGGCGCCCCCCGCTGTGAAGTAGTACATATTAGCGACGCAGTGCTCAAAGCCGCTGAGTATAAATGTCATTACGGGCAGGAACACCGCCAGCATTTGTCCAACGGGATTTTTTATGCTTTTGTAACCGTCTGCGGCAATAAACATGAGCATTCCGCAGAAAAAGGCAAGTATAAATATACTGACCAAACCGTCGGAAAGTTTAACGGCGCACAAAGCCGCCGCCTTTTCCGAAATGCCCGCGCCTATCCTTGTCATAAGGACAAGCCCCGCCGTAAGAGCCGTACCGATAAGATTGCCGAACCATATCAGAACAAGGTCTATAAGGTAGGAGGTCTTGTTTTCCACGGCGTAGCCCACCTTTCCCGTGAAAAGCATAAACCCGAATGTGAGTATGGTAAACAGTCCCGTGCCGAACAGGAACGCTCCCACGGTCTTGTTTTCGCAGGACAGATAGACCGTTCCCCCTATACCGATGGCTATGCCGGTAAGTATCGCTTTCAAAAGTATGTCGGTGTATTTTTTTATCATGGTATTTATTTTTCCGCCTTTCTTTTTATGTTTCTTCTTCAAGCTCCTTTAACGCCTCGGACAGCCACCTGAGCTCGTCTTCGTCGGCTCCCGTTCCCCGCCGTTCCTCAAGATAGCGCACTGCAAGAGAAACGATATCCATTTCAGAAGCGGCCGCAGCGGTCGTTTCCGTATTTTCCGAAGCTTCGGAGCGCATACCCGAAAACTGCAAAAGCTTCGGATACAGCTCCTTGAGCCGAATAAACGCGCCGTCTCCGGCAAATTTGTCGGTAACGGTTATTTTCATGTAATCATCACGGCGCTCGTCCGACTCCGCAAAAGCGAGAATATTTTCATATGTATCCTCCAGAGTTCTCAGACGGTAAGGCTGGGGTACTTCTATAGCCTCTGCGGAGCGGGTATCGGTATCGTACAGGGTGACGGTCTTTTTGTACCGCGCTTCACCGAAAGAATATGGCAGAGGAGCTCCGCTGTACCTTATAAGAGTATCCGCATTCGGCTTCGAGAGCGTCTGCGCCTTGTGAAGATGTCCCAAAGCGACGTAGTCAAAGCCGTTGAAAACGTCTGCGGGAATCTTGTCCGCTCCTCCTACCGATTCGGCTGCTCTTGCGGATATGTCGCTTTCCGAAGCTGTTCCCCCTGCCGCAAAGCAGTGGGCGGCAAGGATATTGCATAACGACCTGTCAGCCTTTGAAATCATCTCCGAGACAGCTGCTTTCATAGCGGAAACGGCGTCGGACCCGCACCCAAGAACTGCCGCCGCGTCCGAAGGATTGAAATAGGGCAGCGAATAGACTGCGGCGTTCCCTATCCTAACTGGAACAAACGCATCCTCAAAGGCCCCTGATATGTAAAGTCCCGAAGCTTTAAGCAGCTCCGAACAGGAGGAAAGTCTTGCCGCGCCGTCGTGATTTCCCGCGCAGACTATCAGTGGTATCTTTTTTTCAATGCAAAGCCTTGTGGCAAATCCGCTCCAGAGCCTTACGGCTTCTGCGGAAGCTATGGAGGTATCGAAAATATCTCCCGCGATTATTACCGCGTCCGCCTGCTTCTGCTCCGCAAGTCCGCAAATTGAACTGCACAGCTCCCGCTGATATGGAATAAGAGGTACTCCGCAAAGAGATATGCCTAAGTGCAGATCGGAGGTGTGAAGTATCTTTATTTCAGAGCGCCCCTTTCGGTTTCTTGGTAGACTCTTACATAGTCGACCTTCATGCAGTCAGGGAGCTTTTCCGGGTCGGGGATACCCGTCCATGAACCGGTCTCGGAGGATATCTTTATAAACAGAGGCACTTCGCAGGTACCGAGCGCTTTCGCCGCGTCGGTGCGCCAGGATTCCTTTCCGTCAACATAGAAAACGTACTCTTTTTCTGTCCACAGCAGGGAAAATGTGTGGTATTCCCCGTCGTAAACGTCAATGTCCGAAACGTTTCCCGACGACTTGTGACAGCTGCCGTAGCCGTCCCAGTTAAGTGTGTTCTGTACTTGCTTTGTATTATAGTACGGCGTTTCTATAATGTCTATTTCGGTACCGTTCCTGCCGCCGTTTGTCTCGTCGGTCACGCTGTCTCCCATCAGCCAGAAAGCCGTCCAGTAACCGGGAACATTGTTGACTGTGCAGCGTATCTCAAAGTAACCGTAAGCCTGCTCGAACTTGCCGCGGCTTCTTACCGCTCCGCTCAAGAATCGGTCGTTTTCCTTGTCGTAGGACATTCCGATAATGAGATTTCCTTTTCCGTCAAGATAGGACATACTGTTGTCCCAGTAGTTGTTCAGATCCTGTCTTTTCTGCTCGGGGCCTCTTTCCCATTTGGTCTCGTCAAGGGTATCGCCGTTAAAATCGTCTTCAAAGGTAAGAGAAAGAGTCTTGCCGTCGACAGCGATTGTTTTGTAACCGTCAGGATCAGTTTGAGCGGGTTCCTTTGCCGCAACCGTTACCCTGCACACAGCTTTCAGAGCAGTACCCTTTATCCTGACGGAGATATCCGCAGTACCCGCTTTAAGCGCGGTAACTACCCCGCCCTTTTTTACCGACGCAACAGTTTTGTCGGATGACGACCAGCTTATTGTACACTTTTTGTATCCGGTTATCGACGGCTTTAGGGTAATGGAGTCTCCCTCGGTTATTTCGGCTTGGCCAACGTCAAGACGTATGCTTTTCTTATCCGTTTTTCCGTTGGCTGCGGAGACTCCTTCGGAGAGCAGAAAAACACAAGCTGTCAGGGCGGCTGCAATTGTAAAAAGTATTTTAGTCTTCATAACAGTACCTCCGTGCACAGGAAATTTGATCATAAATGAATTATACCACATTAAATTTGATTTGTCGATAATTTTCGGATTTTTGATGTACGGTTTCGGTTTTGGGGAAATAAACTCCGTTACGGAAGTTCCGTTACGGTAGTTACGTTACGGAAGTACGGACAAAGCATTAAAATAACAGCGCGGACTGCGGCAAGTCCACGCTGTTTATACAATTCGTTATTTCTAAGCCGCCCTTGCTGCGGAAAAATGCTTCATTTCCGCAGCAGGCAACGGCATAGGCAAAGACGCGGTATTTATGTGTTTTCCTTGATAATGCGGCAGACCTCGTTATATAATTTCTCTACGGTTTCCATATCGCTGTCGATTCCGTCCGGGGAACCGTCTTTTGCTTTAATCTCGATCTTGTGCGCCGCCTCGGAAAGCTCGGTCATCCCCAGATTTGCGGATACCCCTTTAAGCTTATGGGCGGTCTTGTTTAGTTCGTCAAAATCCTTTTCCGCGGCGGCGGTCTTTACCGGAGTGAACCTGTCCTCATCGGGAAACCTTTTCAAAAACTTGATGTAAATTTCCGAATTGTCCATAAAACGGGAAATTGTCCCGTCAACGTCAACGCCGGCTTTTTTGAGTTCGTCCAATATTTTTTCGCGCAGTTGTTCCATAACCGGTACTCCTCTCTGAACAGTATTACAATATTATAATTATAATGCGGAGAATCTGCCGCAAACGGAAAATGTTAATATATAATAAATTATACAGAATTTTTTTAAAATGTCAAGTCTAAAAATGCCTGCGTCTTTTTTTACAAATACGCACAAATCTGGCTTGAATCCTTTTGAGCAAAGGATTTGCCCGCATCTTTGGATATTCGGTGCAAAAACAATCAGCAAAATGCACAAAAAAACTTGTTAAAAATGTGTTAAAAATATTTCAAAAATGTATTGAAATATACTTATAATTATTGTATAATATTATCTGTAATAATGTGAATTTACAGATAAGAAAACGTTTACTGAAGATAAGAGAGGAGCTTTTGCAATGTTTACGCAGTTTTTCGGAAACTACCTTCTTCAGCAGCAGCTTGTCTCTCCGGAACACCTTTCGGAAGTGCTCCGAACAATGAATGATACCCGCCCCCAGATCGGTATGCTTGCCATTAACGCGGGGCTTATGACTGCCGTTCAGGTGGAAAAGGCTCATTACGAGCAGCAAAAAGCGGATAAAAGAATAGGCGACGTTATGGTGGATATGGGCTATATCTCCAGAGCCGACGTGGAAAGGCTGCTTAAAGCCCAGCCCGCGGGACATCTTATTCTTGGTCAGGCTCTTGTAAACAGCGGCTATATGACCACCTCTCAGTTCGAGCAGGCGCTCAATTCCTATAAAATTGAAAACAGCATTTCAGACACGGATTTCAGCAGTGAAAACGACGCGTCCGCACAAAGGCTTGTAAGGAATTTTTACAACTTTAATTCAATAAACGGTTCCGGCTATATGACAGGATATGTTTCGCTCCTTTTCAAAAACCTTATCCGCTTTATCGGCAGCGATTTTACCCCAATGGACGCCCGCGCTCTTATGGGAGTGCTCTCGGCGTGCGCCGCCCAGAGAATAGAGGGCGGTCTTCATGCTCTGACGATAATCGACGCGGACGCTTCCTCGATGATAGAGTTTGCCTCCCGCTTCACTAACGAGCACCTCACCGCCGAGGACGACTATACCCACACCTGCATAAGCAATTTTATCAATCTGCACAACGGCATTTTTGCAGGAAGGATGGCGAACGAGGAAGGACTCAGACTGAACCTTGAGTCCCAGAGATTCTACGAGCGGTTTGATATGAGCGAGCTTTCCAACGCCTGCGTTATACCCGTTTGCTTTTCTTTCGGAACGGTTAATTTTATTATCGCAATGTAGTGGTTAACATATAAATTAATGTTGACTGATAAAACCCCCGACAGTACGGATATTCCGTTCCTGTCGGGGGTTTTTGGATCAGTCAATAGGCTTCATTGTGGGGAACAGCAGAACATCCCTGATAGACGCGCTGTCCGTAAGAAGCATTACAAGCCTGTCAAGACCCAGGCCCAGACCGCCTGTGGGAGGCATACCGTATTCCAGTGCGGTAACAAAATCCTCGTCTACGGAGGCGTTAGCGCCCTGAGCACGCTTTGCCTCAGCCTGCTTTACAAAACGCTCTCTTTGGTCGATAGGGTCGTTAAGCTCGGAGAAAGCGTTGCCCATTTCGCGGCAGCAGATGAAATACTCGAACCGCTCGGTAAATGCAGGGTCCGAGGGCTTTCTCTTTGCCAGCGGAGAATTCTCCACGGGGTAATCATATATAATAGTGGGCTGCACAAGCTTGTCCTCAACAAACGCGTCAAAGAAAGCGATAAGAACGTGTCCCTTTGTGGCGGATGCGCCCTCCTCTACCTCTATGCCCTTAGCTTTTGCACAGGCTCTTGCGGCTTCGTCGTCAGCCCAGTCGTTGTAGTCAACGCCCGCATACTTCTTAACGGATTCCACCATGGTAAGTCTTTCCCACGGGGACGCAAGGTCGATATCGGTACCCTGATAGGACACCACGCCCTTGCCGCAAACCTTTAAAGCAAGCCCGCGGTACATTTCTTCGATAAGATCCATCATGCCCTTGTAGTCTGTGTACGCCTGATACATCTCAATAGTTGTAAATTCAGGATTGTGGGAGGTATCCATACCCTCGTTGCGGAATATACGTCCCACCTCGTAAACTTTGTCAAAGCCGCCTACAATAAGTCTTTTCAGGTACAGTTCAGTCTCTATGCGGAGGTACATATCAATATCCAGAGCGTTATGGTGGGTCTTGAAAGGTCTTGCCGCCGCGCCTATTTCAAGTGTGTGGAGCACGGGAGTATCCACCTCAAGGAAACCGCGGCTGTCAAGGAAGCTTCTTATCTCGCGGAGGATAAGGCTCCTGTTTATAAATGTGCGCTTAACGTCGGGATTGCATATAAGGTCAACATAACGCTGACGGTAGCGCATATCCTGATCCTTTAAACCGTGCCACTTTTCGGGCAGGGGCAGCAGGGATTTAGAAAGCAACTCTATCTTTTGGGCGTGTACCGATATCTCGCCCTTGCGGGTGCGGAAAACAAAGCCCTCCACGCCTACGATATCGCCGATATCCCATTTCTTGAACTCGGCAAATTCCTCCGCGCCGATGTCGTTCATGCGGACATACACCTGCATACGGTCGCTGCCGTCGCGGACGTCTATAAAATTAGCCTTGCCCATATCGCGCCAGGACATGATACGTCCCGCAATTTTAACGTTTATGCGGGAAGCCTCCAGAGCGGCTTTGAGCTTTTCCTCGTCGTCCCCCGCCTCTGCCTTTGCTTTGGCTTCCGACTCCTCGTAAGCCTTTCTAAGCTCCGCGTTTAAAATTGTCACGTCATACTTTGTGATTTCATAGGGATTTTTCCCCGCGGCTTTAAGTTCGTCAAGCTTATCTATTCTTATCTTCTTCAGGACGTGTATATCCTGTTCGGTCTCTTCCTCTGCGGGTACTGAAACTGCTGCAACCTGATTTTCCTCGGACATTTTTTTCGATCCTTTCTTTTGAATACTGACTTAGCTGTTGATTTACTTGCTGATAGCGAGTATCTCCATTTTGATAACTCCAACGGGAGCTTCTACTTCGATGATGTCCCCTACCTTTTTCTTCAGAGCGGCGATACCTATGGGAGCGTCCTCGGAAATTTTATTGTTTTCGGGGTCTGCTTCGGTGGAGCCTACGATCTGGAGGGTCATATCCTCGTCCATTTCAAGGTCTTTGAGAGTAACTATCGAGCCTACGCCAACCTCGTCGTTTGACAGTTCCGACTCGTCCACAACAACAGCATTGGCAAGTGTAAGCTCCATTTCCTGTATCTTTGCCTCGAGTATACCCTGTTCGTTTTTCGCCTCGTCGTACTCGGCGTTTTCGGACAAATCCCCGAAAGCTCTTGCTTCTTTAAGCTTTTGAGCGACCTCCGCACGTTTTACGGTAATAAGATATTCCAGATCCGCCTCAAGCTTTTTGTAACCCTCCGCGGACATTCTGACTTTTTTTACAGCCATTTCGATCCATTCCTTTCCGTGTAAAATGTTTATCCTAAAGTTTTATTATATAGTATATTTTTACCGATGTCAATAGAAAAAACGCCGCTTATACGAAAATCAAACTTACATCGGCAAAAATTAATCCCGATTTGCTAAATTTGCTGACAATAAAAATTTTATTCCTCCTGACTTTCGCTGTTCTCACTGTTTCCGCCGCTTTCGTTGTTTTCGTTGTCCGCGGCATTTTCGTCGCTTTCTTCATTTATCTGATCCAGTATCGCATATACCGCGCTGTCCAGACGTGAAGTAGGACGTTCTATCCGTTCCAGTACGTCGTTGTCAAGAACTATGATCCGGTTATTCTTTATTGCGGAAAGTCCCGAAGTTTCTTCGGGAAGCTCGTAGACGCTAACGGAGTCGGGCAGGATAAGCCACTGAGGATCGAGAGCCAGAAGCTCCTCGGCAGTCATTGATATATCTTCTTCTCCGTTTTTTTCGTCTCTTTTCCCTGCGGCATTTTTGCCGAAGCATGAGAAAAAATTCCCCGCAAATGTGGAGTCCGAAGCCGCCGCCAGCTCGGGAGACATTATGTACACAAAGCTTTCCATAGAATCCCGCGCGTCGTAGAGAGCTTTTTTCAGCGGTTCGAGAGCGTCCTCGGCAGCAGCGGAGCAGTTGAGCTTTCCTCCGAAAACGGCAGCTATCTCCTCATAGCAGCGGTAAAGGTCCCCCGTGGACTGAGGCGGGGATATTATCCACACCCGCGTTCCTGCGGCTTCTATGGCAGTTATATCCTTTTTGGCAATGGGACTCAGTGATATCAGCAGATCAGGAGCAGATTCGATAATAGCGTCCACGTCGGGATTTGCAGCAGAACCGAGAACAGCCGCTCCGGACGCGCTTTCCGGGTAAATGCAGTATTCGCTTCTGCCTGTCAGCCTGTCCTCAAAGCCGAGCTCGCAGATTATTTCCGTTACCGCAGGGGAAAGAGAGCCCACGGTTTGAGGAGCTTCTTCAAAAACAAGAGACCCCGCGGTTACGGGGTAAGGCTTTTCGCTGACGACCGTGGCCATAACAGGCGCCGGAGCGTCCTCATCGATCTCGGTGCAGCCGCAGAGCAGGACGGCCGAAACTGCTGCGAGGGCGCAAACTGCGGAGCGGATAATTTTTTTATTTATATACAAAACAGATTCCTCCGTTAAAAGTCAATGATATGAATAAGCTATTTATTAAGTATATCACATAAAAAAAGAAAACACAATAGCAAAATGTCCATTGCATTAAAAACGGCAAAAAATCACGGCACTGTTTGCAAGGCTTACGCACATTGCAATGGGCTGTGCGTTTCCGAGCCGCAAAAATGCAGGAAACGGCATAACCCCGTCCCTGCATTTTTTAAACTGAGGCGTGTCGGTACTACCCGAAGAGTCTCGGTTCATGTCCTGCCTGTAGTATGTTCCGCTGTTTACACCGCCTGCGCCTTTTTGAGAGTTCCAGCCCATATCAGCATTACGGCTCCTAAGACGGCAAGTATGCCCCCTATGCGGTAAAGATAGGGAGCTATCACATCTGCGGCGCATTTTGCAATGCTTTTCAGAAGCCTGTCCCTTATCGGCGCGGGCTGTACGGTAAACAGAAAAACTGCTGCGGATACCGCCGCTCCTCCTGCAAGAACTGCCACTCCGCCCCATCGGAGCATTGCGGAGTTTTTTCGGTTTATCGCCCTCAGCAGCGGAAGCATTGCCGCCGCTAAAGCCGCCGCTCCAATTATCACCGGCATGGTACTCAGAAGCCTGAGCGCGGTTATCCCTCCGCCGCCAAGAAGCTCCTCCAGCGAAGCGGGTGAAAGCTTGTCCAGAACAGGCTGAACGCTGTCTATTTCGGAAAACGCAAGATTTATGTCGTGCTGGGAAAGGGGTTTGCCGAGAGCGTCGTCGATCACGCTCAGGTTTTCGCTGAAAAGACTTTTAAGTTTGTCCGCCGTAAGCTTTTCGGGTATCTTTCCGCTGCGCACAAATTCAGCGTATTCTGTAAGCTGTGAGGTCATAAAGCTCTGTATAGTCGAGGCTTCGTAAATGGTCTTTATATCATCGCGGCTCAGACCCGTTCCCTGAGACATAACGAATATCGCTTCCTGAACGGTGGCGTCGCCTGAAACTCCGTACCCTTCCGTTGGTATGGCAGCCTCAGACGCGGGAAGATTCATAACGTCAAGGCTTTCCGCAAAGTGGGCTATTTTGCTGCCGCTTGTGGCAAGTCTTACTGCGGAGGATACAGAAAAAAGCAGTATGAACGCAAACATCATCAGAGAGACCGCAAGAGAGCCTGTAAATTTTGCCGCACCCGAAACGGATATCCCTTTTCTGACCGCCGCAGATACGGGGACAGGTATTTCGTTTTCCTCCGAAGGAGCGGGCTCTGACGGCTCGAAGGCAACAGAGGAATGTCCCGCTATCTCTCTGACAAAGCCTAAATTTTCAGCGGCTTCGGAGGTCGGATTTTCCTCGGGTATAAGCGGTTCAAATGCGATCTGCCCGCTTTGCTCTGTTCCCCTCTCTACCGTATAGGGGACAAGATCCGTTCCGCAGCTTATGCAGCAGGTCATTTTTTCGTTGTATTCCTTTCCGCAGTTGGGACAAATCATTTTCATCATCCTTATCTTTTTGGAATATTATGGTCACTATAGTAATATAATATACCATTTTATTCCAAAAGTCAACGGAAATTATTCGACAAAATCCTGCAAAATCAGATAAAGCCCAAGTGCGCGTAAAAACAAAGGGGACAGCCTGTAAGCTGTCCCCGAATAAATAATATTTAATCAAGCTGAATACTGTCGGCAACGGCGTCAGCAAAATCTCCGTCGTTGGAAAAATCGTATTCGGAGTAATCATCGCTGTCGGCGGGAGTTTCATAGTACGCAAGGTCGTCGGTATTCAGCGCGGAGGTGTCAAGATCGTCCATGTTTCCCGGAATAAATGCAGGAGCTTCTTCCTGCGCCTTCGGTTCAGGCCTGGAAAGCTCCTTTTCAGCGGCAGGAGCGGACTTTCTTTCTGGTCTTGCAAAAAATTCGTCAGGCTGTACGGGCTGAGGTATATCATGAACCGGTACTGCCGCGGGTCTGCCGCTTTCGGAAAAGCTGTTTCCCGAAGCCAGCGGGCTATTTGCCGTTTGGTACGAAGCGGATAATTGAGAATACGATGTTTCGGCGGCAGGATATGCCGGTCTCATTTTCTTGTAGACGATCACACCCGCTACTGTGAACGCCGCGATTATGACCAATCCGGCTATAAAGCTGATATATGGGGCGTTAAGATTGCGGTAGACCACAAATTCATAGGGAATAACGTGCTTTTCGGCTTCGGCGGCGCTGCCGTAAATGCCGGCGCTTGTAAACCAATCGGTAAGGAGCGGCATCAGATCGCTGTCCATTTTCTTTACCCTTGCCACTATGTACATTTCGGTAAAGTCGATATCGGTGTTGCCGTCGAGGTATTCCCACGTGTCGTCGCAAACTGCGTACAGAAGCTTTCTGTCGTTAATATTTGAAGCCGATATGGTAACATAAAGCTCATTATCAACGTCGGATTCGTTGATAAGCGGCATCAGGAAGTACTCCTCGGATGTTCTGGACGATGTTTCGATCCCCATGGTTGTTTCGGTTGTAGTTTCGCTCGCGTAACAGTCAAAGATATTTTCAACGTACCCTTGGACGAATCCGCCTTTTTTAATGTCAGCCATGCTGTCGAAGTTGAAATCGGGAACGTATCCGTTAATGCGTATAATGTCCCTAACGCCGCTTACGGTCAGCACGACGCCCATTACAAGCAGAAAAACCAGCACGACCGTTATCCTTATTTTATTCATTGATTTGTACCCCCTGAAAAATATAGGTTAAACGTTTTCGTAAATAATTTTAACATATTAAAGCATTTTTGTCAAGCTTTTTTTACTATTTGTTAACAATATTTTTCATGGTATTTTGGCAATGCGCATATCAAAAGGTTTTATACCGGGAGGATACATAAACAGGAGACGAAGTTCCCGCCCCCTGTTTATGTATCCCCCCGGTATCAGCTGCTCCCCAAATGCGCTCACAGACTTTTGCAGGTCTTGTTGTAAATAATGAGAGCAATGATTATGCAGATTATCTGCGCTGTGTTCACCGTCAGCGTGAAGCCGAAGGCAAGCTTGAACACTATCAGGTCGAGAACCAGCGGAGCCCCTGTGTCAAGCCCCACGGACATTGTGTACGCCAGCCACGACAAAAAGCTCACGCTTTCGCAGAGTCTTGCCGTCACCGTTCCCAGCACTATTCCCGCCAGCAGGAAAAATAAAAACGCTATTGTTTTTTTAATATCCTTGCCCATTTTATCCTATCCTTTCATTTGACCGCACCGGCGTTCGGCTATTCGACCCCCCGGCTGTAAAGTCCCCCGGTATAGCCGCTTTCCAGAGCCTTTTCGCTGTGCCTGAGACAGTCTGTTATACGCTTTATTTCCGCGGGACTTTCTTCGGTAAAGTCAAGCTCGTAAAAGTCCGCATGAAGCTTCTCAGCTTTGTCGGTAACCATAAGCGGCACGCAGTTAAAAATTTCGCTCGTTCCGTTTGAGCATACTATCGGAAAAGTTCTGCCCGTCCTGTCGGAAATGCTTCCCGGGCAGTTTCCGCACTCTCTTTTTCCTTTGAGGGGGCAGTTTCTCGTAAGCATCAGGGGCAGTCTGCCGTACACTATCGCTCCGGTGGGCAGAACTCCTCTTACCGCCGCAAGCTGCCCGAATCTGCATTCAAAGCTTGCGGTAATGTCGGACATTCCCAAATCCTTTGCCGCAAGAGCCGACCATGGGTTTGTAATGTTCAGCCCAAAGCCTCCGCTCATTTCAAAGCCAAGCTTACGTCCGATACCTATATGGGCTATGTTTGTGCAGAGTACGCGTTTAAGTCCCGATCTTTGCAGGACTTCAAGCCTTGCCGCAAAAGCGTTCTCGTCCGCCGTAAATCTCGGCAGGGCGGCAATCAGCCGCTCCGAAAGCTTTTCGATAATATCTTCCGTCAGCTTTTCAAGCAGTTCGGGAGGTACTGCAAACTCCTCCGCAAGACCGTCTGAGTTCAGTACAGAAAGCTGTTCCGCACTGTAAAGCCTTATCCTGATTTTTTTCGGCGTTCCCTGTTTTTCCGGAATAAGTTCGGAGAGCACAGGAACAGTTTTCGGGTTCCGTTCCGACGGTTTTGGAGACTTTGCCGATTTTGCAGCCGATATCATTGCTTCGTTCATTTTACCCGCCGCTTCACGCCTGAGAGCGTTTACCGCCGCCGCGGATACCGTAAGCCCGTCCTCTATATCGGCGGTCAGAGAACCGAGGGTATAGACCGTATCCCCAAGCCTGTCAAGCCGGCAGCGCAGATATTCAATATCGGCGGGACGGTTAACCGCCTCTTCGGGACAAGCTCCTTCGGCGGAGACCGTAATTCCGCGGCAGGTCATATCCAGCCTTACCGGCTTGTTGCGTTCCATGCGGAGGTAAAAATCCGCCGCGCCGTCTTTTGCCTTTGTTTCCCTGCGGTATGTCTCCCGCAGCTTCGGCAGTGCGGCGCCGGCGGCGGCAACGTCCTCCTTTGTCCTGCAGCCGAACATATCCCTGCCGAGCTTTCCGGTCAGGTATCCGTCGGTAAAGCCGCTGCGCGAAAACACCGACCGCAGTATGTCAAGGTCGGGTTCGCCTCCGTCAAGAGCGGCGCGGCAGGCTGCAACGGCTGCCGCTACATATTCGGGACGCTTCATTCGTCCCTCTATTTTAAAGGACGCCGCTCCCATGTCCGCAAGAGCTTTTATATGGGATATTCCGCACAGATCCTTTAAGGACAGGTCATAGTCCCCTCCGAAAGGAAGCCTGCAAGCCTGTGCGCAAAGACCTCTGTTTGCACTTCTGGAGCCTATCATCGCGCTCATGTAGCACTGTCCCGACACGGACATACACAGCGCGCCGTGAATGAATACCTCTGTTTCAACGCCTGTGGCTATTATCTTTTCCAGTTCTTTCACGGACAGCTCCCGCGCCGCCACGACCCGCGAGAATCCCAGTTCGCGGGCAAGTCTTGCTCCCTCGGCGGTGTGTATAGTCATTTGAGTGGAGGCGTTCAGCTTCATATCGGGGAGAACCTCCCGAAGCAGCCGCGCCATACCCAAGTCCTGAACGATAAGTCCGTCAATGCCTGCGGCTGCGGACTTTTCCGCTTCAGAAAGAAAATCGTTTGTCTCCTCGGGAAAAACCACCGTGTTCATGGCGCGGTAAAGCTTTACACCGTGGAGATGACAGTATCCGGCGGCTTCTTCAAGCTCGTTATCTGAAAAATTGGCGGCGTTGGACCGGGCGGAAAAACGCTTTCCCCCTATGTAAACGGCGTCTGCACCGCATCTGACTGCGGCGGTAAGGCTTTCCATGCTTCCCGCAGGAGCAAGAAGCTCGGGCTTTGAAGTTCCCGTTGCTGATAATGCTGACAATGCTGACAAGGTTTCGGACATTTTAACGTTCCTTTCGGCAGTATGCGGACTTATTCGGTTTGCTTTGTCTATTTGGTTTTCGCACTGTCAATGGTGAGCTGCTCGTCAATATCCGATTTCATTTGTTTGATTTTAAGCTCGTTTTCCAGCGCTGCTATCCTTGCAAGATGCGCTTTTTCGTTTTTGAGGGCTTCGTCCCGTTCAAGGCGCGCCTGACAGGCGTCGTCAACATACTCTTTTATCTGGGTGCGGATATTGTCAATGCTGTCGTTGGATTTTTTGCACTCGTCAAAAGCGGACAGCGCCACAAGTATAGCCGCCGAATGGAGAGATATTTCCGATTCGGACATCATATTGTAAATTTCGGTCTCCACTTTTTTTGCCAGCTCGGTAAAATACCCCGGAGCTTCGTCTGTTTTCAGGTTAAACTCCTTTCCGCAAATGGTGATCCTTACCTTATTCATAATCAACTTTCCTTTCGTATCGGTTCACGGTTTTGAACAATCATTTTAATTATAACCTATTTCAGTACGGATTGCAAGGAATTTTATTACTCTAAAACTGATTTTTGCGCTGCAGACGCGTTAGATATTGCCAAAACAGAAAAAATACTATATAATATATTTATCACAGCGTGCAAATAATTTTGCGGCACGTTTATACCGAAAGGAGATATCATATGAAGCTCAGATTTTACAACGCACAGATACTTACAATGGAAAGTACGGAAATTTTCAGCGGAGAAGTCCATACCGACGGGGATACTATTATTTATATAGGAAAAGAAAAAAAGGACGGCAGCTTCGACCGCGAAATAAACCTCTGCGGAAACCTTATAATGCCCTCTTTCAAAAATGCCCATACCCATTCGGCAATGACGTTTCTGCGTTCTTACGCAGACGATATGCCGCTGAACGACTGGCTTTTCAAGCAGGTCTTTCCCATGGAGGACAAGCTTACTCCCGACGACGTTTACGAGCTGACAAAGCTTGCCGCCCTTGAGTATTTTTCGGGAGGAACCACCGCGGCTTTCGATATGTATTTCCATCCCGACCGCGTTATAGAAGCGTCTGTGGAAACCGGTCTGCGCATAGTTATATGCGGCGCTGTTTCGGGGGGCAGCAATCAGGCTGACTACGATTCAGCACTGTCACGCCTGGAGGATTACCATAAGCGCTTTAACGGCATGGATCCCCTTGTTTCCTTTAAAATGGGATTCCACGCCGAGTACACTACCGATATCTCCATACTAAAGGGTATCGCGGAGCTTGCACGGAGCTTTAGACAGCCCCTCTATACACACAACAGCGAGACCGCGAACGAGGTGCAGGGCTGTATAGAACGCCACGGAAAGACTCCTACTGCTTTGTTCGAGGAACTGGGTATGTTTGAGTACGGCGGCGGAGGCTTTCACTGCGTACACATGACCGACGAGGACTTGGACATTTTCAGGCGGCGGGGACTCTGGGCAGTTACGAATCCGTGCTCCAACTGCAAGCTTGCCAGCGGTATCGCTCCCCTTGACAGAATGAACGCCATGGGGATAAACCTTGCGATAGGTACCGACGGCCCCGCAAGCAACAACGCGCTGGATATGTTCCGGGAGATGTACCTTGCTTCGGTGCTCCAGAAGGTTCGGGAGAACAACGCAGCCGCAATGCCTGCCGAAGCCGTCCTGAAAGCTGCGGTCTCGGGCGGAGCTCTTGCAATGGGTCTGACGGACTGCGACGTCCTTGCCGAAGGAAAAAAAGCGGATATGATGGTAATTGATATGAACCGTCCCAATATGCAGCCTGTGAACAATACCGTTAAAAATCTTGTTTTTGCAGGAACGAGGGATAATGTGAAAATGACCGTAAGCGGCGGCGCTATCGTATATGAGGACGGAAAGTTCCCCTCTTTGGACGCGGAGAAAATATACTTTGAAGCAAACAGAATAATCGGTGAAAAAAGGAAAGCAAACTAACAATGGCAATTTTAAAAATATTACAAAATATTAAGCTGAATCTCTGATGTGTTTGTGTATTGTGACGAAATGTCTCGTCGCAAATGTTAATTATTCATTGAATTATGTCAACTTGGCTTGATTTGATTCCCAGAAATTACTTTTTATGACATTTGAGTGCGCAGCCCTAAGGCCGATTTAGTTAAGCTGCACAAAATTTTAAGACAGAATTTGGCTTGTCATCAGATAAAATGGAATAATATTCCTCCTGGCGGCAGATAGTTTTAGTTCTGTTTGTGAAAACTGCACAAAAACAAGCTCTAAAAAATCCTTGACAAACAGCGGTTTGGCGATTATAATTGATAAAGTTGCTGAATGGTTACACTAACTTGAGTTTTGTAATTACTTTGTAACCTGTTTTGAAAGGAGTCTTTATGAGTAATAATGCAAAGAACTGCCGCGGATTTGCTTCCGCTGCCGGAAATTGTAAAAAAATCTTAAAGAACTTGAAAAAAATGAATACGTTAAAAGTGAAAGCTGCCGCAGTTTTTGCAGGCGTAGCAGCTGTTTCCGCAATTGCAGTCGTATCGGCTGTCGCTTTCGGATCGGACAGCGTAACGCTTTCGGCAGTTCCCCGGATAACCGCTGATTCCGCGGCTGTAATGACGTTCATGCCCCCTAAGGAGTATGACGTGCAGATAAGCGTTGACGGTAAAAATCTGGGAATAAAGTGTTCCGGAACGGTTTCAGACGCTCTTGACGCGGCGGGAGTTACCGTTTACGACGACGATCTGATCAATATCGGCTTCAGCGAACCCCTCAATAACAGCACCAATATCGTTGTTAACCGTGTGGATATTGTGGAGGAAGTCGATGTAAAGATCATTGAGTACGCCACAAAATACCGCGAGGACGATTCTCATCTGATAGGATATACCGAGACTGTGGTAGACGGCGAAGAGGGCGAGATCGAGACTACAAAACGCCTTGTTTACGTTGACGGCGAGCTTGTCTCAACAGCCGTTATCGACAAGGACGTTACAGACCCCGTTGACGAGGTGATCGTTGTGGGTACGAAAGAGGAAGAGCCCGAACCGGAGCCTGTTTACGAAGCGGCTGCGGCTTATACCTCCGATGTTGCTCTTGACGCAAACGGAGCTCCCGTAAGCTATTCACAGGTGCTGACCGGATCCTCCTGCGCTTATACCGCTCCTGCGGGGGCGCTTACATCTACGGGAAGGACTGCTGCTGTGGGACTTGTTGCAGTCAACCCCAATATCATTCCCTACGGCACGGAGCTTTACATCACGTCCTCGGACGGAGATAAGGTATACGGCTACGCTATTGCGGCGGATACGGGAGGAGCTGTCATGAGAGGAAGCATTATCGTTGATCTTTTCATGAATTCGGAGAGCGACTGCTACGACTGGGGCAGACGCGACGTTAACGTTTACATCCTGAACTGATACCATAAAAACTGTGAGCCAATGCGCTGGCAGATTTTTGGTACGGCAGGGTTCAAACAGGCTTTGATGCTTAATAAGAGAGCAAAAAACGGCTGGCTGCGTGGCTTGCCGTTTTTTGTTTTGCGGCTTTGTATAATCGGCTTCGGTCGGGATTTGACTTTTAAACGGCTTTAAAGTATAATTAACTTTAACGTTATCTGAAAATATCCTGATAAAATTTGTAGGGTACGGGTCTATCGTTCCGCGTTTTCAAAACATATTATCTATGCTGAGGCAATGAGACCACGCTTCGGCAAAAAAGTTATTTTTATGGATTGCTATAAGATCGTTAGACCGCTGAAAGAAAGAGGGTTTGCCATGATCCCTGTAAAACTGAAAATACAGGCTTTCGCTTCATATGCGGAAGCAGCCGAAATAGACTTTGAAAAGCTTGACAGCCTTTTCCTTATACACGGTGAAACGGGTGCGGGAAAAACCGCCGTTCTGGACGCTATTACATATGCTCTTTACGGCGAATCCAGCGGCGGCGACAGGACGGATATGCGCTGTGCGCTTCCCGCTGCGGAAAAGCTTCCCACGCTGGCGGAGTTTATCTTTAAGATTAGAGGAGAGCTGTACAAATTTACCCGCTCAGTGACTGTTACTCCCCGAAGCAAAAAGCTTGAATCTAAGCAGGACTGCTTTTATTTTGACAAGGACTCCGGCTGTTTCCGCTCCTTTTTTGAAAATCCGAAGCAATCTTTGGTCAGAGCCAAAGCAGAGGAACTGACCGGACTTTCCGCAGAACAGTTCAGGCAGGTGATAATCCTGCCGCAGGGCAAATTTGAACAGCTGCTGACTTCGGCCAGCAGGGACAAGGAGGAGATACTCTCCACCCTTTTCGGCGCGGACAAGTACACTAAGCTTTCGGACAAGCTTCGGGAAAGAGCCGAAACCCTCAGAAAAAAGCTTGACGGTGAAACAAATAACCTTTGCGCCATGCTTGCGGCTGAGAAAATAGAGTCTGCCGAAGAGCTTGACATAGAGATTAAAAAGCATGAAGAGGAAGCCGAAGCGCTTTTTCCTAAACTTAACGAGGCAAGAAATGGTCTTGCTGAAATACGCGAAAGACTTACTGAGGCAGAGCTGCTGGCGGCAAAGTTTTCTGAGCTTGAAATGGCGGAAAAGCGCCTTGCGGAGCTTGACCGGGACAAAGACTCAGCGGAGAAAAAACGTTTTGCTCTGAAAAAACACGAGAAAGCGTTGCTGGCGGCTGCAGAGCAAAAGGCGTTTGTATCGGCGGAAAATAATCTTGCCGACAGAAAAAAACGTCTTGCGCTTGCAGAAGAAGATTTTTTCTCAGCGGAAGAAAAATTTACCGGGGCGGAAAAAAAGAAAAACGCCGTTTCCGGCAGAGAGGATGACTACCATGCAAAATCCGCAGAACTTGCAGTACTGACAAGTCTTGCGCCCATGTATGAAAAAGTTTCCCTTAAAACTGCGGAGCTGAGCGAGCTTTCGGGAAAAGCGGATCTATGCGCAAAGCACTGCGCCGATTCCGAAAAAAAAGCGAAAATGTGCGGCGGGGATATTTCGGAGCTTTTGGGAAAAAGGGAATACATCATGCGGAATTTTTCCGAAAGGATTCCGGAGCTTACCGCGCGCCTGAACGAACTTAAAAGCGGTGAGGCGGCGGAAAAGCGGCTTGTAAAGTATACCTCGGCTTTTGAAAAAATACAGGAAAACATCACGCAGTGGATCCGCGACGCAGACAAACTTGAAGCGGAAAAGGTCTCTGCCGAAAGCAGGTACGACGAGCTGTACGAATGCTATATCCGAAATACGGCGGCGGAGCTTTCCTCAAGCCTTAGGGAGGGACAGCCCTGTCCCGTCTGCGGAAGCTTATCGCACCCTGCTCCGGCAGTACATTCGGAAAGCGCCGTTACCGCTGCCGAGGTCAAGAACGCAAGAGCTGTTTTTGAAAAGCTTGCAAAGGATATTTCCGATATACAGACGAAAATTTCAGGAGAAAAAGCACGTATTCCTGCCGCAGAAGACTATATCGCCTCGGAGCGCAAAACTATTTCCGATACCCGCTATACTGCCGGGGAGCTTGAAGCGGTTGAGCTGAAATACGGTGAAGCAGTCAGGGAAAACGAAAAGCTGCCAGGGATAGACAAAGACCTGAATAAATTGTACGAGCTGAAAGACAGTCTTGAAGAGCGGCTTGCCGACGAAACAAAAAAATATGAAGCTGCACGGAACGCTCTTTCCAAAACAGAAGCGGAGCTGTCCGCGCTGAAAGAAAATCTTGACCCCCGCTTCTGCGGCGGGGATTCCTATGCCGCGGGAATAAAGCAATTACAGGCGGACGTTAACGCATTCGTTTGTGAAAAGGAATCTTCCGACCGTGAGTATTTGGCTGCGGAAAAGCTTAAAGTACAGACTTTTGCAGCCGCCGAACAGGCGCGGGCAGAGCATGATTCTGCCGTTTCAGTCCGTGATTCGGCATACGGAGCTTTTCTGGAAAGGCTTTCTTTCCTTGGTGTTTCCCAGGATGATTATGAGGTCTCTCTTCTTTCGGAAGAAAACGCCGCTGCGCTTGCAGAACAGATAAAGAAGTACGATCTTGCTGTGCATTCGGCACAGGAACGGACAAACGCTTTGAAGAAAGAGCTGGCGGGAAAGACTCCGCCTCCCCTTGACGAGATCCGGGCAGACGCAGGGAAATCGGACGAAACCTTGTCTGAGCTTTCAGGACGGCAGGCTCTCATCACGGAGCGGCTGAACCGTTTGAAAAAGCTTTCGGAGGAATATTCAAATCGCTTTGCCGCGCTTAGCAACGAAAGAGAAAGATCGGACAAGCTGTCGGCTTTTGCGGGGTTCATGAGGGGAGACAGAGGAATTTCCTTTACACGTTATTTTCTGGGTCTTATGCTTTCCCTTGTGACCGACGAGGCGAACCGCATACTTGCAGACGTGAGCGGGGGGAAGTTCCGCCTGCGGGTGAAAAGCGATTACGCGGCAAATTCAAAGCAAGGTCTCGACCTTGAAGCAGAGACTCTTACTGCGGACTTCAAGGCAGTCTACGGAGTGAAAAATCTGTCGGGCGGAGAAAAATTCCTTATATCCCTTGCGCTCTCCCTGGGGCTTTCCGCTGTAGCGCGGAGCCGAGGCGGAGGAATTGACGTTGAAGCAATGTTTATTGACGAGGGCTTCGGCTCTCTCGATCCCGCTTCGCTTAAGGAAGCGGTCTCCATGCTTTGCAGACTTGCCGCAGGCAGGAATACTATAGGCATAATCTCCCATGTGGAGGAGCTGAAAAATGTTATTCCATGCGGTATAAGAATTAATAAAAATCCCGACGGGGCGTCCTTTATAATCCCATAGAATGCGCCGTTTCATGGAAGGTGTTTGTTAAACAAAGTCGGTCCCGTGCCGCCGTCATTTTGCTTGTCCGTGAGGAAAACACAGTAGTTTTCCACAAACGGACATGGATTTGAGCCGCTTTTTTGTTTTATATTCCTATTGATTATTTTCCGGAATTTATATATAATAGTATAATGTCAAAACTATATGAAATACGAAAGGAACATTTTCCCATGAGCAATATGAGCAATATCAAAGTAGTCAAGTTCGGCGGCAGCTCCCTCGCCGACGCGGGACAGTTCAGAAAAGCCGCCGATATAGTTCTTGCCGATCCCAACAGACGTTTCGTCGTCGCTTCCGCCCCCGGAAAGCGCTTTAAAGAGGATATCAAGATAACCGATATGCTTTACGCCTGCTATGACAAGGCTGCAAAGGGCGAGGATTTTACGGATGATTTTTCCGCAATAGAGAACCGTTACAATGAGATCATTTCCGCGCTTGGTCTGGATATCTCCCTTGCCGGGGAATTTGAACGCATAAAAAGCGCGTTTGCTCACATGGCAGGACGTGACTACGCCGCTTCAAGGGGAGAGTACCTGAACAGCAAGGTGCTTGCGGCTTTCTTAGGATTTGAGTTTATTGATCCTGCGGGATATGTGAAGTTCGGCGAGAACGGCATTTTCGATCTGGACAAAACCATATCCCTGCTGCGCCCCCGTCTGGAAAAATGCGAACACGCGGTTATTCCCGGATTTTACGGCTCTATGCCCAATGATACTATCCGCACGTTCTCACGGGGCGGCTCAGACGTGACCGGCTCTATTGTGGCGAGGGCGGTGAAAGCCGAGCTGTATGAGAACTGGACTGACGTTTCCGGCTTCCTTATATGCGATCCGAGAATAGTTGACGATCCCGCTCCCATAACCACCATAACCTACAGGGAGCTTAGGGAGCTTGCCTATATGGGTGCGGGAGTTCTTCACGAGGACGCTATTTTTCCTGTACGCACAGCCGGAATACCTATCAATATCCGCAACACCAACCGTCCCGAAGACAGGGGAACTATGATCGTTGCGGAGTCCTCCGAAGCAAGCAAATACGTTATCACGGGCATAGCGGGAAAGAAAGGCCTTTCTGCAATAAATATTGAAAAGGACATGATGAACAGCGAGCTGGGCTTCGGCAGAAACGTTCTCCGCGCTCTTGAAAAGAACGGCTTGAACTTTGAGCATATGCCATCAGGTATAGACACCATGAGCGTTATTGTGGGAACCGAAGCTCTTAAGCCTGTACAGCAGCAGGTGCTGGACGAGATAACATTCCGCGTCCACCCCGATCACTTGGAGGTAGAAGATAATCTGTCTCTTATCGCCGTAGTGGGACGTGGCATGAGAAAAGCGCGCGGTACTGCCGGACGGATATTCTCCGCTCTTGCCCACGCAAAAATCAACGTAAAGATGATAGACCAGGGTTCGTCGGAGCTTAACATAATCATCGGCGTAAGCGACGAGGATTTTGAAGCGGCAATAAAGGCGATATACGAGATATTCGTACTTACCGAAGTAAGATAAGCAAGCCGTTATAGCCCTGCCGTCTGCGGCGGGGCGCGGTCTTTATTACGCGGCGGAGGCTGCTTGATTATAAACCCCAAACCGTAAATCAGATAAAGCAAAACAGGCGGAGACCGATTTTTAACAGTCTCCGCCTGTTTCCTGTTTTCATGTTGCGCGCTGCGCCGTCAGCCCTGACCGTAGTAAGCGTTCTTTCCGTGCTTTCTGAGGTAGTGCTTGTCAAGAAGCTCCTGCTGCATACGTCCTGCTGAGGGATTCATTGACATTGCATGGTAATTCATGAAAGCCACCTCCTCGAGTACAACGGAATTATGCACGGCTTCGTGGGGGTCTTTGCCCCAGGTGAACGGACCATGGTTCTTTACAAGCACTGCGGGGATAGACATAGGGTCAACGCCTTTAAAGGTCTCTGTGATGACCGTTCCTGTCTCCTTTTCGTATTCTCCCGCTATCTCCTCGGGAGTCATTGACCTTGTGCAGGGTATCTCGCCGTAGAAATAGTCTCCCTGGGTAGTTCCCATGGGAACTATCCCCATGCCCGCCTGAGCAAAGGACGTTGCCCAGCGGCTGTGGGTATGAACTACTCCGCCTGCTTCGGGGAACGCGCGGTAAAGCTCAAGGTGCGTGGGCGTATCGCTGGAGGGTTTCCATTTGCCCTCCGCTACTTTTCCGGTTGCAAGCTCCACGACTACCATGTCTTCGGCTGTCATTCCCTCGTAGGGGACTCCCGATGGTTTGATAACTATCATTCCGCTTTCTCTGTCGATACCCGAAACGTTTCCCCAGGTAAATGTTATAAGATCGTATTTGGGAAGCAGAAGGTTTGCTTCCAGCACTTCCTGCTTTAATTTTTCAAGCATTCTGCATCGCTCCTTTCAGGATGTTTTTCAGCATTATTTTGCAGCGGCGTACTCTGCCGCAAGACCCTTTTTATAGTTTTCAATAAACGCGGTGAATCCCGGCGCGCCTTTTTCATCGGGCTGTACGGTAACCGACTCCATTGACGAGAACACTTCCGTTTCAAGAAATTCGGGGAGGGATTTTCCGTTTCCGACCGCCGAATAAGCCGCAAGCAGAGCCATGCCCCATGCGCCGCCCTCGCCTGCTGTTTTCATCACGGATACCGCGCTGTTAAGACCGTCCGCAAGGAACTGCTGCGCAACTCCCTGCACCTTGAAAAGTCCGCCGTGTCCGGTTATTTTTTGGACGGACACCTTTTCGTTTTCAAAGAGTATATCCATTCCCAGTTTCAAAGCAGCCATTGAGGAGTAAAGCTGTGCGCGGAAGAAATTTGCAAGACCGAATCTGCCGCCGGGAGTCCTGAAATACATAGGTCTGCCGTTTTCCGCACCCGCCACCGGCTCTCCCGAAAGGAAGTTGTACGCAACGGTGCCGCCGCAGTCGGGGGCGCCGTTAAGGGCGTTCTTATAGAGAATCTCGTAAAGATCGGATTTATCCATAGGACTGCCGCTTAACGCCGCAAATTCCCCGAAAACATTTACCCATGCGTCAAGCTCTGAGCAGCAGTTGTTGCAGTGTACCATGGCAACAGGCGAACCGTCGGGAGTTGTAACAACGTCTATTTCGGGATAGTAGCCCGTAAGGGGCTTTTCCAGCACCAGCATTGCAAAGATAGACGTGCCTGCGGAAACGTTGCCTGTTTTGGGGAGGACGCTGTTTGTGGCGGCCATTCCTGTTCCCGCGTCCCCCTCGGGAGGGCAGAGCTTTACTCCTGCTTTAAGAGTACCCGCGGGGTCAAGGAGCTTTGCTCCGCTTTCCGTAAGCACGGCGTTTCCCTCTCCCGCGCTCAGTACCTTGGGGAGAATTTCTTTTATGTCGCCCCGGAAATTCTTTTCCTTTAAAAGCTCTGACAGCTTCTCCAGATACTTTTCATTGTAAGAGCCGTTCTCAATGGGGAATATTCCTGAAGCCTCGCCCACGCCTACGCTGCGTTCTCCCGTAAGAAGGAAGTGAATATAGCCCGCAAGGGTGTTTATATGGGCGATTTGGGGCACGTGCTCTTCGCCGTTCAGGACAGCCTGATAAAGGTGAGCAATGCTCCACCTCTGGGGGATATTGAACCTGAAAGCTTCGGAAAGCTCCGCCGCCGCCTGCTCGGTAATGGTGTTTCTCCATGTCCTGAACGGAACGAGAAGCTTATCCGCCTTGTCGAACGCCATATAGCCGTGCATCATTCCGGAGATACCCATTGCGCCGTAGGTTTCGGGGACAACGCCGTACTGCTCTTTTATATTTTCAGCAAGTCCTGCATAACAGTTTTGCAGTCCGCCGGTTATATCCTCAAGGGAGTACGTCCACACTCCGTTTTCGTAGCGGTTCTCCCATTCGTGGCTGCCTGCCGCTATCGGCACAAAAGTATCGTCTGTCAGCACTGCCTTTATTCTGGTGGAACCAAATTCGATTCCGAGATAGGTTTTGCCCTGTTTGATTTTTTCCTGTACAGTCATGTTTTGTCTCCTTTCAGATCTTTGCCGAGAATTATTTCGTATTCTTCCCCAAACGGGAAAAATCCTCCCAGGTCATTGTAGCCAAGTTTCCTGTAAAAGTGCTGTGAGTATTCGTTCGATTGGGTTGAAGTCAGCAGCATTTTGTATCCTTCCGAAAACATCAGGCTTTCCCATTTTTTGACCAACCCGCTGCCTATGCCCGCACCACGAAATTTTTCGGGCACAAAGAGCATATTCATAAATGGTATTTCGTCCCAAAAAAAATTGTACCGAAGCCACCCCGCAAATTCGCCGTTTGTCTCCGCGATAAGGATATTTTTACCTGAAATTTTCTTTTTCAGCATTTCCTGCGAAATGTGCTTATCGTGTCGGTGCAGAGCTTCAAAATCCCTTTCCTCCGCAAGCCTTATTTTTACGGAATTATTTTTCTGCATTGCTGAGTCCCCGCTTTTTATAATGAAGCCAGCGTATGCTGTCTCCATGACTTTTCTTTTGTAAAAATCATTGCCTTCGCCTGTCATATAATATCTGAAACTGCTTTGCTGTAATTTTTCCCGTTTTAATACTCCGTTTTTCAGCGGGAAGCAAAATTCTGCTTTTTGCTGAGCTGTCAACTATTTTTTCAATCCAGCCAGAACGTCGATCATTTCAAGCTGCTGCTCAAATGTATTGAGGTCGGTCTTGTCGTCAATGATAACAAGCTCCGTATCGGTCATCTTTGCGAAAAGACGGATATCGTCCTTTGTAAGGGCTGTAGAGACTACAGCGTGGTGTGCTCCGCCTGCGTATATCCACGCCGCCGCACCTGTTGCGAAGTCGGGCTTTAGCTTCCACATAAGTCTCGCAACGGGAAGCTTAGGCATGGGCTGAGGCTGCTTTACAAGAGTAATATCGGCGCATACCAAACGGAAACGGTTACCCATATCTATCATTGAGACCGCTATTCCCTCTCCCGAAATGCCGTCAAAAACAAGCCTTGCGGGAGGTTCCTTGCCGCCGATTCCCAATGGGTGCACCTGTATTTCAGGCTTTGAAGCCGCGAACACGGGTGACACCTCCAGCATATGCGCCGCCAGTTCAAGCTCGCTGCCGCTTGTAAGGTCGTAGGTGTAATCTTCCATAAAGCCTGTTGCGCCCTCTCTGCCCTCAGCCATTTTGAAAAGCACTGCGCCCAGAGCCGCTGTCTTGTAGTCACCCTCGGGACCGAAGCCGATACCTTTTGCCATAAGGTTCTGCGCTGCTATTCCGGGGAGCTGCTTCAAGCCGTGCAGGTCCTGAAACGTATCGGTAAACGCGCCGATGTTTTCCTGCTTAATGAATTTTTCAAGAGCCACCTCATATTTAGCCTGTTCTCTTACTGCGGCAGCGTCGTCGGTCGCCATAGTGTATTTTTCGCTGTACTCCGCAAGCTTCGCGTTTATCTCATCATCGGTAAGCTTTTCAATGATAGAAACCACATCGCCTATGCCGTAATAGTTTACGTTCCAGCCATAGCGTATCTCGCTCTCAACTCTGTCGCCGTCCGTGACCGCAACGTCACGCATATTGTTTCCCAGCATTGCCACTTTCATTGTCCTGCCGAAATTAACGGCTGCGGCAGCCTGAGCAAAGCTGCGTATTCGGGCGATAACGTCCTCATGCTTGTAGTACCCTGCGACCACCTCGCGCTTTACGCCGAGTCTTGTGCAGATAAAGCCGAACTCGCGGTCGCCGTGGGCGGACTGGTTAAGATTCATAAAATCCATATCAATGCTGTCGTAGGGCAGCTTTTCGTTGTACTGGGTGTGGAGGTGGAGCATAGGCTTTTTAAGCGCTTTAAGGGCTCTTATCCACATTTTGGCGGGTGAAAAAGTGTGCATCCACATAATAACGCCTATGCAGTCGCTGTCGGCGGAAGCTTCTACGCATACTTTTTCAGCCTCTGCGGATGTGGTGACAACAGGCTCGAAGCACACCTCCGCGATACCGCAGAGCTTACCGCTCAAAAAAGCAGCCATTTCCTTGCTGTCGGAAGCCGCCTGTCTGAGCGTCTCCTCGCCGTAAAGATCCTGACTGCCTGTTATGAAGTATATCTTGTTCATTTACAGTTCATTCCTTTCCGAAGTATTAATTTATTTTGATTATAACGTTATAGCCTTATAGCGTTACATAAATATGCCATGACAAAATTTGCAGGAGACGCATTTCCCGTCCCTACAAATAAGGCTATTTTTATGGAATGCTATAATATGCTTAAACTGCTGAAATATGCACGCTGAAAATCTGTTGCGGTATAGATTTTCAGCGTGCCTGTTTTTATAGTTAGTATTCCGGTATTATGCTTTTGCCTTGTTTTTTCTGGAAAGAACCACGCTCTGTACAACAAGGAACAGGCATATCATTGCCGCAACGGTGATGTTGGTCCACCATGCGTCGTCCAGTCCCAGGGACGAAACGATGTTTTTGATAGTGCTGAGAGAAAGAACGCCGAAAAACGTGCCGAAGATATTTCCGGAACCACCGGACAGCATAGTGCCGCCTATAATTGAGGAAGCAATGGCGTTCATTTCAGCTCCGCTCGCGTGAGAGGGAGAACCCGAGCCTACGTGGAGGAAGTATACAAATCCGCCTATTCCCGCCAGTATACCGCAGAGAAGATATGCAAGGAACTTTGTTCTTTTTACATTGATACCCAGCATATTGGCGCTCTGGCTGTTGCCGCCGATGGCGTAGAAGCCGCGTCCCAGCTTAGTCCACCTGAGTACTGCGAAAAGCGCCGCAACAACTATCAGCGCGACTATTACCCCTATCTCCACATATGCGGGAACGTAGTTGCCCAGCTTATTGTAGGAGCCCATTCCGGGAACCGTGATACGGGTGGATTTAAGCGCCTGAAATTCCTCGTTTGCAACATTGAACTGGGTGGCGTTGACTATGGTGGTCATACCCTTTGCAAAGAACATACCCGCAAGGGTAACGATAAACGGCTGTATCTCAAGATACGCGATCAGATAGCCCTGAACAAGTCCGAAAGCGGCTCCGATGCCGAGAGCTATAAGAATGGAGGTCAGGACGTTTCCGCCGTTGTAGTCGAGGTTTACGGCGCAGCTCATACAAACGAGAGCCGTGAGCATACCGACGGAAATATCAATTCCGCCCGTTATCATAACAAGGCTCATTCCGCAGGAAAGGATTATAAGAGCCGCGTTTTCATTGAGGATATTGAAAAAAGTCTGAGGTTTCAGAAAGCCCGATCCGAGAAATACTACCGCGCATATGTACATCAGCAGAAAAACGGCGATAGTAATTGTAAGAAGCAGGTTCTGGTCTGATATTTTCTTTGAGGTGCCGTCTGCATTTTTTATAAGCTTCATTACCGGTTCGCCTCCTTAACAGCAGTTCTTGGTGCGGAAAGTTTCTTGCGTACAGAGGCGATCTTATCCCGTACGATAGGCGCGCTGAGTACCACAAGAATTATAACTACCACTGCCTTATAGGCAGGAAGTGCGCTGGAAATTACGTTGAATTTGAAAAGCGTCGTTGTAAGGAACTGGATAACGTACGCTCCGAGAACGGAAGCCGCCATATTGAACTTGCCTCCGCTGAGAGCGTTGCCGCCGAGGGCTACCGCAAGGATAGCGTCCATTTCGATATCCTTTGCAACTACGGAATAGTTTATGGTGGAGAAGCGGCTTACCTTTATAAAGCCTGCAATCGCCACGCATAGACCAAGGATAACGTACGTGATGAATTTAATAAATTCCGGATTGATACCGTTGAGTCTTGAGGACTCGGAGTTGATACCTACCGACTGGGTGAACAGTCCCAGCTTAGTGAAGCGCAGCACCAGCGCAATGATTATCATACACAGCACCGCGATAAATATAGGCGTGGGTACGGGTATGCCGGGAATAAAGTTTCCGAAATATCCGAAGCTTGCTTCGCTGATAATGGGAAGTTCGTTGTTGTTTATCCATGCCGCAATGGAACGTCCCGCCGTGAAAAGGATAAGCGTAGCCACCATTGGCTGTATCTTGAAGTATGCCACAAGCACACCGTTGAACGCGCCGAATATCATTGCAACCAGACAGCATACAAGGAACGCAACGATAATGGGAGCCTGAAGCGTTTCGGGGCGGGATTCGGTTCCGCATAGAACACGGAGCACTACGCTTCCCGAAAGGGCAATTGCCGCGCCCACGCTTATGTCCTGTCCGCCGGAAGCGGAGGTTACCAGCGTCATGCCGATAGCGAGTATGACAAGCTCCGAAGCGTTGTCAAGGATATTGATAAGGTTACCCGAAAGTATGGGATAGCCTGCGCTGTTCTGCGAAAGGGTGATCGCGAAGAACGAGGGGTCTGCAACTAAATTGAAGATAACCAAGATAAGCAGAGCCGCGATGGGAATAAATATCTGGTTCCTGACAAGACTTTTTATAAAGGAGCCGCCGTCTTTTCCCTCGGGCTTTTGCTGTACGGGTTTTTCAAGCGTTTTCATGTACTTTTTCACCTCCTGCGATAGTTTCCATGATCTTGTTCTGGTTAAGGTCTGAGCCGCTCAGCTCGCCCACCGCTTTTCTGTCGCGCATTACTATGAGTCTGGAGCAGACGTTGAGCATTTCGTCTATCTCAGAGGATATGAACGTTACGCTCCTGCCCTCTGAGGCAAGCTTCAGCACAAGCTTTTGTATCTCCAGCTTCGTGCCTACGTCGATACCTCTTGTAGGCTCGTCAAGTATAAGATATACCGGGTTCGCAAGCAGCCACCTTGCAAGTATGACCTTCTGCTGGTTTCCGCCCGAAAGGGATTTTATGGGAGTATCGGGAGAAGCTGTCTTTATTTCCAGAAGCTTTATGTATTCGTCGGCAAATTTAGCCGCGTCCGCCCGTGATATGGGGTGAAACATTCCTTTCATTACCTGAAGCGCAAGAATGATATTTTCCTTTACGGAAAGATCGCCCACGATGCCGTCCCGCTTTCTGTCCTCGGGAAGATAGCTTATGCCCAGCTTCATAGCGTCAAGAGGCTTTTTGATTTTTACTTCCCTGCCGTCCATTTTGACAGTTCCGCCAAGCACCTTATCTGCACCGTATATCGCGCGCACAGATTCGCTTCTGCCCGAACCGAGAAGCCCGGTAAAGCCGTTTACCTCGCCTTTTCTTATATTGAAATCAAAGGGAGCGATACCCGCAGTGCTTTCAAGTCCCGAAGCCTCGAATACGGGAGCTTCGCCGTTCTCTTCGTCTGAAACGGCAGCGGGTTTTTCCATGTCGGAGAGAGCATTGAGATCCTTGCCCAGCATTTTGGAAACAAGCTCAACCTTGGGAAGCTCCGCCGCGTCATATTCGCCCTCGAACCTGCCGTCGCGGAGAACCGTTATCTTATCGCACACGGCGTACACCTGATCGAGAAAATGAGTTACAAAGATAATGCCCACTCCCCTTTTTTTCAGATCGAGCATAAGCTTGAAAAGCTTTTCCACTTCCTGCTCATCGAGTGAGGACGTAGGTTCGTCAAGGATAAGCACTTTGCAGTCCATATCGACGGCACGGGCAATGGCTACCATCTGCTGAACGGCGATAGAGCAGCTCCCGAGCTGCTGGTTGGGTTTTGCGGGAATATCCAGCGAGCCGAGGAGCTTTTTGGCTTCCTCGTTCATTTTCTTCCAGTTTGTGAAAATGCTCTTTGTTCTGCCGATAAACATATTTTCCGCAACGGAAAGATTGGGGCAGAGGGTTATCTCCTGATAAACGGTACTTATGCCCGCGTTCTGCGCGTCCTGAGTGGATCTTATCGCAACGGGCCTTCCGGAAAGAAATATATTTCCTCCGTCCTTTTGGTAAACGCCTGTCAGCACCTTGATAAGAGTGGATTTTCCCGCGCCGTTTTCGCCCATGAGCGCGTGTATCTCACCCTTTCGGAGCGTGAACTCCACGTCCTGAAGAGCCTTTACTCCGGGAAATTCCTTGCAGATACCCTCCAGTCTGAGAACAACTTCTTCCTGCATATTATTCGCCTCCGGTCAAAAAAATTGCGGCTCAATACACGGATTGTATCATCCATTATACCGAGCCGCGTTAATTATGGCTTATTATGATATTTTGTTACAATTATCAGATACCGTACTTTTCAATGTCTTCCTTAGTAATTTTGGTAGCATCGAAGCCCTGCTCTTCCATTATAATTACCTTTTCGGAAGGAGCGGTGCCCTTTTCGAGGTTCTGGATAATATCGTGGATATAGGAAGCCTGGAAAGGATTGCACTGACCGTCGTAGTTCCAGTTGCCTGCGAGAAGCTCTTCAAGAGCCCACTTGTTGCAGTCAAAGCCCATTATGATAACGTCCTTGCCAACGCCGTGGGAGATGTTTGCCTTGTCAAGTGCCGCAACAGCGCCCTTAGCCATATCGTCGTTCTCCGCGTAAACAACGTTGAAAGACTCACCGCTGTCGATAACGGACTGTACGATCTGCTGAGCTGTTTCAGCGTTCCACTCGGCTGTCTGCTGAGTAACGAAGCTCCAGTTGTCGTTAGCTGCTACCTGAGCTTCGAGAGCGCCTGTTCTGCCTATCTGGGGAGCGCCGCCCATAACGCCCTGAATATGTACTATTTTATATTCGGAAAGGTTCTGGGAAATGAGCCAGTCAACTGCTGTCTGACCTTCTTTCGCCATATCGGATACGATTGAAGCCTCGTAAAGGCTGTCGTCCGCGTCAATGGTTCTGTCGAAAAGAATTACCTTGATTCCTGCCGCCTGAGCGTCTTTAAGAACGGAATCCCAGCCGGAAGTACCCGCTGCGGAAATGAGGAGGTAGTCTACCTCGTCCTGAACGAACTTCTGAGCGGCAGCAATCTGCTCGTCGTTCTTGAGGCTGTATGCGAAGGACGCTTTATAACCGTTAGCCTCGGTAAAGGTATCTTTCATATCTTTGTCGTTTGCGGTACGGTAGCCGGACTCGTTGGGGTCGTTGTTGATGATGCCGACCTTGATGAGCTCTCCGCCGGTTGAAGCAGCGGGTGCTCCGCCGTCTGCAGCTGCCGTTGTTTCGCCGCTGTCCGAACCAGGCTTTGCACCGCAGGCGCTGAACATAGAAGCTGCGATAGCCAGGCTTAGAACTGTTCCGAGAATTTTTTTGATTTTCATGACATAGCCCTCCTAAAAATTGAATAGTCGGATTTTTGATTTTGCTTTCCTTACGTTTTACAACCGGCAAATTAAATACAAATTTGTAAACAAAATACAAATTATTTTCATTAATTTTACCTTTATTGTTTAATATTATTCTAACATAAGGCCGTTACAATTGCAATACACAAACTACACATTATTTGTTAAAACTTTTTGTGTAATATTAACATATATTTGGCTTTTGTGTAGTACAAGTTTTAAATACAGACAATTTGCTTGACAAATTGTTTTGCAAGTTGTATTATATTTATGAGAGAATTTGTATTGTCCGGAGGCGAAGACAGTTGAAAAAATATGAGTTTGTGGCAAAATCGCTTTCCGAAAAGATCAGGGAGGGACAGTTCGCTGACGGAGCTTTTCTTCCCACGGAAGAACGGCTTACGCAAATGTACAGCGTAAGCAGGCAGACTGTGAGAAAAGCGCTGTCTGTGCTTGAAGAGAACGACATTATAGAAAAAAAGCAGGGCAGCGGTTCTGTAATAAAAATAAACAATCCCGCTGCGGACAGCGGAAAGGTATCGGTAATTGCAACCTATATTGACGAATATATTTTTCCGGGTCAGCTCAGGGGCGTCGAGGAAGTTCTGTCAAAAAATAACTTTTCCGTTATTCTCTCCGCTACGGGAAACCGTATATGCAGCGAACGGAGGATACTTGAGGATATCCTTAACGATCCCGTTGCGGGCATACTTGTGGAGGGTACGAAAACGGCTTTCCCCAATCCTAATACCGGTCTTTATGAAAAACTTATCAGGCTTGGCGTTCCCATAGTATTCTTTAACAGCTTCTATCCGGGGCTTACGGGTCCGCTGTATGTGTGCGCGGACAACCGCAGGGGCGGGTATGAGCTTGTTACCTACCTTCTGAGCAAAGGCAGACGAAGCATTGCGTCGATCTTCAAAGCTGACGATATTCAGGGACATGAGCGTTATGCCGGTTATATTTCGGCTATGTTCGACAACGGCATCTTCGTTTCCGACAGCAAGACTATATGGTACACAACGGAAACAAAGGACAGGATATTCGACGAGACGGGAAATATTCTTTCATCTGTCGGCGACGCTAACGCCGTTGTGTGCTATAACGACGAGATCGCCTATATGCTTATAAGATATCTTACGGCCTGCGGAAAGAAAGTACCCGAGGATATTGCGGTCGTAAGCTTTGACAACAGCAGCCTGAGCGAAATGTCACCCATCAAGATAACCTCGCTTTCCTATGACGATATGAACATAGGCACGATCGCCGCCCGAAAGCTGGTGGATATTCTCAAAGGCAGAAAGGCAAGCTCGGAAACTATCCCTTGGAAGCTTGCGGAAAAGGAAAGCTCATAGAAAAAACGTCAGGCGGGAAAAAGCATTTCCGCCTGACGTTTTATGTTATATATATGAGTTATATCTGCGCGTCAAGAGTAAGCCCGTAGGAGGGCAGGAACTCTCTTATAAATTCCTCCGCTTCGGGAAGCTCCATGTCGTGTATCGCTTTCAGGGTGCTCTGCTCGGCATTGGCAAAATCAAGGTTTCCCATGTTCCGTTCCTCAATGCACTTGATGAGGGCGGACAGCTTGTCCGCAGCCTTGACAAGTCCCCACAGTTCCTTTTCCTCATCGGTCTTACCCATAAGGGGACGGTAATATTCCTTCAGGTCGTCCGGCAGATAGCCGACTATTTTTTCTCCCGCGATCTCCTCCACCATTCCGTACTGCCGCTTTATTTCCTCGCTGTAGTATTTTACGGGTGTGGGCAGGTCTCCGGTGATTATTTCGGTAACGTCGTGGTACATAGCCAGCAGCGCGGCTCTTTCGGGATTTATGTTTCCTCCGAATCGGACGTTCCGGTAGAGCGCAAGGACGTGGGCTATGAACGCCGTTTCAAGACTGTGCTCGCTGACGTTTTCGGGGACGGCGCTGCGCATAAGTCCCCAGCGGTTTATATATTTCAGTCGTGATATTATGGCGAAAAATTTTTTGCTTTCCATAAGCTAACTCCTCAGAATAAGCCGCGCCGTCTGTTCGATCATTTCGGGCATTTCCTCAATTGGCTGTATGCTCATTATCAGGTCGGCGATATAGATGACCGTTATCAGTATCATGCTCCATGACGTGACAAGAACGGGAAACGTGCGCTTTTTGTGGAACTCCGTATAGGCGGGAAGCTTTAAGCCTCCCGAAGCGGCTTCGGAAGCAAACACCACCAGTCCCAATATAAGAAATACGGGTATTGTTATAACATTTACGGCAAATGCGGCGTCTTCATTGAAGTACTCCACAACACTCGGTATGGACGCCAGAGCATTGTTCGCCATATGGCATATTATGGCTGGAATAAGCGAACCCGTTTTAATTGTGACTATCGCCATGGGTATGCCAAGCAGAAAGCCCAGAACGAACTGATAGGGGTTGCCGTGCATTATGCCGAAGATAAACGCCGAGAAAAATATAGCGAACCGCTGGCTCACCTTTGCGGCGCAGCGGAGAACAACTCCCCTGTAGATAAGCTCCTCGCCGATCGGAGCAAGTATCACTGCCGAGATAATGTCCGCCGCGTATACGGAGGGCGTACGCTCGATCACATAGTTAAGTCCCGAAACCTCAAGCCCAAGCGAATAAAGTCCGTTGGACATGATTATCGTGCATATCATTGAGACCTGCTGGAAAAACAGGGTCATCATCACATATTTGCCGATCTGTCTGCCGTTCAGGTTTTCCGTCCGGAAAAGCTCTCCGGGGCTGTAGCCGGTTACGGCGCAGTAGACTGCAAAAACTATTATGGCCATTGCCGCAGGAAAACAGCCGCCGATTATCATATCCGCAAGCCCGTAGACCGCCTGACCGTACTCGTTGTATACTATATCGGGAGCAAAAAATATGTAAGCCGTCATGCATACTGCCGCAGTAAGTATGTAAAGCGCCAGCAGCACAATTCCTATGGTATTGAAGTTCCGCCGTATTTTCTTTTTTTCGTCGGGAGAGGCGTCGTCTCCGTAAGGGTAATATAACTGCGGAGGGGGCGGGCCGCCGTTTTGCCCTCCGGGCTGTCCGTAATAATTCATATCATTTCTCCGGTTTTCAAGTATTAAAGGAATCAAACAAATTAAAGATAGCGTATTACCGCGGCGATCTTTCCGATTATCTCGCATTCGTCCACAATAATGGGATCCATGGTATCGTTTTCGGGCTGGAGGCGGTAGTGTCCGTTTTCTTTGTAAAAGGTCTTGACGGTAGCTTCTCCGCCGTTAACCATAGCCGCAACGATATCGCCGTTTTCGGCTGTGGAGCATTTCTCCACCACCACGATGTCCCCGTCCAGAATGGCGGCGTTTATCATGCTTTCACCGCGGACTTTAAGCGCGAAAAGCTCTCCCGTGTAGTTTTTCTGTTCGTGGAAGTTGATGTAGTCCGTAATATCCTCCACGGCGGTGATAGGCTGACCTGCGGTGATAGTACCCACCAGAGGTATTTTCACCGCGCCCTTTCCTGCAACCTTTATTGCGCGGTTGCAGCCGTCCACCTTTTCGAGATATCCCTCAGCCACAAGTGAATTTACATATCTTGCCGCAGTTGAGGTCGAACGTATACCCAGAGCCGCGCATATTTCGCGTATGGACGGAGCGAAACCGTCCTCCATCCGTTCCTTGACGTATTCAAAGACCCGTTTTTCCTTGTCGTTCATTTAAATCATCCTTTCACACGGTTTTCCCTCAGCGGGACTGTTCGGGTATTTTTCTTTCAGTAATTCCAGTATTCTTCGTGCCGCCTTGTTCACGTCACCGCAGCCCAGGGTAACTATCAGGTCGCCATCTTCCGCGTTTTCGGAAACGTATCTTGAAACAAGCTCTATGCTTTCGTCGTGTTCCCTGTCGAAGCAGACCGCGCCCGCTGTTTTAGCCGCCAGAGCGGAAGCGGTTATCCCCGTCGTATTGACCTCTCTGCCGCCCATTATTGATGTAAGGACAACCTTATCGGCAATGGAAAGCGCTTTTGCAAAGTCCTCAAGCAGAAGTTCCGTCCTTGAAAAGGTAAAAGGCTGATGCACCGCCCACACCTTTTTAAAACCCAGCTTTACTGCCGAACCCAAGGTCGCGGCTATCTCCGCAGGATGGTGGGCGTAATCGTCCACCACGGTTATTCCGCCAGCCTCGCCGTACTTTTCAAACCGTCTGCCGGCACCGCGAAAGCTTTCCAGACCCTTTGCTATGCCCTCGGGGGAAGCTCCCGCGTAGTCTGCCGCAGCCGCAGCCGCAACAGCGTTCACAATGTTGTGCTCCCCCGGGATATGCAGCGCGGTACTGCAGAAAAGCGTTCCGTTATGCATTATATCAAATAAGGTCTCCATACCGCTTTTCCGGCAGATATTGGCTGGATACCAATCGTTTCTTTCCGACCTGCCGAAGGTGATTATTTTACTTTTATCCAGTCCCTCAACGGCTTGCACGGAGTTTTTGTCGTCGCCGTTGATTATAACAGCTTTGTCCGCGTCAGCGCAGAATTTGCGGAAAGACTTTATAATATTGTCAAGGCTTTTAAAGTAGTCAAGATGATCCTCGTCTATGTTCAGCACCACAGCCGCCGAGGTTTTAAGGTTGAGGAAATGATCCTGGAACTCGCAGGCCTCGCAGACCATAATATCGCTTTTCCCCGCGATACCGCTGCCGCCTATCAGGGGGAGCTTTCCTCCGATCACCGCGCTTATGTCCAGCCCATGCGTTACCAGTATCTGGGTTATCATGGCTGTAACTGTGGTCTTGCCGTGCGTACCGCTTACGTTTATTGTGTTGCCGAACTGCTCCGTCAGGACTCCCAGAAGCTGGCTTCTTTCCCATACCGCCGCGCCGCTGCTTTTGGCGGCGATAAGCTCCGGATTGTCGGGAAGTATAGCCGCCGTATGGACGATAAGATCGGCGTCCCCGATATTTTCCGCCCGCTGACCGAGATACACCGGGATGCCCATTTCGCGTACAGCCCGCAGAGTTTCGGTCTCGTTGTTGTCGGAACCGGTCAGAAAGCACCCCTTTGCATGGAGTATCTGCGCAAGCGGATACATACCGCTTCCTCCGATTCCGATAAAGTGGATATGTCGGCAGTTGTTTAAAATTTGTTTATCCAAAAGATACACCCCGCATATTTTTGTTTCAGAAATAGTTAAAGAATTTTAAAAATAATCTGCTATACTATAGGATAGCGGCATACATATTATCGGCAAATTTTTTATTTTTCATACTGAATATTTTACCATAAAATGTTTAATAATATGTTTGTAGTAAAGTATACCGCAAATGTCAATTATTAAGGAGGACGTTTCTAATGAACATCACAGACATTAAAATCAGGAAAATTATACCTGAGGGAAGACTCAGGGCGGTCATCTCGATCACTATCGACAATATGCTTGCCGTACACGACATAAAGGTCGTTCAGGGCGACGAAAGACTGTTTGTGGCAATGCCCAGCAGAAAGGACGAGAGCGGAATTTTCAGAGATATCGTTCACCCTATCTCCCCGGATGCGCGCAAGCTTGTTGAGGATCAGATCCTCGAGGCTTACACCCGCCATATAGAGCAGATGCAGGCTGAAGCTGAGGCTGAAGAAGCAGGCTTTTAAGTCCCACGGAAATCTTAAAATTTATTCGGCGGCTCTCTTAAAGCTTAAAGGGGAGCCGCCGGATTTTATTTTCCCAGCAGTCTTGCCGCTTTAAGGACTGCGCACTGTGTCTTCGCGTCGGGGAGCTTTCCGTCCATTACCAGCTGCACTGCGTCCTCAAGCTTTACCTTTACCACGTCAAGAAATTCGTCCTCGTCAAGGGACTGCTCTTCATAGGACAGACCTGTGGCAAGGTACATATGAATTTTTTCGGTCAGGTAAGCAACGGAGGGGTAGCACACTCCCAGATACTCAAATTTTTCGCAGACCATGCCGGTTTCCTCACGAAGCTCCCTGAGACCCGCCTCACGGTGATCCTCTCCGAACTCCAGCTTTCCCGCGGGAAGCTCGGTGAGCGCCTCCTGAAAAGGATATCTGAACTGCTTCACCATGAGTATTTCGCCTTCCTCCGTAACGGGGACAATACATACTCCGCCGGGGTGCACCACCAGCTCCCGCGTAACGACTTCGCCGTTTTCAAGCTCGGCGCGGTCTTTTTTTACGGTGATTATCTTTCCGTCGAAAATAAGCTCGGAGCTTACCGTTTTTTCAAAAAGGTGCATATAAAAGCCTCCTGTTAATTTTTAGGAAATTGATACAACAAATGTTCTGTTTAAAACATTATAACACATTAATTTTGGTTTAACAAGAGGGAAATGCGTAATTTTTCATATTTTTTCACAAAAATTGCAAAATCTATTGTAAAGAGGCGGAAAAGCATTTATAATAAAAATGTATATTTAAAATTATATTGATTTACAACGGAGGTTCGCTTTGAAAAATTTACAGATACCGCTGAGATTCAGCTTCAAAAATCTTCTTATAAACAAGGGTATTTACCTTTTCGCATTTTTTATCCCAATGATCGTTCTGCTGGTATCCTACTTTATTTTCGGGATATATCCTTTCGGGGACGAATCCGTGCTTGTGCTCGACCTGAGCGGTCAGTACGTATACTATTACGAAAATCTGCGGGACGCTTTCTGGGGAAACGGCAGCTTTGTTAACAGCTGGAGCCGCAACCTTACGGGTGAAACCATGGGTATCTTCGCTTATTATCTGGCGAGTCCCTTTACCCTGATAATAATGCTGCTGCCACGCTCCATAATGACCACCTCCCTGCTTATCATGCAGATGTTAAAAGTAGGAGCGGCTTCGGTGACGTTCTGTCTGTACCTGCGGAAGTCTAAAAGCACCGCACCCTATACGGCGCTTATTTTTTCAATACTTTACAGCCTTATGTCCTATATGATAGTGCAGCTCATGGATCCAATGTGGCTGGACGGTCTTATCTATCTGCCCATAATAATCCTTGGCATAGAGCGGCTTATCGACAAGGGAGAGTGGCTGCTGTTTATAGTCCCCCTCGCGCTGATGTTTATAGCCAACTTCTATATCGGCTGGATGATCGCTATTTTCTGCTGTCTGTACTTTATAGTTTACTACTTTTTTATCTCAAGGGAGACCCTGCCTTTCCACTTCAAGCATATGCTTTTGGCGGGAGTTAAATTCGCCTGCGGAGGCATAATAGCCGCTGTCTGCGCCGCATGGCTGCTCATACCCCTTTATCACAGCCTGAGTCTTGGCAAATTCGAGTTTACCGACCCCAGCTATGAGCTTAAGACTCAGTTTGACTTTGCGGACTTTTTCATGAACATTCTTCCCAATGTTTACGACACCTGCCGTCCCGAAGGCTCGCCGGTAATATACTGCGGCGTTATTACCGTTTTGCTGATACCGCTGTACTTTTTCAACTCCAACATCAAGCTCCGGCAGAAGATAGGCTTCGGACTTCTGACCCTGTCGGTGATACTGTCCATGTATATGTCCACCGTGGATCTGGTATGGCACGGCTTTCAGGTACCCAACTGGCTGCCCTACAGGTACTCGTTTACTGTCAGCTTCCTTATGCTTATCATGGCGGCGCAGGCTTTCGAGCGCATTGAGGGCATAAGCTTCAAGGAGATAGGCGGAGTATTCTTCCTGCTCACGGCTTACGTTCTGTATCTGGACAAGCAGAATCCTATAGTTTCCGCCAACGGCAAGGATATTGAAAAAATGAATATTCTTGCGGCTGTATGGTTCAGTATCCTTATGGCGGGACTTTACGCACTCATGCTTTACCTCTGGAAAAAGCACTACAAGGTAAAGCCCGTACCAATTGCGATAGCGGTCATTGTTATAGTTGAAATGGCTGTAACGGCTACCTACACTATGTACAGCATAGACAGGGACGTGGTGTACTCCAAATACAGCTCCTACAACAGATATATCACACTGGGGCGTAACACCGTTGAAAAGATATACGATATGGACGACAGCCCCGTCTACAGGATAGAAAAGAACTTTCACCGCACCGTTAACGACCCTATGGCTTTCGGCTCGTTCGGACTTTCCCATTCAAGCTCCACACTTAACGCCGCGCCTATCCAGTTCCTGCGGAATTTAGGCTTCTCCTACGGCGGACACTATATTAAGTACAAAGGCGCCACCTATGTTACCGACGCGATATTCGGCATAAAATATGTTATGGAAAAGGGAAACGCTCCCCAGCCCGCGGAGGACGGAACAACGCCTCTGCCAGAGGTGGAGAGGTCGAAGCACTACGATAACCTTGTGCTTGCCAACGGCGACAAAAAGGAGATAATGTACGTTTACGAGAACCCATACGCTTTGCCCGTGGCGTTCATGGCGGACGAATCAATAAAAGACCTGAGCTTTAATTCATGGGAAAATCCCTTTGAAAACCAGAATAAGCTGCTGTCTTCGCTTCTTTCGGACGAATACCGGGAATTTTTCAAGAGAATTGAAGACGTGGAGGTCGTTCCCGAAAATGCAAAGCCCAGCACCTACGGCACTCACACAAAGTACGTTCCCAGAGTAGAGGGTGAGAACTCCCATATCGAGTTCATTTTTGAGGCTCCTACCGAGGACATGATCTATATGTATTTCCCCTCTCAGTATGAGCGGGAAGTAAACCTGTGGCTCAACAAGGATTTTGTGGACTACTACTACGAGGGCGGCAAAATGTGCATTCAGCCTTTGGGACACTTTTCCGAAGGCGACGAGCTTTCCTTTATAACCACCATTACCGAGAAAAAGAACGAGGTGCTCTTCAAGGAAAATTATTTCTACTACCTCGACGAGGAGATGTTCCGCGAAGCTATAGATGAGCTGAAGCGTCAGCCCCTTGAAATAGAGAGCTTCAGGGAGGATCACCTGAAGGGTACGGTAACCGCCGAAGAGGACGGGATACTGTTCACCACCATTTCATGGGAGCCGGGCTGGACGATATTGGTGGACGGCGTTAAGACAGAGCCTGTACCCGTTGCTAACGACGCGCTTATCGGCATACCCATGAGCAAGGGTTCTCACACCGTTGAAATGAAGTTCTTCCCCAAGGGACTGGCATTGGGACTCATCGTTTCGCCTTTCGGAATACTTGCGGTCGTACTGATAGGACTTTACGAACGGAAAAACCGCAAAGTAATGCTCAACAGGCTTTACGAAAACTGATGTGCCGAAAGCGCCAAAGCAAGCAAACAAATTAACGGAAAGGAACTGATATTATGGCAAAATTCGCGGATAACGGAAAAGACGAAAACGAGGTGCTCTGGACGGATAAAAAGCGCACCCTGTTCGGACTTCCCATTTCGTTCACAAGATATATCCTCACCGGAAAAAAATTCATTACCCGCAAAGGCTTTCTGTCCATCAGCGAGGACGAGATAGAGCTTTACCGCGTTGTGGACAAAAGTCTGCGTCTGCCTTTCGGACAGAGGATATTCGGCTGCGGGACTGTTATCATAAACTGCCGCGACACTGATACTCCCGTAAAGGAAGTAATGTCAATAAAGAAGCCCCGGGAGTTCATGGAGATATTTGAAAAGCAGGTGGATATCCAGCGGGACAAATACCGCACCCGCGGCAGGGATATGATAGCCTCCGATCTGCACTGCGGCTGCGATGACGACGACGGCGAGGACTGACTATGCTTGACTTTATAACCGAAAAGACCGATTGCTGGGACTACCTGAAAAGCACCGACCTCCCCGTGTTTATCTACGGCATGGGGGACGGGGCTTTGAAAATAATGTCAGTTTTCGAGCGGTACGGCATACCTCTTGCGGGATTTTTTGCAAGCGATGAATTTGTCCGCGGGCATACCTTTCAGGGTCATTTAGTGCACACTCTGTCCCAGATAGAGACTCTTATCGACGATTTTGTTATCGTCCTTGCTTTTGCGGCGGGGTATCAAAGCCTGTACGACCGTATCAACGAAATTGCAAAGCGGCATATTCTTCTTGCGCCCGACGTTCCCGTTGCCGGAGAAACTCTTTTTACATATAAGTACTGCCAAAAAAACGCGGAGAAAATCCAGTCCGTTTACGATATGCTTGCGGATGAGAAGTCGCGGCAGACCTATGCGGACGTTATCAACTTTAAAATAAGCGGCAAAATTGAATATCTGAACCGCTGCACTTCCCCTAAAGAGGAGATTTACGGCAGAATTATTTATCTCGGTGAAAATGAAATTTTTGCGGACTTGGGAGCCTATAACGGCGATACTGCGGCGGAATTTATGTCCGCCTGCAATAATAATTTTCGTCATCTGTATGCCTTTGAGCCTAACCCGAAAAATTTCAGAAAGCTTACGAAAAATCTTCCCGAAAGCGATAAAATAACATTGTTCAACGCGGCGGCGGGACGTGAAAGCGGTACCGTGAAAATTTCCGCCAACGAGGGAAGAATGTCCCGCGCCGGCGGTTCGGGAAAGACTGTGGAGATACCGATAGTGCCTCTTGACGAAGCCGTCTCCGAAAGCGTTACTGTGCTTAAGCTTGACGTGGAAGGCGGCGAGCGCGAGGCGATAATGGGTGCAAGGCGGCATATTGAAAACGGCGCGAAAATCTTATGCTCCCTATATCACCGAAGCGAGGATATGTTCGACCTGCCGCTGCTGATAAAAAGCATTAATCCGGAGCTGAAATTTTATATCAGACATCAGCTTTATATCCCAGCGTGGGAGACTAATCTATATGCGGTCAGAGAATAGAAGGCAGAGAACATAGGATAGAGATTTTTACGGAGGAGTTGTGCAAATTGGGTGAATTAAGCAAGTTACCCAACATAGGAGAAAAGGTCGAGGAACAACTTAACGCTGTGGGTATTTTCACATACGAGGACTTAAAAAAGCTGGGCGCGGAAAAAGCTTGGCTGATGATCCAGAGCATTGACCGGTCCGCATGCATACACCGCCTGCTTGCGCTGGAGGGAGCTTTGCAGGGCGTGCCGAAAAAGCTGCTCCCGGAGGAAAGAAAGGCGGAGCTGAAAAGTTTTTACGGGGAGCACAATTTGTACAAATAAGCGAGGTAAAAAATGTATCTGTATCATTATTACGACAAGTCGGGCGCGCCTTTCCGCAATTTGTCGGAGCTGTCTGTGGACGAGGCGAAAGCTGTTCTTGAAAAAATAAAGACCGAGAGGCCTAATTCCCAAAGCGCGGAAAGGCATGACAGATATGTTGAGTACAGACGGAACTGCGAGGAAATTCTGCGCACCGAATTTCTGAAAAAGGGCGGGAAAGTTCTCCGGACTCCGCCCCACTATATGGTGGTGGAGCACAGTCCGTGGCTCAGCACATGGTTTGAAAACTGCGGGTTTGTGAAAATTCCTGTTGAGGAATTTGACACGGCGACGCTGTCCTTTACATACGGCGACTCGATGCCCACGTTCGGTATTAGCGACGGAAAGGAGTACCGCCATACGCTTTACACCTACGGCGAGATACTGAAAATTATTGAAAAATACGGTCTGCCGCAGGACTGGAACGACGACGGGAAACACGGTCCCGAAAGGTATGTTGAGGTACACGTCTGGAGCGATGAGACGGTTTGCAAATACAGATAAGCGAGGGCGGAATATTTGTCTCCGAAAGGCAAGACGGAACTGAAAATCACCGGTCTGCAAACCGATTGCTGCATCGGCGCGGCGGTCAAGTGCGGCTTTGAGCGTGGGTATAAAATAATCGTCCCCCGATATGCAAATACTGCCTTTGGCAACAAATTTATGACTGTCGAAAAAAGCTGTGATTACTACAATAATTTTATGCGGAACGGCAGATACGCGGAATGCATTTCCGTCCGATAATACGGTTTTGAGAATAAAAAATACTGTATAATGTGCAAGTCTCTCTGTACCGATAAGGTACGGAGGGACTTTTTCGTGCAGACTTTGCGCAAGTACCATTTTCCTGCGCCCGACATATTATATAAGGGTAACTGAAAAACCATTTATCTTTGATCCGCCCGCGGCGCGCAAACATGAAGCCGCGGCGGGAAAGGAAGTTTGCATATGAACAGAACATTTTTAGCCGCAGGGGGAGACCTGCGTTTTGTAACTCTTGCTGAAAGGCTTGCCCAGGACAACAGAGTATATGCGGCGGGCTTCGACGGGAACGTTTCGATTTCCGAAAAGGTGCAGGTCGTTGACAGGATATCCGACATAAAGGAACGGGCGGACTGTCTTATTCTCCCCCTGCCCGCTTCTCCGGACGGAGTAACCGTACGCACGCCCTATTCCGGCAGGAGCATTTCTCTTGAAAGCCTTGCTCCCGCGGTAAAGGAGGGGGGCATAGTTTTCGGAGGAATGATAACTCCGGAGGTCAGAAAGATATTCGAGGGCAGAAAAGCCGACGTGATAGACTACGCCGCGCGGGAGGAATTTGCCGTACTTAACGCCGTTGCCACAGCCGAGGGAGCTATACAGGTAGCCATGGAGGAGCTTGCCACTACCCTTTCGGGAAGAAAGATACTTATTCTCGGAGCGGGACGTATAGCAAAGGTTCTTATAGACGCCCTGAGCGGCTTCCATACCAGAATAACCGTAGCCGCGCGGAAGTGCTCCGACCTTGCATGGGCAAGAGTCTACGGCTGTGAATCCGTTCCCATAGGCGGTATGGACTGTCTGCCGGGAGACTTCGATATAATTTTCAATACAGTTCCCGCTGTCATTTTGGACGAAAAACGTCTGAAAATGCTCCGTCCCGGCTGTCTGGTGATAGACCTTGCCTCAAAACCCGGCGGCGTTGATTTTGAGACTGCGGGAATGCTTGGGGTAAAGACCGTATGGCTGCTGTCCCTGCCTGGAAAGGTAGCTCCCGTAACGTCGGGAGAAGTGATTGCTGAAACAATAAAAAATATACTTCTTGAAAAGGAAGCCGAAAGGAGGGAACTGAGTGGACGGTCATAAGCTCAAAGGAAAAAAGATCGGCTTTGCGCTGTGCGGTTCGTTCTGTACCTTTTCAAAGGCTTTCGCCCAGCTTGAAAGGTTAATATCCGAGGGTGCGGAGGTGACGGCGGTGATGTCCTTCAACGCCGCGTCGCTGGATACCCGCTTCGGAAAAGCCGCCGACCACATCGCATATCTCGAAAATGTCACGGGGAAAAAGGTCATCAGAACTATTGAGGACGCAGAGCCTATAGGTCCGAAAAAGATGTTTGACGTTCTTGTTATCGCTCCGTGCACGGGAAATACGATGGCAAAGCTTGCCGCGGGAATAATAGACACTCCCGTGACAATGGCGGCTAAGTCCCACATCAGGAACGCTTATCCGCTCGTTATCGCGCCCTCTACAAACGACGGACTTTCGGGTACGGCAAAGAATTTAGGAGCGCTGCTTAACTATAAGAGCGTGTTTTTTGTTCCGTTCGGGCAGGACGATCACGAGGCTAAGCCAAGGTCTCTCTCGGCGGATTTTGAAAGGCTTCCCGAAGCAATAGAAGCGGCTCTTGACAAAGTTCAGCTCCAGCCTATACTTGACTGAACGGCTTTTATAAAGAACGGCAGACGGCGGGTCCTTCGGGACTTCGCCGTCTGCTTATCTGCCTGTATGCATATACGTACAAAATATCAGGCTTTTTTATTATGCTTCTTTCTTACGATAACAACGGCCGCCGCAATGACTGCCGCCGCAGATGCCGGGATAACGGTATAGACGGGAAACGGTTTTTCCGTAACGGACAAGTCAAAGCTTCTTCCGCTGACCTGAAAGACAAGATAGCTTCCGTCGGTCTCCGTTTTTACCGTTCTTGAAGTACCGTTTTCCGTAACGGTTACCGCCGCCTTTTTAGGATCGGCTGCGGAAAGGTATCTGACAGTATGTACCGTTCTGCCGTCGTCGGGCAGTGTTACCGTCCACATATCGGAATCAACATAGCCCGACCCCGCGTTTGACAGAGCGGTGAGCTTGTCGCTGTCGGTGAAGCTTCCCTCGGCGATTATTACGGGAAGTCCGTTTTGCCGCAGCTCCGTGGAGGACAGGGACGTCACAAAGGGCTTGTAGACTGCGTGCACCACTGCTCCGAAAGTAACGTTTTCAAAGCTGATATCCTCCCACTCCGCAAAGCAGCCCTCTTTCGGGGGAATTTCGGGGAGCCTGCTTTCGGGCACGGTTTCTCCGTATCCGCAGGTCAGCTCGCCTACCGTTTCCTCCCCGGCTATAAAGGTCAGGGTAAGGGTTCCGAACTCGTCGGGAACGTTGTCAAGCTTCAGCATATAGCTGTAGTCCACAGGGTATGCCTTTCCGCTGTAGCTTATTCCGTCTACGCCGCCCACGCTTTTTATGCCGCTGTCAATAAAGACGTTGTTTTCAAAGTCTCCCGAACAGCTTCCCGCTATCGCGCCTGTGCGCTCGTCTCCGCTTTCGATGACGGCAAAGCCGCGGCAGTTTATTATGTCGTTTCCCTCGCCCGCAATGCCGCCTACGTTTGCTGCGCCGTTAACGCGGCACTTTGCGCTGCACCCGAATATGGCGGCTTCGGACTGCCCCGCGACTCCGCCCGCAAAGCTTCCGTCGCTGGAGCTTATGTTCCCGAATCCCGCACAGTTTATCAGGCAGCCTGTTTTCATATAGCCCGCTATACCTCCGGCACAGTTTTTCTTGGAGACCACTTCCCCGTAATTAACGCAGCCGCGCACCACCGTTTTGGACTGGTACATAAAATCAATGGAGCGTTCGCCCACGGTCTCAATATCGCCCTCGGGGTCGAAGCCGTACTCTATCGCCATGGAGCCAGCTATACCGCCTGCGTTCACATCTCCGTTTATCTGTCCGTAATTAACGCAGTCGGCGATCTTTCCGTCGGAACGTCCGACGGTATCTTTTGAGGAAATATCTTCGGTATAGTCGGAAATATCAGCAGAGGCGGAGGACATTTCGTCCGCAAGGTCAAGCAAGGTATCCCTTACCTCGGAGGCCTTGCCGTTTATTTTCCGGAAGTCCTCCGCAAGCACGGCGACCGTTTCGTCCGCGTTTTCGTTGAGCGCGGAGCATATGCCGAGCAGGTCGTCCGTAAGTCCTGAAAGCTCGTCACGTGAGCTTATAAAGCTGTCATCCGCACCGGTAAAGGTTATTTTGTCCATTCCAGCAAAGTAGTCAAGGATAGCGGTTATCTGATCGAAGCCCGCCGAAACATTGCCGGAGGCTTCCGAGGCCATCTGAGCTGCGTCTGCGGCTGAAGCTGCCGCCGCAACAGCCGAAGCTTCCGCCTCGTCAAAATATTCCGAGGACTCCCGCACAGCTTCTATCATGCCGTTTACCGGGTCTGACGAGTCGGAAAGCTCGCTGTTGGCTTCTCTTATGTACCGTATAAAATCGTACAGCGATGTGATATCTGTGTTTTCAGAAATAGTTCCCGCGCTGCTTGATATGTTCTGTCCTGCTGCGCCTAAATTGTCAAGCTCGCCCGGAACGTTACCCGAAACAGCGCTAAGAGAATCGCGGAGATTCTTCGCCGCCTGCGATCCAATCAGGTCGGAAACAGAGGAGGCCATTGACGAAATACATTCAAAAATATCGCTTGCCGAACCGTTTGAAAAATTATTTATTATCTCCTGAATATAGTACGAGTATGCCGAGGGATCGTATATTTCGGACGACATAAGGTCTAATATCGCCTGAAAATACATTTCGGAATTTTTAAGTCCCTCCGAAAAATTTTCCGAAACTTCCGAAAGGCGTTTAAGCTGATTTTCGATATTGTCCCTTGCCGCCGAATATTCGGCAGATGACTTGTAGCTGTCCAGAGCGCTGACCGCGGATGAAGCCGATACCGAAAGATTATTCAGAGCCGCGCTTAAGCTTTGGAAATCAAGGCTTAAATTGTTCAGGGCGTCTTTCATGGTCTCTTCGTCGCCCAGTCCCCTTTGGAGAGCTTCCAGACCGCTGTCAACGGAACTTCCTGCCTCGGTCATGTTTTCAGTGACCTCCGAAAGACTGTCGAGTATGGGGAAAAGCACGTCAAGCCCCTCTCCCGCATGGTCTCCGGCCTCGTCAAGGAGACGCACGGCTTCGCCCAGATCTTCCAAAGCTTCCGTCATCATATCGGAGGCGTTTGTAAAGCTGTCCGCGGCGGGAGCCGCCATATCTATCAGATCGGAGATCCGTGAGCTCAGTTCGTTTACCGAATCCACGTTTGCGTTAACTATCCTGTCGGTCTCGTCAAGAAAGCCGTCCGTTCCCGTTCTTATCTCGCTCAGCTTGTCAAGGATATCCTCCCTGTCGGCGGACATGATATCGGAGCGCGTTTCCGCGTCCGTTACCGTTCCGTCGATAATGGCGTTAAGCTCTTCAAGCTGTGTGCGGAGCTTTGAAAGAGTCCTCTCGGAGAAAAGCAGGGAAAAATGCGGTTCCGCCTGACCAACAATGCCCGCGGTATCCTTTCTGCCGTTGACCGTGCCGCAGTTTTCACAGCAGCTTACATAACCGTCCTGTCTGCCGATAATGCCGCCTATGTTGTAGCCTACGTGGGGGTATCCAATACTTCCGTAATTAACGCAGCCCTGCACCGAGCCGCCCGAATAGCCTGCTATTCCTCCCGCGTCAGTCATGTCTGCCACCTGCTCGGGGGAGTACAGCTCGTCGATGTTGAGGTTTTCCAGATCCACAGGCTCGTCGTAAGCGTTGGTATTTACCGACATATTGTTTGTGCAGTGGAGTATAGTTCCGTAATTCTTTCCTGCTATGCCGCCCGAAAAGTTCCGAGCCTGCACCGCGCCCCGTGTTTCACAGTTTGCAATAAGGCCGCTTGCCTCGTTCAGTCCCGCTATTCCTCCGCAGTCCGAGCTGCCCTTTACTGCGCCGCTGAAATCGCAGCTTATTATTCTGCCTCGGTTCACACCTGCAACTCCGCCGCATTTTTCTGCACTGCCGCTTGGAGAAACGCTTCCCGAAACGGTAAGGTTTTTCACTACGCCGTCCTTTTCAACGTAACGGAACAGCCCCTGCTCCGAACCGCTGCCGTTCAGTCTGAGACCGCTTACCGTGTGACGGTTTCCGTCGAAAGTTCCGCTGAAGGAGGGTACTGTCACATGACCGTTTACATTTATATCGGCGGTAAGGAGGTAGCGTTTTCCAACGGAATTACTGTCAAGAACGCAGTTTTCTGCAAATGCTTTAAATTCCTCGGCGGTGGATATTTCGATAACTCCGTCTTTATTCGCCGTAAGGACAGCTTTAACGGAAGTCTCCTCCGCATACGCATCGAACATTGACGGTATGTACGGCGCTCCCGTTGCCGAAAGGCATAGGCTTGCCGCGGCAATGAACGCGCCCGCCCTCTTTAAAATGCTAAACCGTTTCAAGCTTTTCCGCCTCCTTTTCCTCAAAAAAATCCATTGTGTCGGGTGATTCGTCCGCAAGAGTCCGAACAGCTTCGCCTTTGGGATTTTCGATCCTTGCGTCAACGTCGCCTACGATGACCGCCTTGATGTATCCCTCTACTCTGCCGTTGATGTTTCCGTGGATAAGTCCGCTTACCACCATGCGGTTGTTTGAAAGATGAGTGCGCTCCGATTTTTTGATAGTAAAGGAAGTGCGCTCGATGATAGTGTCGCCCAAAAGCAGTATTTGCGGAAGTATTCCCATAACAAGTACGATAGATATTATAGTACCGCGTCCGAGGCAGACTCCGATAGAAGAAATAGTACCGTCGGAGGAAAGCTGACCTATGAGTATGCCTGCGGCCGCAAGGATAGCTCCAGAGGTGATGATCGTGGGGAACGCCTGATTCAGTGTTTCGGTAATTGCTTTCTTTATTGGCATCTCCTGTTTAAGCTCCATGTAGCGGCTGGAGATAACAATAGCGTAGTCGATATTCGCTCCCATCTGAATGGAGTTTACTATAAGATAGCTCAGGAAGAACAGGTTTGTGGATTCCAGATATGGAAACGAGAAGTTTATCCAGATACTTCCCTGAATTACCGCGATGAGCAGAACGGGAAGTCCCGCCGACTTGAACGTAAACAAAAGAATTATTATTACGAACAGGGCGGACAGAATGCTGATGATAAGGTTATCGTTCACAAAGGAAGTGGACAGGTCGTAGTCGCTGGTGGAGTTGCCCACAACATAAACATTTTCGGGGTAATACTTTGCCGCGATATCGTGTATGGTACCCAGAAAATCGAAGGTCTCCCCGCCTTCCTCGGGCAGGTTTACGTACACGAGCATACGGCTGTAATTGTCGCTCCTGAGCTGCAGCACCGCATCGGTAAGGGTGTCGTTAAGCTCCGTGAGGGTGTCCATAAGCTCGTCGTCAAGGGTAACGTAACCCTTCTGCACCTCGTCGTAGGTAAACATGAACATATCTATAAGGGGCACTCCGTAAGCGTCCAGGCCGTTCACCACCTCGCCGTAGTTTTCTTCGCTGACAGCATAGGCGGCATAAAGTATTTTTGCCACCTCGAAGTCCAGATCGGCAAGCTCGGAAAACTGCCTCGGGGTCAGCTTGTCGGTAAGCACGTAACCGTCCATGGCTTCGATGTTGGCAAGGCCCGTTACCGATTCCACCTGGGGACATTTTTCAAGCTCGGCAATAAGCTTTCCCTCGTTTTCGTAGCTTCCGGACGGAACTATCAGAGCCATAAGATTTGACGAACCGAAGTTGTCCCTGATCTTTTCCTCGGCGATCTTGGACTCGCTTTTCCTGGCGGTCTCCAGATCGGAGGTGCCGTAGCAGTAAGGGCAGCTGCTTGAAAAGATAAATCCCGCCGCCATAAGGATAACGAAAACCGGCGGTATAATATATTTTGTGGCGTAAGCAAATTTTCCCACAGCGGAAATAGACGGCACAAAATTTTTGTGTACTGTCTTGTCGATAAGCTTGTTAAACAGCATGATAAGTCCCGGCATAAGGGTAAATACCGACAGCAGGCTCAGGAAGATAGCCTTGATAAGCACTACCGCAAGATCGGCGCCTATCCTGAACTGCATAAAGGCAAGAGCGATAAGTCCCGAAATAGTGGTAAGGCTGCTGGAGGAAATTTCGGGAATGGCTTTGCTCAGAGCGGCTATGCAGGCTTCGCGGGCGGGGAGATGCTCGTGCTCCTCGCTGTAGCGGTGTATCAGGATTATGGCGTAGTCAATGGCAAGGGCAAGCTGGAGAACTATTGTTACCGAGTCGGAAATAAAAGAAATAGTTCCCAGAAGAAAATTGGTGCCCATATTCAGCACAGCGGCCGCGCCGAATGTCATGATAAGCACGGGAAGCTCCGCATAGGCTCTTGAGGTGAACAGAACAACCGCTACGATAATTACAGCTGCGATAAGGGTAACGGTCTGCATTTCAGCGGCAAGCTGTGCGGAACTGTCGTTTCCCACTGTGCTTGATATGTACAGATCGTAGTCCGCCAGTTCCTCACGTATACAGTTCATGGCGGTTACGCTTATTTCGTCCGCTTCCTCTCCCTCGAATGTCACGGAGAACATGGCGCAGGTATTTTTGTAGTGTTCCTCGGTCTCATCAAATTCCACCGCAGAAACTCCGTCTATGCCGCGGATATCCTCCGCAAGTCCATCAGCGGTCTCATAGGTAACGTTGGAGACCATTACCGAAGCCGTACCGTATGTGACAAATTCCTCGTCCATCAGGCTAAGTCCCTGCCGCGTTTCTGTCTCCTCGGAAAGGTAGGTGGTTATGTCGTTTTCCACGTTTACCCAGTCCTTGGCAAAAACGCAGAATATCAGCGCGAAAATAAAAAGCAGGAAAAACAGGTTTCTTTTGTCCACGATAAATGACGATAGCTTATACATAAAGCTTTCGTTTTCGCAGTCTCCGTCAATTGCCGCGCTGGTTTTTGGTTCAATGCTTTCTGTCAAGAAAATCTTCTCCTTTCAGTGTGTTTTAATATTGAGTGCATTTGTAAATTTTTGTTTAACTCACAAACAATGCTAAACCTGCCAAAGATTAGCTGGTCAAGCTGAGCACAGCTTGCGGGGGTCAAGGGGGCAGAGCCCCTTGTCGCCGTCCGCAGACGGCGAAACTCCCCTTATCGTTCAAGAGCTCTGCAAGGGGGTGAATTGCGGCTTTGCCGCAAGAGGGGGACGCTCTGCGATAGAGAGCGTCCCCCTTGTCACGCAGCTAAATGGATCTTAAAAACAATCCTGCGGATTGTTTTTAACGGACAAATTTTGTTTGGGTTAAACCAACTTTTGCCGAGATTTAAACAACTATAGTTTATCCCGTTTAAAACAGTCCACAGGACTGTTTTAAAAATAAATTTTGCTTAAACCGCAAGAAGGGGGAGCGGTCGTGTTCGCTCCCCCTCGGAATGGCTCTCGCCATTCCTCACCCCTTTCTCCGTTTTTGAACGAAAAGGAGTTTCGCCGTCTGCGGACGGCGACAAAGGGGCTCTGCCCCCTTGACCCCCGCAAGCTGTGCTCAGCTTGACCAGCTAATCTTTGGCAGGGTAATGACGTTGGTGCGTTAAACATAAATTTATTTTTCTGTTTTTAATAGTACTGTTATTGTAAACCATATCAAACCAACTTTCAATATACAAAACCCTGCCGCTGTATAAAATGTTATACAAATTTGCAAAAGTGTATAGAAATCCCGCCGCTTTTGTGGTATAATCTTATTCAGCAGTTCTATGCAAAGGAGAAATATCTATGCCCAACAGGGAGATCACGCTTTCTATGAAAAAACAGTTTTCCGAGGCTTTGAAAAAAAGACTCGCCTGTATGTCCTTTGATAAAATTACCGTCACCGAGCTTGCCGAGGACTGCGGCGTGAACCGCCAGACCTTTTATTACCACTTCGAGGACATATTCGACCTCGCCAATTGGTGCTTCCGAAACGAGGCGGAAACTATTCTCGGCTTTGACGAGGAGCCTTTCGACTGGAAAAAAAGCGTCCGTTCGCTTATAAGCTACATAGATAAAAACAACGATATGTGCACGTCCCTGCTTAATTCCATGGGACACCGCGCGCTGAAAAGAACCTTTTCCGACAGTACCGAAAGACTTATCAGAAAGGTAATAGACGTATACGCTCCCGCCGATAAAAAAGCAGTACCCGACGAGCTGCGGGAGTTCAATATAATGTTCTACTCCATGGCGGTAGGCGGACTGCTTGAAAAATATATTCTGAAGGAACTTGGCATATCCTCCGAAAAACTGATATGCTATATTGAGGGCATCATAACAAAGAACGCCGAAGCGGCGGTATAAAGGCACAGCGGCAATAAAAGATCTCCGTCCGTCCTTTGGGGACAGGCGGAGATTTTCGCGTACTGCGCTGAACTGTACTTACTTTTCCTTGGGCTTGAAAATAAGGGCTGCAAGAAGTCCGAAAAGTATTGCCGCGGTTATTCCTCCCGCCGCGCCTGTGAGACCTCCCGTCAATACGCCGATAAAGCCCCGCTCGTCCACCGCCTGCTTCACGCCCTCCACAAGAATGTTCCCGAAGCCGGTAAGCGGAACGGCTGCTCCTGCGCCCGCAAAGTCTACAATAGGCTTGTACCAGCCCAGCGCGCCGAGTATGACTCCCGCCACAACATAGGATACAAGTATCCTTGCGGGGGTAAGCTTTGTGTAGTCGATAAGGGTCTGTCCAATGGCGCACAGAAGTCCGCCGATTATAAACGCCCAGAGATAATCCATAAACATTTTTGATTTTCCTTTCCTTATCCTATATAGCTATCCTGCAAATACTGCGCAGATATTTGCGGATCTGCCATAGTATCAATTTCCGCTCATACGGCTTTCCGCCGAGATAAAGACTGCGTGGGACACCGACGGTATGCTTTCCCCCTGCTGGGAAGCCGTTGTTGACATAAGCGCTCCCGTGGCGCAGAAAAGTATGTTTTTCATCTCTCCTGCCCTTATCTTCGGCAGGAAGTACCCGCACAGCACCGAAGCCGAACAGCCGCAGCCCGAACCTCCCGCGTGGACGTCCTGGGTCTCGAGGTCGAACATCATCACTCCGCAGTCACGGTGGCATTTCGAGATGTCTATGCCGTCCCCGCGAAGAAGTTCTACAAGAAGCTTGCTTCCCACAGTACCGAGATCGCCTGTTATTATAGCGTCAAAATCCGACGGTTCCATGGCGGTATCCTGCAGAAATGTCTTTATGACGTATGCCGCCGCAGGAGCCATTGCCGCTCCCATATTGTTGGCGTCGGCAACGCCCAGGTCTACGATCTTGCCGATGGTGACAGCGCGTATGAAAGGGGATACAGTCTTGGGGGACACCACAACCGCTCCCGAAGCCGTACAGGTCCACTGCGCGGTAGGAGTGCGGACGGCTCCGTATGAAAGGGGAAAGCGGAACTGTCTTTCCGCCGTGCAGAAGTGGGAAGAAGTAACTGCGGCGACGTTTCCGCCGACGCCGCAGTCGGTAAGCAGGGAGGCAAGAAGAAGTCCCTCGGACATTGTGGAGCAGGCTCCGTAGATACCCAGAAAGGGAATGTTAAGGTCCCTCAGACCGTAGGTAGAGGTTATGCACTGGTTCAGAAGGTCTCCTGCGAACATATAGTCTATGTCGCCGGGGGCAAGTCCGCCCTTTGATATGGCGCGGAGCACGGTTCGCTTCATCAGCTCGCTTTCGCCCTGCTCCCATGTTTTCTGACCGAAATAAGCGTCTGCGGATACCTCGTCGAAAAGCGTTCCGAGAGGACCGTCCCCCTCTTTTTTTCCGACTGTTGAGGAAAAGCTGTGTATCGTTGGGGGATTTTCCATAATAAAAGTATTGCGGGTAATTTTTTTCGCCATAGCAAGCGCTCCTTTCCGCATAGTTTACGCTTTGCGTTTGAAGTAGTTTTCCCGAAATGCGGCGCAATATGCGGAAAAGCTGAAATAAATTTTTGTTCCGCTCGTTTATTAGTCCGGAAAAAACGAATAATCTTAACAAGTCACGAATATAAATTAACCGATAACTTTTCCTGAAAGGTCGGCTGAAAATGAATTATGACAATTTTTATCCCTTTGAGTACGAACCCCTGTCCTATAACCTCGAGGAGCTCAACCCATACATAAGCGAGTATACGCTCTATTTCCATCATGATAAGCACTACAAAAATTATGTTGACAAGCTGAACGCGCTTATCGAAAGACGTCCCATGCTGCACAATGTTTCCCTCGAAGCTTTGACGAAAATGTCCGACGACAATATCCGCACAAATGCGGGAGGCGTTTACAACCACGAGCTGTACTTTGCATCGCTTACACCCGACGATACGGAACCGTCCGAAAGAATGATGAAGCTTATAGACGGCAGCTTCGGCTCCGAAAAGGAGATGTGGAACGAGATCATTGAAGCGGGTCTGGGAATTGTAGGGTCGGGCTATGTGTGGCTTGTTCTCGACAACGACGGAAAGCTTGATGTGATTGTCACACATAATCAGGACACCATTGATTTTGACAAATTCGCTCCCATTTTTAATGTTGACGTATGGGAGCATTCCTATTACCTCGACCGCCAGAACCGCCGCGCCGATTACCTTACCGCGGTAAAAAACGTTATCGACTGGGATCACGCGGAAAAATTGCTGAACCGTGCTGAGTGACACATTGCTCCTGTACATAAAAACGGCGGAAGACGCTAAGTGCGTTTCCCGCCGTTTTTATGTTTATTGCATGAGCCTGCCGCCTATTTGCTGTTGACGTCTACTTGCGGCGGCTGCCTTTATTTGGCTTGTAGGTGTAATACTCTTCAATGTCCTTGTTCGTAAACAGCCGTATAAACGTTACCGCACACATTGCAACAGCCGCTGCATATATAATCAGATTTATCACAAAAGCCTTGCCGAGAGCCTGGTTTGCAGGGTCGAGAGCATATCCTGCCAATCCCGGGTATACAAGCAAAACCGTACACGCCGCAAAATAAAGCGCGGACATTATTTTTGCGAACTTTGACTTCAGTATCATAAACAGTGAAAAGACTACTGCTCCCGCAGGAAGATAATCCATTAACGGGTGCTGTCCGCTTGCGTTGGGCTTTGCAAGATATATCAGAAACGCCGAGACAAGTCCGGTGGCGGCAGCTGTAAGCAGTATGACAAATCCGCGCTTTGCCGATTTGGATTTCTGCTCATCCATAAGCTTTTTGTACATCGCAAGGCTTTTTTTCTTATCGTATCCCTCTGACTTTTTCTCCAGCTCGGTTTTAAGACGGTTCTTGATAAGCGCCTTTTCATCCTTGTCAAGCTGATCCTTTGCCATTATATCGGAGCTTTTTTTCTGCGACGGGAAATACTCGTCCGACATCTCGCCGATCTTGGGACGGTCTGCAACCGACATTGCAAGGTCGTCCGCCTGCATTTGACTTTTCAGCGAGCTTATTATTGAGCTTTTGTCAGTGCTCATATCTTCCAGCTTTACGTCGATACTGTCAAGCGCGATACTGTCTGCGGAGATATCCTCCAGGTTTCCCGTATAGTTGTAGTTTTCGTCCTCGCCGTAGATAAAGTCGATATCCGCTTCGTCAGACTGTCCTGTTTGTTCGGCAAGTTCTTCCTCCGGAGAGGGCAGATTTTCAAACTCTATCTCAAACTTACCAATAACGTCGGGAGAGTCCGCAGAGTCGTTTTGTCCCGCTTTGTTTTTAAAAGAAGAAACTGCGTTCTCCGTATCAATGCTGTCCGAACGCTTGCCGTCCACGGATTTTTCCTTTGCAAGCACCGACAGATCTCCGCCGGCTTTTTTCAGGTCTCTTTCAAATCTCGGTACGTACCCTCCGTTACCGCTTGTGCCGCCGCTGTCGTTTTCCTCCGAAAGGAATCCGTCGTTTAAAAAATCGTTTTCGTTTGCAGACATTATGCTCAGCCCTTTCCTTTCGGATATAATATCGAGGACAAGGATCGGGGCTTAAATCAAATTAGAAACGCCGCCTTACCGGCACAGCCCTCAACCTTGTCCTGTAATCCCGATATGCAATTAAACCGTGTACAAAATACGTCAGAGCATTTGCCTGATTTTTTGTACGGCTTTTAACTGCATACGTTATAATTTCTTTTATTCCGTAACGGCAATGGTTTCGGGGAAGATGTTAGCCGTACTTTCCTGGAGGAAAGTGGTATTAACGTAACCCTGAATAGTCGCACCGTCCAGCACCGTTATGGTGGACGCCGTGATGTTGCCCAGTATTACCGCGTCTGTCTTAAATTCCGCCTTGCCGCCAATGTCAATGTTGCCCTTTATCTTGCCGTTCATATCCAGATACTGGGCGGATATGTCCCCCAGCAGGATACTGTCGCGGTCAAGCTGCACCTGACCCTTTGAGGCGATATTGCCCTGCATTGACGCGCCCGACATCACAGAGTTGTTGCATTCTATGTCGCCCACGACTTTTCCCGTAACGTTTATATCCTTGGTAATCCTTACGTCGCCTTTTACGCTGCCGTCAATATTGATGTTTGCAAAGGAGCGGATATTTCCGTCAATAATGGTATTTCTGGAAATTATAGTGGTCTCCTCGGTCTCATAGTAGGGCGTGTCGTTTCCGCCGCCGAAGCGAGGGGGAGGATTATTTGGCACTCTCGGAGGCGTGGGGGGAGTTCCGCCGCCGTAGTTCTGTGTGCCGCTGCCGTAAAGGTTCTGAGGCTCCGTATAGCTGCGGGGACTCTGAGCCTGTGCGCCCATTCCGAACGGATCGGGAGCAAAGGGCTGAGACGGTCTCGCACCGAAGTCAGCCGCCGCCTTGGCATTTTTCACATACGGATTATCGCTGTAGCCGTACTCCGCGGTCTGAGAGGACTCGGGCTCATTTCTGAGGGATTCCCCGTCCGTTTCCGGCGGCTGTTCCTCGGTGAATCTGTTTGTGGCCGAAAAACCGTCCTGCTCCGTGAATTTATCCGAAGCAGATACCGACGGATCAGCCATAATATCCGGGGTCTCGCCGTAAGGCTTGTTGGCGGCATAGGGCTGTTCAGCTTTTCGCGGAGGGTCGATATATTTGTCCAGCTCGGATCTCTTTTTCGATTCCTTTGAAAGGTCGTCTCCCACAAGACCGTCCTTTTTGAGAATCTCCTTGACCGCCTGATTAAAATTATCCTTCAGACTCATTTCCAATACTCCTTATCCGTAGTTTCGTACACATTTATGTATTATGTATATTTGATCCCATCGGGGAAAAATTTACGATCCGCACAGTATGCACAATATGCACAGTATGTGCGGTATGGGTTTTCCAGTCCCGATACGGCGGGATTCAGTCTCTGTATGTAAAGGTCGCAGGGTTAACGGTGTTGTCAAGCTTATCGAACTTGTATCCGTCTTCAAGAAGCCGGTCTATAATATCCTCCAGCACAAAAACTGTGTTTTCCTTGCTCTGGCTGTCGTGAAGCAGGACTATCGCTCTGTCCGCAGTATTGCTTTTGATTCCCGACATGATGTTGTTGTAGATGCTTGTCCAGTCAGCGCCGCGGACAGCGTCCTCGCCGCTGACGTTCCAGTCGTAGTAAACGAAGCCGCGCCTTGTCATCTCGGCGATTATCTGCATATAGGTGAACCTGTTGTAGTTGTTTATTGAGCCGCCGGGAAACCTGAATATCTGCGGCTTGACTCCGGTGGCGTTGTAAATGCACGTATAGGTTTCGTTAAAATCGTCCAGATAGCTTTCAACGCTTGAGTATATCTTTTCGTAATCGTGGGATATGGAGTGTATGCCGATAGTATGCCCCGCGTTCACGATATCTCTCATAAGCTGCTGTGACTTTTCGTCTTCTCCGCCGCACACAAAGAAGGTGGCTTTTATGTCGTACCTGCCGAGGATTTCCAGTATGTCGGAAGTCCTGTCGGAAGGACCGTCGTCAAAGGTAAGATAGACCGTGCCGCTGTCCTCTTTAAATGAAGCCGGAGGGTTCTCGGCGTAAAGCTCGGGATAAAGCTCCATATAAGGCTCGCTGTACGAAGCGGAAATATTTCCCGTGCTGCCCGAAGAATTGTCAGCGCCGCTGAACGCGTCGGGGTTCTCGGCGATGTAGTCCTTTACGTAGTCGATAAAAACATTTTTATCTCCGCTTTCGATAACGTCCAGCATTTCCGAAATAGGGTAGCCGTTTGAAGCCATTACCAGAAAAAGGCGTTCAACGCTTGTTCCCTCGGGGATAACGATCTCACCGGGAAAGCTGCTTGCGGCGACGGCTTCGGCGTTTTTCTTTTCGGAAAAATACTTGAAGCCGAAGAAAGCCGCAAGGAACGTAGCCGCGGCGATCCATGTAAAAAATACCGTATAGATAAGGTGCTTAAAAAATTTAACGCTGCCGAAATACATATTGGTTCCTGTCCATTCTCCGCAGAAACTCGGTCTCGCTTCCTTCTCTGCGGCGGAAGGCTTAACGGAAGCGACATTAAGAAATACTTATACCCTATTATAATACACCTTTTTTTCTCCGATGTCAACAGAATAGCATTAATTTTTCATATTTTAAATTTATGGCTGCGCGGAGTTTCCGTCCGGCAAAAATTTACAGCGGCAAAAATTGATTTCCATGCCTTGGCAGATTCATGTATTGACACGTAAATTTTTTTCTGTTATAATAGTAAACGGCGTTTTTAGCTTTGAATTTGAAAGGGGCTTTTTTATGGCTGCAAATATTGTTATCGGTACTCAGTGGGGCGACGAGGGCAAAGGAAAGGTCATCGACATTCTTGCTTCCCGCGCGGACGTTGTGGTACGCTCTCAGGGCGGAAATAACGCGGGTCACACCGTTGCAAGCGGCGGCGAGACTTACAAGCTTCACCTGATACCGTCGGGTATTCTCTATAAAGACACTCTATGCATGATAGGTGCGGGAGTTGTCCTTGACCCAAAGGTGGTCCTTGAGGAAATAGACGGACTTTCCGCAAGGGGCGTGACCTTTGACAATTTCAAAATAGATCCGCGCGCTCACGTTATCATGCCCTGGCATATCGTTCTGGACGGTCTTTCCGAGCAGTTCAGGGGCAACAAGGACATAGGCACCACAAAGCGGGGAATAGGTCCCTGCTACATGGACAAATACGAAAGAAGCGGCATACGCGTGTACGACCTTGTTCACCCCGAAATTTTTGCGGAAAAGACACGCTCCGCAGGAAAGCTGAAGAACAGCATTATAACCAACGTTTTCGGCGGAGAAGCCATTGACATTGAAGCTGTTATAAATGAGTACACTGAATACGGAAAGCGCCTTGCGAAATACGTTGACGACGTTTCCGTTCTGACCTACGAGGCGCACAAGGCAGGCAAGGAGATACTTTTTGAGGGAGCGCAGGCTACCCTTCTGGACATCGACTTCGGCACATATCCCTATGTTACAAGCTCCCATCCCATTTCCGCGGGAGTATGCATAGGCACGGGCGTAGGACCTACGGTAATAGACAAGGTATACGGCGTTGCAAAGGCGTACACCACAAGAGTGGGCAAGGGACCTTTCCCGACGGAGCTTGACGACAAGACAGGCGACTATATCCGCAACAACGGCGGCGAGTTCGGCACAACCACAGGCAGGCCCCGCAGAACAGGCTGGTTTGACGCTGTAATAGTACGTCACGCCGTTCGTGTAAACGGTCTTAACTGCCTTGTGGTGAACAAGCTCGATACTCTGGCTGGACTGGATACGCTGAAAATTTGCGTTGCCTACAAAAAGCCCGACGGCACGGTGATAAAGGATTTTCCCGCCACGCTGGAGGAGCTGGAGGGCTGCGAGCCTGTATACGAGGAACACAAAGGCTTTGAAGACGACATTTCCAAATGCCGCAGCTTTGACGAGCTTCCCGAGATATGCAAAAGCTACATCAAACGTCTTGAGGAGCTTTGCGAATGTAAGATAGCCATGATAGGCGTGGGTCCCGACAGGGAACAGCAGATTGAACGATAAAAATTTCGGGGGGACGGTTTGCGCCCCCCGCTTTGGCAATATTGAGCTTTTGAAAAGGAGGATAAAATGATACTCTGCATTGCCTGCGCTCTGTGCAAGGTCTGATACCGAAACGGACAAACTGCACAGAGGATATTTACAATGTCCGTAGCCGCATTAAACGCGGAACCGCATTACATGCGGAACAGACCTTGCTTTCCGGCCAAAAACCAAAAAAGGAGCAAGGTTAATGAAATTTCATTTAGTAAAAGAATTAAAATCGTTTTTTATACTGTGGCTCACTCAGTCCCTTTCCGCGCTGGGAAGCACAATGACGGGCTTTGCGCTGATAATCGTCTTGTACAAAAGCAGCGGCTCGGCGCTTACAACAGCTCTGCTTTCAGTGTGTTCATACGCACCTTATGTGCTTATGAGTATTTTCGCGGGAGCCTTAAGCGACAGGTGGGACAAAAAAGCAACTATGCTTGTGTGCGACAGCTTTGCCGCGGTCTGCACCATTGTTACGCTGATACTGCTTAAAACAGGCGGTCTGGAGCCTTGGCACCTGTACGTCCTGAACGCGCTGAACGGACTTATGAACACCGTTCAGCAGCCTGCCTCGGAGGTGGCGGCGACGCTGCTTACTCCGGAAAAATACTATCAGAAAACAAGCGGCATGAGGTCTTTTTCCAATTCGCTGGTAACTATCCTCACTCCCGCCATAGCGACTGCGGTAATGTCCTTTTGGGGAATCGAGGCGGTCATAGCAATAGACCTCGCAACCTTCGCAGCGGCATTTTTCGCGCTGCTTTTATTCATAAGAATACCGGAAGTTCCGCAGAAAAAGGACGGCGGCGAATCGGTTCTTGCCTCCGCGAAAAGCGGACTTGTCTGGCTGAAAAATAACAGGACGATCCTGCTGCTTATTCTTTTCCTGGCGGCGATAAACCTTATCGCTTCGATCTACGACGCCGCGCTTCCCGCAATGCTTCTGTCCCGAAAAAACGGGGGAGAAACCGTCCTCGGTGCGGTCAACACCTGCGTGGGAATTGCTTCTCTTGCGGGCAGCGTTATTGTAACGTTCCTGCCCGAACCCAAAAGCGGCAGAAGCAGACTTAAGGTGATATGCAATACCCTGCTTATCTCCATGAGTACGGAAAATTTCCTGCTCGCTTTCGGCAGAACGCCGCTGGTGTGGTGCATAGGCGCGGTGCTGGGCTGGCTCAGCATACCTGTTATGAACGCCAACATGGACGTTATCTTCCGCAGCGGCATACCTGCGGAAATGCAGGGCAGGGTCTATTCCGCAAGAAATACATTGCAGTTTTTCACCATTCCTGCGGGGTTTTTCCTCGGCGGTATTTTAGTGGATAAGGTATTTGAGCCGCTTATTGCGGGTCTTCCGGCAGACAGTCTCGCCGTTACCGTATTCGGCGGCGAAAAAGGCGCCGGAGCGGCTTTGCTGTTCTTCGTCATAGGAATAGCCGGAGTCGCCGTGTGTCTCATATTCCGCAGGCTGATACTTCGTTTAAAAGACTGACTAAAAAAACGCCGTACCCGATCATTCGGGTACGGCGTTTTTTCGGTATCAACTTTACACTGTCAACTATCAACTGTATCACGCTCTCAGCTCCGCGCCCAGCTTTTCAAGCTCCTTGAGGACGCGCTTTACGGCAGCGTCGGACTGCTCGTCGGTGAGAGTTCCCTCGTGGGAGCGCATTGCTATCGAGTAAGCCACGGACTTTTTGCCCTCGGCGATCTGCTTGCCCTTGTAAACGTCAAACAGGGTAACGCTTTCAAGGGTATTTCCCACTGCCCTTTTGATAGCCTTTTCAAGCTCCGCCACAGGCAGGTTTTCGTCGCAGACTATTGCAAGGTCGCGTACAGCCGCAGGGAATTTGGGCAGGGGCTTATAGGTCTTGACTGCGTTTGCGATGTCAAGCAGTTCGGTAACGTTCACCTTTGCCGCGTAAGCTTTTACGCCTATGCCATAGTTTTCAAGGGTCTCGGGGTGAAGCTCTCCCAAAATGCCTATTGCCTTGCCGTCTTTGGTGATTACAGCTCTCCTTCCGGGGTGGAAAGCCTCCGCTTCGCCGAAGCCGTTCATTTCCGCGGAGTACTCAAAATCCTCAACGCCGATATTTTTCAGCATGGAATCAACAATGCCCTTTATGCCGTAGAAGTCCATGTCGCCGCCGTATGCGCCGACGCTGAGACGTACAGGCTCGTCCGGAAGCTCTCCTCCGTTGGGGATATATTCGCTGCCCAGTTCAAACAGGCATACCGCCGCGTTGCGGTTGTTGTAGTTTCTTGCCATTACCTCGCACATTGACGGCAGAAGAGTTGTCCTCATAACGGAGGTATCCTCGCCCAGCGGATTTGAAATTACAACCGTTTTGCGGAGAGTACTGTCCATAGGCAGACGTATCTTGTCGAAATATTTGGGGCTGATAAATGAGTAGGTGGTTATCTCGTATGCTCCGAGAGCGGTCATGGCGTTTGCTGTCTTTCTTTCAAGCTTCTGCTTTTCGGTAAGCTTAGCGTCGGCTACTCCGCGGATAATGGTTTTTGGAATATTGTTGTAGCCGTAAATGCGTGCTACCTCCTCGGCGATATCGGCTTTGCACTCGATATCAATGCGCACCGAGGGAGCGTAAGCCTTGCCGTTCTCGATCCTGAAATCAAGCTTTTCGAGACAGCTTCTCATAACGTCCCCGGGAATGTCCGCGCCGAGGAAATTATTTATCCATACAGGGTCGAACTCCACGCCTTTTGGCGTTTTGTCGGAATAGTCCGCGTCGATAATTGTTTTTACGACCTCGCCGCAGCCAAGCATTTCAACAAGCTCAAATGCTCTCATAAGAGCGGGATAAGCGTTCTGGGGATCGAGACCCTTTTCAAACCGCGCGGAAGCGTCCGTTCTCATTCCCAGAGCCTTAGCCGTGGTGCGTACGGAGGCTCCGTCGAAGCAGGCGGCCTCGAAAACAACGTCCACTGTGTCGTCCATGATTCCGCTGTACTCTCCGCCCATTACTCCCGCAACGGCTACAGGCTTGTTGGCGTCTGCGATAACAAGCATTTTTTCGGTAAGGGTACGCTCCGTACCGTCAAGAGTGGTAATCTTTTCGCCCTCCTTGGCGCTGCGGATATTTATCTCCGCGCCGTCGATGTACCGTATATCGAACGCGTGCATTGGGTGACCGTACTCAAGCATAACATAGTTGGTTATGTCCACAAAATTGTTTATGGGACGTACTCCGCTGGCGCGAAGCCTTTCCCTCATCCAGCGCGGGGACATACCTATCTTGACGTTCTTTACCACGCCTGCGATATAGCGGGGGCAAAGCTCTTTGTTATGGATAGTCACTTTCAGCATGGAATTGATATCCCCGTCTATGCCCTTGTAGGCGGGTTCCTTGACGGTGTAGGGACGGTCAAATGTGGCGTGGGTTTCCCGCGCAAGACCGATAACGGACATACAGTCGGGACGGTTGGAGGTTATCTCGAACTCCACGGAGGTATCGTCAAAGCCTATAGCCTCGCGGATATCCTGACCCAGCTCAAAGGGCACGCAGTCCTCTTCCTGCTGCATGATGAAAATTCCGTCGGCGATAGCGTAGGGAAAATCGTGAGTAGTCAGTCCAAGCTCGCCCAAAGAGCAGAGCATACCGTTGGATTCCACTCCGCGGAGCTTTCCCTTTTTGATCTTCACGCCGCCGGGCAGCGTGGAACCGTCCATAGCCACGGGAACGAAGTCCCCCTCGTGAACGTTGGACGCGCCCGTAACTATCTGCAAAATGTCGGGGCTTGCGTGTCCCACGTCTACCTTGCAGACCACAAGGTGATCGGAATTTTCGTGGGGAACTACGGAAAGTATTTTTCCCACTACCACCTTGCTTATTTCCCCGCCCTCGGTCTCCCAGCGCTCGACTTTGGAGCCGCTGATAGTGAGTCCAGAGCAAAATTCCTTTATCGGCATATCGGAAACGTCGATGTAGTCTCCGAGCCATTTCATTGACAGATCCATTTTAACTGACCTCCTGTTGGAAATTAAAGAATAGAAGTTAGAACTATTTTCCCCGCCTCCTTGAGGGGGCTTGGTAAAGTAAAATACCGCATTATTTAACATTGGGGGTGACAATGCCCGCAGGGACTCCCCGCTTAAAACTGTCCCAAAAACCTCATATCGTTCTCATACAAAAGACGCATATCGCTTATCTGATATCTTCCCATAGTGATACGCTCCAGACCGATACCGAAAGCAAATCCGCTGTAGACCTCCGGGTCAATGCCGCAGCCCTCCAGTACCTTGGGGTGTACCATGCCTGCGCCCAGAAGCTCGATATAGCCTTCGTTCTTGCACATGGGACAGCCCGCTCCGTGGCAGTTGAAGCACATCATATCCACCTCCGCGGAGGGTTCCGTATAGGGGAAGTGATGGGGTCTCAGCCTGATCTGGCAGTCCTCGCCGTAAAGGCGCTTCATAAGCAGCTCCAGAGTACCGTTAAGGTCTGCCATGGTAACGCCCTTGTCAACCACAAGTCCCTCTATCTGGTGGAACAGGGGGGAATGGGTGGCGTCCACCGCGTCGGAGCGGTACACTCTGCCGGGAGAGATTATCCGGATAGGAGGCTTTTTGTTTTCCATGGTACGTATCTGCACCGAGGAGGTCTGAGTCCTCAGCAGTACGTTTTCATTGATGTAAAATGTATCCTGCGTATCCCTTGCGGGGTGGTGGGGAGGCATATTCAGCGCCTCGAAGCAGTAGTAATCGGTCTCAACCTCAGGACCCTCCGCTACTTCAAAACCCATGCCAAGGAAAATCTCCTTGACCTCGTTAAGAGTCACTGTAAGGGGGTGAAGCTTGCCCACCGCGCGTGGCTTTGCGGGAAGCGTAACATCCAGAGTTTCTTCCTTAAGCTTTTTCGCCGCCAGCTCGGATTTAAGCTCCGCAGCTCTTGCGGCAAGTTTCTCCTCGATAGTCTGCCTTACGCTGTTTGCAAGCTGACCCACAACGGGGCGCTCCTCGGCGGAAAGACCTCCCATCTGCTTCAGGATAGCGGTAAGCTCACCCTTTTTGCCCAGATACTTGACCCGCAGAGCTTCAAGCGCGTCCGCTGCGCCGCATTTTTCAAGCTCCGACTCGGCAAGCGCTTTGATCTTTTCAAGCTGTTCCTTCATCATTTTCAAACGTTCCTTTCTTTACCCCGAAATAAAATACAAAAAACCCTGTCCCCGAAAGACCCCGGTCTTTCTTTTCGGGACAAGGCATAACCCTGCTTATAAACCACCCTTTTAAAGGACAATCATCCTCGCAGCCTTAACGCGGCATACGTCCCCGCCTAATCATCTGAAGCTTGAAGTTTGAAGCCGTAAATTTTCAGCGCGGCCGCTCACGGGTGAATTTCGTTCCGTCGGAATATAAAAGGCTTCCAGCAAACGCCTTTCTCTCTGGTATACTCTTGTTCGGCGGGACTACTGTGTCCGGTCACAGCGTTTTATTTTTCGGGAAAATTTTTTCGTTTTGCAGACTTACGCAAAATTCTGAGAGTATATCCGCAAAACTCAACATCTATATTATATACAATAACGTCACAAATTGCAAGCAAATTTTTCTTGAAACTCGAAAAAAAATATGCTATAATAAATAATACACAAAAAAATCACTTTAACGGAGGTAAAAATGGACGTTTTTGTTGAACAGATCGTTAAAAAAACAACAAGCGGAAAGGACTCCGTCCTGAAGCTTCTGATAGGCATAGGCATAGGAGTACTCTCAGCCTTGTGCGTTTTTATATTCTTTCTCATGCTGCCGCTGGCGGGACTGGGACTTTTGCTGATATGCGGAATATTCTACGGCGGGTACTACCTGCTGACCGGCCTTGACTGCGAATACGAGTATATCGTTACCAACGGCGAGATAGACGTGGATAAGATAATCGCCAAAAGAAAGCGTGTAAGGCTGGTTACCGCAAAGGCTTCGCTGTTTGAAGCTTTCGGCGAGTACGGCGAAAGCTCCCCCGCTGCCGCGGATGGAGTTACGGTAGTGAACGCCGCGGGAGCCTCCGATTCCGAGAGCGCGAAAAATTACTACGCCGATTTCAAGCACGCAAGCGCGGGGAACGTAAGACTTATCTTTACTCCGGAAGAGCGGGTGGTGGACGCGATAGTTCCGTTTATGCCGGCGCCCCTGAGGATAAGCTTTAAAAAGTAACTTACGCAGACCCAATACAGGGAACAGCCCTAAAACTCACACTATTTACTACCAAAGTCTGAAAGGATGTATCCAAGGTGATAACAGGTTCCTATTTTATCGAAGTCCCGAGAGTGAAAAAGCTGCTTCAGAAGCCTAAATTCCTTGCACGGCTTTACTCGCCGCAGGAAATGAAATTCCTTATGGAAAAGCACTTTCCCGTATTCAATATTGCGGAGATGCTGTGCGCAAAGTGCGCTTTCATAAAAGCAATGGGGATTAGCGCCACAGGTATAAAAATGCCGGAAATCTCCGTTCTTACCGACTACAGCGGAGCATACTATATAAGTTTGGCGGGAAAAGCCAAAAAAGCCTTTGCAATGAAAAGGGCAAGGATCAGCATAAGCTGTTCCCACACAAGAAGCATAGCCTCGGCTATCGTGATTTTTTACGAATAATGTCAAATAGCGCAAACGTCCGATAACCTCAGGCTGACGATGTATTTTTTCCAAAAAATAAAAGACAGGAGGTTCGACTTGAATGTTCTATCCTACTCCGAATCAAATGAGAACCATTGAAGCAAATTCGGAAAAAAACGGTCTGCCGTGCCGCGAGCTTATGGAGGCAGCAGGCGACGCGCTTGCCATGCAGATATGCCGGATCGGTCTGGATATCAGCCTATCCTCAGGTACGGTGTTCATATGCGGAAGCGGAAACAACGGCGGGGACGGCTTCGTGGCAGCCCGTCTTATCGCGGAGATAGGCTTTCCTGTGACTATCGCCCTTGTATGCGGCGATCCGTCCACCGAGCTTGCTATGACGGAATACTGCGAACTAAGCGGACTTAAAAACGTGGAAGTCCTCAGCATTGAGGACAACGCCGAAAAGCTGAAAGTAATAATGTCGGAAGCCGCCGTTATCGTTGACGCTGTTTTCGGAACAGGCTTTAACGGCTATCTTCCCAAGCAGGTAAAGGAATGCTTTGCAATAGCTGAGGAATCGTTTGCGGTCAAGATCGCGGCGGACGTTCCGTCGGGAGGAGACTGCCTTAACGGTACTGTGGCGGAGGGCGCGCTCAAAGCCGATATAACCCTTGCTTTCGGCTTCAAAAAGATCGGTATGCTCATCGATCCGCTGTTAGGATACTGCGGAGAAGTTATCAGGGCGGACATAGGCTTCACCGAAAAATGCCTTGACGGAATAGACTATCTGCCCGAGTTTTTTGGACGTAAAACCGCGGAGGAGCTTATCCCGCGGCGGAAAAAAGATTCCTACAAGGGGGATTTCGGAAAGCTGCTGAACGTTTCGGGCTGCGCTCTGATGAGCGGTGCGGCGCTGCTTTCCACAAGAGCGGCTCTGCGTTCGGGAACGGGGCTTGTTACTCTCGCTTCCTCCGAAAAGGTCGTTGACCGAATAGGAGCGGCAATACCCGAGGCGACCTATCTTCTTCTCGAAGCGGACAAAAGCGGGGCAATATCCGAAAAAGCCGCTGAAAAGATACTTGCCGCCTGTGAAAACAAGACCGCTCTCCTGATAGGCTGCGGGCTTTCGGTTACCGGCGGTACCAAGGCGCTGGTAAAAAAATTGATAGAAGAAGCGGCGTGTCCGATAATTCTTGACGCGGATGGCATAAACTGCATTGCGGACAACATAGATATAATCAGAAACGCAAAAGAAGAGCTTATTGTCACGCCTCATGCGGGAGAGCTTGCAAGGCTTTCGGGACTCACCGTTTCCGAGGCAGTTTCCGACAGGCTTACTGCGGCTGTCAATTTTTCCAGGAAGTATGGGGTGACGGTTGCCGCCAAGGGAGTACCCAATTTTGTGGCGGGAAGCGGCAGGGCGTATATAATCCCTGCGGGAAACCCCGGTCTGAGCCGAGGAGGAAGCGGAGACGTCCTTGCGGGCATAATAGCTTCGTTCAGAGCCCAGGGACTTTCCGCTGTTGACGCTGCCGCTTTGGGAGTCTTTGTCCATGGTGCGGCTGCGGACATTGCCGCCGAGGAGCTTTCCGAGACCGGTATGCTTCCCTCCGACGTGACGGAGCGGCTGCCTTTTGTGTTCAGAAAACAGAACAGTTAGGGCAAAACGCTGTGCTTTTTCGCTTCCGCGCATTGTAACCACGCTTAAAAAGCTAAAGCTTAAAGTTTTAAAGCTTTAAACAGTTATTTCCCTCTGTTCTTTGAATGGAGGGATTTTTATGCGTATTTTCAAACGGCTTGCGCCGGTACTTGCGGCGGCGGTAACTCTTGTGCTCTCATCATGCGCGGGAAACAAAGGCATACTTGTTAAAACTCCCGATCTGAACGTTCCTTTTGAGGCGCAGATCAAAATTCAGGCGGGAGAGCTTGAAATGAACGGAAATCTGAAACGCTACGGTACGGGGATATGGGCGATGAATGCGGAGTCTCCCGAAACTCTGGCGGGATTGGAGCTGTCCTACGGAGACGAGGGAGTAAAGGCAAAGCTTGGAGAGCTTGCTCTGGATATTCCCGCCGAAAATATCAACGACGGAGCGGTATTCGCCCAGATATTCAAGGCGGTGGACAGCGCGGCAGCCGCAGAGGAGCTGTACTGCTCCGACACCGAGGACGGCAAGGTCTTTTCGGGAGAATTTGCGGGGAAAGCCTATTCGATCACCTTTGATCCCGAAACGCTTGCCCCGGTGAGGATAGAGATACCCGGTGCGGAAATATGCGGTGAATTTGAAAATTTCCGGATAATGACAGGAGAGCCTGAAACAGGAGAAACTCAGGTCTCGGAAACATCTTCCGTGCAGACAGAAATTTCCGAATAGAAGATAAGTATTACAGCATGATTACAAATTGTTAAGCAACGGTTAAAAGTTATAAATGCCGCTTGTATTTTTTGTTTATTATGCTATAATAATAGCGTCCCTCGGAAACTGCCCCAACGTTTCAAATATTAAAAAGCAAAAGCTCCGATGGAAGTAAGTCCTAATTCACAATAAAAGTGAAGGCAACAAATCTGTGTAAAATTATAGGGCTAAATTTTTACTTGATTCTTTGTACGCTTTTTAATTGTGAATTAGTAAAAAACGAAAGGATCAGTATAAGATATGAACATGAACACTAAAAAAATCATTGCAGCAATTTCCGCACTTTCTTTAAGCGCAGCATTACTTACAGCCTGCGGAGGAACCGACAATAACGAAGAGAACACTTCCGTATCATCTGAAACCCCTGCCGTTTCAACCGAGGCGGATACAAGCGAGACTTCAGAGACCTCCGAAGAGACCGAGGCTCCCGCAGATTCGGAAACAGACGGCGCAGACTCGGAGAACAGCGGTTCCGCAAACCCTCTTCAGCCTCTTATGGACGCGGTTCTGGCAGTCGGAGAGTGGCCTGCTCTTATGGAAGTTACAGACGCTCAGATACTTTCTGACTTTTTCCTGCTCAATGCAGAGAACGAAAATTACCGCAATCTGATAGTTTACCAGTGCCCTATGAGTTCTCCGATGACGGAAATCATCATAATTGAAGCAGACGACGCTGAAGCTGCAAAGTCCGACCTTGAAGCCCGCAGGACCAAGGCAATAGAGCAGGACGCTTTTTACCCCAACGACGTTGACGTGGCAAATGCCTCGATCGTCGGAACTGAGGGAAATTACGCCTACTTTATCCTTACCGCTAACGCAGCCGACGCTGAACCCGCTCTTGTTGAGGCTATCAAAGCTCTTTAATTAAATCAAAATTATGCGCCGTATGAACGTATTCCGTTTATACGGCGCGTTTTCGAGCCTGACAGCGCGTCAGGAGGGCTTTTGGCTGCATTTGCTGTCTTTCCGCCGCATTTTTGCGGATCTCACAGAAAACCGATGCTGCAATATGCGGCAGGCAAACAGACCAATAAACAGATTTACGGCGGAACAAACCAAAATCCCGGTCAAAAATCTTAAAATGATTTTAGTGTAAATTTCCGCATACCCCCTTGAAAAACGGACAATTTCGGTATATAATATACATATGCGTTTTATGCCGAAAGGAGGGACGGCTCAGATGTTTTACTGCTGCGGGATAACGGACAAAGGTCCTGTACGTGAAAATAACGAGGACGCTTTTCTTATAAACAGGATAGTGATGGCCTCTGCGGAAATGGAAAGCAATGTTTCCGCGCCTATGATAGCCGCCGTTGCGGACGGCGTGGGAGGCGAGGCTTCGGGCGAAGTTGCCTCGAGAATGGCTCTGGAGCTGCTCTCCGACCTTAAACCGTCCCATAAGACTGATTATGAGAAAAAAATTCTGTCGGTGCACAATTCTTTGAAAAGATACGGCATTACTCACAATACCGAAAATATGCAGACGACCCTCTGCGCCCTTGCGGTGGACGACAGGGGAAACGCCGTTATGATAAACGCAGGGGATTCGAGAATGTACCTCTGCCGCGGCGGTAAGATAAAGCAGCTTTCCCGAGATCAGTCCTTAGTGCAGATGCTGTACGACCAGGGCATAATCACGGGGGAGCAAAAGCGTACCCATGCCAGAAAAAACGTTATATTTCCCGTGCTGGGAAGTCTTTCAGAAGACCCTAAGCCCCAGATAATGCCTATCGAGGGCGGACTCCTTCACGGCGATGTGATACTTATGTGCAGCGACGGACTTTCCGACAATCTTACCAACGGAGAGTTCGAAGATATTCTCGCCCAGCCGAAAAAGCTTCCCAAGCGTCTTGCGGACTTAGTGGAGCGGGCTGTAAAAAACGGCAGCCGCGATAATATCACAGCTGTGGCTGTTACCTGTTTTTCAGACAAGTAGTCCGCTGACCCCGATCCAAGGGTAAAGATGCAGACAAAAATCCGCGCAAAATCACAAAGCCGGATCTTTACTTGATTTTTTGCAGTCTTTTTGACAGCGGATCGGTATAAGGTCATTTCAGAAAGAAGTAATAGATAAGTCCGTACAGAACGGAAGCCGCTGTTCCGTAAAGTATGACAGGTCCTGCTATGGCGAAAATTTTTGCTCCCACGCCGAGAACGAAGCCTTCCGCTTTGAATTCAAGAGCGGGAGATACAACTGCGTTTGCAAAGCCCGTTATGGGTACTAAGGTTCCTGCGCCGCCGTGCTTGGCGATCTTTTCGTACAGGCCCAGTCCGGTCAGCAGCGCGCTGAGAAAGACGAGGGTAACGGACGTCCAGGCGGCTGCAGTCTTGTCGTCAAAGCCTGCGTTTCCGTACAGGTCGGTAAGCCCCTGACCTATGCAGCAGATAATACCGCCGATCACAAAGGCTTTAGGTATGTCTATCCAGCTTTTGGAGTTGGGCGATATTTTTTTGACCATTGTGCTGTACTGCTGTTTTGATACATTCATAAAAATTCCTCCGTTCTTACGGTATTGACTATGGTATTATTGTCCCGCAGAACGGGCAGAATTATTCCCGAAAGGATAAGTTTTATGCTTAAAAATATTTTAAAGGGCGAGGACTGCGCGTCCTGCCGCATATGCTGCGTGTTCGACAAATATGATCTGTGGGAGACTCCGGTACTGGAGGAGAGCCTGAAAGACAAGGCGTCGGAAAAATTTCCCGATACCGCTTTTGTGCAGAAGGGGGACGGCTGGCTGTTCCGAATGGAGGAATCGGAGGACGGGCTGTACTATTGCCCCATGCTCGACCCTAAGTCGGGGTGTATGCTCGGGGACGACAAGCCTTTCGATTGCCGTATATGGCCCTACCGCGTAATGGAGCTGGGGGGCTGCCGGGTAATATCAATTGCTTCAATATGTCCCACAATGTACGCAAAGCCGCTGTCGGAGCTGTGCGGAGAGCTGGAGAAAAACGGTTTGGCGGAAAAGATTTTCGCCTATGCGGATTCACACCCCCACATAGTAAAACCTTATGAAAGCGGATATCCGATACTGCTGGCGAAAAAAGAGGAGGGCTGATCCCTCCTCTCTTCATTTTTACATTTCGTTCCGGACAAACTCGCAGACCTGCTCTGCAAGCTCGCGGTTTATGCCCGCCGCCTTTGCTATCTCCTCAACAGAAGCTTTTTTGAACTCCTCGCGGGTCTTAAAGGCGGTGAAAAGCTTCTGCGCCTTTTTCTCGCCTATGCCCTTTATTTGCGTAAGTCCCGTCTCGTAGGACTGCTTTCTGTGTTTGCTCCGCTGGTAGGTTATGGAGAATCTGTGCACTTCGTCCTGTATGCGGGTAACAAGCATGAACGCGCTTTTCGTTCCCGAAATAGATATTTCAGAGCCTGACGTTGCAATGGCGCGGGTGCGGTGGTTGTTGTCCTTGACCATGCCGAATATAGGTACTGTCACGCCCATTTCACGAAGTATCGGCTCTACCGCATTTACCTGGCCTTTGCCTCCGTCAAGCAGTATAAGATCGGGCATACGGCTGAATCCCTCGTCCGTTTCGTTTTCGTCAAGACCGTGTTTGAACCGTCTTTCCAGCACCTCTCTCATGCTTGCATAGTCGTTCTGGATTGCCGTCTCCTTTATGGAGAATTTTTTATAGGCTTTTTTCAGGGGACGTCCGTTCTCGAAAACAACCATTCCAGCAACCATTGACGAACTGCCCAAGTTTGAGATATCGTAGGCTTCGATGTAGCGGGGCGGCTCGGGAAGTCCCAGTATCTTTCCCAGCGCCTCCAGAGCAACGATCTCTTTGCCCGTCCTGCCGACCTTTATGGCAAGGCTGTCGCTTGCGTTGGATTTTGCCATCATGATAAGCCGCAGACCCTTTCCCCGCTTTTTGGAAGAAATATCCACCGCCCGTCCGCACCGTTCCCGAAGCAGCTTTTCCACCATTTCGGCGTTGGGAAGCTCCTCCTCGGTGATTATCTCCCGGGGTATCCTGGACGGGTCGGAATAGTACTGCAAAACAAAGTCCTCAAGCATATCCGCCTCCCTGTCAAGAGTACCCAAGTCAAATTCGGCGCGGTCGTAGAGACGCCCCCCGCGGTACATAAGGGCGGCGGCGCAGGCGTTTTCGCCGTTCTGGGCGACCGCAATTATATCCGTATCACGCATATCGTCGTCCATTATCTTCTGGCGGTCTGCGGCTCTTTTTATTGCGGATATCCTGTCCCGAAGCCGCGCCGCAAGCTCGAAGTCGAGATTCTCCGCAGCTTTGTTCATCTGCTCAGTAAGAGACTCAACAGAAGCCTCTGAGCCGCTCTGAATATACTCCACAGCCTGATCTATTATGTTCCCGTACTCTTCCGCAGAAATGTCACCTGTGCATATTCCCATGCATTGCTTAATGTGGTTGTTCAGACATGGGCGGTACTTGCCTATATCCCGCGGAAAAATTTTTTTGCAGGTGGGCAGCATGAATACCTTATTGACTTCTTCGACAGCCTGCTTTGCAACAAACGCACTGGTATAGGGTCCCAGATATCTGCCGTCGCTTGTTTTCTTCAGCTCCGCCGTAATGCGCGGATACTCTCCGCCGGAAATCTTGATATAGCTGTAGCCCTTGTCGTCCTTTAACAAAATGTTGTACTTAGGTAAATGCTGTTTTATCATGGAGCACTCCAGAACAAGCGCCTCGTACTCGCTGTCGGTTACGATAAAGTCGTAATCGAAAACGTGGGACACCATCTGCGCAACCTTGGGAGTATGGTCGGGGGTCTCGCGGAAATAGCTTGTTACTCTGTTTTTCAGGTTCTTAGCCTTTCCGATATAAATGATATTGCCGCCCTTGTCTCTCATTCGGTACACACCGGGAGAGGTTGTAAGCTTTGCAGTTTTTTCTCTCAGATAAGGAAGTCTTTCATTCATCGGGAATGCCTCCGTATTTCGTATATTAATATAACTATATAGATAAATCTTTTTGAGACTTTACGTACATTACTTCCCGCACAGGCTTGCCGCCTATGCTGTCGTCCAAATATTTTCCGTTCGGAATAAAGCCCTGCTTTTCATAGAAATGTCTTGCACTGATATTTTCCTCCAGCACCCATAAAAATATGTCACGGAAGCCCATTACTTCAAGTTCGCGGAGGACTGCCCCGAAAAGCATTTTGCCGTAGCCTTTTCCAATAAAGGCGGGCAGCAGATATACGGACACTATCTCTCCCCACCCCTCCATGTCCTCAAAGCGGGAGGGGCAAAAGCTTGACGTGCCTATAAGCTCGCCGTTCTCGAACATCACCAAAGTGTTCATTGACGGCTTGTCCGCGGAAGCCGCCCACTGCCCCTGCGGGATACTGTCAAGGTAGTCCTGCGGGATTATTCCCCTATAGGCGTGTTTCCAGCTTTCCTCGTAAACGCGGCTCAAAGCGTTTCTGTCGTCCTCCGGACGCAGTCTTCGTATCTCCATAGCGACCTCCTAAAAAGGGTACCGTTCCAGTTCGGTACCCTTTTGTTGCTCTTGTTGTTTTTGTCTTTTTGTATTTATGCTGTCCGTTAATACGGTCTGGGATAGCAGCCGATATAGGTACCCTGCTGCGCGAACTCGTCCAGCTCGCCGGAATCGGGCTTGTGCTTCATACTGTCGGGGATAGGCTCCTCCGACCATATAATGTATTCAACAGAATAATAATATGGATCGTACTCTCCGTAAAAATATCCTGCTGCATAATCTCCGAGATAATCTTCAGCGTCCATGACTGTGCTGCCGAAATCGAAGCTTGTTCCGCTTCCCGAAACCTCGCCGCCCGATATTATTTCCTCTTCGATCGCCGCCTGTGTAAGTAAAGCCGCGGCTGTAGTAAAATACGTTTTCGCATGAACGTTTGCGGAAGTCTGCTTTGACTTTTCAATATAGCGGAGCATTTCGCTGCCGTAAGAAGTTTCCTGCATGACCGCCGTGAAGTCGCTTTCAAGATTTTCCATAAGCGTATCAAATTCCTCTTCGGTAAGAGCAAGCAGCTCTCCGTCCGCATCAAGTTCGGGCATGGGAGTACCCTTTTCGACGGTCACAACACCATTGGGCATATAGGATACTTCCGCTGAACCGGTAGCCGCGGAAACCTTGTCAAGGGTTATCTCAAAGGATTTTTTAGCCGTCTTTACCGTGCCCTCCGCTGTACAGGAAATTTCCTCGTCGGGAATATCCAGAGTAAGCTTATAGTCCTCCCCGTCCCTGTAAGAAGCAAAAGAGGCAAGCTCGGACATCGCTCCGTCCTCGGAAAGAGATATGAGGACAGACGAGCCGTTTTCCTCACGGGTAAGATCGGCAGTTATACAGTATTCCTCTCCGTCTCCGCTGATACCCGCCTTAAAGCTCTGTTTGTCGGAGTTTTCCGGCTCTGCGCCGTAAAGAGCGTCCATAAAAAAGCAAACGGTCTCATTATCAACGGTAACAAGCAGATCAACATCCGACATCATAAGGGAGTGGCTTTTGCTGTTCACATAGTGTATTATTTTAAGCTCGCAGCCGTCGATCTCGTCAAAAACCGATGTCATCTGTTCCTTTAGTTCATCCTTTGTGTAGTATTCAAAAGCAGTTTTGTCCATGTAGTCGTCAAGATAAACGTCAATGAGTTCTTCCCACATATAGACGATATCATCTTTTGAATAGCTATAGGTTACCGTGTTTGCACTTACAGTTACGCCGCCGATATCCGCTTCAACCTTTTCTTCGGTAATCGGAGAGTAAATTTCCGCAAAATCCTTAAAAAGCGCCGTCATTCTGTCCGCAGGCTCATCGCTCTCCCCAACTGCGGAGGATATCCTCTCTATGTACTTGAGCAGTGCATCGTATTCCTCCTGCTCCATGGCGTACTCCGAACCCGAACCGGGGGCAAATACTGAAGCCGCCAGCTTTTCCGCAAAGCCCTCAAAGGTTATGTCGTAAACGTGTCTGCCTGAATTTCCGTTGGTTCCGACCTTCAGACCGTCTTTGCCAGTATAGAAATACAGCTCCGCGGACGTTCCCTCTGTGCCCGTTAACTTATAGAGCTGAGCTGTCTTTTTATCCTTTTCGCTGACATACAGCTCTCCGCTTAAGCCGACCCCCTCAATTTCAAAGTCCAGCTTTAGCGAGCCGTCCTTGCAGGCTTCACGGAGCAGCTTGCTTTCCGCACCGAAGCTATTTCCGGCAATAGCGTTCATTGTGTTTTCCTGCGCCATTGAAATATACTCCGCAGGCTGATCGTTCAACATTTTCGTGTAGTTGGTACACCCCGACATTGTGACTGCCGCAGCAGCAGCCACCGTGCCGCAGACCGCCCCTTTAAATCCTCTGAAAAACTTGTTCATGATCTGTCCTTTCCGTATCAAATAATATTTTATCCTATGATCTGACCGGCAGCGGATGTTTGTACAACTGTACAAGTGTACAAGCCGTAAAAAAACAAACCGTACTGCGTCTCACTAAATTATACACCCGCATACTTTTCCTGTCAATTGTTTCGTAACATTTTGCTGGATTTTCACCAAAAACGCCAAATCGTCCATATATGCTTGGCTTGTAATTGTACAAAAATAAAAGCGGATCGGATTTAAACCGACCCGCTTAAAAATTATCTTTTTTCAACGTTCTTTATATGGTATCTTTTTTTGCCGCCCTGCACAACCTTAAGCTTTTTGTTATGGGGCATAATGTCGGGAAGAGCCGTAAAGAGCAGTACTCCCGAATTAAAGTTTCCCGCAAAGTCGCCGTTCAGAATGCCTCCGCCGGAGGAAACGTCCGAAATATGATCCTTGTAGATAACAAGGGCATAGGGCGAAAAGCTTGAGCATACGAACTGAATGCACCATACATTGTCGATATCCACAACAGCGCATGGCAGTACTTCAAGTGTCGTGTCCGCTGTACGTATCCAGTCCTCCGCGTCATCCATTTTGATCTCATCTGTATCTTCCATTCCGTCTCCGATGTGAACGACTGTGATGTAGTCGCGGTAGGCAATAAGTCTGTCGGGGATAGGCATGGTTATGGTTACCGTATAGCCGTCGTTGGGATCAACTTCGATCTTGGTACCTTCGCTGTAGATGCTTATATCAAAAGGATAGATTATAAAGCTTTTTAATCCGTCGGCGTAATGCTTGAGAACGTCTTTTACCGCTTCGGTGGATTCCCTGTTTGTGGTGAAATAAACGTCAACAGGTTCGTCGAAAGCGGCGTGGTTCGCGCTCGCGTCAATGTATTCGCTGTGGGAGATTCCGTAAGGAGTCGTTCCTCTTATGGTAAGGGTGTTGTCTATGTCCGTATCCAGACCTGTGGAGGGAGTAGCAGATACCGACATGGAATATTCGCCGTAGAATCTTTCACCGTTGATAGTCTTATAGGGGGCGACCATATAAGTATATTTCTGACCGTTTTTAAGTCCGGTATGAGAATATTTGGTGCCCGTTATTACCGTTATAGGCTCGAACTCCATTGTTTTGCTGTTATAAAGGTAAATTACATATCCTTCCGCGCCGTTGACTTTTGTCCAGCTCAGGTCGATCTGACGGTTGCCGGCAGTTGCGGAAAGGTCGACAACGGAATTGAGCGAAACGCCTGTTGTAACGGTTATGGATTTTGTTGGAGTGCTGTAAACTCTCAGACCGTTTACCGTCTTATAGGCAACTACATAGTACGTCCAGCTGTCTCCGTTGCTGAGACCGGTATGGATGTATGACGGTTTGCTCAAATCGAACTGGTAAGAACGTCCGCCGCCGTATGCGTAAAGGATATAGCCCTCAGCGCCTTTTACCGCAGTCCATGTCAAAGACACCTGACCGTCGCTTGTTACTGCTGTAAAGTCCTTTGGAGAATTGAGATCGTCTCCTATCTTGAAGAAAAGGTGATTTGATTCGCTGCTGTATACTCTTTCGCCGTTTACGGTCTTATAGGCTGTTACATAATATTCGTACCTGTCGCCGTTGCTGAGACCTATATGCTGGAAGCCGGGTTTGCTTACATCGACGTGTTCCCATGCTCCTCCGTTTTTGCGGAAATACAGCTCATAACCCTCTGCGCCCTTTGAAGCTGTCCATTTCAGATCGACGATGCCGTCCTTAGTGGTTCCGGAGAAGTCCTTGGGAGCGTCGAGCGGAACTCCGACGATAGCCCATGCCTCGTCGGACTGCGGGCTGAATACTCTTTCGCCGCTTACTTCCTTATAGGCTTCAACATAATAAGTGTATCTGTCTCCGTTGTTAAGACCGGAATGAACATAGCTCGGCTTGGTAACGTCAAAAACCGTTTCTTCGGTATAGCCTGAGGAAGCTCCGTTTTTCTTGTTGTACTTATAGTGCAGCAGGTAGCCCTCTGCACCCTTTACCGCAGTCCATGTCACGCTGATCGAACCGTCGGCGGCTACAGCTTTCAGATCCTGCGGAGTTGTTAAAGCTGTTCCGACCTTGACCGTTACAATGCCGGATGGGTCGCTCTCTATAGTCTGAACGCCGTCGCTTCCGTTGATATTTATAGTCTTATAGGCAACGACATAGTATTCGCATACGTGTTCGTTTACAAGGTTTGTCTGCGTGTAGGTGGTTTTTGTGGTTTTAAATGTCTTGGTCTCGCCTGTTGTCTTATTTTTGAAGTAGAGCGTATAGCCTGTCGCTCCGGTCACAGCGTCCCACTTTACAGTGATCTGACCGTCCTTGCTGCCGTCGGCGGTAACGTTTTCGGGAGCGTCAAGACCAAAGCCTATGGTCACGTTTCTGGGATCGCAGTACTCGCCGTAATAGGGCTTGCTTCCTGTGCTTGTTTCGATCCATACGTAGGGTCTTACGCGGTAAGTGAACTGCTCGCCGTTATAAAGCTCGGTATGGGAGAAAGAAGTTCCCGACTCGATCTCTCTGTTTATGGTTACGGCAGGATTAAGCGGAACGACCTTCTTTGCAACAGGGTCGTACTTTGACCTCTGGGTTATTTCCAGATCGTAGCCGTCGGCGCCCTCGACAGGTTCCCACGAAATATCGGCTTTTCCGTCGCTGTTGATGATCGTCAGGGTCGTTCTGCTGAGCTTCAGCTCCAGTTTGGCGGCGCGGATAGTTGGCACGCTGTATATCTTGGCCTGATTGTCCTTCCTTATGTACGCTATTGCATAATAATAATACTGAACGCCCTCGGCAATACTTGTCGTATCTTCAACGTCGGTTATGGCTTTTTCAAAGTCGATCTTGCCGACGCCGGTGATCTTATTGTCCACATAATCGGGAGAACTGTTTGTGGACTGGTTCTTGAGCCATTCGGCAAATGTCACGCTGCCGTTTGCTACCTCGGGTATCTTCTGAGGATCAAGCTCTCCGACGGAGCGGTATATCTCAACGCCGTCGAATATTCCGTTCGAGGACGGCCAGGAAAGCTTGATAGACTTTGCTTTCGGGTTTGAGTCGTCAATAACCAGGCTCGGGCTTGCGGGAGCTATATAGAGATTCTTGGCAACGTCCGAATAAATCATATTCAGTTTGTTTTCGCCGTCGGTATTGGTGTCGCCCTTACTGCTGGAGATTATTCCCTCGCTGTTTTTGTTGTAGCCGTCTCTGCCCCATACGTTTCTGTAGGCTTCGATAAAGAACTGGTAGCGTGTACCGGGAGTTATATCGCTGACCGCGTATGAAACGGGGTCGTCGCTTGATTTTACGGCTTTCTCGGTAAATCTCCTGTTGCTCATGTCGTATCTGTAGATAACATAACCGTCGGGAGCCTTGCCCGGATCTGTACCGCCCACCTGTCCTACCTGATTCCATGTAAGCTTTATTTTGCCGCTGTTGCACTCAACAATGCCGCAGTCGTCGATCTCTTCGCCGTTTTCGTTGAGTATCCTGAGCACTGGAGGATCAAACGTAGCGTCAAGTCTGCCGATATCCTTAATCGCAGCCTGACCGTTTACCGCAAAGCCGTCCTTTTGTTCCAAAGTGATCTTTGCCGTTGAATTTGGGTCGTCTGGATTTGCGGGGGTATATTTATATCTGTCGATAAGCGTTGTGGGGGCAAGCCGCACCCTTACGCTTGTCGAAGCGTCGATGCCTTTAAATATTTTTTCAGAGGCGTCCTTTCTCACCGTGTCGCTTTCGATCACGCGTCCGGAAGCCGTATCCACAAGCTCAATGTACACATTGTCGATGAGCTCGATATTCAGGCTGCCCAGACCCCATGTAACTCTGACCGCTCCGTATCCCACGTCATAGTCTATAAGGTTCGGGTCTATGGTGCGCGCCGAAGCGGAATCAAATTCGTCTTTTCTGTAGTAGTTGTCGTTGCTTCCGGAGTTAGGATCGTATACGTAGTCTACGCCGTCTACGGTTGTGGTGGCAGTGATAGCCGCCTCGACCTCAAAGCTTATACCCAGCTCGGGAACGAACATCATTACGAACGAAGCCGCCAAAACAGCGGACATGAGCCGCCCCCAGAAAGGCTTTTTCACAAAGACGATATCGTCCTGCCTTCGTATGCCTTTTTTCTCCTTCGGCTGTTTTATGCCGAGGAATTTTCCGTTTTTGTCCGAAAGAGCCATATCAGCGCGGCACAGGAAAGCGTACCACAGCTTAACAAACAGCTCTGCTGTCACGCATGGAAGCCATAGAAGCTTGTTTTTAGACCTCTTTGCCTTTAAGCGGCGAAGTATTTCTTTTTTGGTATTGAAGTCCAGCATAAATACCCTCCATATATCAATCACGGACGGGATACGCCCGTTAATTTATTCAGACAAACACCTTGCCATTTTTATAATAATACCATATTTTCATAAAAAAGTAAAGCAGTTTATATCGGCAAATTTGCACAAATTTATGCAGTAATCATCAATATTTTGTATAAAACCGCTTACAGTTGTTTCCTGACCACGCCGTATTCGTCGTCAAGGCGGTACAAATGGCAGCCGCGGGCCGTTCCGCTGAGGAATCTTCCCATTTCGTCTTCGTCCAGATCGGCGGCGCAGACATACTGTTCCCAGTCCTCGTCGTAAACGTAATTAACGCAGCTTTCGCAGCTTGACGTTTCATGTGCTCTTTTAATGCTCATAATCTTATTTCCACCCCGTTTCTTATTTCCATGCTGCCGGGAGTCACTTTGCAGTCGTAAGCCAGCAGCTTTACCCCGCTGTCCGCAGCCTGCCTTAAAGCCTGTCCGAATGCCGGGTGCGTGATATCGTTGGGCGAAAAGCACCGAACGTCCTCCATTTGCACCACAAACAGCAGATACGTTTCAAAGCCCTCGCCGAGACACCTTGTCAGCTCGTTTATATGCTTTAGTCCCCGCTCGGTGGGAGCGTCGGGAAACATAGCTATGCCGTCCTGTTCAAGAGTAACTCCCTTTACTTCCAGCAATATTTTTTTGCCCTCATGTTCTATGTAAAAGTCAAACCGTGAGTTCCCGTAACTATACTCCGGTCTGATGCTGCCGCCCGGAAATATTTTGGGCAGGAACTCCGCCGCGGCACGGTTCGGGGCAGCGCTGTCCATATTGATGAGCCTGTCACCTTTGCGGACGGCAACAAGGTCGTAAAGGGTCTTTCTTTTTGCGGAACATCCCGCTTTTTCCAGCCATACCGTACAGCCCTCTGTGAGCAGCTCTCTGCAACGGCCGGTATTTTTAACGTGGCACACCTCTGTTCTGCCGTTTATTTCGGCATACGCCACAAATCTGTTGGGGCGGGATATGAAACGCCCCTCAACGATATTTTTATAGTTCATGATATCACCCGCAATAAAACTGTTTCCGAAGCCGGCTGCGTGTTCGGGATACTGTTTTTACCCGCAAAACATTTAAAGACGCAGTCCGGCCCGACAAATCGAGCGGGACAGTCCTGCCGTCCCGCTTTGTCTTTTTTTAATTTTCTATTGCATTGCCGAAGTGCCTTGATACAGGAGGTACTTGCCTTTTGTAAATTTTTGCTTCAGCCGCCGTTGGCTGTACGTTCGTTATCTGTATTTTCAGGGCACTATTTCTTGTCCTTGTGTTTTTTGCCGGATTTTTTCCGCAAAAAATCGGCGGCAAGAAAAATTACCCCTCCCAAAAGCCCAAAAGAGCTGCACTTATAATGGTACCTATGAAAGTAACAGGTTCAAAAGCAAAAAACATGTAATCGTTCATGATATACGTCTCCTAACATTAAGTTACCGACCGTACTTTAATTTAAAAATTTAATAATTTAATAATTTAATTTTAATACCGCGGGAAACAATTGTCAACCGCCGTTATAATTTTCTACGTTTTTCACAAAATCGGACATAATATATGTATAAACTCAGCAGACAAAAAGAAAACTGCCGCTTTTTACCGTCGGAATAATAAAAAAATTTCCAAAAAGGTATTGCAAATCACGGCAAAATAGGTTAAAATAAATATATGCTGTTGTCCCCGCAAGGAAATCGTTTTTTGCGGGACAGCCTTAAATCCAAATTTCTTTTAGGAGGAATTCTATTATGGCAGTTAAAGTTGCAATCAATGGTTTCGGACGTATCGGTCGTCTCGCGTTCCGTCAGATGTTCGGCGCAGAGGGTTACGAGATCGTAGCTATCAACGACCTCACAAAGCCCTCCATGCTGGCTCAGCTTCTCAAGTACGATACCGCTCAGGGCGGTTATTGCGGACGCATCGGCGAGAACCTCCACACAGTTTCCGCTGACGACGAGGCAGGTACTATTACAGTTGACGGCAAGACCCTTAAGATCTATGCTATGGCTAAGGCCAACGAGCTTCCCTGGGGAGAGCTTAACGTTGACGTTGTTCTCGAGTGCACAGGCTTCTACTGCTCCAAGGAGAAGTCCCAGGCTCATATCGACGCAGGCGCAAAGAAAGTTGTTATCTCCGCTCCCGCAGGCAGCGACCTTAAGACTATTGTATTCTCCGTAAACGAGAACACTCTTACTAAGGACGATACTATTATTTCCGCTGCTTCCTGCACAACAAACTGTCTTGCTCCTATGGCTAAGGCTCTTAACGATTACGCTCCTATCCAGAGCGGTATCATGTCCACTATCCACGCTTATACAGGCGACCAGATGATTCTCGACGGTCCTCACAGAAAGGGCGACCTGAGAAGAGCAAGAGCGGGCGCTGCCAATATCGTTCCTAACTCTACAGGCGCTGCTAAGGCTATCGGGCTTGTTATCCCCGAGCTGAACGGAAAGCTCATCGGCTCCGCTCAGAGAGTTCCTGTACCCACAGGCTCCACAACTATCCTTACCGCTGTTGTCAAGGGCAAGGACGTTACCAAGGAAGGCATCAACGCAGCTATGAAGGCTGCTGCTTCCGAGTCCTACGGCTACAACGAGGAGCAGATCGTTTCCTCCGACGTTATCGGCATGAGATACGGCTCGCTGTTCGACGCTACTCAGACAATGGTTGCTAAGATCGCAGACGATCTCTACGAGGTACAGGTTGTTTCCTGGTACGACAACGAGAACTCTTACACATCTCAGATGGTAAGAACTATCAAGTATTTTGCTGAGCTTTAATTCCCGAAAGTGAAATAATTTACCCCCCCTGTCGGTCACGGCAGGGGGGTATTTTTTATTCTGCAATAACATATATTCTTTTCCCGATCTCATAGCACCTTTCAATAACAAATTTTGTGCCGCGGGACTTGCCGTCCCAAAAGGCAAGAACAATGTCCGCGCATTCTATTATAGAAATATTTCTTTTCAAAGGCGCGTTTATCCCGTACTTTTTATATTCGGGAAGAAATTCCGTCAGCTTTATGCCGTGGGAAACCGCGTACTCTCTTGCGCAGGCGTCAATGCCCTTTGCGCCTCCCGAGATGATTTCAGTTGTCCTCCTTGGGAGATATTCTCTCAAATCGTCCACCGTAAGGCTGCGTGAACCTATTATCGCTGCTTTCATTGTAATTCCTCCATAATTTTATTTTTTAATTATACCATATAATGTCTGCTTTGTCAAACTTTAAGTTTATATATGTATAAACCTGTAGTTTAAAAAACAATAATAAAATTATATTGTAAAGTTTAAACAGAGGTGTGTATATGATATATGGTTTACCGGAAAGGCTGCGTGAAATGCGGGAAAAATATAATATATCCCAAGAAGCGGTTGCAGAACGTTTAGGAATAACATCCTCATCGGTCTCATCATATGAACGCGGCGAACGTACACCAAGCTTGCCGATAATTCTAAAGCTTTCATATATTTATAATTGCAGCGTTGATTACCTTTTGGGTAAAAATAATGACGACAATACTCATGTTTATATAGATGTAACCGAACTTTCCGAAAAAAAGCGAAAAGCAGTCAACGATTTTGTTAATGCAATAAAATAATAACACCGCTCATTACAAAAAGGGCGGTTTTTTTATATTTTCCCAAATCGTCAACCGTAAGACTGCGGGAGCCTATTATCGCTGCTTTCATTATTGTTCCTCCTTCAAATAATATAGATATATAATATATCTATTAATTACATTATACCATATTTTTAAGGTAAAATAAATATACAATATATCTATAAAGGAAGAATTTTATGTCTGTTAAAAGCGTGTCTATTAGAATTGAGGAAGAAATGCTTAAAAAGATAGCATATGTAGCCGATTATGAGGGACGTTCAACAAACAGCCATATCCTTGTGCTTATAAGAAATAACGTTAAACAATTTGAAGAAAGTAACGGAAAAATTGAACTTGACCGTCCGATTGACAGTGATGAAAATGTTAAGCCAACAGCAAAAAACAAACCGTAAATTTCTCTGAAATTCTATCCTCTGATCTCTATTTTCTAATAAGGGGTGTTTTACGCGGTATACGAAATTTAAGAGAGGACAACGACCTTACCCAACGGGAAATGGCGGACAAGCTGTTCATACAAGCTATGAAAAAGGCGTTCGGGGCATTCCTGTGGAAGTCTTGGGAAATATCGCCGATATATTCGGAACAAGCATCGATTATCTTATGGGCAGAACCGACGTGAAAAAGCCGTATTCAAAGAAACAAAGCTGAATCTGCTTTCAAAAGCTAAAAGCCGCCCCCGCTCGCCATAAACGAACGGGGGCGTATGTTGATTTTTCCTGCATGATGAGATATAATTAAAACCAAGGAAAGGTGATATTATGGATATTTCAAAGCTTGCGGATCAGCTTGCGTTTCTTATGGAAGCGGACAGGCTGAAAAATCTTTACCGTCAGACCTACACAAGCACGGACGATCTGCCGCCGATGCCCGAGGGCAGCAACGTTTCAAAGCCGTACCCGAGACGTGAAAACGACGCGGAGCACAGCTTCTCCCTTGCGCTTTTCACATCAGTGCTGGCGGAGTACTCCAACGAACCGATAGACGTTCTCAAAACTATAAAAACAGTTCTGATACATGATATCGTGGAGATAGACGCGGGAGATACCTACTGCTACGACAGCGCGGGGAACGCCACAAAGGCGGAGCGGGAAAAAGCCGCCGCCGACAGGCTTTTTGCTCTTCTGCCCCCCGAGCAGGAAAAGGAGTTCCGCGGCTTGTGGGAGGACTTTGAGGCGGGGGAAACTCCAGAAGCAAAGTTTGCCGCCGCCATGGACAAAGTACAGCCCCTTTTGCTCAATCTGCACCGGAACGGTCTTTCCTGGAAAGAACACGGTATCCGGTTCGATCAGGTGGAAAAGCGGGCGGCCGGCATTTCAGGCGGCTCGGAAGTCCTGTACAGTCATATTTACGAAAAGCTTCTTGAAGCGCGGGACAGAGGCATACTGCCCGAATGAATACACGCATTGACGGCAATTGCATGAACACGGCTTTAGCAGTCCGCATATAATGTAATACTGCTCCCCGATTAAAAGTGCACAAAAATCAAATAAAGTTTGCGCGTACGTTTTCTGCACAGGTTTTTGTCTGTACTTTTTATCGGGGAGCAGGATAAAGCACGGCTTTTATGTGTCCGCCGTGTTTACGCCATATGCAAAATTCGCAATGCGAAAGGACTGAATATTATGTGCAGCAATTGCGGCAATAACAACAGCAATAACAGCGGCAGCAATAATAATAACAGCTGCGGCTGCTCCGATAACAAAATGTGCAGAATAGCCGTTACTGTTGAGGACAATTTTGCTCCCTGCACTTTTCCGCAAAGATATTTCGACGTAGTTATAAGAAGCAGAGACGGCAGTACGACGCTTACAGGCAGAGTAGCCGGCGGCGGTTCGGCAATATTCAGCGTGCCCTGCGATTCCTGCGGCTGCGACGACGGCAAGGAATATGCCGTTACCGTTACGGGAAATGAGTATTCCTCGCCACGCTCCCAGACCAGACGGGTCAGATGCTGCTGCGGTCAGACTGCGGGAGTTACATTTATCTTCATGACCTTTGAACCCGACTGCCCTCCCAAGTTCTGTCCGCCTTGTCCTCCTCCGTGCCATCATCCTCACCCCCCGCATCCGCACCCTCACCCTCATCCGCACGATTCTCAGGAAAATCCAATCGATCAGCTCGCTCAAATTGCTCAGCTTGCTCAGTTCGCTCAGATTCTGACGTCAGAGCAATCCGAACAGCCCGCACAGACTGCGCAAACTGCGCAGACTGCGCAGATATCACAGGCGCCCTGCGACTGCGATCCCATAAGCGAGATCATTTCCGGGGAATAAGGAAAGAGGTCTTTGAAGCAGTAGCAAAAAGGCAGAAAAAGCTGCCGTACCCGTTTGAGGTACGGCAGCTTTGGTTTGTCCTGATCCGCAGATATATCGCCGCGCATGGGAAATCGTCCGTATGCTTTGCAGCTTGGCTGTTTTGTACTGACAGGCAAATGCCGCCAAGCGTTCGCCATGAGAAACCGTTAAGGATCTGCGCATAATCCTCAAAAATGTTTCAGGCTTTATCCGCGTTTAATACTCAGGCACGGAGCATTGCGTTTTACGCTCTTACGTCAAGAATGCTTCCGTTAGCGCCCGGGAAGTGGGGAACAGAGTCTGCCATGTCAAGTATGCCGTTGATCATGTCAGTATTAGCTTCCATGGTTTTTTTCATCATGGTCAAGCCGAGATCCTGCTGAAACTTGGCGGCGCTCATAGCCATTGACATATTGGCAATGGAAGTTACCATATCCATACACAAGCCTCCTTTTGACATTTTTTCCGATGGCGGAATCTAAGCCCTGCCGTTCGGAAGAATTGAATAAAAATATTGCTATTCCGCAGACATGGTTTTCAGCTCGTTGAGAAGGCTTGAAAATACTTTAAGCTCCTCAAGGCACTGATTTACCGCGTCCTTGGTACGGACGACCTCTTTTCTCATTCCTGCCGAATATTCGTCTATTCGCTTTACGGCGGCTTCTATCTTGTCGGCGGCTCCCTTGCTTGTTTCGGCAAGAGATCTTACCTCCTGAGCGATAACGCCGAAGCCCTTTCCGCTTTCTTTAGCGCGGGAAGCTTCTATGGAAGCGTTAAAGCCGAGTATTTTCGTGTTGAGCGCGATGTTCTGAATAACCTTTACCGTTTCCGAGGTGGCGGTTACCTCCTTGGCTGTTTCGTCGGCAATGTGATCCACCTTTTCAAAGGCGTCGGTAAGAGCGTGTATACGGCTCGAACCGTCTTTGAGTGCTGCCTCCGCCTCGTCCGCTTTCATAAGTATAGAGTGATTTAAGGTGGTAAGACCCGAATTGGACATATTCGCAAGGTATGTATTGTAGGCGGTCTGAGAAAGGATTTTTGCTACCGTGCAGAGGAAATCGGCAGCAGCGTCAACCTGTTCCTTGTCAATGATCTTTATTTTTCTGAGCGCTTTTATGTACGCGTTCGGATCGACTCCTATTTCCTCGGCGATCTTGCGGAATTTATTCTCGTCGGGCTTTTCGGTAAGCACCTGTCCACCGATAAAAGAACCGATAAATGTTCCGTTGAGCATTATCGGGGCGGCAAAGTCCACAAGTCCCGCGTGGCAGAAATATGCGGCGGCGCGGCCCGTGCGCATTGTCTGCTCACCGCCCTCCTTATCGCACCTTTCGCATCTGGAGCAGCCCAGCGAGGACTGCCTTGTATAGTTCATGCAGAAGTCTGTAAAATTGCTTCCCTGAGTGACGGCGTTTCCTCGTTCGTCCGTAGTGAGGGCGGCCATGCCTGTAAGCCTGGCAAAGCCGTCCTGGATCTCCTGAAGTGTATTTACGTCTATCAGATCGGTAAGCTTTACATCAGCCATAATGATACTCCGTTCTCCGCTTTGGGGTCACTCCGCCGCGGTTGTATTTTTCTATAATATGATACACTATTTTGCCTGATTTGTCAAGGCGGATTTTCATCTTTGCGATCGGTTTGATGACGTAAATATATGTTCATCGGGGACTTCCCGCCGCTGAACATATATTTACCGTATAAATTGACTTCTTTGACTCCAATAGGAAAAAGTTTTTGTTTCCCTGCGGATATGGAATGCTGTAAAAATTCAAATTAAAGTCTCTCCAATTACGGATACCGAAGGCATTTCTGAAAATTTACATTTTACCCCCTTGACAAATCATGGGGATTGTAGTATAATTATGTAAAGTAATTTTGCTTTACAATGACGGCTTCCGCCGAACATCAAAACAGCAGCAAATACTACGGGTCTATTGGAGGGCGGCAGCGTTTATGAACAGCGAAAAAAATCTGCGCGTATCGGTTCTGCTCGATTATTACGCGCCAATGCTTACCGAAAAGCAAAAGGACGTTATCGATCTTTACTATAACGAGGACTTGTCCCTGTCGGAAATAGCGGAGCACGAGAGCATTACCCGCCAGGGTGTGCGCGACAGTATCAAGCGGGGCGAGCAGACGCTCTTTGATATGGAAGAAAAATTTCACCTTGCCGAACGGTCGGAAAAGTTTTCTGAGCTCACGGAGCACATACTGGCTATTGCAAAGGATATAAAGTCCGAGTGCTCCTACGGCGGAAACGTTAAGCTGGCTTTGCGGCTTGCAGATACGCTTCTGCGGCTTGCTGAGGAGAACAGGGACTTGTTCTGACAGAGGCAGATGTTTAAGGGTCAAGGGACGGAATACAGGGGACGGAAAGCGGAAGACATATTTAATTTTTTTGGAAAGTGTGGTTTTTATGGCGTTCGAGGGTCTGTCCGAAAAATTAAACGGCGTTTTCAAGCGCCTTAAAAGCAGAGGAAAGCTTACCGAGGCGGACGTTAAGGAGGCTATGCGCGAGGTTCGTATGGCTCTGCTGGAGGCGGACGTAAGCTATAAAGTTGTCAAGGATTTTGTTGCAAAGGTATCTGAAAGAGCGGTGGGGGAAGAGGTGCTTACAAGCCTTACCCCCGGTCAGCAGGTCATCAAGATAGTTAACGAGGAGCTTATCGCTCTTATGGGCGACAGCAACGCAAAGGTGAGTTTCCCTTCGAAGCCGCCATGTATCGTAATGATGTGCGGCTTGCAGGGCTCCGGAAAGACAACTCATGCGGCTAAGCTTGCAAAGTTTTTTAAGGAGCAGGGCAAGCGTCCCCTGCTGGCAGCCTGCGACGTGTACCGTCCTGCGGCTATAAGCCAGCTTCAGGTGGTTGGCGAAAAAGCGGGAGTCCCAGTTTTTGAAATGGGGCAGATCAACCCTGTTACCATTGCAAGAGAAGCTGTCAAGCACGCCAAGGATTACGGAAACGATATTGTTATCCTGGATACGGCGGGACGTCTTCATATAGACGAGCAGCTCATGGACGAGCTTAAGACAATAAAGTCCGAGACCGAGCCTCACGAGATAATGCTTGTAGTGGATGCTATGACCGGTCAGGACGCGGTAAACGTTGCAAAGGCGTTTGACGACGCGCTGGGAATAAACAGCGTGCTTATGTCCAAGCTTGATTCCGATACAAGAGGCGGCGCGGCGCTGTCGGTACTGGCGGTTACGGGCAAGCCTATCAAGTTTGTTGGTACGGGCGAAAAGCTGGGGGATTTCGAGCAGTTCCACCCGGAGAGAATGGCGTCGCGTATCCTGGGCATGGGCGATATGCTAACCCTGATAGAGAGAGCGCAGTCCACCTTTGACGAGGAAAATTCCAGAAAGCTGTCCGAAAGATTAAAGGAAAACAGCTTCGACATGACCGATCTTCTTGACCAGATGAAACAGATACGGAAAATGGGTCCCCTGAAGCAGATAATAGGAATGCTCCCCGGAGTGGGAGATAAGATAAACGACGCGGACATCGACGACAGTCAGATGGGCAGGATAGAAGCGATAATTCTTTCCATGACCCCCGCGGAGAGGGCTAAGCCCTCAATAATCGACCCAAAGCGGAAGCGCAGGATAGCCGCGGGAAGCGGAAATTCCGTTGCGGACGTGAACAGGCTTCTGAGACAGTTCGAGGAAATGCAGAAGATGATGAAGCAGTTCGGCGTTATGGGCAGGAACAGCAAGGGCAAAAAGAACAAGCTGAGGCTCCCGCCGGGAATGATGCCTCCCATGAGATAAGCGGCTATGGATATATTTTACTTCATACTGTTCGGCGCAGTCGGGGCATTCTGCCTTGCGGCGGCGCTGAGGGACTGGAAATGGTTCATAGACTACTGGTCGCACCAAAACGGCAGACCCGGACAGCGGCTCAAAAGCAGAGGTGTGCTAAGGTTACTTATCGGTGCGGCTGGAGTGCTGCTGATGCTGTTCGGCACTGCGGTGCTGGTTGGGTGGCTGTGAAACGGCATAAGCCAATGATGCGATACAAGGCTGTATACTTGTATATGTTTGCCGAACAGCAGCTTTGATATGTAAATTGCAGGCATACAATAAATTTTACCTGAAAGGAAGATGTCTTATGAAAAAACTGTTGACTGTTGCTACCGTACTTGCTTTGACTGTTTCGACGACGGGCATTGCCGCATCCGCTCACGGCGGACATCACGGCAGGGGACGTCAGAGCCGAAGCACAGTTTCCGTTTACTACTGCGGCAGGGATTGCTCCTACTGCGATGAAGACGGCGACGGAATCTGCGACAACTGCGAAAACCGCAGGTATTACTGCGGCGGGGACTGTTCCTTTACCGATGAGGACGGAGACGGTATCTGCGACAGCTGCGGAAACGGCGGCTACTACTGCGGAAACGGCTGCTTCTTTAGTGACGAGGACGGCGACGGTATCTGCGACAACTGCGATACCAAGGGCGTTTGCAGCGTAAAGCCGAAAGCTAAGACAAGGGCAGGACACTGTCACCACTAAGTTCATTACGCAAATGCGTTTTGATATAATTTGAAATCTTTGGCAGCAAGCTGTTTAAGAGCGGCGGGAAGTTTTCTCGCCTCTCGTCTCTTGCCTCTTAATTTTTAAAGCAGAACAAGAGGGAATAACGGAACAAGCTGCTCTAATAGGAGGTGTATACCAATGGCGGTAAAAATCAGACTGAGAAGAATGGGCGCAAAGAAAGCTCCTTTCTACAGAATTGTTGTTGCGGATTCCAGATATCCCAGAGACGGAAGATTTATCGAGGAGATCGGCTACTATGATTCCAAGACCGAACCTTCGACCGTAAAGATCGACGCGGAAAAGGCTAAGAAGTGGATGGCTAACGGCGCGCAGCCTACCGAGACAGTAAAGAAGCTGTTTGAGAAAAACGGCGTGCTTTAATTTTTATTGCGCTTCGCGGCTTGAACGGCTGAATGCCGGAAAAACAACGTTAAGAGGATATGGGCGGCGGCAGAAGTATCCCGCCTACACAGCAATTCCACTTTGAAAATGCAAATAAAAGCTTGCGCCAAAAATCACACATCAAAAAGTTAAAACTTTTTAAAGCTCTTCGGCTCATCTTTTGTACATTTTCTGTGTGGAATGGCTGTAGGTTCTCTTGCTTCGCTTTATCAGAAAAGGATGGTAGTTATGGAAGAGTTGCTCAGAAGTATCGTGTACGGTCTCGTTGAGGACAGGGACGCGGTAAAGATTGATATAGACGAACCGGACGCAGAGGGCGTTACGGTTTATCATCTCCACGTTGCCTCCGCCGACATGGGACGTGTTATCGGCAAGCAGGGCAGGATCGCCAAGGCTATCCGCACAGTTATGCGTGCAGGCGCAGGAAGATCCAATCAGAAAATAATGGTGGAGATAGACTGATACGCTGATAGGGCTGATACACGCACAGCACTGCTTGTTTTGAATATTACGCGGGGAAATGATTTCGGGCGGAAGTTTGCCGGGATATTTCCCTTTTTGCGTTATTGCGTTATTCAGATTCAGAACGATATAACAGGAGGCAAGCCGAATGAAGCAATACCTTGAAATAGGAAAAATAGTAGCCGTACAGGGACTTAAAGGCGAAGTCAGGGTCGAGCCATGGTGCGATTCGGGAGAGTTCCTCTGCGAGTTCGACACCCTTTATTTTGACAAGGGCGCGAAGCCTGTGGAGATAACAAAGTCCCGGGTGCAGAAAAATATTGTGGTTATGAAAATTGCGGGGATAGATACCCCGGAACAGGCACAGAACGTAAGAAACAAGATACTCTATATGGACAGGAACGACGTGGAGCTTGAGAAGGGCTCTTATTTCGTTCAGGATTTGATAGGACTTGAGGTTACCGACAACGACAGCGGCGAAAGCTACGGAAAGCTCTGCGAGGTGTCCTTTACGGGAGCAAACGATGTTTATCACATAAAGGGCGCGGATGGTACAGTCCGTCTTATTCCTGCCATACCGGACGTTGTAATAAGCACCGATATTGAAAAGGGCATAATGAAAATTCACGTTCTGGAGGGACTTTTTGATGACTAAGAGAATACGCGTGCGCGTAAAAAAGCGTCCGCTGAGGATAGATATTGCAACGCTTTTTCCCGATATGTGCGAGACTGTCCTGAACGAAAGCATTGTTGGCAGGGCGCGCAGGGCGGGCAAAATAGAGCTTTGCTGCCACCAGATAAGGGATTACTCAACCGATAAGCACCGCCGTGTGGACGATACTCCTTACGGCGGAGGAATGGGTATGGTCATGCAGGCGGAGCCTATCTACCGCTGCTTTAAGGAGGTCACAAAGGATTTTCCGCGAAAGCCCCATGTTATCTATATGTCTCCCAAGGGTACGGTTCTGACACAGCAAAAGGCTGTGGAACTGTCAAAAATGCATAATCTGTTTATCATCTGCGGACACTACGAGGGTGTGGATCAGCGTGTCATAGATAAGATCGCTGACGAGGAAATATCAATAGGGGACTATGTTCTCACGGGAGGAGAGCTTCCCGCGCTGGTGCTGACGGATGCGGTTGCGAGAATGTGCGGCGGCGTGCTCTCCGCAGAGGAATGCTTTACGGAGGAGAGTCATTTTTCGGGGCTTTTGGAGTATCCTCACTACACTCGTCCCGAAGTGTGGGAGGGAGAGAAAGTTCCCGGGGTGCTGCTGACGGGACATCACAAAAACATCGCCGAGTTCCGTCATAGCGAAGCTGTTAAAATAACCAAAGAAAGACGTCCCGATTTATACAAAAAATTCACAGAAAATATCAATATGAACGGTGAATGAACTATAGCTCTCGGAAGTGTTAAAAATTTTAGTATATAATTAACATAAAAGGCTGTGGAAAATTGTTCATAGGTAATAAATTTCGTTATTATTACCAAAAGTTTGTGACGCTTATATCTCCGAATTAAATAAAAAGCAGAAATTTTGCCATATGGGCATTTTCGTAACATTTTTTCGTTGACTAACCGAAAATTGCAGGGTATAATATATAGCATAGAAAGAACACATATAAACCCGTGCAAAAGAAATAAGTTAGGAGAGAGTATTATGTTCGTCAAAGATGTAATGGTTCAGAATCAGGTCGGTCTTCATGCGCGTCCCGCTACATTTTTCATTCAGAAAGCGAATGAGTTTAAATCCTCCATCTGGATCGAAAAGGAAGAGCGCCGCGTAAACGCCAAGTCCCTTCTCGGTATCCTTTCCCTCGGTATTGTGGGCGGTACACAGATCAGAATTATCGCCGACGGAGCCGATGAGGAAGCAGCTGTAACAGGTCTTATCGAACTTGTTGAAAGCGGTTTTGCAGAGGAGACCAGATAAGTCTTTTGTTATTATTGATTGGGAGCGCAGCGATTTTTGCCGCGCTCCTTTTATTTTTGATATTTTACGGGGACTTTTCTTTTGCTATGTCTTGATCTAATGCTCTTGGGTTTTATAGTTAGTGCGGGAGTACGAGGGAGAACCCTTTCGTACCTTTACCACTATCTACAAATTAACAGCAAACAATGTCAAGACAAATCAAACAAAAGAGCCCGCACCAAAAGTCCCAAGAAAAATTTACAAGAAAAATGATTTCCATATCAAAATCACTTGAAAAAATACGTGAAAAGTGATATAATAAATCGAATATACAAACAAAAATAACCAAAGGAAAGGATCGGTCGTAAATGGAATTTATAGAACAGCTCATCAACGGTCTGAATCTGGGCAGTATCTACGCTCTTATGGCACTGGGCTATACAATGGTTTACGGCATTGCCAAAATGCTGAACTTTGCCCACGGAGATATTATCATGGTGGGAGCCTATACCCTTTCGGTGGCAATTGCTACACTGAAATTTCCCCCTGCGCTGGCGATAATCGTCAGCATGGCGGTATGCTCTCTGCTGGGAATAACCGTGGAAAAGATCGCCTATAAGCCCCTGCGAAACGCTTCTCCGCTGACGGTGCTCATTACCGCTATCGGTGTGAGTTACTTTCTCCAAAGCCTTGCGCTGCTTATATTCGGCTCCAACCAGAGAAAGGTTGAATCCGTTATCACTATGCAGCCTATAAAAATCGGCGGTATTGAGCTTACGGGAGAATCGGCGGTAACTATCGGCGTGACGGTAATAATCATGATATGCCTTACGTTGTTTATAAACAAGACCAAAACCGGCAGAGCCATGCTTGCGGTGTCGGAGGACAAGGGCGCGGCTCAGCTTATGGGCGTTAACGTCAACAAGACTATTTCGGTAACGTTCGCTATCGGTTCTGCTCTGGCGGCTGTGGCGGGAGTTCTGTTCACCTCCTCATACGGCTTTGTGGGACCCTACACAGGTGCGCTTCCCGGCATAAAGGCGTTTGTTGCGGCGGTTCTGGGAGGGATAGGCTCTATTCCCGGAGCAATGCTTGGTGGTTTTCTTCTTGGCATAATCGAAAGCCTTTCAAAGGCGTACATATCCACCCAGCTTTCCGACGCCATAGTTTTCGGCGTGCTTATAGTTGTGCTGCTTGTTAAGCCTACCGGACTTCTCGGCAAAAAGCGCATGGAAAAGGTTTAAGGGGGGGTACGGATATGAAACTGAAAAAGCATCTGAAAAATATAATTTCAATTTGTATCGTCATTGCTCTGTACGTTACAGTACTTCTGCTTGTGCAGGCGGGAGCGCTTTCAAGGCACTATCAGTCCCTGCTTGTGCCTATCGGCATTAACGTTATTCTGGCGGTATCCCTTAACCTTACGGTGGGATTTCTCGGCGAGCTTACTCTCGGGCACGCGGGCTTTATGTCCGTAGGTGCTTACGCGGGCTGTCTGTTTTCGGTGTACTGCAATCTGCCCGCGGCGATAGAGTTTCCCCTCGCGCTTTTGATAGGCGGCATTGCCGCGGCTGTATTCGGCATAATCATAGGCATACCGGTTCTCCGCCTCAAGGGAGACTACCTTGCCATTGTTACCCTTGCTTTCGGCGAGATAATCCGCTCTGTTATCACTAACCTTGATTTTCTCGGCGGCGCGGGAGGTCTGAGGGGCATTACCAAGTACAAAAGCACCGCAAGCGCGTTTACGGCTGTCTTCGTTGTACTGGTGCTTACCGTTATAATTATCCGCAACCTGGTAAAGTCGCGTCACGGCAGAGCCATATGCTCTATCCGCGACAACGTTATCGCTTCGGAATCCGTGGGAATAAACGTGGTTTTCTACAAGCTTCTGGCTTTTGTTACGGCGGCGTTTTTCGCAGGTATCGCGGGAGTTCTGTACGGTCATAACCTCGGTATCCTTAAGCCCAACACCTTTGACTTCAACAAATCCATAGAGATACTTGTTATCGTGGTGCTTGGAGGCATGGGAAGCATTACCGGCTCAATAATCTCGGCGATAGTCATAACCCTGCTGCCGGAAGTGCTCCGCGGTCTGGAGGACTACAGACTGCTTATCTATGCGGTAGTTCTAATCGCAATGATGCTGCTGAACAACAATCCGAAATTTAACGCACTGAAGGATACTCTGAAGGGAAAACTGCTTCAATTGCGGCCCGCGAAAAAAGCATCGGATTCTGCCGAAAAGGAGGCTGACTGAAATGGCTCTTCTCGAAGTAAAAAATTTAGGAATAACCTTCGGCGGACTTCGCGCCGTTGACGATTTTTCCTTTAAGGTGAAAAAAGGACAGCTTTACGGACTTATAGGCCCTAACGGCGCAGGAAAGACCACCGTGTTCAATATGCTGACAGGTGTCTACAAGCCCACGGCGGGAGGCTTTACTCTTGACGGTGAAAACCTTACGGGCAGACCTCCAATAGAGATAAACCGCAAGGGTATTGCCCGTACATTTCAGAATATACGGCTTTTCAAGGATATGTCCGTTATCGACAACGTTAAGGTAGGTCTGCACAACGGCAAGAAGTACACAATTGCAGAGGGAATATTCCGCCTGCCCCGTTTCTTTAAAGAGGAAAAGGAGCTTGACCAAAGGGCAATGGAGCTGTTAAGCGTTTTCGGTCTGGAGGGGGAAAGGGACGCGCTTGCGTCCAATCTGCCCTACGGAAAGCAGAGAAAGCTTGAAATAGCCCGCGCTCTTGCCACTAACCCTAAGCTGCTGCTTTTGGACGAACCTGCGGCGGGAATGAATCCCAACGAAACGGCGGAGCTTATGGATACGATACGGTTCGTCCGGGATAAATTTGATATGACCATACTGCTGATAGAGCACGACATGAAGCTTGTTTCGGGTATATGCGAGGAGGTCTCGGTGCTTAACTTCGGTCAGGAGCTTGCGCACGGAATAACGAGCGACGTACTTAACGACCCGAAGGTAATAACCGCATATTTAGGCGAGTGAGTGAAAGGAGACTGACTTTATGGCAATGCTTGAAATAAAGGACCTGCAGGTCTGTTACGGCGTGATAAACGCGATAAAGGGCGTTTCCTTTGAGGTAAACGAGGGAGAGATAATCGCTCTGATAGGCGCAAACGGAGCGGGCAAGACCACTATACTGCATACTATAACGGGACTTGTTTCCGCAAAAAGCGGCTCGATAATGTTTGAGGGAACGGATCTGCTGAAAACTCCCGCGCACAGGATCGTTTCCATGGGTATGGCCCACGTTCCCGAGGGGCGGCGTATCTTTCAGGAGCTTACTGTGCTGGAAAACCTTAAAATGGGAGCCTACACCCGAAAGGACAAAAAAGAAATTTCCGACACGCTGGAAATGGTCTACAAGCGTTTCCCCCGTCTGGAGGAGAGAAAGAGCCAGATAGCGGGTACCCTTTCGGGCGGCGAACAGCAGATGCTTGCAATGGGCAGGGCGCTGATGTCCCACCCGAAAATCATTCTTATGGACGAACCCTCTATGGGACTTTCTCCTCTGTATGTTACCGAAATTTTCGATATCATCAAGGAGGTAAACGCGGGGGGAACCACGGTGCTGCTGGTTGAGCAGAACGCGAAAAAGGCTCTGTCCATAGCCAACAGGGCGTATGTGCTTGAAACGGGAAATATCGCTCTGACGGGCGACGCAAAGGAGCTTATGAACAACGATTCCGTTAAAAAGGCTTATTTGGGGGAATGACGGTGAAGTATATTATTTTGGGGATATGAGAAAGCCGTAAAGGAGGATAACCATGGATAATTATGTAATAACCATTGCACGCGGCTTCGGCAGCGGTGGAAAAACTATCGGCAGAATGCTCAGCGAGAACCTTGGCATTCCCTACTACGACAAGGAGCTTATCAGGCTCGCTTCCGAGGAGAGCGGTATTAACGAAGCTCTTTTTGGCAAGTCGGACGAAAAGGTAAAGGGCGGTATATTCGGAAAGCCCAAAAGGTACAGCGGAGAGCTTGCAAAGCCCGACAGCTCCGGGTTTGTGTCCGAGGAAAACCTTTTCGGCTATCAGGCTAAGGTGATAAAATCCCTTGCGGACAAGGGAAGCTGCATTATCGTCGGACGCTGTGCTGATTTTGTCCTGAAGGACAGGGCGGACGTTATAAAGGTGTTCATATGGGCGGATATGCCTACCTGCATAAAAAACGCCAACATCGTATGCGGTCTTAACGGGCGTGAAGCCGAAAAGCAGATAGAGCGCACCGACAAGGAGCGTTCGGCGTACTACAAGGCGCACACCGGCAAGGACTGGGACGACGTGCGCAATTACGACCTGTGTCTGAATACCAGCAGGCTCAGCTTCGAGAAGTGTGTGGAGATAATAAAGAATTATATTGAAGTACTGTGAATATATGATTTGCACAAAAGCTGCACGCCTGTGACGTGCAGCTTTTTTTGTTCGGTACGAACTGTCTGCGGTTTCCTTGACGTCAATAAAATTTTCCAGTAGAATTATAAACAGAGAAGGGAGCCGAAGCATTTGGGCGCTTCGGTTTTTTATTGCAGGGAAATGATATTATGGTAAAAGTACAAAAGCAGTTCCTCACCCCAAACAAGTACAGCAGACCACAAATACCACTCGGCAAGGTGACGAAAATAGCCGTGCATTATGTTGGAGGAGCGGGCAGCTCCGCCCGGAACACCCGGGATTATTTCGAGTCTCTGAAAGATCAGATACCCGATCCTACGGGGAAGTGGTGGGTCAACAACGACGGTTCCTACAGGACCTTTAAGGGCGAAAAAGTGGGTATCCGCTATGTTTCGTCACACTTCGTGGTAGGACTTCTGGGAGAAGTGATTCAGTGCATACCCCTTGACGAGATATCCTACTGTACAAATCAGGCGAACGGCTACAGCATTTCTATCGAGACTTGTCACCCTCTTGCGGACGGAAAATTCAACTCCGTTACCGAACGAAGCCTTATCGGGCTTACCGCGGAGCTGTGCAGAAAATTCGGTCTTACCGAAAAGGACGTTATCCGCCACTACGACGTAACGGGAAAGCTTTGTCCTCTTTATTACGTTAATCACCCCGAAGCATGGAAGCGCTTCCGCGCGGAGGTGGGAAAGCTCCTTAAAGGCGGCGAGAGCGTGGAAGAGAACGCCGATCCCCCGAAAGAGGAGTCTGAAAGCTTTCTTGTAAAGGTTCTTGATTCTGCTCTGAATATCCGCAGGTATCCCTCGCTTACCGCCCCCGTGGACGGAGTTATCACCGACTGCGGCGTGTACACGATAATTGACACGGCAATGTGCGGCAATATCCTTTGGGGAAAGCTGAAAAGCGGCGCGGGCTGGATATCCCTTGGCGGCAAGTACGTCAAAAGGGCGGTGAAGAAATGAGCGGTCTGAAAGAATTTGCAAAAGGTATCATGGCGGCGGTATGCTCCGTGCTCGGGTATGTTTTCGGCGATATGGACGGGCTTATGACCGCGCTGATAGTGCTTATCGTTATGGACTATGCTTCGGGCGTGGTTGCAGCTGCCGCAGAGAAAAAGCTGTCCAGCGCAGCAGGCGCAAGGGGCATAGCCAAAAAGGTTTTTATGCTTCTGATAGTGGCTGCGGCAAACGTTGCTGACATTGGCATTATCGGCGAGGGACACGTTTTAAAAAGCGTTACGGCAGTATTTTATGCGGCAAACGAGTGCATTTCGCTGATAGAAAACGCCGGAAGGCTGGGAGTGCCTGTGCCCAAAAAGCTGCTTGACGTTCTGGAGCAGCTCAAACAGGGTAAATAGACAAATAATAAAAACGGTTCGAAGGAAGAAATTGTCTCCGAACCGTTTTATTATTTTATTGATATCTTTTGCTGCTGCGTCTGCTTGCCGTACCTGCGGGATTATGCCCGCCGTTCCGTGAACGCTTATAGTCCCGCTTGCCGCCGCGGTCGTTTCTGTCTCCTCTGTAATCCCTGCGATCCCGACCGTCTCTTCCGTCTCTTCCGCTTTTGCCATCGTAAAGCTTTATCTTTATTTTCTGACCGTTTATCTTTGTGCCGGTCATGGCGTCAATAATATGCTCCTTGTCCGCCTCGGGCACCTCAACAGTGGTAAAGCGGTCGTAAATATCAATTTTGCCGAAATTCTTTCCTGCCATTCCCGTAGCGTCAACAAGAGCTCCCAAAACAAAATTCGGGGCTATCTTGTTTGCTCTTCCGAGAGAAATTTCCACTTTTACACTGGCGGACTTGCCGAAACCCCGTCCGCCTCTTTCGCCTCTTTCGGGACGGAAAACAGGCTTTATAAATTCGGGGACGTTTCTGGTTTCCGCAGAAATTTTCATTCCCAGCAAAGCCGCCGCAAGCTGTTCGGCGGTAAAGCCCTCCGCTTCGAGAGCGGCTACCTGTTCGGCAAAACGTTCGTATTTCCCCGACATTACGCAGTTCTTGACCGCTTCGGTAACAGCGTTCGCCTTTGCGGCAAGAACGTCGTCCCGCGTGGGAAGCTCTCTGCGTTCAATGTGCGCTTTTGTATAGCGCGCTATATCCATAAGCTCGTTTACCTGCCGTCTGCCGCTTGCAATGGTGTAGGCAGCTCCGCTTTTGCCGGCTCTGCCGGTTCTGCCTATGCGGTGGATATAGTACTCGCAGTCCTGTGGTATATCGTAGTTGAACACAGCGTCCACGTCGTCTACGTCTATGCCTCTGGCGGCAACGTCGGTGGCGATGAGTATGTTCAGTCTGCCGCTTTTAAAGGCGTTCAGGGTCTGTGTACGGCTCGCCTGCTTCATGTCGCCGTGGAGTCCCGCAGCGCGGAATCCCTTGGACACAAGCTGCTCGGAAAGCTCGTCCACCATTTTTTTTGTATTGCAGAATATCATGGACAGCTTAGGCTCATATGCAAGCAGGAGCATTTGCAGAGCGTCAGTTTTTCTGCCCATGGGCACGTCAAAGTAGAACTGCTCCACACTGTCTACGGTGCGGGATTTCTGCTCTACGCCAACCACAACGGGGTCGCGCTGATATTTTTGTGTGATAGCCATAATAGGCTCGGGCATGGTGGCGCTGAACAGAACGGTCTGGCGTTCCTCGGGGACAAAACCCAGGATAGTTTCTATATCCTCGCGGAAACCCATGTTGAGCATTTCGTCCGCCTCGTCGAGAATGACTGTGCGTATACCGTCAAGCTTCAGGGTACGGCGGTTTATGTGATCCATAACGCGCCCCGGGGTCCCCACCACAATGTTTGCGCCCCGTCTGAGCTGAGTGATCTGACGTTCTATGTCTGCTCCGCCGTAGACCGCGCAGGTTCTGACCCATGGCATGAAGTCCGAAAATTTGTCAAGCTCGTCGCACGCCTGCATTGCAAGCTCTCTTGTGGGGCATAGGATAAGTATTTTCACTGTATTGCCGTCGTTTTTTTGTACGGACGAGACTGCGGGAATGCCGAATGCGGCGGTCTTGCCTGTTCCGGTATGGGAACGGCCTATAACGTCTTTGCCTTCCATAAGCAGGGGAATAGTTTTCGCCTGGATCTCGGTGGCTTCTTCGTAGCCGATTTTTTCCACCGCTTTAAGGATCTCCTCCGAGAGTCCCAGTTCGCTGAATAACATAGTAAGAGTCCTTTCGAGAATTGTTTTGTAAATTTTTCGGGTCTTTTTGAAAATAGATTTTAATTATACCACACAAGTACAGATTTTGTCAACCTTTTGCGGCAAACTGATGTGGACACACAGCGCATATTATAAAAAATCAAGAAACGAAAAAGGCAGTTCACGAGAATTTGAACGGCGATTTTTTCTGAAATTCATTTTCGCAATGCCAAAATCATTATAAGCTT
>Ga0073906_1000124_pt1 | contig 124453 bp, 110 predicted proteins | sample Inofromicrocosms_FD_65485 | JGI IMG/M metagenome (GOLD analysis project Ga0073906, IMG submission 65485) | Mouse cecum microbial communities from Vienna, Austria - Inoculum for glucosamine and mucus D2O microcosms | ecosystem: Host-associated > Mammals > Digestive system > Large intestine >...
CCGCAAATGCGGCTCTCTCGCTCGCCGTTCGCTTGACTTTTTGCCCGTTTTTTGATATTTTTAAGAAAAACACTAAAAAACACTAAAAACCTATTAAAAAACGCTTGACAAAATAACACTTTGGAAAAATTTTTCAAAAATTTTTTAAATTTCACAAAGGTCATTGCGGACGGATTTTTTCGGACTGCCCGACGCAGGCCTTTTCTTTGTTTTCAGTGTAAAAATTTTTGTATTTTACCTTGATTATCGCTTGACTTATTAACGGTAATTTTATATACTGAGATGGTCGTGCTGCTGTGGCTCAGTCGGTAGAGCACGTCCTTGGTAAGGACGAGGTCGGCGGTTCAAGTCCGCTCAGCAGCTCCAAAAGCCCTTGCAATTCTTCAAGGGCTTTTTTCTATACGAAAAGGGCAAGCCGCATTACGTATAAAATATAAAAGTCAAAGTCGGAAAGAAGATCCGAAGACAAAAAAAATCCGCCCGAGAAAATCGGACGGATTTTATTGCGTCTGTTAGTCTTGAACCTTTGCAAGTATTTTTTCTTCGAACGCTTTTCTGAGCCGTGCGCTGAAAATCCTGCCCATCCATTCGTAACCGGAATCGTTGGGGTGAATGGGATCGCTCATCATTGCGGACAGCGCGGAATCGGACACGACCGCCATGTCGCGGTAAAAATAGAAGTCGATAATTTCGATGCCCCACTTCTCCTGCACTTCGTAGAGCGCGGACACGAGCTTAATATAACTTGCGTCGTTGTACTTGGGGTTCGTATAGAACACGACGTCCGCACCCCACGTTTCCTTGGCATACGCGATGATATATTCGATTGCGCCGACCGTCGTAGAAACGTCGAAGTCCTCCTTCTTCGTGCCCTCCGACACCGCGCCGAGTTTCACATTCTGCGTTGCGTCGTTGGTGGAAAGCTGCACGACGAGCTTTTCGGGCTTCTTCGTTTTGTCGAAATTGTTCAGTCTGTCAACGTAGGATGCGTTGTTCGTCTTAGCGAGGGTCGTACCGCTGACCGCCTGTTTTTCACACGTTACGCCGAGTGCGGCGGCAACCTTCTCGACGAAGGACGTCCCGCCCGTCGTCGCGCCGTAAGTTACGGACGAACCGAGGAAGTAATATACAGGCTTTTCCGCAGACACGCTCTTTTCGGAGGACACCCACGTGCTCGCCGCACCCGTAATATCGCTTTCGCCGCTCGCGGATTTCTGCACGAGCTTCAATTGCAGATTTTCGGGTTGGGAAATATACGAGAATTTCAGCTCGTTGCCCCCTTCCTTCAAATCGAATTCGTATTTCATGCACGTAACGTTCGCGTCGAGGTACACCGTCTCTCCCGCAAGGGCGCTTCCGTTTGCGGAAACGGCGTAAGCGGGCGCGTGGTCCGGAGCGGCGTTCTTTACGTACAAAATGCCTTTCTGTCCTGCCGAAGCGAGGAAGTTCTTCGTATAAGTCGTAACCGTCATATCCGTTTGCATCTGAGTAATCTCTCCGCCCGAAAGTGTAAACGCGTTCGTAAAGTCAACCTGCGGCGGAAGATGCGCAAGGTATTTTGCATCGTTCGCGTTCGTGGTGGCATAGTAATCCGTCAGCTCCATGCCGTAGTTGAAGGACTTGATGCCGAGCACTGCGGAAGACCCCGCGCGGTACGCATAGGAGAAGGCAAGCGTTTCGCCGCTGTACAGATACACCCGAGTGCCCGTATAGACGAATTTCAACGAAATCGTCTTATCCTTTAAGTTGAACACACCGTTCGTGCCCGCAATATCCGTCCATGCGCCCCAACCGTTCGAAGCGCGGTTATAGCCGAGCGAAGTGCCCGCGATGTTTTCCGTTTTCGTTTCGCCGCTGCCGCCGACGTACGCATCGACGTAGGTGTACAGCCCGTTATGGGTACCGCCGTCAAACAGCATGAAACCGAACTTGCCCCACCGCTCGTTCTTGTAAATTTCGGTAATTTTGAAAGTCGCCTCGGCGTACATCGTCGAGCCGCCGCGCGTACGGCGGAAGAAGAGCATATTCTCCTTTCCGTCGGAGTTTGCAAGCGTAACCTTGCCACCCGTCTCCGCGTCGCCTTCGAGATTCCACTTTTCGCCCGCTTTAAGATTTCCGACGTCCCCGAAGCTGTACGACTCGTTATAGCGCGCGTTCTTTACGAAGCGGTTGTTTTCGGTAAGTAAAAGATAGGTGTTCGGACGCAACGCATAGCCCGCATCGGCGTGGCGCACCGTAATGGGAACGGGCGAGGTCAAATTGCCGTTCGTCAATTCGGGCAACATGGTAACCGTGCCCTTTGCGGCGTCTGCGCTCGGAATGCGAAGAGTGGAATATTGCAGCGAAGCGTTCACTTTATAACCGATGACCGTGTCGCCGTCCACCGTCCAAGGGGCGACGGTTGCCGCAAGCCCCCTCACTTCGCCCGTTTCGTACGTGCCGCTGTCGCCGCGGTAGGTGCTGACTTTTCCGCCGCGTTTCACCTCGATCGCAACGTTCTTTGAACTCAGTCCGTACGCCGTTTCCGACGTGCCGAAATAAATTTTTACGCCGTCGACGTCGTCGTTGATCTCTCTGTCGTCCACCCAGACGGAAATATCGAGCGAATTCTCTGCGAACTCATAACGCCAAGCGCTCTTCGCCATCACCTGATTGAGGTATGCGTTAAGGCGGAAGGCGGACACCGCGGGAACGTCCTCCTTGATAAACAACGGAGCGAAAGTAGCCGTTAACGTTACGTTTTCGGCAGGCATTTCGAAGGTCGCCGCATTATTGCTAATCTCCACCGCCGCGCCGTTTACCGTAAGCCCGCTTGCGCGGTATCCCTCGTCGGGAACGAGCGTAGCCGTAATGATGCTGCCCTCCGCCGCCGAAATCTCGCTTAAAGCGACTCTACCGCACTGCGTGTTTTCAACGACCAAAGAATACTTGGTTTTTTGATTGCACGCGGCAATTCCCAAACAGCCCGCAAGAATGCAGGCAAGCGTGAGGATGACGAGCAGACCCTTTCTGATTTTTTTCATGAAAGTCTCCTTTCGGTTGCTATTTTCCTCCCCGCCCGCAGGCGGGGAGAACGATTATTTTACTCTTGTTCGGAAACCGCTTCCGTAACGTATACCGCCGCCAAAGAGCAGTTGCCGCCCGCCGTCGAAGTGCGGTGAATGATGAACGTCAGCTCCTCACCCGCACCTTCCGTTACGGTGTACGCAACATCGTAGGCAAGCGTGTCGTCCGTTTGCTCGGCAATCGTTTCGTCGGAAATGAGATTGCCCTTGCTGTCGAGAACCTTGATATAATAGGTGCTTTTCCAACCGCCGACGAAGAGGTGTACGATATCGCCCTTCGAAACGGTAACTTTAATGCCGACCGAGCCGCCGCAGATACCGTCGTTTTCGCCGTGCGTATTCTTACCGCTGTCCGAAACGTTGCAAACCTCGTTCGTCGTGCCGTTCGTCCAGCTAAACGACGCCTTGTAATCCCAGAATTGGGATCCGCCGCCCATAACGCTCGATGAATCAATTGCCGTACCGCCGTTCTTTTCGTCCGCACCTTTGCCGTCGTTATTGGTGATAAACCAATCCTTCGTACCGAGTTCGGTGAGGTTAAATTCGTTTTCCCAATTCGTCATTTCCGTCTGCGTTTTGGTAACGCTCGTGGTTGCCGCGGGAACGGGCGCCGCCGTACCGAGCACCCTGATTGCCACCGTAGACGCATTGCCCGAACCGCTTGCATTGATGCGCACTTCGAGAACGACCTCTTCCGTACCCGTCAATTGCACGGGGAACACAACTTCGCGCGCGATACCGTCGTTGCCCGCCGTGATGTCTGCCGCTTGCGCAATTTTAACGCCGTTGTACCAGAGGCTCGTAACGTTGGTTGCGTTCCAGGCGCCCGTATACACGCGGATTTCCTTGACCGCCGCCGTTACCTTTACTTTGATATAGGCGCTGCCGTTGGGTGCGGTATGCTTGCCGTTCGTATTATTGGAGTATACGGGATTCGACGAACCGTACATCCAAGACAGCTTACCCTTATAATCGCCGAAGTTTCCGGGCTGAGACATGATATTGCTTTCAGGAACGAGTACTTCGCCGAACAGCTTCTTATCCTGTCTGCCGTTTTCCCAATGCTCCCAATAGAGATTGTCAAGCGTATCGACGCCGTCGCTGAGTCTTACGTCCTGTCCGCCGATGTCGTTTACGGTAACACTTCCCGCAGTAACGGGCGAAGTTACCGTAACGCTGCATTCCAGCGTTTCGCCCGCAACCTTCGCATAAATCTTCGCGGTACCCGCACCAATCGCCTTTACGGCGCCGTTTTCGTCCACGGTAACGACCGCTTTATTCGTGGATTCCCATTCGATCGCGGGAAGCACCGAAGGCGTGGGCGTAATCGTTACGCTAAGCGTATCCCCCTCGGCAAGCTTTAAGGAAAGCGCCGTCTTGTTCAGTGCGTACCGATACTCAATCGCCGAACTGATAACCGATACCTTACACGTTAAGGTCAAACCGTCCACTTCTGCCGTGATCGTCGTTTCACCGACGGAAACCGCCGTAACCAGACCGTTATTATCTACCGTAGCAACGCGCTCGTCAGACGATTTATACGTTGCCGTAAAGGGTTTCCCGTCCGTGCGGACGAGTGCAAGCGACATCGTTTCGTTATCCTTGATTTCCGCCTGTGCAACGGGGAAACGGTAACCATAGCCGCCGACCGCCACTGCCGACAGGGAGCAATTGTTTCCGACCTTGTACAGCACGAAGGTAAGCGTATCTTCCTGTGCTGCGGTAACAGCAACTTCGAGCGCGCAGTTTACAGACTGACCCTGAAGATACTGCACCGCCGTGCCGTTGTAAATTATATTGCCCCGACCATCGATTATTCCGAGGTATCCCGTCGCGTCGTACGCGCCGACGTACAGAATTACCTTTTGGGTAAATCTATCGACCTTCACGTCGATCGTAACGAGGTTTCCGAACAGACAGTTGTTCGTGCCCTTGTTGTTGCAGTCGTTGTCGATCGGAGAGCTCTTGTAAGTCGTTCCGTCAGTCCACGTGAACGCGACGCGCTGCTGCCAATCCTTGTTGGTCGGCGTAACCGAGAGCGTATTGCCGAGAATGCTCTCTCCGCCCTCCTTCTCGTCGGATTTGCTGTCGAAATTCGCATAATACCAATCGAGCGTGCCTACTTCGGTGAGGTTGATCACCGTCTGCGGGTCGTTCCCGTTTCCGGGGAAGGGATCGCTTACGGTAAGCGCAACCTGCGTTTTTGCCGTATCCGCCTTTGCCGCGCCGCCCATCACCGCAAGGGCGACGACGGAAACGTTGCCGCCGTTCGCATTCGAAGGCGTTACGCGAAGCTCGAGCGTCAATTCCTCTTCTCCCGCATACTCTACGGTGAATTCGACGAGACGAGCCAGACTGTCGCCGCCCGCCGTAAACGTGCTTGCCGTTGCGATCGCCACGCCGTTGTAATACAGCGCAGTGGTATTGGTTGCGTTCCAAGCGCCGACATACGCGCGGATCGCCTTGACGTCCTTGGTGATTTTAAAAGTTACGCTGACGGGAGCAGTGCCGTCGGGTTGGGAATGCACGCCCGTGCGCACGTTGATATGGCGGGAAGAATCTGCCCAATAAAAACTCCCTTTGTAATCGGCAAAGCCGTGTTGAAGCGCCATGACGCCGTTGCTTTCCGCAGGGATATAGGCAGAGCTTTCCGCACTCTTATCCGCCCGGACCGCGCCCTTGGTGGGTTCGCCTTCGTAATAATAATGCTCCCAATACAGCGTGCCGTACGTGCCGTCTGCGGAATCGGCGTTGAGGTCGATCATCTTGCCCGCAACGTCGCTCGCCGCCGCGCTTGCGCCGACGGGAGAGGTTACCGTAACGGTACAGCTAAGCGTTTGTCCGCCCACCTTTGCGGTAACCGTCGTGCTGCCCGCGCCGACCGCTTTGACCGCACCCGCGGTACTTACCGTAACCTTCGTTTCGTCGCCGCTCTCCCATACGACGACGGGAGCGGTTTCGGGCTCGGGCGTAACCGTAACGCCGAGCGTATCGCTCTCGCCCAACCCGAGAGAAAGCGTCGTCTTGTTCAGTTCATAGGTATATTCAACGGGTTTTGCCGTAACCACGACGGTGCAGGTAAGCGTCTGTCCGTCTACCGTAACCGTAATTACGGTGCTACCCTCGCCGACAGCCGTTATCGTACCGTCCGCGGCTACCGTAGCGACGGAACGGTCTCCCGAGGTGAATTCGGGACTGACGTCCTTTTCGGGATCGACGATGACGGAAAGCTTGCGCGTTCCCCCTTCGACGAGCTCGATACGCCCTGCGGAGAGCGCATACTCATAATCGGTACCCCCCCCCTGTTTTGCATTGACTTTGACGTTGAGCTTCAGCTTCGTGCCGTCCACCGTAACGGTAACGACGGCGTCGCCTTCGGCAATCGCCGTAACCAACCCGCTTTCGCTGACAGAAGCGATTTCGCCGTGATCCGAAGCGTATTCGGGGGCAAGATTCTCACCGCCCGTTACTTCGATCTGATGCGTGCCGCCGACTTCGAGCGTAACGCTCGTTTCGTTCAGCGCGTACTTCGGCTTGTCGTTGCACGCAACCAATCCGACTGCGAGCACGACGCACGCAAGCAGCGCCGCAACGTATCCGAACACCTTTTTCAGCTTCATATTTTTCGTCCTCCTTATCTTTTCGATCTTATTTTACCGCGATAGCGGCGATTCCGAATTTACCGCTTGCCGCCCCGCCCTTGTAACAGAGGAAGGTAAGCGTTTCCGCCGACGAGGCGGATACTTCGAGTTTGACGGCGGCGCAAGTCTTACCTGTCGACGAAGTAACGGGCTGTGCACGAAGCAATGCCCTGCCCTCGCCGTCCAATACCACGATGCCCGCGTTCGATCCGTTTTCCGCACTGACGTAGAGCTCGATATATTCCGTGTTTTCATCCACCGAAACGGTAAAGCGCACAAAGTCGCATTCCCTTCCGCCCGTCGCGCCGCTTTCGCTGCCGTCCGTATAGGTGAACGACGCTGCGTAATCGGTATAATCGTTTTTATAGGCGCTGAACGTAAGGGCGGAAATTTCGTTCGCCCCCGTCTTTTCCGCACCGCCGACGACGTACTTCCAATCGGTCGGACCCTTTTCCGTGAGATCGACGCTGCCCGACACCGCTGCGGAGGACACGCCGAGCGAGACGCTCGGAGTCCCCTCGTTCTCGCCGAGAAGCGCCGCAGCAGCCAAAGACACGTTTCCGCTGCCCACAGCATTCACCGAACGGATAATGACGATGAGCTGTTCCGTCGTCGGACTGTTTACCTTGATCGTAACGGCTCTCGCCTCCGACGTGCCGCCCGCCGTAAAGGCGTCGGACTTCGTCAGCATTTCGCCGTTCTTGTTGTACACCTCCACGACGTTCGACGAATTCCAGGTACCCGTATATAGACGAACGTACTTCACGTTGGGCTTTACCGTAAGATTGACCGTGATATAGCCCGTGGTGCAAGTTCCCTCGCGCGTACCCGTATGCGCCCCGTTCACGTTGCCGTCGCTGTACGAAATGACCGAGGGATAGTCATAGAAGCCCTGACCGCTGCGGAATACGACGCTGTCGATTCCCTCGCCGCCGATTCTGCGCTCGGGGTTCGCGCCGTCGCCGCTGAAATGCTTCCAATCGAGCGTCTGCATTTCCAGATCCGCGCCTGCGTCGGACAAATTAACGGTGCCGTCGGGCGATTTCACGCTTGCAATTTCCGCTTGGATCTTGCTTTCTCCGCCTTCGGAAATTTCGGGAACGACGGAGGAAACGTAACCGCCGAGTAAGGTCAGATAGGTGGGCGTTCCCGTGCCGCTCGTTTCGCTGGCGTGCGCCGAATAGGTTACGTACAGCGTGCTTGCTTCGCCCTCTTCGCACTCGATAACGATGCGACGGAGGAATCTGCCCTCGATATTGCCGAACATCTCCGTGCGCACGTTGCCCGCGCGGTCGCGCACCGTAATCTTCGCCGTGCACTGATTGCCGCCGACGAACAGAACGTAGTACGCCTTTTCGCCCGTCGTTTTCAGTTCGAGAGAGAAATCTTTTTGCGAGGCGATCGCGCTTGCAAACGCGCGGCTGCCGCTTCCGTCGGTATACTGCTTTTCAAAGAAATTGTTATCCTCGATCCAAGGTTTATCGTACGAGCCCACATACTCGATGAGGGGTTCGACGCCCTGCTTGTTGACGGGAGACTCTGCACTGCCGTCGCCGAACGAAGTCCAGCCGAGCGTGCCCAGCGTATCGAAATTCGCGCTGCCGCCCGCCGCACCGACGGATAACTTGAAGTCGAGCGCGGTGGCGTCGTATTCCTCGTTAATTGCCGAAGCCTGCGGCGATTCGAAATAAATTTCGATTTCGTACGCCTCGTTTACCGAACCCTTGAAGGTAAATTCCGCAATTCCGCTATCGAGCGCCGCGCCCGTAAATGCAAACGGTTTTGCCGTATTCGACTTGCCGTATTCGTTAACGGTTACAAGCTTTCCGTTGACGCGCACCTTGGTAACCGCGCCCCAATTTTCGTAGGCGTGAATCCGCACGTTCCAGCTGCGCTCTTCAAAGGCGAGCTTACCGTTAAAGCTCCCCTCCGCCTTGCCGATGTTCACGACGACCGCCTTCTTTCGGGCGTCGTAGGTCATGCCGATATCCGTCTTGCGATATTCGCCGTGTTTATAGGCGACCGTCGTCGTGTCGTCCTCGTAAAGATTGATTTTCGCACCGAAGTTGACGGAAGGATATACGTCGAGCGTAAGCTCGCTCCAATCCTTGGCGCTCGTATTTACCATATTGGGCGCAAGGGCGACAAGCGCGCCCTCCCTTACGAAGATGGGCGAAGTTTCGAGCGTGTGCGACACGGTTACCGTACGGGGTCCGACGAAGCGTTCGCCCGTCCATACGTCGATCCACGTGCCCTCGGGGATAAACACCGAGCGCGTGTTATACTGCGTCTGCGCGGCGTTGCTTTCCACGTAATACATGGACACGTGCGCATTTCCGCCCTCTTCGACGTATCTGATTTCGAGCGTATGCCTGCTGCCGGCAGCGTACTCTACGGAAGTCGTCAAATAGTTGTCGTACACGCCCGTGCCGTCCACGACCTTTACTCCGTCCACGTAAGCGATAACGGTATCGTCCGCGTAGAACATGAGCTTTGCGGGTCTGTTGCCTATCGTGATGTTTCCCCGCCAGAGAATGGAGAAATTGTCGTTCCCGAGTCCCTGCGGTCCGCCCGTGCCCCAATCGAAATCAATATTCGAATCGATATGGGTGATAACGGGCGTGCCGCTGAACGTAGTATTATTGTAATAGCTTGCCTCTAAGCCCGCGACCTCCGCGCCGTTTACGGTGTGCGTCAGTTGGGAATCGTCCGCCGTAACGGTGGGCGTCGCCTCATTGATCGGCGCAACGAGGATGTAGTCGCCGAGCAGATACTCATCGTTGCGCGAAGCCTCGACGTATTGCGAATAGTTGATATCGAGCCGCCGCATAATCGGCAGTCCCTCGTCGTAGTTCTGGCGCGCAACCGCGTAATACAGCGGCAGCAGCCTGTAACGCATATCCATATAGGTATGCGCAACCCCTTCCGCCATATCGCCGAACAGCCAAGGCATACGACCTTCCTGCCCGATATAATCCTTATGCGTACAGTGCACGCGCAGAATAGAAGAGAGCGCGCCGTACTGGAACCAACGCACGTACATCGAGTCGGTTACGGGCTGCGTATGACCGCCGATATCCGAGCTCATAATGGGAATGCCCACTTCCGTACCGCCGAACACCGCGGCGTAAATTTCCTGCGCCAGCGCGTCGGAGGTCGAACCGATATCCCCCGTCCACTGGATCGTATAGCGGTGCGCCGAGATATCCGATGCGTAGTTCCACTTTCCATGCAGACACCCGTCCACGTTGCCCATGATAAGCGCACGCTCGGCGTACTCGTTTAAGTCGGTGATGCTTTCGAGGTATTCCTGCGTAACCCAATTGTAGACGTACATGCCGAACGCATACACGGAAATATCGGGGTCGCAGGAGTTGAGCGCAACCGACCAATTTCTGTCGTACCACCAATAATCGAGCCCGAGCGAAAGAATGAGCGTCAGGTTTTCGTTGCGGAAGGAAACCTCCTCCTTATCAAGCTGATTCCCGCCCGTTACGGGTTCGGGGTGATCGTTGAAAATGACGTTGACCCCCAAGTCATGGCAGTCGTCGAGGAAGGCGGACATATTCGGGAAGAGCTGCGTGTTGATTTCGTAGCCAGTGCCCGAGGTCGCCGTACGCCAGTCGGTGTCGATAACGAGAACGTCGATGCTGTAACCCCTGTCGGTATAATCTTTGATCTGCTGCAACGCGGTTTCCGCGCTGTAAGCGTACCAACGCGAATCCCAGAAGCCGAGCATTTGCAGGGAAACGAATTCGGACTTACCCGTCAAAGAGGTATAGTCGTTGCAAAACTGCGTGTAATCGCCCTGCGGCAGAAAGACGAAAATATCCGTTTCGTCGTTTTCAAAATCCCAATCCTGTAAGGGACCCCCGTCCTCGTTGACGGAATAGCCGTATTCGGAGGGAATAATGCGCGGACTGTCGGTGAAGTACCAGCTTTTCAATTCGTCGGAAGGGCTGGGCAGATAGACGTTCGTATCCGTCATGCCCGTAAACGTCCACAGCACCGCGCCGCTGTTGTCGGAAACGTATACGTCCTCCGCACTGCCGCCGTCAGGCACGTGCACGACGTAGTTTTCGGTACCGAGCAGCGTTTCGCCGTCCGCTTCCGTCCTTTCGTATTCGACTTCCTCCCATTCCGTACGGTTGGAAACGATATAGCTCGGTCGGTTTTCAAAGCCCTTCGCCCCCTTTTCTTCGATACGCACGAGCGTATCGGAAAGAAGCTGGACCCGAACGCTGCCGATTTCCACCGAAGTTATTTCGTTTTCGACGGGAGTTACGGGCCCCACGGGCGGGTTGACGCCGCCGTTGTTCCCTGGCTCCTTCTCTTCTTTGCACGCCGTAAATATTGCGGCGGACAAACACAGCGCGCACGCTACGGAAAACAGACAAATCCACTTCTTTTTCATCATGACTCCTTTGAAATTTGCGTTCAAAATTTGACAATGACACACATTTTTTGTTATAATTATCATATAACATTTTTTTTGCGTTGAAAATGAGAGATTGACACAAAAAAATGAGGATTCGGCGCGTAATCTTTTAAATAAAGGGTGAAATTATGGAAATGATGCACTACAAGGGGAAGGTGTTCGACCCCAAAAGCAATATTTTGTACGGAAGCACCAAGCAGGAAGTGTTTATCGACTTTCCGTACAACCCGAACAAGCAATATCCCGTGCGCGTGGAGATGGTCGGCATTACCTATCCCGACAAAGAATACTTTATCGAGCGCAAGCACGGCGATTATTTTGTGCTCGAATACGTGGTTTCGGGCGGCGGATATATCAAGACGGAAACGGGTGAATATAAAGTAACCGCCGATTGCGTGTATCTTCTGCCGCCCGGGAAAGCGCACCGCTACGGTGCGGACAAAGCTCACCCCTACGAAAAAATCTGGATCAACTTTTTTAGTAGCATCTTCACGGATATTCTGGCGGCATACGGACTGTCCAACCGCATCGTTTATCCCGCGTCGAACTGCAAGGATCTGTTCGAAAAGCTGCTCGATCTTGCAAGAACGAACTCGAACAGCGACGACGCGCACCTCGACGTATCGGGCGTGCTCTTCGAAATTATTCTGCGTCTTGCCAAAATCACCGCAAAGGAGGGCGCGTCCTCGGTTGCTAACCTCGTAAAAGAGACGCTCGACGCGTGCGTGTACCGCAAGGTTTCGATCGAGAATTTAAGCGAACAGCTGAATATCAGCAAGTCGCAGATGACGCGGGAATTTACGAAGTACTACGGCGTAGCCCCCTATCAGTACATTCTGGACAGAAAAATAGAGGCGGCGAAGCATCTCCTTTTGACGAGCTCTATGCGGGTGTACGAAATCAGCGAGCTTCTGGGCTTTGCCGACACCTACTATTTTTCGAATATTTTTAAACAAAAAACGGGGCTTTCGCCCCTGCAATTTAAACGGTTGAAGTAAGGAGCAAGCAGAGCGCCGAAACGCGCCCGTTAATTCTACGCCTTTCCTTTTGTCAGCACGAACGCAGTGAGGAATCTTTTTCGCGCAACGCAAAACTCCAAGATCCTTCCCTTCGTTCCGAATGACGGGCTTATCCCTTACTAACGAAAAAGAGAAACGGTATTCCGCTTCTCTTTTTCAAGATTTATGGAGATTGTATCGGATAAACTATTATTTTTGCTCCTTCCCGCTATCCTTGCGACTATGGCAGGCAGAGCAGCCGGAACAGCTTCCGCAGCCGCAGTCGCAGCCGCCTTTGCCCTTGAGCTTTCTCACGATTTGCCACACGGCAATCCCGATAACGAACGCCCCCGCCGCAACGATCAACAATATTTCATACCACTGCATTTTATTTGTTCTCCCCGTCGGCGTCGTCCTTCTCCCCGTCCGAGGTAACCGCAGCCTCCGCCGATACCGTTTCGGACGGCACCGCCTCGGCAAGCTCCGCCTTCCACGGGTGTTTCTTGTTCCAGAACACGATCCCGACGATTGCCGCCGCCAAAACCGCCGCAAAGATGAACGCCGTCCACCACCAGCTGCCGATCAGATAGATTGCCGCGCTCACGAGATAGCTCGTCGCCATCCAGAAGAGCAGCGTCCATTTGAACTTGCCCTTGGGCAGCTCGGCTTTCGCCGTGGCGCAAGCCGCAAAGCAAGGAATGGTAAGCATATTGAACCCAATGAAGGCGATAAGAGCCGGAATGGTAATACCCGTCTGCTGAATGAGGAACATAACTTCCGTAACGCCCTCTTCCGTTGCTGCGAATTCCAGTCCCGCGCCCGATGCAATGGTTGCGCACAGTACCGAGAAGGTGGCAAGCACGTTTTCCTTTGCGATCAAGCCCGTAACCGCAGCCACCGCAAACACCCAACCGTACGCTTTCAACTGCGAACCGCAGCCGATGGGCGTAAGCAAAGGCTGAACGAGCATACCCAGGCTTGCAAGAATACTGCCGCTCATCTCCTCGTCGGGCAGATAGCGCCAATCCCAACTGAAATGCGACAGGAACCAAACGACGATGGTAGACGCAAGAATGATGGTGAACGCCTTTTTGATAAAGTGTTTGAGTTTATCCCACAGGTGGATCATCAAGCTCTTAAAAAGCGGACGGTGATATGCGGGAAGCTCCATGATAAAGGGCGGGACCTCTCCGCGCATGGTGGTCGAACGCATTAAAATTACGGTTGCAACGGCAACGATAATACCCAGCAAGTACATGGCGAGAACGATAAGCTCGACGTGCGGCGCGTCCACCGCGCCTAAGATTCCGCCCGAAATCGCCGTGAGTATCGGCAATTTCGCCCCGCAAGAGAAGAACGGAATCACGCGGATCGTCGCCGTACGTTCGTGCTCGTCGGCAAGCGTTCTCGTATTGATAAATGCGGGAACGGAGCAGCCGAAGCCCATGATCATGGGCATAAACGCTCTGCCCGAAAGCCCGAACTTGCGGAAAATTCTGTCGAGAATGAACGCGATGCGCGCCATATAACCGCTGTCCTCCAGAATGGAGAAGAACAGGAACAGGACGAGAATCTGAGGAACGAAGCTGAGTACGGCGGCAAGCCCCTCCCAGACGCCGTTGACGATAAATCCGCCGACCCATTCGGGCGCGCTTGCGCAGGCGGCTTCCAGCCCCATTCCGACGAGCCCGGTGAGCCAACCCATGATATTCTGCAATATGACGCCCGGTGAAAACACCGCCCCGTCGTAGAAGCAGGCAAGCAGTTGCACGCCGACGTTATCAACGTCCAACCCCAACTTCTCGAGCGTGGGAAGCCCGTCTCCGAAAAGCGACGCCCAACCGTTGATATACAGGAAGTCCTCCGCGAACGTCAGATGGAACATGGCAAACAATACCACGATAAAAATGGGAATTCCCCAGATTCTATGCGTAAGCACTTTGTCCGCTTTATCCGATTTTGTAAGCTTCGTCTTTTCTTTATTCTTCCGCGTAAACACGGTGGAATAATTTTCCGCAATGTATTTGTAGCGCGCGTCGGCAACGATCGCCTCGAAGTCGGTGCCGAAGGTGTCGTTGGAAAAAGTTGCCTTGAACGCGTCCACCATGGGCACGAGTTCGGCGTGCGCCACCGCTTCGAGTTCGTCCATTTCACAAAGCTTTACCGCGTGGAATAGAGGCGCATTCACTTCCTTCTGCGCGCCGAGCGCAATCGAAACGTCGCGGATGAGGTGCGCGATCGGCGAACCGTGCAGCACGGTAACCCCGTCCCTGTGCTCCTTCGAGCATTTGACGGCTTTATCCATCAGTTCCTTGACTCCCTCCCCTTTCAGGGCGGAAATCTTGACGACGGGAACGCCGATTTTCTTTTCGAGCTCCTCCGCGTCGAGCTTATCGCCGCTTTTCTCCACGGCGTCCATCATGTTCAATGCGATGATGATCGGCACGTCGATTTCCATGAGCTGCGTGGTTAAGTATAGGTTGCGCTCCAGATTGGTTGCGTCTACGATGTTAATGACACACTCGGGTTTCTCGTCGAGAATGAAATTCCGTGAAACGACCTCTTCGGGCGTGTAAGGCGACAGGGAATAAATTCCGGGGAGGTCTACGATTTTCACGGGCTCTTCGCCGCGCTTGTAAGTCCCCTCCCTCTTATCCACCGTAACGCCGGGCCAGTTGCCGACGTACGCAGTCGAACCCGTCAACAGGTTGAAAAGCGTCGTCTTGCCGCAGTTGGGATTGCCCGCCAAAGCAAACTTTTTCATCCCTTCACCTCCATGGTTACGCACGCCGCCTCGCTGACGCGAAGGGTAAGCTCGTATCCTCGGATAGTTATTTCGAGCGGATCGCCCAAAGGCGCCTTTTTGCGAAGCAGAACGTCCGCCCCCGGCGTTACGCCCATATCGAAGAGCCTGCGCCTGATTTTACCTTCGCCCGCAACCGCCTTGATGACGCCCGCTTCGCCTACGGTAAATTCGCTTAACAATTTTGTCATATTACTCCTCCTTTATTAAGCAACGTAAATCCGAGACGCTACACTTCTGTCAAGCGCCAGCCGCCCGTTCTTTACCATACAGACGGTGCTCCCTCCCTGAGAGGACAGCACGGTTATCTTTGCATCCGCAAGAAGCCCCAAATTAGCAAGATGCTTTTTCGTCTTTTCGTCCGTAGCGATTCGGACGACGGTTACCTCCCTTCCTACGGGAGCAAGAATCAGCGGCATACAATCTCCTTATTCGGCGGAACGGTTCGGTTCCCGCCGTGTTCGCATATGCGAACCTTATCTCCTGAAAAACGCCCGCATTGCCGTCGCCACTCGCGGTTCGGCATTGCGAACTTCACGAATATCATACCATCCCGCAAAGAGATTGTCAACCGTTTGAACGGATTTTTTAATTTTTTTTGAAAAAAATTTTTACATTGCGGGACAACCGCACCCCTTCGCACGTTGTATTATCGACACGCAAACAGGCAATCATATTAGAACACGTCGCAACGGACTGCGCGTTTGGCATTCAGAGCCCGGCGAAGAATCTTTACGTCTTTTACGCAAATAAAGACGTAAAAATACACTTATCAATATTGGATAAAAGAAAAAATTATGCTGATTTTTTACGGTTCTCCCTCCTATTTTTTTAATATTTTCATTGCGGCGCTCGTCGTGGTCGCCGTTTACTTTGCATTGAAAAACGCCGCGCCGCAGACGCAGAACAGCGTTCTTTTCACTCTCGCCGCAATCAACATTGTGCAACACTTTTTTAAGCCGTTCGTGTGGCCTCATCTGAGGGGGACGGAATTTAGCTTTATCCAGACCGCTTATAACGTATGCGCGTTCCTCATCATCGCAACGCCTTTTACCTACCTGTTGAAATCACCCTCCTTCCGCAGTTTCGTTTGGTCGGTAGGATCGGTTGCAGGCATCCTTCCCTTGATCGCACCGCAATGGTTTATCGGGCAGACCCCCTTTCAGTGGGAATTCTGCCGCAGCTTTGTCTGCCACGTCCTGTTGCTGACGACCTCCCTTCTTCCCTTCCTGCTCCGCAAGATCCGACTGACGGAAAGGTATGCGCTCTCATCGGCGCTCTTGTTTTTCGCAATGCTGTTCGTTATCTTCCTCGATAATATCATCTGTATTCAAACGGGACTGCTGCCCCGCGGCGCAGAGGAATCGCTCTGGGACGCAATGCTGCGCGTGAATCCGTTCTGGATGATGGGTCCCTCGCCGGTCTTCGCCGAAGCGGGAAAATTCTTGGCGGGATTTTCCTTCGGCGTAACGTGCGGAACGCTCCCCTACGTACCCGTACTCTGGTATTTTCTTCCGATTTTCAGTCTGATATATCTGACTTCCGCCCTACTCGGACGGCTTTGCGATAAAAAATTTGTGGAGAAAATGAAAATTTATCCAAAAAACAGCGTTGATTTTGTGAAAAAAATCGCCGTGAAAGCCCCGAATGAAAAAATAATCCTTTCATATCATTGACATTCCCGAAAAAACACCGTATAATGAAACTACGCAAAAATGCCGTAGCTCTATCGGTATGCGCTTAACGATACGGAGAAAATAATTCAATGGTAGTGATACAGGAAGTAAAAACGAGGAAGCAGAAAAAGCAGTTTTTAAACTTCGGTTTAAATCTGTATAAAGATAATCCTTATTTCATCCCCCCTCTCTACGGAAACGAAAAAAAGCTGTTCGGAAATAATCACGACTACTGCGATCAGGCAGAATCGGTGTTCTATCTTGCCTATCGCGACGGAAAAGTCGTCGGAAGAATTTCGGGAATCCTGCAAAAAGCGAGCAACGAAAAATGGAAACAGCAGCGCGTGCGCTTTACCCGCTTCGACTGCATCGACGATCAGGAGGTCGCAAACGCCCTCTTCGGCGCCGTGGAACAATGGGCGAAGGAAAAGGGAATGAAGGAGATCGTCGGTCCCCTCGGCTATTCGGACATGGAGCGCGAAGGGTTGCTTATCGAAGGCTTCGACCAGTTGAACACCTTCGAGGAACAGTACAATTACGAATATTATCAGAAACTGATTGAAAACTACGGCTTTCAAAAGGACGTCGATTGGCTCGAGTGCCGCATTACCGCACCCAACGACGAGTATCTCGAAAAAGTAAAACGCGTCAGTCAAAAATCTATGGAGCGCTTCGGACTGCACTTCGGAGAAGCGAAAAACACCAAGGATTTCCTGAAAAAGTACGCCAACGATTTCTTTCATATTATCGACGAAACGTACGCGCACATTTACGGTTCCGTCCCCTTCACCGAAAAGATGAAAAAATCTATCATGAAGGATTTCGGATTGGTGATCAATCTCAACTACGTCGCCGTCATTCTCGACAAGAACGAAAAACCCATCTGTTTCGGTCTGGCGTTCCCCGGCTTCGGCAAAGCGTTGCAAAAATCGGGCGGGCGGCTGACCCTTTGCACCCTCTTTAAAGTGCTGCACGCCATTAAAAAACCGGATTCCATCGATCTGGCGCTCATCGGCGTGCTTCCGGAATACCGCATGAAGGGCGTCAGCCACGCACTCTTCGCCAAAATGGCGGAACGGCTGAAATACAGCACGGCAAAATACGCCGAAACCAATTTGATGCTCGACTATAACTATAACATTATAAACCAGTGGAAAAATTTCAACCCCGTGCAGCATAAAAAACGCCGTGCGTACGTCAAGGAAATTCAATAAAAACAAAATCAAAGGCTTCCCACAGAGGAAGCCTTTTTTATTACTTCTTTAAAATTATTTTCGCCTCGAACGGCTTTAAACGTATTTCGCCGAGCGCGTAGCTCTCGCCCGTCAGTAAATCCACACCCTCGCCGCCGTCGGCGTACACCGTGCAATCGCTCTCACCGATATTCGCCGCCGTGAACAGCGTTTCGCCACAGCCCTCGCGGCGGAAGCAGAAGAATTTATTTTGCAGCGTCCGCTTTTCGTAGCAGCCGTACGCCAGCGCACGGTGTTCGCCCCGAATGCGATACAGCTTTTTCAACCGTTCGTACAACTCGGGATTCGCACTCCTGTCGATCTCGCTCATCGCGGGACGCAGGTGAACGTCCGCGTCCCCCTTGTCCCCCCGTGCGCCGTACTCCGAACCGTAATACAAGCAGGGAATCCCCGGCATCGTAAAGAGAACGGTATACAGGGCAAGCATCTTCCGCCCGTCCCGCAGCGCCGTGGCGACGCGCGGCACGTCGTGGTTGTCCGCAAAGGACAGCAAATTTTTGCCCGTGTACAGCGACCACGGCTGGTTGGAAAACAGGCGCGTGAGCGAATGCTCGATTTCGAAGAGGTTATCGCAGTTGAACGCCGACACCAATCCCTTGTAGCACTCGTAGTTTGTAACGGAATTCAGCCGCTCGGGCGAGATCCTTTCCATGGAATTGCCGATATGGATGACCTCCCCCACGAGAAAAAAGTCCTCTTTCAGCTCCCTTACCGTACGGCGAAGCATTTCCAGAAACCACACGGGCAGCGAATAGGAAACGTCCAAACGAAGCCCGTCGATACCGAACTCACGAATCCAATAGCGCACCGCATCCATGAGATAGTTCTGCAAATCGCAGTTTTCTAGGCGCAGCTTTACGAGCTCGGCGTGCCCCTCCCAATTGTCGTAGTTCAGCCCGTCGTGATAGGGTGAATCGGCGTAAAAATCGATATTGAACCAAAAGCGGTAATCCGTATCCTCGCGCTTTTGAAGCACCTCGCGGAAGGGCGCGAACGCGCGTCCCGTATGGTGGAACACCCCGTCGAGAACGACGCGGATTCCCGCCGCATGAAACGCCGCAACGAGATTTTTCAGCTCCTCGTTCGTCCCCAATCGGCGATCGACCTTGAAAAAATCAATCGTGTCGTAGCCGTGCCGTTCGCTTTCGAACAGCGGATTGAACATAACCGCCTTGACGCCAAGCTCTTTAAGCCGCGGAATTTCCGCCTCGATCAGCCCCAGACGGTGCCTGATTTCGCCGAAATCGTTTTCCCGTTCCGCGCCGCAAAAGCCGAGCGGATAGATCTGATAAAACGCACCCTCGTCAAACCACATTATAAGGTCTCCCACTCCGTAAATACGGAAATGCAGATCCTTGCGTCCTCCGCGCCGACTGCGTTTGCGCTCAGGCAACGCGCGGCGTACGCCCCGCCCGACGGATCGCACTCCTCCGTTTTCACACAGCCGCCCAACCGTTTCCCGAGCGCGGACGCAACCGCTTCCGCCTTGCTCTTCGCGTCCTTGCACGCCTCTGCCAAAAGAGCGCGTCTGACTTCCTTTTCGTCCTTTACGCCGAAAGAGAGCCCGAATTCCTCCTCTCCGTCCCCCTCCGTCATCGCGGAAACGGCGTTGATTACCGCCTCGGGCGTATACGCAAATTCGCACTTCATGCGGCAACGGCAGGCATAGCCCAGAAGAACCCGCTTCCCGTCCGCAATTTCGTACTCGGGCGCGACGGAAAAGGACGTCGTCTTTAATGAGGTCTGCGTAAACGAATTTGCCGCAAGCCGCTTTCCGAGCTTCTCTACTCCTTCCTTCACGTCCTTCGACGCCTCGTTCGCCGTCTTTCTCACCCGCTTTACCGTTAAATGTACCGTTGCCGTATCCACCGGCAACGCGCATTCCGCACTGCCCGTAACCTTAATTACCGCCATTTTCAAACTCCTCGTCTTTTTTAAACGCCGCGCTCCGCATAACGAACCGCAGCACCTCCACGGCGTTTCGCCGTAATTCTTCTACCGTCAAACCGCCCTCTTTTCCTACCGTCCTCAACAGCGTGCCGTCCGACTTTTTTACCACGTACCCGCCGCCCGGCATTAAGACGTTTACCCCCGAACGCACGCGGTAAGCGTTGACTCTCAGCTTTGGAAACTCGGGACTTGTCGCCTTTCTCATCCACCAATCGGTAACGATCGCCCCGTCGAATCCCCATTCCTGCCGCAGTACTCCGCGGCACAGATCGTAGTGATAGTGTGCCCAGACGCCGTTCACTTTATTGTACGAGGTCATGATACAGTCTGGTTTTGCTTCCTTTACGCAGATTTCAAACCCGCGCAGGTAAATTTCGCGCAGCGCGCGCTCGGATAGACGGGAATCGTTTTTATTGCGGTTAAACTCCTGATTGTTGCAACAGAAGTGCTTCGGGCAGGCGGAAACGCCCTCGCCCTGCAACCCCCGTACGACCGCCGCGCCCATCTTTCCCGTCAGAAGCGGATCCTCCGAAAAGTACTCGAAATTTCTGCCGCACAACGGATCGCGATGGATATTCACGGCAGGCGCAAGCAGCACGTGCGAGCCGCGCTCCTTCATCTCCCGCCCGACGCAGGCGTACACCTCCTCGACGAGCTCGGTATCGAAGGAGCACGCCAACAGCGTTCCGCACGGCAACAGCGAGCACGCCGCCGCCATACGAATGCCCGACGGTCCGTCCGTCATGGTAATCGGCGGCACGCCTTTTTCTCGCAGCGATTTCGTTACGCCGCCCATGACCCCCGCGTTCCCCTTCGCTCCGAGCGGGCTATCCATGGAGAAGTCCCCGCGGGCAAGCCCCTCCGAATCGGAAAACGACAAATTCGCCGCAAACTCTTCGAGCGTCAGTCTGCCCGCCGCAACGTCTTGCAACGTGCCCTCTTTCCCCTGCGGAAAGGATGCGGGCAGAGCGGCTAAAATCTCCGTCTTTAAATCCTTCGTCCGTGCGGGACAAGATGAAAATACGCCGTCTTTTTGCAGCACGGGAAAGGCAAACTGCGGCGCGCAACGCTCAGATAATCGCTCTACGATTTTTTCTTCCGATCCGAAGCTTGCGATTTCCCTTGCCGACGCGCTGTCCGTACCCGCGTAAACGCGGTACTCGCCTGCGGCGATCACGAACGCCGAGCGCGCCGCGTCGTAATACGCCAACGCACGCTCGTCTATTTTCAGCTCGCCCGCATCGCTTTCTTCGGGCGCAAGCTCCCGCGTCTTTGTAAACGCCGCCAAGGCGCGCTTCGCCCCGTTCGGCGTTTCCACGTAAACCTGAACGACTTCTTTTCCACGCCGTTCTCCCGTGTTTTTCACCCTCCAAAACACGGAACCGCCCGTATATCTAAATTCCGTTTCGAACTTCGTATAACTCAACCCGAATCCAAAGGGAAAACGCACCGCCTCGCGCGCGAACGTGGAAAAATAGCGGTAGCCGACGAAAATATCCTCGCGATACTCGTTATATTTCGCGTTTCCGTAATTGCGGGAGGAGGGATAGGCGGCGTAGTCCGCCGCTGCCGTATCCGAAAGCTTGCCCGAGGGCGAAACCTCGCCCAACGCGAGCTTTGCCGCCGCGTTGCCCGCCTCCATGCCGCCCTGCCACAGCAGCAGAGCCGCGCCGATCCCGAACTCGTCCAGAAAGGAAAAGTCGATGAGATTGCCGAGATTGAGCAGAACTGCGGTTTTCGGGAAAGCGCGCGTTACGCGTCGGAGCATATCCCGCTCGGCGGACGTTAAATAATAGCTGCCCTCCGCCAAGTCCTGATCTCTGTCCTCGCCGCACGCCCGCCCGATGACGATCACGGCGGTATCCGTCTGCATACGCGCGCCCTCGACGAGTTCGTCCGTCAGCGGCATCTCCTTATGCGAGCAAGTCCAATCGCCCCAGTCCCCTTTCTTGGCGGGGTGCTTTTTGCAATAGACGAGATAGGCGGCTTTCAAATCCTCGCACAAATCCGCGCCCGCATTTTCAAAGCCCTGCAAGATACTGACGCTATACGGCGGGAGTACGTTTCCGCCCGAGCCGTAGCCTTTGTAGAAAGTATCGTTCTGCACTCTGCCGAAAAGCGCGAATTTACCCGAGAGCGGCAGCGTGCCGTTGTTTTTTAACAGCACCGCCCCGTCGCACGCGGCGCGGCATAAGAGCTCGGAGGAACGGACTTCGCCCCCGAACCTGCCCGAAAGCTGCTTTTGTTTTAATCCGCTGCCTTTTAATTTGAAATAAATTTTTGCCGCAAAATTCACGAGCTTTTGCTTGAACGTTACCAAATAGGCTCCTCCGATGCGGAAATCGAATATCTCGAAATATTATACACGAAACGCAACGCGTTGTCAACCCGTCGATTTCCTTGATTTTTTCAAAAAAACGCGCTATAATTAAAAAAAACATTTTCGAGGAAACCGTGAAAGAACTTTTAACCTTTTTAAACGACTCTTACACCGCCTACCACGCCACGGAAAACGCCCGCGCACTGCTGTTGAAAAACGGGTTTACGGAGCTTTCCGAAAGCGAAGCGTGGAAGCTGAAAACGGGCAGAAAATATTTCGTAACCAGAAACGGAAGCAGCATTATCGCCTTTACGCTCGGCAAGGGAAACGGCTTTAAAATCGTTGCGAGCCATACCGATTCCCCCGCCCTCAAATTAAAGGAACAACCCGAAATGAAGGGCGTTTTTACCCGCTTGAACGTAGAAACATACGGCGGCGGACTTTGGTACAGCTTTTTCGACCGTCCTTTAAAGCTTGCGGGGCGCACGGTTACGGAGGAGAACGGCGCGCTTACGGGCAATCTCTATACCTCCGACTATACCGTGGTTATCCCTTCGCTTGCGATCCACATGAACCGCACCGCGAACGAGGGCTTTGCCCCCAACGAACAGACGGATCTGCTGCCCCTTTTTTCGCTCGGCGAAAAGGAACTCGGCATCAACGCGGTTGCAAAAGACATCTACGCCGTACCGTGCGACGCGCCCTTTGAATGCGGCGCGAACGGCGAATTTATCTGCGCGCCCCGCGTGGACAATCTGACGAGCGTGTTTTCCTCTCTTCGCGCTCTGTGCAGCGAGAAAACGAACGGCGTTTGCATTGCGGCGTGCCTCGACAACGAGGAAATCGGCAGCCGCACGCGGCAGGGCGCGGGTAGCGACTTTTTAAAACGCACTCTGGAACGCATCGCGATTTGCCAAAATATCGGCGGAGAGGACTTTTTGCGCTTAACTGCCGATTCCTTTTTGATTTCGCTCGACAATGCGCATTCCGTTCATCCCAACCGTCCCGAAAAGTGCGACCCCACCAACCGCGCGGTGATGGGCGGCGGCGTAGCAATCAAGGCGCACGCAAACGGCGCGTACACTACCGACGGCATGACGGCGGCAATCGTCCGCACGCTGTTCGACCGCGCGGGCGTGAAGCATCAGAATTTTTACAACCGCTCGGATATGCGCAGCGGCAGCACGCTCGGCGCGATTTCTCTCGGGCAGCTCGGTATCCCCTCCGTCGATTTGGGGATCGCTCAGCTCGCCATGCACTCCGCCGCAGAAACGTTTGCAAAGGTCGATTACGAAGAACTCGAAAAGGGGTTGAAGGCGTTTTACGCAAGCGAAATCAGCTTCGGAGAAAAACGCGCTACGGTAATCGTTTAAGAAACCTAATACGAAAAACAGCCCGCTCCTTTCCGCATGAAAGGGGCGGGCTGTCGTTATATGTTAAATGTATATTTCACGGACGGAGCGTCGCCGCTGTCCTGCAAGAGGGCATTCCACTAAGTAAGATTTTCGCTTTGCACACGCAGTTGATTCCGTGTTCGCGTTTCCCTTTCGTTCTTCTTCATATCCCTTATCCGATAAAATCCATCCGAGCGGATGAATTTTTTATTATTTTCTTACTTTGATAAAGCCCCTCAAACGCACGCCCAAAACCGAAGCGAGCAGCAGCTTTGCGGCATCCGGCAACAGGTACGGAACCACGCACATCGAAAGCGCGGAGGCAATCCCCACGGGATTTGCGCTTCCGCGGTTAAACACCGTAATAAACCACAGCGTGCCGAAAAAGTAACAGAACGCAAGCCCCAAAACCATTGCGGCATACATAACGGCGGTTTTGAAGATTTTGTTCTTGACGGGGAGATTGGAAAACAGACCAACGATGAATACGTCGAAAACAAAACCGATCAAATATCCGCCCGTTGCGCCCATCAATGCGGGCACGCCCGCGCGGAAGCCCGAAAAAACGGGAATTCCGATCAATCCCATTAAAAGATACACCGCAACCGCGATCGTCCCCCGCTTTGCGCCAAGCAGCGCGCCCACGGCGGCAACCGCAAACGTCTGCATCGTTACGGGAATGACCCCGACGGGAATGGTGATCCATGCACACACGGTGCAGATAGCCACCCCGATTGCAAGATAGGCAAGCTCGGTTGCAAGACTCTTCGCCCGAAATTTCTTTTTCCCTTTCGTTTCGCTTTCCGCTACGACCATAATAAAGTCTCCTTTTGGGCCTCCCCTGTGTAAGGAGGTGTCCGCAAAGCGGACGGTGGGATTGTCGTCCGTAATTCGCGGGCTTATCCCTCCCCCGCCTCTCCCCTGATGCGATCAGGGAGAGCAAGGCATACGGTTACAGATATTTCTTTAAATCCTCAACGCGATCGATCTTTTCCCAAGGAAACTCCTCTCTGCCGAAATGCCCGTACGCCGACGTACGCTCGTATACGGGACGGCGAAGCCCGAGCGTGCGGATGATCGCCGCAGGACGCAAATCGAATTCCTTTTTGATGATTTCGGCAATTTCGTCGTCGGGGAGTTTGCCCGTGCCGTAGGTATCGACGAACACCGAAACGGGGTTCGCCACGCCGATCGCATAGGCGACCTGTAATTCGACGACGTCGGCAAGTCCCGCCGCCGCCACGTTTTTGCAAATGTAACGCGCCATATAGGTTGCACTCCTGTCCACCTTGGTACAGTCCTTGCCCGAAAACGACCCGCCGCCGTGCGCGCATCTGCCTCCGTAGGTATCGACGACGATTTTTCTGCCCGTCAAGCCGGAATCCCCCTCCGGTCCGCCGATTTCGAAGCGTCCCGTCGGGTTGATGAGATACGCCGTATGTTCGTCGAGCAGATCCGAAGGCACCACCTCCTGCACGACGTGTTTTTTAATATCGCTTGCGATACATTCCTGCGTTACCTTTTCGTCGTGCTGCGTAGAAACGACGATCGTAGAAACGCGCACGGGAACGTTTCCTTCGTACTCCACGGTAACCTGCGTTTTTCCGTCGGGGCGCAGGTATGCAAGCGTTCCGTCCTTGCGCACCTTTGCAAGCCGCTGCGCAAGCTTATGAGCAAGCATGACGGGCAGAGGCATCAGCTCCTCCGTTTCGTGGCAAGCATAGCCGAACATCATGCCCTGATCGCCCGCGCCGATCAGATCGTCCGCTTCGCCCCCCGCCTTGTTTTCGAGGGAGCTGTCCACCCCGAGCGCAATGTCGGGCGACTGCCCGTGCACGCGGGAAATAATTTCGCACTTATCGTACGCGAACCCTCCGAAATTATAACCGATTTCCCGAATTGCTTCGCGCGCCGTCTTTTCGTAATCGACGACGGCTTTGGAGGTTACCTCCCCCGTGATAAACAGCGTATCGTAGGCAGCGCAACATTCCACCGCCGAACGCGTATATTCGTCCTGCTTTAACAGCTCGTCCAATATTTTATCGGCAATACGGTCGCACACCTTGTCGGGATGCCCTTCCGTAACGCTTTCGCTCGTAAAAAACCTTCTCATATCCGTTCCTTTCTTCGTAATATCCTAATTATAAAAAACAAACGCGAAAAAGTCAACCGAAATCGGGTTGCTTTTCGCGCGTTCGCGTGATATAATCGGTTTATGGAAAAGTGCTATCTCTGCCCCGTAAAGTGCGGGGCGGACAGAACGAAGCGCGTCGGTCGGTGCGGCGTAAAGGGACTGACCGTAGCAAAAGCGTATTTGCACCCGTTCGAAGAGCCCGCCCTGTCGCCGAACGGAAAAAGCGGAGCGATATTTTTCGGCGGGTGCAATCTGCGCTGCGTCTTTTGCCAGAACTTCGAGGTATCGCGCGCCCGCAAGGGCAAAGCCGTTACCCCCAAAGAGCTTGCCGAAATCTTTCAATCGCTCGAAGCGCAGGGCGCGGAGAATATCGACCTTGTTACCTGCGACCACGTTATCGACCTCGCGGGCGAAGCGCTTTCCCTCTACAAACCCAGCATTCCCGTCGTGTACAATTCGAGCGGGTACGCCCTCGTCGGTTCCTTGCGGGAAATCGACCCTTATATCGATATTTACCTGCCGGATTTAAAATTCGTTTCCCCCGCGCTTTCCGAGCGCTATACGGGACGGAGCGACTATTTCGAAGTCGCCTCCGAAGCGATAAAATTCATGGCGAAAAAGCCCGTCGTCTTCCACGGCGGACGCATGACTTCGGGCATTCTCGTCAGGCACTTGGTGCTACCCTGCTGTACGGGAGATTCGCTGAACGCACTTTCCTTTTTAAAAGAAACGCTGCCCGAAAACGCTCCCGTATCGCTGATGAGGCAGTTTACGCCCGATCTCGGCAAGACGGATTTTCCGGAGCTCAACCGCACGCTGACTGCAAGGGAATACCGACGCGTAAAGGACTACGCCCTCTCGCTCGGCTTCGAAAACTTATACTTACAGGACAAGGCGAGCGCGAACGCGGCGTTCGTTCCCGATTGGGATTGACGCGTTACTTGTTGACGAAGTCGTCCTTGATTTTAACGAGCAGCTTCGTAAGCTTTGCGCTTTCGGCAGGCGTTGCGTATTTCAGCCGTTCTTCGAGCTCGCGCACCGCTTGCAGTTGCCTATTTTTCATACTTTCAGTTTGATATAACGGAGTTATTTTTATGCTATTGACTGTTGAAAACGTTACCTTTTCATACACGGGCGAGCCCGTGTTAAAGGACGTTTCGCTTGCCGTAAACGAAGGCGAACGCATCGGCTTTATCGGCGGCAACGGCGAAGGAAAAACCACCCTCTTAAAGCTGATGCTCGGCACGCTTGCGCCCGAGGCGGGTAGCGTTATCAAAAAGAACGGGATTCGTATCGGCTACCTCGAACAGAGCGGCGGCTTCGAAAGCGGCGACACCGTTTACCGTGCCGCCGAAGAGGTTTTCGCGCGAGATAAGGAGCTGATAAAGGAGCTTGCACGCGTGCAGAGCATGATGGCGGCGGACGGAGCCGATTTAGCCGAATACGCGCGCAAGCAGGACGCGCTCGAAAAGGAAATCGCCGCGCGCGACAGCTACCGTTACGAGGTAAAAATCGCAACGGTACTGAACGGTATGGGCTTCGGCAACCGTTTACAGCAGAGCGTTTCCTCCCTCTCGGGCGGAGAAAAGACGAAACTGCGCTTATGCCGCCTGCTGTTGGAAGCGCCTGATTTATTGATTCTGGACGAGCCGACCAACCACCTCGATACGGCGACGCTATTCTGGCTGGAAGACTATCTAACCGAATACAAAGGCGCTCTGCTCATCGTTTCGCACGACAGATATTTTTTGGACCGACTGACGGCGAAAACGTGGGAGATCGAACGCGGCAAGCTTGTTTCTTATAAGGGAAACTATTCCAAATATAAAATTTTAAAGGCGGAGCGAGTCAAGGAGCAACAGCGCGAATACGAAAAACAATTGGAAACGGTTGCAAAATTGCAGAACTATATCGACCGCAACCTCGTGCGCGCCACCACTGCGAAGAGCGCGCAGAGCCGCGTAAAGCAGCTTGATAAATTGGAGCTGACGGAAAAACCCCTTCCCCCGCCCGCGCCGCCGCGCTTTGCGTTTACGTACGAAACCGGCCCGTATGAAAAGGTAATTTCCACCGAGAAATTCAACTTACGGGCGGGCGATAATATCCTGCTGAACAATACGGAATTTACCTTAATGCGCGGGGACAAATGCGCCCTTGTCGGCGCGAACGGCACGGGCAAGAGCACGCTGTTGAAATTTTTGCTTTCGGGCGACAGACGCGTTAAGTTTGCAAAATTCGTAAAGGCGGGCTACTACGATCAGGAAAACGCCGACTTGAATCCTGCAGACACCGTACTCGACGCTCTCCGCTTTCGCTTCCCCCTCTTTCCCTTAACGGAAGCGTACGGTTTGCTTGCAAAGTCGGGAATCGACAAAGACGATGCCTTAAAGCGCGTGGGCGAACTTTCGGGCGGACTGAAAGCAAAGCTCGAGCTTGCCATATTACAGGCAACGCACGCCAACCTGCTTGTGCTCGACGAGCCGACCAACCACCTCGACTTGCCCTCGCGAGAGGCGCTCGAAGAGGCGCTGTGCGCATTCGACGGCACGCTGCTGTTCGTATCGCACGACAGACGGTTTATCGAGTCGGTGGCGACGAGCGTTATTTCCATTGAAAACGGAACGCTGACCCGCTTCGAAGGAAACTATCGGGATTACGTTGCCCAAAAGCGCGCCCCCGCTACTTTAACGCAGCCGCCGAAAGAGCGTAAGACGCAGGAAGATACGGGCTATCGAAGCAAGGAAGAACGCGCCCGCGAAGCGCAGAAACGGAACCGCACCAAGGAAATCGAAAATCGGCTCGAAGCGATCGAAGCGAAAGAAAACGAACTGAACGAACGGCTTGCTTTATGCGCCGCCGACTACGCTAAGGTAAAGGAAATTACCGAACGGTTGGAAGCGTTGCGCAACGAGTCGGACGCACTGTACGAGGAGTACGCGGGATTGATAGAATAAAAAATAAAAAGCTCTCGGAGAATCGTCCGAGAGCTTTTATAATATGCAATTCATAAAATGAGATTCTTACGGGCGTTACGCTTTCTCTGAATGATTCGTTAGATGCCGTTTACTTTCCGAACATGATTCGTTCGCTTGAAAGCATTTTTGTAATGCCGAACACGAGCAACGCGGTATACGCCAAATTCACCGCAAACGCCGTAAGCGGCACCCACACGGGCGCGGTGCCGGCAAGCACGCCCTGCATGGCGACGACGGCGTTGATGATGGGCACGGCAACCACCCAGTTTCCGATTCCGCCGACGAACACCGAAACGATGGAAAGCACCATGACGAGCATCATCATAACGCCCGTGTAACCAGACGCTTCCTTTACCGAACGGGAATAGGTTGACACAATGGAAATGAGCGACACCAACAGCGGCACGACCCCTACCGTAAGCAAGAAGATAAAGAAATAACTTAAAAATCCGTAACTGCCCACGACTGCGCCCACGGACAGCCCCATGAGCTTGGGCATAGAAAGCGCCACGCCGAGGAAGCTTGAAAGCGCGCCGATCGCCGCAATACACGAGAGCGGAATGACTTTGCCGAGCGCGACGTGCGAACGCTTGACGCTGGTAACCAACACGGTTGCAAGCGTACCGCGCTCCTTTTCCCCCGCCACCGATTCGAGCGTGATACTCATACAGGACGAGAATACCAAAACGACGATGAGGAAGGGAAGAATACTGCCGAAAATGCTTTTCTGTAACCCGTCCGCGTCGGAAAAGTCGTATTTCTCCTCTCCGCCGTTCAAGTCGAACTTATTCGCAAGCGTACCCTCGTAAACGTCGAGCACCGACGACGCCATATTATAAAATACGAAGCTTTCCGTATCCTCCGAACGGTAGTAAATTTCCACCTGCGGCGCAGGAACGCCGAGTTCGGGCGTATAAGAATCAACGCGCTCGTCAAAATTTTCCGAAAAGATTATGAGCGCAGTTGCATCGCCCTTTTGCACTTTTTCCTTGGCTGCGACGGGATCGCCGGTCTGCTCTATTTTCAGTGTTGCGCCGTCCATCCCCTTTACCGCGCCTTCGATCAGGGCGACCGTCTGCGATTCCCCCGCAACGAGCACGCGGAAATCGTACTTCTCGGCTTGGTGCATTAAGCTCCCCATCAGCGTATATACGGCAAAGATGACGACTCCGGGCAAAAGCAGCGTAAGCCACAGCCGCGGATCCTGAAAGAAGCGTATGAATTCTTTTTTTATGAGGGCAAGCAGTTTCATACCGGGTCCCCCTTAATATTGCGATAAATTTCGAAAAATTTCTCTTCGAGCGAAAGCTCGCCGCACAGCTCATTCAGCCTGCCTTCGGCAACCGTTTTCCCGTCGATGATCACGCCGATTCTGTCGCACAGTTTTTCCACGAGCGAGAAGATATGCGTCGACAGAATAATGCTCTTGCCCATTTCTTTGAGCTCCGTCAAAAAGTCGGTTACCACCTTTGCCGTCAGCACGTCCAACCCGTTCGTCGGTTCGTCGAAGATGACGACTTCGGGATCATGGATGATCGACACCACGAGCGAGAGCTTTTGCAGCATTCCCGTGGATAAATCCTTGACGCGCACCTCGGCAAAGCGGTCGATCCCGAAGCGTGCGAACAGCGTACGCTTCCGCTCTTCGATCACGCTCTTATCCATTCCGTGCAACGCACCGAAAAATTCAAACAGATAGTCGGGCGTAAAGAAACCTTCGAGTTTGAGTTCGTTGGTTAAAAAACCGATGTTGTCCCGCACCTTCCGCGGCTCTTTTACGATAGACCGTCCGCATACGATCGCGTCCCCCGCGTCGGGTTTTATGAGGGTAGAAAGCATACGCAACGTCGTTGTCTTGCCCGCGCCGTTCGGTCCGAGCAATCCGTAAATCTCGCCCCGCCGCGCCGAAAAGGACAATCCGTTTACGGCTACCTTGCGCGGCGACTTCGTCTTTTCGATGCGCTGCTGTTTTCGGGAAAGAGAGAAAGTCTTTTTGAGTCCCTCGGCGCGCACGATTATTTCTCCGCCCGAAAAATCTTCGAACGGAATTTTATTTTCCTTTTCCATATCTACCATTATAGCGACCCCCCCCGTTTGTCAAGCGCTTCAGAGGGGCTTCTTTAAAAAATTTTAATTATATATTTTTTAAGATTTCCAACACTTCGCTATAGTTACGAGCGAACAATCCACCGTACCCCTCGGGTTTGTTCCCGCCGAACAAAATAAAGGCTATCCCCTTGCTCTTTGCGCAAAGGTAATCGGAAGAGAGACTGTCTCCTATCCATACGGCACGCGCTCTGTCGTAATCGGGAATATGCGCCTCCACGAACTCGGCGTACAAGGGCGACGGCTTGTCAACCCCCGCTTCTTCGGAAATAAATACGCCGTCGGCGTAACCGTTCAGCCCCGAGAGAGCAAAACGCGAACGCTGCACCTCGCGCGAGCCGTTGGTTACAATATAAATGCGGCCCGATTTTTTTATAGCTTTTAAAAATTCTTCCGCGCCGTCAATAAAATATGCGGCTTGCTTCATCAAAGAAAAATAATGCTTCGAAACGCCTTCGGGTGCGGCGGAAGCATTGATTTCTTCGAATAGACGGCGGAAACGCTCGACAACGAGTTCCTGACGTTCGATTTCGCCCCGTTCGAGCTTTTGCCAGAGCGCGACGTTAATTTGATGAAAACGGCTTACAACCGCCTCGTTCACCTCAACGCCGTACTCCTTAAGAACTTCGCATAATTTTTCGCGCTCGCCGCGCTTAAAATCCAACAGCGTGTCGTCCGCGTCGAGCAAATAAATGTCTTTCATAACGTCAGTCCATAACAACAACCAAATCGGCAAGCGCGCGCGTATACGCGATGTATTTTTCGTTGTCCGTCATATCCTTATCGTATACGGCGACGGCGGAAAATTCCAAGCCCTTGCTTTCGTACACGCTCATAACGTTGATCTGCGTTTTGGAAAGCCTGCCGTGTTCGGAGAGCAGACGATACCCCCGCTTTTTAAACAGCGGAAGATATTCCTCTGTGGCAATCACCGCCTTCAAGCCCTGTTTGTCCTTAAAGAAAGCGTTCAGCTGCTTCGCGCCGACCTCCGCAACCTCGCTGCCGTGCAACCCGATCGCGCTCATTTCCACGCCCACGCGCTCCGTTACGAAATCGACGATTTCGTTGGTGTTGCGGTAGTTGCGTTTGAGCGTATATACCGTATCCGCAACGGCGTCCCAATTTTTCACCCCGCGCCAAGGGGTGATATTCTGCCGCAGATCCCCGAACACGTTAAACGCCGCGTCCGAATGGATTTTCTTCAAAAGCGCAAATTCCGCATCCGAAATATCCTGCCCTTCGTCGATAAACACCAGTCCGTAGCGGGGAGAAAGCTGTCTGCCCGCCGCCGCGAGCAGATAACAGATTGCGTACCCGTCCGAAGAATACACACCGCTCGCGCCATACTTCTTTTTCTGCTTTTTCACCGTCTCGCGGTACAGCCACCGCGCGATATCCGCCCCGTCTTGACACTTGCCCAGCTCCACGCACTCTTTCGTCGCCTTCAATACCGTATAAAATTCGCCGAACAGCCCCAACCCGTCCTTCATCTCTTTAACGGTTTTGGCGATACTTTCGATTTCCCCGAGCAGCTCCTCCCTGCGCGCAATGCGTTCGGCGTAGGTGTACACCTCGCCCTCGGCGCGACGCAGGCGATACCGCTTCAAATCATCGATTTCCTTTAAAACCGTCTCCGAAAGCGACTTTAAATCCCCTTCCGCACGGGTAAAAACGCCCTCCGCCGTACTTACGGCAAGGTGCGCACTACGGTAAAAGCGAACGAATTGGCGGAAGAAATAGTCTGGCGTGCGTTCACGTTCTTCCAAAACAAACGAGAGAAAATCCTCCGCATCGAGAAAAGCGCTCATCAGCGCGCGGAAGGGTTTGGTAAAACCGAAACCGCCGCCCTCACGCTCGCGCATTTCTCCCAATACCGCGCGCCGAACGCGCACGGACGAATTTTTGATTTTTTCGTATTTCTTTTTCCGCCGCCTGCTGTTTTCCAACAACTCCTGCGCGACCTCGCGGCACTCCCGCCCCGTAAACAGCCCGTAAATGTCGCCGTACAGCGTTCGGATTTTCTTTTCGGCGTCGCACGGAAACTTAGACGAATAAAGATATTCGAGGTACTTTCGCGGTTCGCGCGCCCCCGTTAAGTGAGATTTCAAGTCGAGCCCCTCACGCTCGAGCACGCGGAAGAAGTAGGAACGCAGCGTTACCGTCATAACCTTTCGCAATTCGAGCACGCGAGAAAGCTCGTCGATGAATTCGTTGAAGGAATCGGACGGCGTTATGACGAGCACGTCGCGCGGCAGCAAATTCTCGTTGTTGTACATGAGATAGCTGAGACGGTGCAACAGGATCATCGTCTTACCGCTGCCCGCACACCCCTGTAACACGAAGCTTTCGCGTTCGGGACGTGTAATGACGTCGAACTGCTGTTCCTGTATCGTACGGATGATGTCGCGGATCCCAGCGTCGTCCTTTCTGCTTAAAATAATACTGCGAAGGTAAGGATCGAATAAAATTTCCTCGTCCCGTCCTGCGATCTCATCGGGCGTGAGCACGTCCTTTACAGAAAGATACTCGTTTTTGAAATCGATGAGTTTACCGTTCTTTACCGAAAGCGCACGGCGCAGAACGGTGCTGTAACTGTATTCGTTGATGGTGAAATTGACGCGGCTCTTCTGGTAGTATCGCACGGCAAGCGGCGCACGCCAATCGACGATGGAAAGATTCACGTCCCCCTTTCTGCCGATATAGTAACTGTTATAACCCTCCTTGTCGTCCACAACGTCCATGCGGGCAAAATACGGCTCGGAAAAGAAAGGCTTGTAGCTATTCAGTTTCTGCGTTTCGGCATTGATTTCGGCGTTCTTTTCGATAAGAGCGCGGTAATCCTCGGCGGAATAGTCCTTGCGCGCCTTAATTTCGTCGCGCTCTTTTTTGGCGTCGGAAATGCGCTTACAATACCGCCCGACGTAACGGATCTTCAACATTGCAAGCGTGTTTTTCAAATATTCCTCTTCGTACGCCTTCTGCGTATCGGCGTCGAGCAAGGAAAGATACCACTCCTTGTCGGCGGTCTTCTTCGAAGCGAGCTTCTTTTTGAGTGCGGTTAAAACTTTGTCCTCCATATCTCCCTGCCGAAAATATGACTTATACTATATAATAGCATATTTATACGAAAGTTTCAACCCTCTGAAAGTAAATCTTTTTGCGGATTATGCCAAATAATAGAAAACGCCCCCGACGCAGCTGCGTCGGGGGCAAACTTTCATCGGTTAAAACACCTTTTTCGTATCGTTTTCTTCCTTTACCATGGCGATGAACGCATTCTTGTCCATCGCGCCGATATCACCTTCGCTGCGGCGGCGGACGGAAACGGTGGAATTCTCCACTTCCTTGTCGCCGACGATCAGCTTATACGGCACCTTTTCAAGCTCTGCATCCAGAATTTTCTTGCCGATCTTTTCCTTTCTCAAATCGGCGGAAGCGCGAAGCCCCATTTCGTTCATCTCTTGTACAAGACTCTTGGCATACTCTGCCGCGCGGTCGGTTACGGGAAGCACTTTTACCTGCTCGGGTGCAAGCCATACGGGGAACTTGCCCGCATAGTGCTCGATCAGGATTCCGATAAAACGCTCGATGGAACCGAATACCACACGGTGGATCATGATCGGGCGGTGCTTCTGTCCGTCCTCGCCCGTGTATTCAAGGTCAAAGCGCTGCGGCATCTGGAAGTCGAGCTGAATGGTTCCGCATTGCCACGTTCTCTTGATACTGTCCTCAAGGTGGAAATCGATCTTCGGTCCGTAGAACGCGCCGTCCCCCTCGTTGACCGTATAGGGCAGTTTCAATTCGTCCAGCGCGGATTTGAGCGCGTTCGTTGCCGCCGCCCAATCCTCGTCGCTGCCCATGCTGTCCTTAGGACGGGTGGAAAGCTCGACGTAATACTTAAAGCCGAAGAGCGAATATACCTCGTCGATGATTCTTACGACGCCCTTGATTTCGCTCGTGATCTGTTCGGGAAGCATGAAGATGTGCGCGTCGTCCTGCGTGAAGCACCTCACGCGCATGAGTCCGTGAAGCTGACCGCTCTTTTCGTGGCGGTGTACGATCCCAAGCTCTCCCATGCGAATGGGAAAATCTTTATAGCTGTGCGGAGCAAGCTTATACACGAGCATTCCGCCGGGGCAGTTCATGGGTTTGACCGAACAGTCCTCACCGTCGATTTTCGTCGCGTACATATTGTCCTTGTAATGCTCCCAGTGCCCCGAAGTCTCCCAAAGGTTGCGGGTAAGGATAATGGGCGTCTGCACCTCGACGTACCCTTCGCGGCGATGGATCTGCCGCCAATAATCGACGAGCGTGTTTTTTAAAATCATGCCGTTGGGCAGGAAAAACGGAAAGCCCTTGCCTTCGTTCAAAAGAGCAAACAGCTTCATCTCCTTGCCGATTTTGACGTGGTCGCGCTTCTTCGCCTCTTCGAGCATATTGAAGTATTCGTCCATCTCCTCTTTCTTGGCAAACGCCGTGCCGTAAATACGGGTGAGCATTTTCTTCTTTTCGTCGCCGCGCCAATATGCGCCCGCAATCGATACGAGTTTGAACGCTTTCAGCTTACCCGTGGAAGGCAGGTGCGGACCGCGGCAAAGATCGGTAAACGTCCCCTGTTTGTAAAAAGAAATTTCTTCGCCTTCAGGCAGATCTTGGATCAGTTCGACCTTGTAATTTTCGTGGCACTTACTCATGAACGCGATCGCGTCCTCACGCGAAAGCGTAAAGCGCTCGATGGGCAGATCGCTCTTTACGATCTTCTTCATCTCCGCTTCGATCTTCTGAAAATCTTCCATGGAAATGGGAGTCTTGAAATCGACGTCGTAATAAAAGCCGTTGTCGATCACGGGTCCGATGGCAAGCTTGCAGGTGGGATAAACCGTTTTTAACGCCTGCGCCAGAACGTGCGCGCAGGTATGGCGGTAAACGGCAAGCCCCTCCTTATCCTTAATGGTTACGATTTCGAGGTTGTCCCCTTCGCAAAGCTTCGCATTCAGGTCTACGAGTTTTCCGTTGACCTTTGCAGCCGCCGCTACACGGGCAAGCCCCTCCGAAATCGCCTTTGCAGCCTGCAATGCGGTTGAGCCGTCCGCAAGCGTTAGCGTGTCGCCGTTCTTTAAAATTACGTTCATATTCGTTCTCCTTTTGCTGTTTTTATCCCTTTGGGGGCAAATTTGCCCGATTTTTACCGATTTACGTCTGACATAGTACTTCGAAAATCTTAAAAAACAAAATAAAACGTCCCTAAATTCTTCTCTTATCGAAAAAAATTTAAGGACGCAATATTCTTGCGCGGTTCCACCTTAATTGCCGAAGCACTGCTTCGACCGCTCTTTCTATTTGATTGATCGGACAAAAAGCGGTTTCAATCGGAAGTCTTTTTACGCCCCTTTCAGCCGCGGGCGGCGCTCTCTGGAAAAAAGATATTTCCGTCTACTTGTCTTTTCATAGGTATTGTAAATCTCTTTGATAAATTTGTCAAGAAAATATCGCCCGCTCGGCAAAATATTTTTGCAAAAAATCGCCGAGCGAATCTTCGACGTCGCCGAGACAGTACACGAAGCCCGCGTCCGAAAGCAGGATTTCCGTTTCCGCATCCTCCTCGCCCAAAAGGACGCTGCGCTTAAGCGGCGTAAAATTTTCGCCGAATACCGCGCTGCCCTTTAAGTAAATTTTATTCTTGCTTTCGCCGACGAGAAATTCGCAGAATTTTCTGAAATCTTCCGACCCGAAGCCAGCGGGAATATATTCTACGATACGCGTCCACTTTTCGCGCAACGGCGCAAGACGAAAGGAATACAGCCCGTCGAGCGCGTACTCCTCCGTACGCCTCATCTTGCGCAAAATGTACGCTCTGTCGCTTTCGAAATCCGCCGCAATCAGCGAGGCGCACAATAATTTTTTCTCCCGTGCGGAGAGGGAAACGCCGAGACGCGCCTGCAAAAACTCGTACTTATATCCGATGCCGATGACCTCTGCCACCGCCGCGCGCACGCCGTCGGCAAGCTTCGCCCCCTTGGGTACGGCAAAACGCAGAGCCGTGCGCTCCTCCCCGAAGAGAAGTTTGCCCGAACCGCCCTGTTTTAAAACGCCTTCCATAAGCGCGTTATAAATATAGGTAATAAAAGAGCCGTGCTCCTTTCTATCGCCGATTAAAATTTCGTCCACAAGTTTATTGTATGTGGAATTCGGCAATTTATTTACGGAATCGAAAAAAGGACGGGCAGTCGGTTGTTTTCGGCAGGCTCTCCTTTTTTTGCTCCCTTTCGAGCCCGAATCCCACCCCCTGCAAATTCTGTTGACAAAACATTTTAAATAGAGTAAAATGTACAGGATAATAAATTGGGAGATTTTCTATGGACATTAAGGAAATCGAACGGAAATGGCAAGCTCGCTGGGAAAAGAACAAGACGAACGCGTTCGACAAAAAGTCGAACAAGAAGAAATTTTACGCGCTCGAAATGTTCTCCTATCCTTCGGGGGCAAAACTTCACGTCGGACACTGGTACAACTACGGTCCCGCAGATTCGTACGCCCGCTTCAAAAAAATGCAGGGCTACAACGTCTTTCAGCCCATGGGCTTCGACGCGTTCGGTCTGCCTGCGGAGAACTACGCCATCAAGACGGGAATCCACCCCAAGGACTCTACCGAGCAGAATATCGCCACCATGGAAAACCAGCTGAAAGCCATGGGCGCCATGTTCGACTGGTCGGCGGAGATCAAGACGTGCGAGGAATCCTATTACAAGTGGACGCAATGGATGTTTCTGCGCCTCTTCGAAAAGGGACTTGCCTACCGCAAAGAAGCGCCCGTGAACTGGTGCCCCTCCTGCCAGACCGTACTCGCCAACGAACAGGCAGAGGGCGGCAAATGCGAACGCTGCGGCACGGAGGTCGTAAGAAAGAACCTGACGCAATGGTTCTTTAAAATCACCGAATACGCGGAAGAACTGCTTTCGGGGTTAGACCATGTGGATTGGCCCGAAAAAACGAAGACTATGCAGCGCAACTGGATCGGAAAATCAACGGGCTGCGAAATCGAATTCGTCTGCGAAAACGATACGCAGGACGTCATCAAGGTATTCACCACCCGTTGCGACACGATTTGCGGCGTATCGTACGTAGTCATCGCGCCCGAGCACCCGCTCGCGTTAAAATTGACGACGCACGACCGCATGGAGGACGTTTTAAAATATCTCGACTATGCCTCCCGCGCCAACGAAATCGACCGTCTCTCTTCCACCCGCGAGAAAACGGGCGTGTACACGGGCACTCACTGCTTGAATCCCGTTACCGGCAAGAAAATCCCCGTTATGATCGCCGATTACGTGCTTGCAAGCTACGGTACGGGCGCAGTAATGGCGGTGCCCGCGCACGACGAACGCGACTACGAGTTCGCGTTAAAGCACAACCTCCCCGTCGTGCAGGTCATCGAAAAGAACGGGGGCGGCGCAAAACTCCCCTACTGCGAGGACGGCACCGTTGTCAACTCCCAGCAGTTCGACGGACTGTTCGGCGAAGAGGCGCGCGCGGAAGTTGCCTCCTATATCACCCGAATCGGCAGAGGCGGAAAAAAAGTAAACTACCGTCTGCGCGATTGGCTCGTTTCCCGCCAGCGTTACTGGGGCGCGCCTATTCCCATTATCCATTGCCCCAAGTGCGGCGCAGTGCCCGTGCCCGACAAGAATTTGCCCGTGAAACTCCCCTATAAGGTGGAATTCCGCCCCGACGGCAAATCCCCCCTTGCCAAGTGCGAAAAGTTCATGCGCACGACCTGCCCCAACTGCGGCGGCGCGGCGCAGCGCGATCCCGATACCCTCGATACCTTCGTGTGCTCGAGCTGGTATTATCTGCGCTATGCCGATGCGAAAAACGACAAAGCGCCCTTCTCGAAGGATGAGGTGGATAAAATGCTGCCCGTGGACGTGTACGTGGGCGGCGCGGAGCATACCTGTATGCACCTCCTCTACGCGCGTTTCTTCACCAAGGCGCTGCGCGATATGGGGTATCTCGACTTCGACGAACCGTTCAAGCGTCTCGTTCATCAGGGCGTCATTCTCGGTCCCGACGGCAACCGCATGAGCAAGTCGCACGGCAACGTGGTTTCTCCCGACGAGTACGTGGAACAATACGGCTCGGACGCCTTCCGCCTCTACCTCATGTTCGGCTTCTCCTATACGGAGGGCGGTCCTTGGAACGACGACGGAATCAAGTCGATTGCAAAATTCCTCGACCGCATCGAAAAGACGGCGCTTTCGGCATTCGAAGGCGAAGAGGACGCAGGCAAGGTCGAAGTGAAAACCGCCGAGGACAAAGCCCTCGACTACGCAAGAAACTACGCGATTTCCCGCGTGAAAAAGGACATGGAAAACTTCTCCTTTAACACGGCGATCGCACGCATGATGGAGCTTATGAACGCGCTGACGAAATACGGCGCGCTCGAAAATAAAAACGCCGCCCTGTATCGCGCGGCAGTCAAGGACTTGTTAAAGCTTCTTGCCCCCTGCGCCCCCCACTTTGCGGAAGAGCTGTGGGAGCAAATCGGCAACAAGGAATCTATTTTCGAGGAGAATTATCCCGAAGAAAATCCGGACGCGCTCGTTTTGGACGAAACGGAATACGCCGTACAGATCAACAGTAAAATCGTCGTACGCGCCTCCTTTATGAACGAGCTGACAAACGAAGCGCTGGAAGCACAGGCAAAAGAGTTGCCCGACGTGCGCAAAGCCCTTGCGGGACGCACCGTAAAAAAGTGTATTGTGGTAAAGGGACGACTTATCAATTTGATTGCGAACTAATTTAAATTTTACAAACGATAGAAACTCAATCAACGTGCGGACTTCCCAATCGGTAATATACGGAAGTATGGGACAGTGTCTTATAAAAGACCCCGTCCCATACTTCCGTATATTCGAAATTCCCTACTTTAATAAGCATCGTTCACCGCCAAGTTACTGTTGATCTTACGTTTTCGGTAGAAATTCGACTTTTGCGTCGATAAACCGAAGAAAGCGTCGCTGCTTCATCCGAAGGACTCCGCCCTCCAAAAAGAACAGGTCTACCGCCTCCCACAAAAATACCCAAGCGAAGATGTCGAGTACTTCCACAAGAATCTCCACCCGCTTCAACAGCGAGAGCGTAAGAACCACCGCAAGCGCGACAACACCGACGAGAAGCATTATCGCAGCGATCCAACGGTTTCGGTGTAAACTGCGCCGATTTTCGGTATAACGTCTGACATAGTACTCTTTTAAGGCGTTAGCATAGACCTTTTCTTCCTCTTCGTCGATACAATCGCTGTAAATTTTGAGGCAAATCGGCTCTTTGGGGAGAAACGCCATCGCGCTCTCCTCTACGAACTCCGCGACCTCGCTGCTGACCACGGGTTTGCCCGCGGAAAAATCTGAAAGAAAATCTTCGTCGCGCAGCACCGTCATCCCGATGATCGCCCTGCCCTCTTCGTCCCGTTCCACTTCGTCGGAAGCGGCGCGGGCGTCCATCTGTCTCTTTAATTCTTTTAACGCTCTTATCATCCGTTGCCCTCCGTAATTTGTTTTACGATATGCTCGGCATACAGCCGTGCGACGTTAATTCCCGTTACCCGCTCGAACGTTCGGAAAAAGGCGTTGGAGTTGACCTCGCATAGAACATACCCGTCCTTTCCGTACAACAAGTCCACTCCGCAATAATCGAGTTTTAACGTACTTGCCGCTTTCTCTGCGATCATGCGCGCGTCGCCGTCGAGCACCGCCGCCTCCGCGCCGCCCCCGCAGCCTACGTTGGAACGGAAATCTTGTCCCGTCCTGCGCATGGCTCCGACCGCCCGTCCGCCCACGACGATAACGCGCAGATCCCGTCCCGTACTCTCTTTAATAAATTTCTGGAACAGATGCGGCTTGCACTTTACCTTCGCTATCATTTCAAGCAATTCTTCCCGATTATTCGCAAGGTAAACCCCTTTTCCGAGCGAACCGAAGCATTCCTTGACCACGAGCGGATATCCGAGCGCTTCGACGCGCTTCAAGGTTTCCGCACGTGTCGGCTCGTTCGGGTAATAGCACAGCAGCCCCGCCAGCGTTTCAGGCACGGGAATTCCGCTGTCCGCAAGCGCAAGACAGGTCAGCATTTTATCATCGCACGCCTCCACGGCAGCCGCGCGGTTAAACAAACGCAAGCCCCGCGCTTCGAGCATACGGGGGATATATTTATCCTTATCGAAATAGATGCAATAGCCGTAGTCCTCGACGCAAGACGAAACGCTGCCCGTCCCATCGATACGGGCAGCAAAAAAATCGTTGCGTCTTAAATCCGTTTCCGAGCCGAGTCCTTTCAACTCTTCCTGCAATCGCTTGGGCTGGTTAAGCTCTGTTGCGCTCGGTGTATAGGCGTTTACAAGAATCAAACCCTTTTTCACGCTCTTTGCTCCGAAAAAAGCGGAGCAAGCTCCGCTTTTTTTATTATCTTTCAAATTGTCAGGACGCTACACGAAGCACGCTTTTGATTTCCGCAACGCCGAGCGCGTTGATTTTCGCCACGGCGTTTCTTACCGCGAACTCGTGCGTTTCGTGCGTTATCAAAACGATTTCCGCTTTGCCCTCACCCTTCGCACGCTGAATCATTTCCACGATAGATACGTGGTTCTTTCCGAGCACGGAGGTGATTTTCGCAAGCGTGCCAGACTCGTCGTCTACGGAAATGCGCAGATAGTACGCGCTCTTGTAGTCCTCGATAAAGGCAACGTTCTTATCCGCATTCTCGGTGTTTTTAAAGGTGGAATACTTATGATCGACGTGCGTCGCGGCGTAGATGACGTCGCTTACGATTGCGCTGCCCGTGGGAAGCGCGCCCGCGCCCCTGCCGTAGAGCATCACGTCGCCCACGGCGTCGCCCGTAACGAACACAGCGTTGAACCCGTCGGACACGGAAGCGAGCGGGTGCCCCTTCCGAACGAACGCAGGGTGCACGCGCACCTCGATCCCTTCATCCGACTGCTTTCCGATTGCAAGCAGTTTCAAAACGTAGCCGAGTGCCTTCCCGTCCGACACGTCCTCGACGGAAACGTTCGTGATCCCCTCGCGCACGACCTTGGAGAAAGGCACCTTGGTATGAAAAGCAAGCGAGGATAAGATAGAGAGCTTATACGCCGCGTCAAACCCCTCGACGTCGGCGGAGGGATCCGCTTCGGCGTAGCCCAGACGCTTTGCATCCTTTAACGCCTCTTCGTAGCTCGCCCCCTCTTCCGTCATTTTCGTCAAAATGTAGTTGGTGGTACCGTTGATAATTCCCATCAGGGAGGAAATGCGGTTTGCCTGCAATCCGTCGAGCAAGGTGCGGATGACGGGAACACCGCCGACGCAGCTTGCCTCAAAATACAGTCCGACGTGCTGACGCTTCGCCGCGCGCTCCAATTCGTAAGAGTATTTGGAGTACAACTCCTTATTGGAGGTTACGACGTGTTTGCCTGCTTGCAGCGACACAAGCACGAAATCCTTTGCCGCTCCTGTCCCGCCGATACACTCCACGACGATATTGACGTCGGGATTTCCCACGATTTCCGCGATATTCGACGCGATCGCCTCCTCGGGAACGCCTGCCGCCTTCGCGCGCTCCGCATTCGTTTCGAGTACGCTTACTACGGTAATCTCAACGTCCTGCGTCCGCGCAAAAAACTCTTTGTTTTCCGTAAGAATACGATACGTTCCGCCGCCGACGACCCCCATTCCGAGAATGGCAACACCGACTTTTTTCATTTAATTTCCTCCGAGCTGTTTAAATCGTACAGATACTTTAATCCGTTTAACGTCAACATCTTGTCAATGACGTCGATACATTTCGTTTCTTTTGCGATCGTTTCGGAAAATCCGCCCGTTGCAATGGTGATAACGTCTTTACATTTCAGCTCTTTCTTGATTTTGCCGACGATATATTCTACGAGCCCCGCAAACCCGAATACTATCCCTGCTTGCATATTCGTGACGGTATTTGTCGCAATTACGCTCTTGGGCGCTTCGATTTCCACGCGCGGCAGCTTTGCCGTGCCGCTGACGAGACTGTCGAGCGAGCCCTTGATCCCCGGGGCGATAACCCCGCCGATAAAACTGTAATCGGCATCGAGAATATTAAACGTCGTCGCCGTGCCGAAGTCGACGACGATCATCGGCTTACCCTGCCCGTACGCGCGGATCGCCGCAACGTTATTGACGATTCTGTCCGCACCCACTTCGCGCGCGTTATCCGCCCGCATCTTTAAGCCTGTTTTCAGCCCCGGAGCGATTTCAAGCGGCAGTATGCCGAAATAGACGGACAGCATATGCGACAGCGTATAGTCAAGCGAAGGAACGACGGAAGAAAATATTCCTCCCGTAATGTCCCCCCTGCCGATCCCGTTATACGACAGCATTCCCGCAAGCTGCGAACCGTACTCGTCGGACGTGCGCTTTAAATCGGTAGCGACGCGAAAGGAAAATTTCAACTCCTCTCCGTCGAACACCGCGTATTTGATATTCGTATTTCCAACGTCGATACAGATGATCATTCTTTTTTGTCCTGCGCCTTCGGTAGCGCTTCCGCCGCCTCGGGCGCATTCTCCCCTTCGATTGCCGGTAGCTCATCAGGCTCCGACAACGCCTCCGTTCCGTTTTCGGGAAGCGCCTTCTCCTCTTCGAGGACTTCCACCCGTCCCTCGACCTCGCGGAACGCCGATTCACCGTATTCCGCTTGTTGCGACTTCTTTTTATTGATTTGCTTTTCCACGACGAGCACCACGCGGTGAACGGCGGGAGAAAGCACTAAATTGATAGCAAATTCGATAAGAAAGTTGAACCCCGCGCAACCGATAAACAGAAAATACGCAACGGAAACCCCTTCACCCGCAACGGCTGCAATCGTCTTGCTTATCATAAAGCAACCGACAATAAATAATCCCGTATTGACGACGGGCGCCGCGGCAGCCGCTACGAACACACCCGCAAGCACGTTCTTTTTTGCAACCAGCTTATAAAGATAAGCAGGCACGATTCCCGCCGCCGTGCCCTTTACGATGCAGATGAGCACCGTCATTACGGGCGAATCGTTTAAAAGATAGGTCGTAAACGGGTCGGCGCCGAAACCGTACATCAGCGTAACGAACCCGAACACAAACCCGAGAACCCCTCCGGCAAGCGGACCCAACAAAATTCCGCCCAGAACGATCGGAATAAGCACGAAGCTTAAACTCGTTGCGCCGATCCTGAAAAATCCGCCGCAACACTGCAACACGACGACAAGCGCCAGAAGTACCGCGAAGTACGCGATGTTCTTAGCCGAAAAGAATTTCTTCCTTTCCATATTCAATTGACCTCCATCGGATTCCCTTCGGGATATCCGTGTAAAAAATGTATTGATTTACGCCGTTTGCAGGGATAAGACCGCAAGCGTATCTTTCCAACGGTATAAACCTGACTCCATTATAACAAATTGCAATAATTTTGGCAACTAAATGAGGGACGCGGGGCGGAACATTTTCCGCACGGCAGGCATAATATTTAGTATAAAACCGCAGTAAGAAAAACGATACATAACCCTGCGGCGATGGAGGAAACCTATGAATTGCTGCATGAACGGCAACAACAGCTGTCTCTGGATTCTTATTATCCTGCTTATTTTGGGAACGTGCGGAAACGTGTTCTCTTCGAGCGTATTTTCGGGTTGCGGCTGGCCCGTACTCGCTGCGCTCGCGTACTGTATGTGCAAGAACGGCACGCTCGGCTCGCTCTTCGGAAGAAGCGGCAACGGCTGCGGCTGCAACTGATTTTCCAAAAACGCCCCGTGCTTCCGCACGGGGCGTTTTTTTATTATTCGGGAAACAAAATTGCCGCGATCGTCTTGGAATCTCTGATTTGCCCGCGCTTGATCATTTCGACCACGCGCTCCCTTTCAAAATATTCCACGTCGAGAAATTCCCCGTCGTCGAGCTTGCTTTCACCGCACACCGCGGTTTCCGCGCGGTAAATATAAATCTTTTCGTCGGTATATCCGGGGGAAGGATACAGCACGGTCAAAAAGGTCAGCTTTTCCGCTTCCAGCCCCGTCTCCTCCTTCAATTCGCGCCGCGCGGCCTCCATGGGGTCCTCCCCCGCATTCAGCTTTCCCGCAGGGATTTCATAAATCTCTTCGCCGTATGCGTAACGGAACTGCTTTACGAGCGCAATCCCCCGCTCCGTTTCGGCAAGCACCGCCGCTCCGCCGCTGTGTTCAACGATTTCGCGTTTACAGGGCTTTCCGTCGGGACGGCGCGCGTCGTCGCAGCGCAGATTTAAAATTTTTCCGCGGTAAACGTAATTTTTACTCAACGTTTCTTCGTGAAATTTCATTCCGCAGCCTCGCCGTTCGCAATCAATTCACGGTCGCCTTCGAGCGAGAGAGCCGCTAAGAAGTACCGGTAAGCGTGCGTAAGCGCTCTTACGCGGGACGCGATCCGCTCGTCCGCCGCCGACGCAAGTTCGAGCAAAATCGCCTCGCCCGCATCTCTGTCCTCGGTTGCAAGCGGGATTGCCGCAAGACGTACGCGTTCTCTGGTGGCGCCGTCGCTGATTGCGCCGTAACGTTCGTCCCGTGCCCGCTTCGCCTCCTCGAGGCGACTGCGCCTTGCGTCCACGTCGGGAAAACATTCCCGAACGATGTCGCGGAACGGGCGGAGCATACGCTCGGAAAAGAGCGCGAAGCTCGCCGTATAGCTTCCGTCCTCGTAGAAATACCGCAACAGAAAATCGTTGAAGCGGAGGCGTCCCGCATCTACGTCCACCAGAATACAGAACACGAACGCCAGAATTTCACCCCTGTCCTTGGGCAGATACGCCGCGCCGTGCGCGGAACCCTTTTGCGCGGGAAAGCGAAGATACGCCTTTTTCGCCGTGGGGTAATCGAAGCGCTCCGTAACGGCGGAAAACAAGTCGGTAAGCGCCCGACTTTGGGCAATCGCCTTTAAAATTTCCGCAATCTTTGCGTCGGCAACCATGTATTTTTCCGTCATGAACGCGTCGCAGGCGTTAAAAAAACACTCCAACTGTTCAAAATTCGTCGCCATCGTATTCCTCCCGTTTCCGTTTCGAACTCCTCTTTCAAACCATTATATCACAAAATAAAAAAATGTTAAAGAAATTTTGAGAAATATCTTGATTTTATCGGACTTTTTATGTATAATAGAGAAAACCATCAGTTATGGGAGGAAACGCACTATGAAATCCATGAAAATTTCCCTTGAAATGGCGCAGAGAGTTAAAGACTTCGTTGCCATTACGCAGAACTGCGAATACGAAGTGCTTTTGAAGAGCGGTAAATACGTCGTAGATGCCAAGTCTATCCTCGGTATTTTCAGCCTCGACCTCTCTAAGCCCTTGACCGTAGAGATTTACAGCGACGATTGCGCAGATTTGTTACAGCAGCTTGCCAAATTCGAAGCGTAAGTCAAATTTGCCACAATTCAAGCGAAAAGTACGAACGGTCGCTTAATCATTTAAGCGACTTGTTTGTGTTTATCAAAAATCGCTTTCGGAGATATTCATGCAAATCAAAGGCGAAACCAGCGTCAACAAATTAATACTGCTCTTCGTCTTCGATAAGATGGAAAGTCCCCTTACCGAACGCACCCTCGTAGATATGTGCACCTCGTCCAACGACTGGATGAACTACATGGACTGCGTGGTACTCATACACAAACTGCTCTCAGACGGCTTTATCGCCGAAATCCCTTCGAGCGACGACCCCCTCTACTCCATCACAACGGACGGAAGGGAAACGCTCGCCAACTTCTACATCAATATCCCGCGCAGCCTGCGCGAAGAGATTTCGCGGGAAGTAAAAAAGAACAGTTCGAAATTCCGTATCCGGCAGGAATGTAAAGCGGACTACTACCAAAACAAGGACGGACAATCTTATACCGTGTATTTAAAGATTCTTTCCGCCGCCGAACCCATGCTGGAGTTGAAATTCGTCGTGCCGGACAAAAAAGCGGCGAACAACATCTTCAAAAAATGGGAGGACAAGGCTTCCGAGCTGTACAGCGCCGTCTACGATACGCTGATGGACTAAACTAAGAGGTAAAACAATGATTACGTATTCAACCAAAGGAACTTGCAGCAAACAAATTATTTTCGATTTAGACGAAGAGAACAAAATCCACAACGTAAAATTCATCGGCGGATGCAGCGGTAATTTACAGGGAATCGCCCGCCTCGTCGAGGGAAAGACGCCCGACGAAGTCGTTCCCCTGCTCTCGGGAATCCGTTGCAAACAGAACACTTCCTGCCCCGACCAGCTTTCGCAAGCATTGAAGCCCTATTGTAAAAACCAACCGAATCAATAACGCCCGTAAAAGCAAGGATGGAACGGATACCTTGCTTTTTTGTTTGATTTCGATAAGCCGTGATAAACAGTAATTTAGAGGTGTTTTAAGAAAAAAGGGAATAAAAATTTCTATAAGATTGATTTTCGGGTTAAATTCGTAATTGAAGAAGTTGAATTTCCATTTATCGCCTCACGCAAAATCATATCCCGCTGACTTCGCAAGCGAAGTCAGCGGGATATTTATTTTCCATCGTTTAACTTACTTTATTAAAATTCGCCGCCAAACCGCCTTTACTTGTTTCGCGGTAACGGGCGTTGATGTCTTTACCCGTTTCGTACATGGTTTTTACGATAAGGTCGAAGGAAATACGGCGCGTTCCCTTTAACACGCGCGCAATGCCCGCGCTGTCGAGCGCGCGGAGCGCCGCAACTGCGTTGCGCTCGATACAGGGAATCTGAACGTAGCCGTGCACGGGATCGCAGGTGAGCCCGAGCTGGTGTTCAAGCGCGATCTCCGCGGCGTACTCCGTCTCTTCGCTGTTTGCGCCCATCATCGAGCAGACTGCCGCCGCAGCCATGGCGGTCGCCGTACCGATTTCCGCCTGACAGCCCGCCTCCGCACCGCTGACCGACGCGTTCGTGCGGACAACGTTGCCCACCATTCCCGCAACGGCGAGCCCGTCGAGGAGCCGCTCCTCCGAAAGGGTCTCCCGCTCGAAAATATATCTGAGTACAGCGGGAAGCACGCCGCTTGCGCCGCAGGTAGGCGCGGTTACGATGACTCCGCCGCCCGCGTTCTCCTCCGCCGTCGCAAACGCGTAGCTGGATATGACGCGCTTTTCGCGCATTTCGGGCGACTCCCCCGCCGTCGATTCGGAAAGCATTTTCGCCTTGCGCAACACCTTTAAGTCTCCGGGGAGCACACCCTCCGTATTTAAACCCCGCCCGATTGCCGCAAACATGGCGTCGAGCACTTTTTTTAAGTAAACTTTAATTCCGTCTCCCTCGAAGCGGTACACCGCCTCCGCAAGAGAAACGCCCTCAATGTCGCAGTACTCCCGCCATTCGCCGAAATTGCGGAAAGGATACACGTTCTGAACGACGCGCTCCTCGCCCTCGGCGAGCACGGTGCCGCCTCCGACGGAAAGATAGTTGACGCTGCCGAGCAAGCCCTCCTTCCCGTATGCGAAAAAACACATGGCGTTAGGGTGCGCGAGCCCCTTTTTCTTGGGATCGAAAACGACCTCCGCATCCCGCCCGCGGAGCGCGGACAAAACCGCCTCGTCCGTCAGATGTCCCTTTCCCGTCAGGGCAAGCGAGCCGTACAGCTCGACACGGAATTTTTCCGCTTGGGGAAACCGCTTCAAAAAATCGCGCGCAGCCCATTCGGGCCCCATCGAATGCGAACTCGAAGGTCCTCTTCCGATTTTATAAACCTCTTTCAGTGATTCCATCGCGATATACTTCTCTTAAATTTGCGCATACTTGCATTATGATATTTTGGTACGTTCTGCTATCGGTATATATTCTGTCCGTCAATTTCTGTTCCTTTCTCATCGTAAAACGGCAGTTCGAAGAATGGGAATCGGGCGATCCGACCGCCCGCAAAACGGACGGAAAGCTGATCCTTGCCGCGCTCCTCGGCGGAGCGGGCACCATTTACGCCACGATGTTCGCCTTGAAATACAGGCTGAGCAACCTGCTTCTAATGATTTTTCTGCCCGTACTGACGGTACTGAATATCTATTGTTTTTTCCTCGGATTCCGCGGAATATATATGTTCTTTTAAAAGCCGGAATACCGTTCGAGCCACTTGGCGACGCCATCCTCCTCGCAGTAGCCGATGACTCCGGTAGCCTTTTGTTTCAGCCAATCGTCCGCATTCATTACGGCAAACTTTTCTTCGCAAACGTCAAACATATCCGAATCGTTGGAGGTATCGCCGAAGCAAACGAGACGTTCGCACCCCAAGAGCTCTTTCAGCTTTAACACGCCGTTCGCCTTGGTTGCGGCGCGCGGAGAAATTTCCATCCAGAAATCGCTCTGATAGGTTTCCTGATGGAAGATGCAGATAAGCCGCTCGTCGTATTTCAGAACATTCCACGCGCCCTCGAGCTGTTCGCGCGGACCGATACATTTAAAATAAAAGACGTACCCGTTCAAAAGCTCCTCCTCGCTGCGAACGGGACTCATGCGCCTGTCGTCGCTGCGGCGCGAGAGATAGCGCTCCATGCCGAACGTTTCACTGCCCGTGATCCAGAAAACGCGCTCCCGCTCCCCGTCAGCACCGAACACGAAGGGGATGATGCCGCGGTCGCGCAGAACGGTATAAACGTAGCGCTTGCACTCCTCCGAAAAGAGCACGGCGTGCAGCGTTTCGCGTGTAAAGGAATTGTATATGAGCCCGCCGTTGTAGAGAACGGCGGGAATTTGTACGTTCAGCCCGTCGATCGCCCGCCGCGCGCTCTCCTCCGAGCGCGCCGTAGCATAGGTAAAGAGCATCCCCTGCCCGATAAGGCGGTTGATGCGTTCGCGGCTGTATTCGGACACGCGCTCTTCCTTGGTGAGCAGCGTTCCGTCCAGGTCGGTTACGAATAACGTTTTCATCTTCGTTTTTATTATAGCACAATCAAACGGGAAATGTCATTTTTTCCGCAGATATTTTTTATGATTTTTAAATTTTTAACTTTTCTTGCGGAAAAGAAGTAAAATGATTCAAACAACAGCAAAAATCCCGCCGCTGCCCGCGACGGGATTTTCGGTTTTTCTTATTTTCCCTTCACTCTCGCTATATCCACGTTGTCCTTTTTTCTGTCCGAAAGAGCGCGGATCGGGTGATCTTTATCTTGCAACCGCCAATCCTTTCCGATACCGGCAATCGTCTTGTCGATGACGAGATGCGTTCCCACGCAGTTCAGGTTTCCGTTCGTACGCGCATTGTAGCCGAAATAACGGAATCCGTCCGGCACCTTGTCGAGCTCTTCCCAGCCCTCTTCGACGCCCGTTAAACGCACGCTCTTCAATATTTCTCGAATATAATCCTTCTGCGAACGGAACTTTAAAAGTTCGGGGAAATCGCCGCCCTCCGGCAAACACTGCTGCCATACCTTCCCCTCGTACGTTCTCAATAAGTCCGCCGCCTCGTGCAGGTGCGCAACCTCCTCTTCGAAGTGCATCTCCCAAATCTTCTTGATACGCTCGTCCTTTTCGTCCATATAGCACGAATAATACAGATAACATTCGGTGTATTCGTTCATGAGAAGCGATTCCCACCAAGTCATCGAAGGGTCTTTCAGACATCCGTACCCCGTTACGTGTTGCTCCTCTATCATGGCGATTTCGTTGTACAGCTTTCTGCCGAGCGGCGTTGCGTACAGATTGCCCACATTCATATAAAAGTTCATGGTCTGCTGTTCCGCCGCCGTAATAATGTTGATATTCAGCTTGGTCTTTTTGTCGTTGAGGTAGCCGTTGATATAAAAATTCACGTCGTCGTACGGGTGTCGGTACTCCGAAACGGTGGGACGACCCGGCATGATTTCGGTATAATCCCCCACGAGTTTTGCGGGATCGCCACCCTTCTCCAGCTCCATCAAATCGGAATATCGGTACAAGTGGTCGAAATCTTCGAGCAAAGCGAAATCAAGCTGCTTCTTTACGTACGAATTGCTTTCGGACATGGCGAGATTGGCGGTCAAATCCACGGCGAGCTGTTCGTAGCCGATCGTGTGTTCGAGAATAGTTTCATTGGCGGGCTTTAACCCCGCGACGCGCTTTTGCTGAATCTGCTCGCCACGGCGCATATACGCAAGACGGCGGCGCACGTCGTTATTGGCACAGTGCCGCGTGAACGCGTTGGAAAAACGCACCGATTCGAATTCGGTGCCCGACATTAAGATAACGCGAAGGCGCGTGTAGGGGTCTACCGTGTTCTTGTCGTAGGGCTTAACGAGAACCTTATTCCAGCTGGTAAAAATTTTGTCCGCTTTCTGCGGCTTTAAATCAAACGGATTCATTATGATCCTCCTTTCCTCCGCTTTTATGCGCCTTTTCTAAAAAAAGTATTCTTTCGTTTGCTTTTTTTTCCCAAATTCGTTATAATAACCGTAATCGGTAATGTTTCCCTTGTGTAAACGGAGGCGCCCGTGCCTTGCGGGAGCGGCGGGATCGTTTATCCCATGAGGGGAAGCTTCCGCGCAACGGTCATTCTGAGCGAGGCACGCCGGGACAACCGCGTGCAAACAATAAAACTACGTTATATAAGGAGTACGTCATGATTGGATGCGTAATCGCTTGCGACGGGGAAGCGGAAATTCTGCTTTCGCAAACGGACATCGAAGGATTGAAATCCATGTACGGAAAACCCGTATATACGGGAAAGGCGTTCGGAAAAGACGTCGTTATCGTCGTGTGCGGCGTAGGCAAGGTGAATGCCGCCGCCGGCGCGTGCGCCGCTCTTTCAAAAGGCGCGGACGTTATTCTGAACTTCGGCGTTGCGGGCGGCTTACACCAAAACACCGAGGTTTCGGAAATTTACCTGATTGAGAAAGCCGTGCAGTACGACTTCGACTGTACGCAACTCGGCGCGCCGAAGATCGGCACGCTCGACGGCGAGACGGAAAACTTTTTGCCCCTCTCCGTTCCCGAACAGCTCGGATTCCCCCGCCGCGCCCTCGGCACGGGCGACCGCTTCAACGATTCGCCCGCAGATCACGAACTGTTGCTGGAACTCGGCTGCGACGTCCGCGAAATGGAGGCAGCCGCAATTGCACAGGTGTGCAAGTATGCAAGCGTTCCGTGCGTCTGCGTGAAAGCCATTTCCGACGTGTACGGTTTGGGAAGCACAACCGACCAATATCGGAAAAATCGGGATTTTGCCTTGCTCAACCTCAAAGCGCGCTTGCCCGAAATTTTTGCCGCCTTGGAGGATTGAAGCGTGGAACGGATCCCCTCCTTTCAGAAAAATCACGATACCCTTGCCGTCGGTCTGCACGCGGCAACGGACGCGCACGGCATTACCACCTTCGATTTGCGCTTTAAAAAACCAAACGCGGGCGACTATATCACCCCCAAAGCGCTGCACACGATCGAACACCTGCTTGCAACCGTACTTCGGAACAGCAGCGTAAAAGACGATATCGTCTACTTCGGCCCCATGGGCTGCCGCACGGGGTTTTATCTGTTGACCCGCAATTTAAGCTTTGAGCGCGTAAAACAGCTCTTGATCGAAGGCGTTGCAATGGCGCTTGCGCTGGACGAAATCCCCGGCAGCAAGCGCGAAGAATGCGGAAACTACCTCGAACACGATTTGATCGGCGCGAAGGAAGAACTGAAAAAATATCTTACGGTGTTGGTAAACTTATGATAGACTTAGGCGATTGGAACGAACCGCTCGCTCCGCTGTTCGCGGACGAACGCTATCAAAAAATTCGGGATTTTTTAAAGCACGAATATTCCCATTGCATCGTATATCCCGATATGTACGACATTTTCAATTGTTTCCGTTTTACGCCCTACTCCGAAGTGAAAGTCGTGCTGTTGGGGCAAGACCCCTACCACAACGAGGGACAGGCGCACGGGCTGTGCTTTTCCGTGAAGGACGGCGTGCCAAAGCCCCCTTCCCTCGAAAACATGTTAAAGGAATTAAAGAGCGATTTGGGCTTTTCCGCGCCCGTATCGGGCAACCTGACCAAATGGGCGAAGGAGGGAGTACTGCTTATGAACACCGCGCTGACCGTACGCGAGCATCAGGCAAACTCGCACGCAAACTGCGGTTGGAGCTGGTTTACCGATTCGGTGATTTCTCTCCTGAGCAAACAAAAGGAGCACCTTGTCTTTATATTATGGGGCGGAAACGCGCGACGCAAAGCCTCACTGATCGACAGACGCAAGCATATGATTTTAGAGTGCGCCCACCCCTCGCCCCTTTCAGCCTATAACGGCTTTTTCGGCTGCAGACACTATTCCAAGACGAACGAGTATCTGAAATCGGTCGGAAAAACCCCCATCAATTGGAATTTGAACTGACGTTATAAACCGCTCCCCGAACGCATTGTGCGTTCGGGGAGCGGTTTATAATCTTGCCCCTCGACCCGCCTCGGACGGACTCAGGAGACCAAATTTCCCGATCAAATCAAGCTCTGTTTTTTCTGAAAGGTCAGTTCGCCGTTTTGCTCCGCTACGATAACCGTATCGCCCGAACCGAAGGCGCCCTTCAACAGCTCTTCCGCAAGTCTGTCCTCCACCAGCCGCCGCACCGTACGGCTGAGCGGACGCGCGCCGAATTCCTCGCTGTAACCCTCGTCCACGAGCTTTGCCTTTGCGCCTTCGGTTACGGCAATGCCGATATTCCTCTCCTTCAACTGCACCGCAAGCGCGCCGATGATCTTGTCGCAAATTTGCGCCGCTTCCTCTTTATTCAACTTGCGGAACACGATGACGTCGTCCAAACGGTTTAAAAACTCCGGCTTGAACTGCTTTTTCAACGCGTCGTTGATCTGCTCCTTCATGTCGTCATACTCGCCCCTGTCGTCCTGCGAACGGAAGCCGAGCATACTCACTTCCTTCACCGCGTGCGCCCCGACGTTGGAGGTCATAATAATAACGGTATTCTTAAAGGACACCGTTCTGCCCTTGCTGTCCGTCAGCCTGCCGTCGTCGAGAATCTGCAACAGTATGTTGAACACGTCAGAGTGCGCCTTTTCGATTTCGTCGAACAGCACCACCGAATAGGGCTTTTTACGGATCCGCTCGGTAAGCAATCCGGATTGCTCGTCGAATCCGACGTATCCGGGGGGCGTGCCGATGAGCTTACTCACCGAATACTTCTCCATGTATTCCGACATATCGAGGCGGACCATTAAATCCTCGCCGCCGAACAGGCTTTCGGCAAGCGCCTTGGCGAGGTCCGTTTTCCCGACGCCCGTCGGTCCCACAAAGATGAACGATCCCACGGGGCGATTAGGCTGTTTCAGTCCCGCCCGTGCGCGGCGAATGGCTTTGCTGATTGCCGTTACCGCCTCTTCCTGCCCTACGATGCGGCGGTGAAGCTCCTCTTCGAGGTGCAAAAGGCGGTTGCTTTCCGTTTCGGTTAAGCGGTTGACGGGAACGCCCGTTCTGTCGCTGACGATAGCGGCGATATCCTCCGCCCCGATCGAGTAATGCGAGGCGTTGCGCTTGGTTTCCCATTCTCTGCGCGCCGTTTCCGCCTTCTCCTTCAACGCACCGATTTCCCGCTTCAACGCCGCCGCGCGGTCATAGTCCTGCAAAATATTGGCAGCTTTGCGTTTATCCGCTTCGAGTCGGGCGATCCTGTCGTCGTACTCGCGCAGTTCGCGGGGTCCGTTGTAGCTCTCCAGCCGCGCCCGCGACGCCGCCTCGTCGATAAGATCGATTGCCTTGTCGGGCAGAAAGCGATCGGTTACGTAACGGTCGGACAGGCGTGCCGCCGCCACGATCGCCTCCTCCGTAATGACGATATTATGGTGCGCTTCGTACTTATCCTTTAATCCGCGCAAAATGGTAATCGTATCCTCGACGCTCGGCTCCTCCACCGTAACGGGAGTAAACCTGCGTTCGAGCGCCGCGTCCTTTTCGATAAACTTGCGGTACTCGTCAATCGTCGTCGCGCCCACCGTCTGCAATTCGCCGCGCGCCAGCATGGGCTTTAAGATGTTCGAAGCGTCCATAGGACTCTCCGACGACGCACCCGCCCCGACGATCATATGAATTTCATCGATAAACAGGATAATATTGCGGTTTCTGACGACGGCTTCCATCATATGCTTCAAGCGCTCTTCAAATTCACCGCGGTACTTCGCACCCGCCAACAGTCCCGTCAGATCAAGGGAAAATACGACTTTTCCACGAAGAAGCTCCGGCACGTCGCCCGCCGCGATCGACCGCGCCAAACCCTCGATGACGGCGCTCTTTCCCACGCCGGGTTCGCCGATGAGCACGGGGTTATTTTTCGTTCTGCGGCAGAGAATTTGAATGACCGTTTCAATTTCTTTGCTTCTGCCGATCACGGGGTCGAGCTTGCCCTCTCGCGCGCGCTCGGTGAGATCGACGCCGTAGTTCTTCAATTCCGCGTCGAGCGAATCCAGCTCCGCGCGGGAAGTCAGATCCTTATAGGCGCTCTCCCGCATCGACTTGATACGGCGCGCTTCCCGCTCCTTGACCTCCCACACCATGCCTTTCTCCTGCTCCTCGGGTTCGACGGCAGGTCCCAGCAACGCTTCCGTACGGTGGATCAGCGCTTTGATGGCGTCCGCACCGATCAGCCCGCGCAAAAGCCCGAGCCCCGCACAATTGTCGAGACTGAGCATGGAAAGCAATACGTGCTCCGTGCCTACGATTGACTTATAGGTACCCTCCACGTACGAAAATTCCTTCGCACGGTCCATAAGCTTTTTCGTGTTCGGGGTCAGCCCGATGATCTTAACGTTATGATCTGCGATCCGCTTCACCTGATCCAACAGACGCTGCTTGTCGAGGTTGGTTTTTTCCAGCAGATACGCCGCAGTGCAGCTCGGTACCGCGAGCATACAAACCAAAAGATGCTCGCTGCCGATATAGTTGATGCTCAGTTCCTTGCATAGGGCTTCCGCCTTCATCATCACTTGTTTGAGGTGATCGGAATAGCTACCTGCCTCCATAAAAATCCTCCGCTTAATTCTCTCTCAAATTCAATTCCGCAATCGCTTTCTGCGCGTAGCTTGCCCGCGCGACGTCCTGCTCCGACGGGCTGAGCTTTCGTCCCTCCAGACGGTTGAGATTTGCGGGACGGAGCTCCGCCGTAAGCGAATCCAGCCGTCCCATCAGAAGTTCTCCCTTTTCCTCGCCGCCAAGCCAGCCGAGCGCGATCGCCAATTTCAAGTCCGCAATGCGCGCAATAAATTCGTTCGAATCCATCTTACGGCAGTGCGTCAGCACGCCGTACGAACGGCTCAACTCGTCTGAAAGAGCCAATCCTTCCTCCGCCTTCATGCGCATCCGCTCGGTGATTTCCATGTCTGTAAGCGTAGTAACCGTCATGTCGACGAGATTTAAAATATGATTTTCGGAGAGCCCGAGCGTCATCTCGTTGCTTATCTGAAATAAATCACCCTCGGTGTTGCTCCCCTCGCCGTACGCGCCGCGCACCGTGAGACCGCCCTTATTCAATACGGAAACCATTTTACGCATTCTGCCCCGCCGCGACAGCGCGGGCAGAAACAGCATGACGGAAGCACGCAAACCCGTGCCGAGATTGGTGGGACAGGCGGTTAAGTAGCCGAACTGCGCGTCGTATGCAATGGGGATAAATTCGGCAATCTGTTCTTCCAGATTGAGCACCCGCTCATACGCCTTTACGAGGTCGAACCCCTTCATAAAATACTGTATGCGCAGATGGTCCTCTTCATTGATCATCACCGAAATCCGCTCGTCTTTGGAAACAAGCGCAGCGGAAATTTTGCGGTTGGCAAGCAAATCGCGGCTGATCAGATTGCGCTCAGACAAAAACGCGGCGTTCTCGTCGGAAATATTTTTCATTTCGTAGAGAACGAACGCGTCGATGAGCTTGAGTTCGGCGGAAATGAGCGAAATCATCTCCGTCGCCTGCTCCGCCGCATGGGGGTCGCGCAGTAAACGGTTGGGGAAGGGATACCCTTCAAAATTGCGCGCAAGCCGCATCCGCGTGGAAACGGCGATGCTATCGCAGCTTTCGATGACTTCCATTAAGACGACCTCCCCGCAAGCATCAGGTTTGCCTCTATCTGCCTCAAACGAGCCTTCAACTCCTTCGCGCGGCGGAAGTCTTCGTCGAGCATCGCCTTATCAAGCTCAAGCCTCACCCTCGCCTGCTCCTGCACGAGCTCGCGCACCATGTCGTACTTCGTGCCGGCAAACTCGTTCGGCTGCTTTCCGCGGTGCACGACGTCGCGCTGGATATAGCGGATCGAGGGCAGTAAATCATCGCGGAACGCATCGTAGCATTCGGCGCAGCCGACGAGCCCCGTCTTGCGGAAGTCGCCGAGCGTCGTGCCGCACGAAGGACACGCCTTGCTTCTGCGTCCGCCCGTGTTCCCCAAAAACTGCGTAAACAAATCGATTGCATCCCCTTCGGGATACAGTTTTCTGTAACAGGCGGGACAAAGGCAGAGCGTCGATTCCTTTCCGCCCACCATCCTTTTATAAAGTTGTGCCGAATTATTACCGCAATTCACGCAAGTCATCATAATTTATTTAAAATCGTCGATAAGTTCGAAACGGTATTTTGCCGTAACAAGCGGATATTTTTCTCTGTCCACTTCCGAAAGAAACGTCTCCGTCGGTCGAACGTACACCTTTCTGTCGCCGTACAGCGCGCGGTACACCACGTAGCTCTCCCCCGTTTCGCTGTGAACGGCTTCGTCCTCCACGTAATACAAATTACCTTTAAAGTGCCGATAGACGGCGCGCAGTTTCAGCTCTCGCATGACGCATCCTTTTTATGCTCGCCCCGCACGCGATCTACCAATTCGTACGCACCCTCCGCACAGGGAACGGTATATTTTCCGTACGAACAGCGAAATTCAATGAGCGGAAAGCCCTTATGTTCGATTCGGGTTACGCTCTCCACGTCCTGCCATTTTAAAAACAGCCGCTCGCTGCCGCTGCTTTCCTGCCAGAAGAAGCCTTCGAGATACACTCCGAACACAGCTTTCGCGCGTATGCAAGAATATACCGATTTTCCGCCGAGCAACAATCCAGCCGCCGCCAGCACGGAGCATATGGAAACCGAATAGAAAATGCCGACGGGTACCGCCGCAACGATCAGCAGCACGGAAATCACGATGAAAACGAGCGCACGCCTGCGTTTGGCGCGGTTGGGCAGACTAAAATTTTTCACGGGTTTGAACTTGCAGTTCGTTTTGACTTTTTCCGCAGGAGGCTGCTCGCCGAGCAGCGCCAAACCGTGCTTTTCCAGCGTTTGATACAGCCTCGGCTTTGCGTCCGCCTGTACGAGCACGGGCTCGCCCGTCTTTTTTGCGCCTTTCTTGGCAAGATACTTCAAGGGAATTTCCACGGCAACGCACCAATCCCCCTTCTCCTGCGCCTTCTTACGCGTGCATACCGAAATAAAGCGCATTTCCGAATAAGGCACGCGGATCGGTTCGTGTTCGGAACCGCGCTCGTCGTGCAGACGCACGCCCTCCGCCTCGAAGGTCATCAAAGTGCCTTCGCCTACGAAAAAGCTCTCTTCGCCGTCGCAGCGCTCGCGGAAGTCAAGCTCGCGCGCAGCCGCCGCCGTCAGCGCCCTGGAAAGGAAAAACGCCGCAAGCCCGAACACAGCCGCCCCGCCTGCGAACGAACAAAGCAGGATATAGGAGAGCGTTTCATGGTTTTCGCTTTTGCCGAAATTGAGTATCATGACGGCAACGATAATTCCGATCAGGCACCCGATGGCAAGAAAGGCGCAGGCGTATACGAGAACAGCGACTAAAATACGCGTGCGCTTGCGCGCCGCCTTTCCTTTTTCGTTTTTTAAATAATCGTCGGTTGTATTCATTGTAAATCTCCTCGGCGTCCGTCGTGTTTGCGCAGCCTTACGACTTAAATAATTTGACCTTCTTCCACCATACGAAAAAGAACAGCGCAAGTACCTGAAGCGGCACGCCGATGAGGAAGATATACCACAGGTTTGGATTACTCGGCACCACGACGTACGCCGTCAGATAAATACAGGCAAGACAGGTCCATACCAATGTGGAAACGACGATGATCCGCATCCATTTGTAATGCCAGACGCAACTGAAGACCAACAGCACGATGCTTGATACGGGCACGGCGTAAAGGAACGCCAGCCAAGCGTACCGCGCAACGCCGGACGGCGTAAACAGTTGCAACAGAACGAACGCCGCAACGGCGACCAGCCAGACGAGCCCCGCCGAGCACGCCATAATGATGACGCGCCGTAACAGCCTGGTGTTTTTTGGCATCACCTTCTTTTCATGGTGTTCCTTAACGAGGTCGTCGAGCGTTACTCCGAACAGCACGGCAATCTGCATGAGGATCCTGATATCGGGCACTCCGTTCCCCTGTTCCCATTTCGAAACGGACTTATCCGAATAATTCAGCTTTTCCGCGAGCTCGAGCTGCGTCATATCCGCCATTTTTCTCAGGCGCGTGATATTTTTGCCGATGATCACGGCTAAATCCTGCTCTTCCGAGCCGACTTTGATTAAATTCTCGCTCATGCCTTCATTATAGCCCAAAAAGATACGATTGTCAACGATTCTACTGTGAGTAGAGCGTGAAAACGACACTCTACTCGAAAAAAATAGTTGATAGAGCAAAAAAACGAAAAAGTAGGTTGCTAACGCAACGGAAATCTTATAGAATATTGGATGAAAGGCGCAGGCAGTCCCAGCTGTTCACGCTTTTTTCTCCGGTAAAAGAAAAACCCCGTGCGGCTTCGCGCGGGGTTTTTCTTGCGTTTCATCTTTTGTTAAATATAGAACCCGCCGTTAACAGAGAGCGTTTCGCCCGTTACGTAGCGGTTACGGACAAAGAACATCACCGCCGAGGCGACCTCCTCCGCCCTGCCGAAACGGGCAAGCGGAATTTCCTGCGTCAGCACACGCTTTTCCTCCTCGGAAAGACGCGCGTTCATCTCAGTGTCGATCACCCCCGGCGCCACGCAGTTCGCCGTGATATTGCAGGGAGCAAGCTCTTTGGCGAGCGCCTTGGTAAAGGCAACCATCGCGCCCTTCGAAGCCGAATATACGCTTTCGCAACTGCCGCCCGTCTGCCCCCATACGGAGGAGATATTCACGATCGCACCGCCTTCGTCCTTCATTTTACCCACGGCGTACTTCGCCGTGAAAAACGCGCCGCCCGCGTTGACGTCCATCACCCGCCGCCATTCCTCCCGCGTCGTATCCTGCACCTGACGGTATAAATCGATTCCCGCGTTGTTCACGAGCACGGAAAGAGAGGGCAGCGCCTCGAATACCGCGCGCACGGCGTTCTCGTCGGCAACGTCCGCCCGCAGAAAATTTACCTGCGGCAACGCCGCTTTCGCCGCATTTGCGTCCGCTTCGCTTCTGGAATAGAGCGCGGTAACGCAGTACCCCTCTTCGCATAGGGCGCGGCACACGGCAAGCCCGATTCCGCGCGTTCCGCCCGTTACGAGTGCGCGCTTCATTTCTTTGCCTTTTGCAGAAGGGATACGATTTCCTCCGCAACTTCGTCGGGCGTCCTGTCGTCGGTTGCGACGACGTAATCGGCTACATGCTCGTATACGGGCGTGCGCTCCGCCAAAAGTTCTTTTAAGCGCTCGTCCGTGCTGTTGACCCGAAGCAGCGGACGCGTTTCATCGATCAGGACGCGCTTTAACAGCGTTTCGACCGACGCTTTCAAAAAGAAAATCTTTCCGTTCTGTTTTAACAGCTCGCAATTTTCGTGATTCATCATCGAGCCGCCCCCCGTGGAGATGACGAGCTCGTCCTCTTTGGAAAGCTTGCGGATGACTTCCGCTTCCAATTCGCGGAAGTGCGCTTCGCCGTAGTATTCGAAAATGTCCGAAATCCTGCCGTGGCGGTCGGCAATGACGGTGTCTGTATCAAACCACCGCCGACGCGTCAGCTCGGCAACTTTAATTCCGACGGTGGACTTTCCCACCCCCATCATGCCGCAAAGTACGATATTCATAACCAAAAACTCTCCAAAGCCAGTTTATAACCGAGCTTTCCGAAGCCGAGGATCTCTCCTCTGCATACTTCCGTCAGGACGTCCGTTCTGCGGAACGCTTCCCGCGCAAAGACGTTGCTCAGATGCACCTCGACGACGGGCGTCGTTACCGCGGCGATCGCATCGCGGATGGCGTAGGAATAGTGCGTGAACGCCCCCGCGTTGAGCACGATTCCGTCGTACGCTCCCGTTGACTGCTGAATTTGCGCGCAAAGCTCCCCTTCGAGATTGCTCTGGTAAAAGTCGACCTCGTGCCCGTTCGCCCGACAGAACGCTTTCAGATCGGCGTTGATTTCGTCCAGCGTTTCCGCGCCGTAAACGCCTTTTTCGCGCGTTCCCGTCATGTTCAGGTTGACGCCGTTGAGTACGAGAAATTTCATGCGTTCACCTCTCTGTATTTTCTCCAGAGTCTGTTCGCCGTTTCAACGTCCGGCATCTTATCGAAGAAGATACAATCCGCCGCGTACGCCTGATAAAAGAGCATTGCCGCGCCGTTTGCCGTCTGGCGGTGGAAACCGTCGGCAATGCGCAAAAATTCGCTCTGCTTCGGCTCGTAAATCAAATCGACCGCCGCCCCGCACTTGCTCAGCAGGGAGGGCAGAATATTCTGACCCGAACGCGTAGGCACGACGGGCGCGTAGCCCTCCGTGTCGTGCATACCGATTCCCGTACAGTTGACGATAATATCGAACCTGCAATCGGGCACTGCCGTATAGGGGGCGAACCCGCCGAATTCGCTGTACACCGCTTTCAAACGGGAAAGCTCGCGCTCGTACACGTGCACGTCCGCCTTCGCCGCCATCAGCGTCTTGATACAGCACCTGCCCGCACCGCCCGCGCCCAACACAAGCACCGTTTTCCGTTTTAATTGCAGCCCTTCCCCCGCCATCAGCGCGGCAAACCCGAAGCCGTCGGTATTATATCCCATGCGCTTTTTGTTGACGACGGTGTTAACCGCCCCGAACTTAGACGCATCCCCTTTGAAAAAGACGAGATATTTCATGATGCTTTCTTTATAGGGAATGGTAATATTCAGCCCGTCGTACTCGTCGAGCAGGGCTTCGATTTTATGCGGAAAATCCTCTTCGGACAGAGAAATCGCGTCGTAAACGCTCTCCTTTCCCATCTGCCGCAAAATAAAAGAGTGCATTTTGGGACTGAGCGACTTGGAAACGTCCTTGCCGATTACTGCAAATTTCATAGTATTTCTCCCGTTAGTTTGAGTTCTTTTTCGTATGCTTCGTAGGGCAGCTGCAAAATTTTGTATTCGCCCCGTTTTACGGGCACCGTAAGCGCAACCGTATCCTTTTCTGAATTCTTCTTGTCCAGACGGGCAAGCGGAGCTACCGTTTCCGCTGCGGGAAGCTTAGGCGTTTTTCCGAGCGCAAGCCTTGCAAGCGCCTTCAACGCTTCCAAATACGCTCCGTCTGTTTCGCAATACCTTGCGGCTATATCCGCCTCGGCAATAATTCCGACGAGCACGCACTCCCCGTGCGAGAGGTTCGTTGCGAGCTCGTAAACGTGCGCCGTGGTATGTCCCAGATTCAAGCAGACCCTTGCGCCCGCTTCGAAGGCGTCCCGCCGTACGACGCTTGCCTTGTATTCGATATTTCCGAACACGGTATCTTCGAGAAACCGTAGATCGAAGAGCCGCGCCTTATTATTTACGAGCCTGTCAAACAGTGCCCCGTCCAGAGCTGCGTGCTTCACGATTTCGCCCAAGCCGCAACGGATCTCCCTATCCGGCAGCGTTGAAAGGTAGCTGCAATCGACATAAACGCGGCTCGGCTGACGGAATACGCCGACGAGGTTTTTTACCCCGCGGAAGTCGATCGCGGTTTTACCCCCTACCGATGCGTCCACCTGCGCAAGCAGAGTCGTCGGCACGGAAACGAAGTTCGTTCCGCGCATATACAGCGCGCTTGCAAGTCCGCCCAAATCCCCGACGACGCCACCGCCGAACGCAAGCACGGTATCGCCGCGCATCAAGCCCGCGTCCTTCATCGCTTCGAGCGCCGAAAACAGCGTCTTTTCGTTTTTATGCTCTTCGCCCGCCTCCATCACGAACACGGGCGCATTCCACTGCGCGAACCTGTCGCCGTAGATGCGGTTGACGTTGGAATCGGTAATTACGAAGTCTGCTCTCTCGATTCGGGAGGATACGCCCCTGCCGAAAAAAATTCTGCTCTCTTCACACCGATCTGCCGCAATCGTAAGCTCTTTCATGCCTCGATGCTCCCGTAGCGGACTTTCAGCTCGTCCAGCCTGTCGCCGCCGAGCCGCTCGCATACGACGGCGGCAAGTTCGGAGGCGATTGCGCTTTCGAGCACGACCTCCGCGGCAAGAATCGCCGTAACGTCGCTGCGCTCCGCCGCTGCCCGCGACGGCTGCCTCGTAAGATAGTTTACCGTATTTAACCCGCGCATCAGGGTGGGAATGGGCTTCATCGCCGCACGCAAAACCAATTCTTCCCCGTTCGACATGCCGCCCTCGATTCCGCCCGCGCGGTTGGTCTGCCTGTAAAACCCTCTCTCTTCGCTGAAATAGATTTCGTCGTGGACCGCACTGCCCCGCCGCCTTGCCGCGCCGAACCCCGCGCCCGACTCCACGCCCTTGATCGCCTGCACGCTCATCATTGCGGCGCACAGCCTTGCGTCGAGCTTCTCTGCGTATGTCATACAGCTTCCGAAGCCGCTCTTCAAGCCCTTCACTCGAATTTCCGCAACGCCGCCGAGCGTATCGCCCGCGTTTCTGCATTCGTCGATTTCGCGCATCGCCCGCGTCTGTAAAACGGGATCCAGCATAAACAGCTCGGGAAGCCGTCCTTTTCGAATCTCTTCGAAGGAGTATTCTTTATCGTCCTCTACGGAGCCCGCCGCGCGCACGTAACCCGTAATCTCCACGCCCAACTCGCGCAACAGCTGTCTGCACACCGTGCCCGCAGCCACGCGGACGGCGGTTTCGCGCGCGGACGCACGTTCCAGAACGTTGCGTGCGTCGCTCCCGCCGAACTTTTTCAAGCCTGTCAAATCGGCGTGCCCCGGACGCACGTCGCTCAGCGTACGCATTGAGGCGTCGCACGCTTCGGGAGAAAAACACTCCTTCCAATTTTCGTGATCGCGGTTATAGACGGCGACCGTCAACGGACTTGCAAGCGTAATGCAGTTGCGCGCGCCCGAAAAAATCTCCGCCGTGTCCGCCTCGATTTTCTGCCGCGCACCCCGTCCGTAGCCACTTTGGCGGAGCGACAGCATGGCGTTGATTTCCTCAATATCAAGTTTTAAACCTGCGGGCAACCCCTCGATCACGGCGAAAAGCCCCTTCCCGTGCGATTCGCCCGCCGTCGTAATTTTCACCGTCAACTCCTCTTGGGCAGAACGCCCGCCGCCTTCATCTTTTCTTTCAGCGCACCCATCTGCGCCTTTGCCTCGTTATATCCGATTTCGAACATTTTATTCATGTTTTCGAGCGACACGTCCGTCGCGCGGAAGTCGTACAGGTTGGGACGCAACATAAAATCCGCCGCCTCGTAGCCGCGCGTCTTGCTGTCGTCGAGATACTTGACCGAAACGAACGCATTGATTGCCGAGCCCAACAGGCGGGCAACGCGGCTCTTCTCCTCGTCGGGTTTGGTGAATGCCGACAAGTCCACTGCGACGACGAACTTCGCGCCCAAGTCCTTGCACACGTCTGCGGGAATCGCATTCGTAAACGCCCCATCGTACAGCTTTTTTCCGTCGATTTCCACGCCGCGGAAAAAGGGCGGAATAGCGGACGACGCGCAGCACGCCCGCGCCGCCTTGCCGCTGTTTAGCAACACGCCTCCGTTGGTTTCAGCATCCGTCGCCCAGCACGCGTACGGTACGGGCAGCTCTTCGATGTTCTCCTCTACGTACTGTCCCACGAACTCTTCTGCAAATCCCATATCCGCGAACGGACGCAAATTTTTTGCAAATTCCTTGCGGTTGAGGTTTTCGATAATTTCTATCATGTCCCGCGCCGTATAACCCTTGGCATACAACGCGCCGACGATGGAGCCGATGGACGTGCCCGTAACGAAGGAAAAGCGAATATTCTCCTCTTCGAACGCCTTTAATACGCCGAGGTGAGCCAATCCCTTCGCCCCGCCGCTGCCGAGGGCAAGTCCCAGTACCGGCTGCTTCTTTCGTGAAAATTTTTCCTTCATAAAGGAAAGAAATCCCATTGAATCTCCTTATCTGCGGTCAAACCGCCACAGCGCGGCTTCTATCTGCCGCTCGAAATAATCGCCGTTCGCGTACATCAGGCGACCCTGTTCGTAATAATCCAAATAGTCCTTCATGTGCGGACGCACGGTAAGCACTTCGTCCATGCCCGCCGTATTCGTCCGCCACTTCGCATAAGTATAATCGTTTCTGCGCCAACGCGTCAGATGCCGCTTCATGGGCTCGGCAACCTCTTCCTTCATTTCGGCAAGCAGCTCCCGCGCCCCGTCGGAAGCAAACACGCCCTTGACAACCTGCGCCCGCGCGTTGAACGTTTCGCGGAACTGCGCGCTCTGCATGGGCGAAGAAATCAGGCAGGTGATTTCCTTGGGGAGCACACCGATATTCTTCCCGCAGTTGCCGTTTGCAGTTGCTCCCCGCCGAAACCAAGCTCCGCCGCCGCTTTCCAAATCCTTTTCAATCCTCTTTCCCCTGTTGAATGCTCTATAGTTCCAGCGTCATGCCGTCGTAAGCGGCAATCACGCCGTACTCCCGTTCCGCGCGGCGAAGCTTTTCTGCCGTCGGCTCCGCGTTGTGCGAAAAGTGCGTGATCACGCACCTCGTATTCCCGTCCGCCAGCCCGAGCCGAGTAAGCCGCGTTCTTATTTTCTCGTTTTCTTCTATGGTCATATGGCGGTCGGAGCCCGTTCCGAATAAAAACGTACAGTCAAACGTTATCAAATCGAACGGCTTGCCGCCCGCCTTTTGCAAAAATTCAAAGTTCTCTTCGGGAGGATAGCCCGTGTCGGTGAGGTGCAGAATACGCTTTCCGTCCTTTTCGAGGCAGTACGTCAGCGGGCTTTCGGACGAGTGGCGGGCGGGCAACGGCGTAACGCGCCACTTCCCGAAGAACACGGGCTCGAACGCTTTCACCTCGTGCAGGGCAACCGTCTGCCCAACGTCCGCGCGCAGCTCGCGCCGCGTGCATTCTTCGAACACCTTTAACACTTCCGCATTCCCGTAAATATCCAGCCGCCCCGCGCCGTACGCGTATTTGTAGCCGTGCAAAATGAAATCGTGCGCGTAGAAATGGTCCATATGCGAGTGGGTTACGAGCACGTATTTGATTTCGTTCAGCCTCGCCCCCGCAGCCGCATGGTAAAATGCGTCGGGCGGAAATTCCACGGACAGCTCTCCGTCGATGAGAATTTGCGAGCGCGAACGGATCTCCTTCCCCCCGCGGAGCCGCACGCCGCTGCAATAGGGACAGGAGCAGAAGATGGCGGGAATGCCCTCAGCCGCACCTGTTCCGAGATAGGCAATTTTCATTACGACACCTCGTGAACGATCGTAACGGGTCCGTCGTTTTCCTGCAAGATCTGCATATCCTCCCCGAACACGCCGCACTTGTAGGACACGCCCAAACCCGTAAGCTTCGAGTTGAACTGCAAGAGCGTAAAACGCGCCGAACGCGCGCTCTCCGCTTCGGTAAACGAGGGACGGTTGCCACGGCTGATGTCGCCGTACAGCGTAAAGTTGGAAACGACCAAAACTTCCCCGCCGACGTCCTTTACAGACAAATTCAGCTTGCCGTTCCCATCGGAGAACACGCGCAGATTCGCAATCTTTTCCGCGCACTTTTCCGCCGCATCGAGGGTATCGCCCTGCTTTACGCCGATATAAACGACCAACCCGCGCCCGATTTCGGACACGAGCTCCCCGTTGACGCGAAGCGACGCGCTTTTCACTCTTTGAACGACGAATTTCATGTTTCCCCCTCGTAAATACCGATAAGCGCCCTTCAATACAGGGCGCTCAACGACGTCGTATAAAAATTAAACTCTGCTCATATACTCGCCCGTGCGGGTGTCGATACGAATGGTATCGCCCTCGTTGACGAACATCGGCACCTGGAAGGTTGCGCCCGTTTCCACTTTCGCCGCCTTGGTAACGTTGGTCGCGGTGTTGCCGCGCACGCCCGGCTCCGCCTCGATAACTTTGAGTTCGACGAAGTTTTCGGGTTCGACGGAGAAAGCGTTTCCGTACAGGAATTTTACCGTAACAGAATCGTTTTCGCGGATATAGCGGAGCGCGTCCTCTACCTGCGAGAAGTTGAGGGGCGTCAGGTTGAATTCTTCGTCCATGAAGTAGTAGAACTCCCCGTCCGTATACGAATAGGTCATCTTTTTCGTTTCGACCTGCGCCGTTTCCAGTTTGGTGGTAGGGTTAAAGGTTTCGTCCGAAAGGACCTGACCCGTAACGACGTTTTTCAGCGTGGTGCGCACGAACGCCGCGCCCTTGCCGGGCTTTACGTGCTGGAACTCGGTAACGGTGTAAACGCCGCTCTTGTATTCGAACGTCGTGCCCTTTCTGATGTCGCCTGCCATAATCTGTGCCATAAAATTTTACTCCTTTCCGATTTTATAAAATTATTAAGTTCCTTTCCGTTTTCGTCATGAAAGAAACGACTTTCCCCTGTTGCAGCATCACGCTGTCCTCGATACGGATGCCGAGCTTTCCCGCAAGATATACCCCGGGCTCGTCCGAAAATACCATGCCGTCGCGCAAGACTTCTTCTCCGCGCGGGGCAAGCACGGGATATTCGTGGATCTGCAGTCCGATTCCGTGCCCGAGCGAATGCGTAAAAAATTCCGAAAGCTTCTTCGACGCAAGGTGATCGCGGGCAATAGCGTCCGCCTCGCGCCCCGTCATACCCGCAGTCAATTTTTCCTTCACCAACTCGTGCGCCGCGTAAACCTCCGCGTAGACCTTTTTAAACTCCTCGTGCTTTTTGTCGTCGCCGAAGAGGAAGGTGCGCGTACAGTCCGAACAGTACCCCTTCCACTTGCAACCGAAATCGATCAACACGGGATCGCCGAACTTCAACCTCGTTTCGCCCGTTTCATGGTGCGGAACGCTTCCGTTCGCGCCGAACGCCACGATCGTATCGAAGGATACCCCGCCGGCGCCGAACGCACGCATTTTATATTCGAGCAGCGCGGCGGCATCCGTCTCCGTCATACCCTCTTTGAGTTCGGGAAGAAGAGAGATCAGCGCGTCCTCGGCGATCTCGCACGCCTTTTGGATACGGAAAATTTCCTCTTCCGACTTGATTTCCATTGCGTGCTTCAACGCGGGCATACAGTCGACGAGCGCAAACCCCGCCTTTTGCAACGCAAGATAGCGCGCCGCATCGGTAAAAGGATAGGCGACGCCCAGCGTTTTTTTGCCGTTTACAAGCTCCAACGCTTTGGAATACCCGCCCTCGATCACGGTAACGCCGCTTCCGCGAAGCGCGCGTTCCGCCGCTTCGAAATACCTTAAATCCGCAACAAAGCTGCAAGTTTCCCCGTCTAAAACGACGTAGCCGTCCGTAGAATAAAATCCCGTGAGATACTGCCGCAGGAAGTCCCGCTCCAAAAACAACGCGTCCGCGCCGCATTCGTTATATATCGTGCGCAATTTTTCGGATAACATATCCATATTATACCAAAGTAATTGCGATTCGTCAACGATTTTATAAAAGAAAATGCCCCGAAAACCCTTTCGCGGAACTCGGAGCGCTTTCAAAAACCAAATCTTTATTCGTTATCGACGGTCTCGGGCGCAATCTTTTTGGGCTGCGCTTTCGGAACGGCGAAGACAGATATGCCCGTTTTCGTACGAATCATATATGAAATCCGTTCACTTTTTCTTTTTCTCCTTTTCCTTTAACCTCATTTCCGAAAAGAACGAACTCAATACCTCGGAGCATTCCGCTTCGAGCACGCCGCCCGTAACCTCCGTCGTGTGGTTGAGAAGGTTGGCGTTGGCAAGCTCGCGCGTCAAAGAACGCCCCTTCTGCTCGTAAGCGCCGAAATACACGCGGTCGATCCTCGCGTTTAAAATCGCTCCCATGCACATCGGACAGGGCTCGAGCGTAACGTAAATTTCCGCCCCCTGTAAACGCCACGACTTTATCTTTTTGCACGCCCTGTCGATTGCGCGCACCTCTGCGTGCGCCGTCGCCATTTGCAAGCGCGTGCGGAGATTATACCCTCTTCCGACGATCTTATCGTTTAAAACGACGACCGCACCGATGGGAACCTCCCCTTTCTTTTTTGCTTTGTATGCAAGGCGCAGAGCCTCGCGCATAAATTCCTCTTTCACTGCTGTTTTTCGCTTGCGGTTACTTCTTTTTCCTGAAAAACGAAATGCTGACGCGAATATGTTTCGTTCTTGTCCGGATTCCCCTCGAACGCCCTCTGCGTTTTTAAATAATCCAATACCTTTCCGCCGTTCGACGCGCCGTAAACTTATTTCTTCGCTCCCTCCGCCCCTTATTGTAACCGAAAAAAGAGAAACCTGTCAAGCCTTTTCCCGAAAAAATAATCGACGGAACGGTTACCACCCCTCGTTCAGCTTGGTCAACACGTCTAAATTTTTGTCCACGATATCGGGCAGCGCCGAAAAACCCAGCGGATGCGCGAGCGAGTCCCTGCCCGCCTCCACCGTAAAAGCGGGAATTTTCAGCGTTTCCACGCACCAATCCTTATAGCCTCCCGCAGAGTTCGGCGTATTTTTTAACGGATAACCCGTTTCAGCGGAAAGAATTTTCGCAAGCCGCCTGTCCCGCAACGCGCGTTTCGGCGGCTGGTGAAACCGCCAATAAATTTCTTCGCCCTTCGTATGCCAACTTAGCGTATAGTCGGGCTTGACGTCCAAGGTGAAGTCGGCGAGCGCGCGGCTTTCGGGGGCGCACAGCGGTTCGCTTCCGATAAACCCGCTGTCGCACGGCGCAAAGCGATTGCCTTCGCCCGTGCCCCACCGCGCGGGAAAGTTTACGTTCAGATCCACCCCGTCCGCGTTCGCTTTCCAAAGAGAGAAGTCCTCGCCGTTCAACGCTTTCAAAAAAAATGCGCGCCGCTCGCAAACGCTGCCCAAGCCTCTGTCGCAAAGCAGCGCCCCGTCCGGATTCGTCAGGGGCAGCACCCATACCCCGCCCCGCGGAACGCCGCGGCGAAGATGCTCGAGCGCCAGAAGCGCGCCGATCCATTCCCGCGCGTGTATCGCGTATTGGCTGATCCCCAACGGCTTGGAATGCGTTCCTATAAAAAAGGCGTAGAGGCTTCTCCCCTCCGCGCTTTTTCCGTAAATGCGCTTTTCGCCGCGCCACCGTTCGTAAAAAGTCGTAACCGCCTGATAAATATCCACGGTTCATCGTATGAAAAAAAATCTATTTATGGTACTTTGCCCCCGCGTTGATACTGAACGCGCGATACGTCTGTTCAAGCAACATCACGCGCATGAGCCTGTGCGGAAAGGTCATATCCGAAAAGGAAAGCAACCCGTCCGCGCGCGCCTTCACTCTCTCGGACAAGCCCTCGGAAGAACCGATAACGAAGGTGATCTCCCCGCCCGCGTCCGCGATCCGTTTCAGCCGCGCCGCAAACCCCTCGCTCGACAGCTTCTTCCCCTCTACGGCAAGCACGATCACCGTGCCGCGCAACGCGCGCAGGATATCGTCCGCCTCCTCCTCGGGCGTGCGCCGTTCGGCGATTTCTTTGACCTCCGCCCTGCAATAACGCGAAAGCCGCTTCAAATATTCGTTTGCAGCGTCGACGAAAAACTTTTCCTTTAAATTGCCGACACACACAAAATTGACTTTGATCATTGCGCCCTCGGGGGCAGAAATCCCACAACCAACAGGACGAGCCACTGAATCGCGCAGACGGCGATGCCCGCAATCGCGCCGAACGCGAATTTTTTTCCGTGAACGGGCTTTCCCTTCTGAAAGTCGCGGCGGCGGAAGAAAACCAAAAAGGCAACCGAGCCCAGCAGGCAGAGCGAGGCAACGACCTGCACGGCGATATACGCGCCGAGCGACATCTGCCACGCAGTCCCGTAGCCCGTGGATTCAAGCGTGAGTATGGCTGCGTTATTGAGGAAATGCGCAACCATCGTAGGATATACGCTGCCCGACTTTACCGCAACCAGCGTTAAGCACACGCCGCAAACGAATTGGTACAGCGTCTGCGACGGATTGCCGTGAAAGAGCGAAAACATGGCGCCAACCGTAAACACGACGGAAACCGCCCCCCAGCCGTCGGCATGAAGATTACGGGAAATGATACCGCGGAAAAGCGTTTCCTCGAAAATTGCGGGAAGCACGGCAATTACCAGAACGGCAGGCAACAAATTCCAACCCGTAAGCGTAGGAAGCGCGCCGAGAGATTCCCGATACCCGAGCTTTTGCAATAACGAAATAAACAGTCCGTTCAACTCGGACAGCGGGAACAGCAGCCCGAACTGCATGACGATCGCTATGGGGAAATAATACCACTTGCAAGCGGGAAGCAGAGCGCGGACAGGTTCCTTGCTGCGATAAAAATAGATAACCGCCGTCGCCGCAAGACAGAGCTGCGGGAGTAAATAGCCGAGATAGGCGTACCAATCCGTATGCTCGTAAGCGTTGCTCTTCGGAAACGCGAGAGCGCATACGACAGACAACAAAAGGGACGCCGCCAAGGGCAGCACCGCCCCCGCCGAAAAAGAAAGCCCTGCCTCGAACAAACATTTTTTGCGAAAATTCTCGCTCGTTTCTTCCGCCACCGATTTCATACCGCCATTATACAGGAAAATTAAAAAATACTCAAATAAAAACTTTGCTTTTTCGGGAATTTGTTTTATAATATTATAAGAATACGACGACGGAGAAAGCAATGAGAACGGTCAACACACAGGAAATTGCCGATTGCGTATACTCGCTCGCACGGAAAGCGGGGCTGACGCTGACGGACGGCTGCCGTACGGCGCTCGAACGGGCGGCGGACAAGGAGACGGGCGCGGCGAAGTTTGCCCTCGATACGGTGCTCGAAAACGAGAAAATCGCGCAGCGCGAAAAAATGCCCGTCTGTCAGGATACGGGCATGGCGGTCGTGCTTTTGGAAATCGGACAGGAGGTCGTGCTCGGCGGCGCCCCCCTCTCGGCGGCGGTAAACGACGGAGTTCGGCGCGCCTACGAAGACGGATACTTCCGCAAAAGCATCTGCGACCCGCTGACCCGCGTCAACACGGGCGACAACACGCCCGCGCATCTGCACGTGGAAATAATTGCAGGCGATAAAATCAACGTTACCTTCTTGCCCAAGGGATTTGGCAGCGAAAACATGAGCCGCATCTATATGCTTACCCCCGCCGAAGGACGCGAAGGCATAATAAACGCCGTTGTGGATACGGTAAAGATCGCGGGCGCGCGCCCCTGTCCGCCCGTATATATCGGCGTGGGAATCGGCGGAGCGTTCGACTCCTGCGCCCTGCTTGCGAAAAAGGCGCTGACGCGCGAAGTCGGTACGCATCATTCGCGCGCCGACGTTGCCGAAATCGAAAAGGAAGCGCTTGCGCGGGTGAACGAACTCGGAATCGGCGCGCAGGGCTTCGGCGGAACGACAACGGCGATCGGCGTCGCCTGTGAAATCGCACCCACGCATATTGCAGGGCTACCCGTGGCGGTAAATATCCAATGCCACTGCGTGCGCCTCGGAAAAGCGACGCTTTAAAGGAGCATGGAATGAAAAAGCTGACCCTTCCCCTTTCGGAAAAAGATTATAAAAATTTGCACGCGGGCGACTGTGTGCTGCTTTCGGGCACGGTGTTCACGGCGCGCGACTGCGCGCACAAACGCATTTTTGCGCTGCTCGACGAAAACAAGCCTCTGCCCTTTGCTTTGAACGGTGCGTTTATTTACTACGCCGGTCCCTGCCCCGCCCCTGCGGGAAAGGCTTCGGGCAGCTGCGGCCCTACCACTTCCGCAAGGATGAATTCCTTTGCGCCGCGGCTGTTGGACGCGGGCTTGGGCGGAATCATCGGCAAGGGCGGCATGAGCGAGGAAACCCGCCTTGCGGTTCAAAGAAACAAACGGGTATATTTTGCGGCGATCGGCGGTGCGGGCGCGTTTTACGGAAATGCAATCAAGTCGTCGGAGTGCGTCGCCTTCCCCGACTTGCTGAGCGAAGCGGTCTATCGGTTGGAAATCGCAAATTTCCCCCTCGTCGCAGCCGTCGACGCGGACGGAAAAAGTATTTTTTGAACTATTAAAATAAAATCAGCCCGCCGTCTTTTCCGTAAAGACGGCGGGCTGATTTTTCGTTCCGTCGCGAACAACCGTTCCCGCTTATTTCAGCGCGTCGAGCGCCGCCTTTGCAAACCGCTGCCCGAGAGTAAACATATCGCCTGCATTAAAGTGCCACCAATCCGAGCCCAAACAAACGCCGCCGCAGGCAATCGGTAAATCCAACGACTCCACGGCATATACCGTAGGATCTCCCGCAGCAACGCTGTCCTGTGCCGCGCGTACTTTTTCTTCGTCCTCGTCCCTACCGTATTGACCCGTGGAATTGATTTTACCGACGATAAAGGGACGCGTTTTCACCGCTTCGTCGCCTGCGATTTTTGCAACCGCATTGCGTAAATCGGAGATAAAGAGATTTAAATTCCGTTCGTAAACGTCCGCCCATTTCGAGGGGTTCGAGACGGAGTAGGTTCCTGCGTCCGCCTCGCCCTGCATCCAGACGAATCCCTTTACGGTAACAATATAGCCTTCCGCTTCGAACGCGGAAATTGCATTCTCCACCGTCGCGAGCAAACGGGTATACATGAGTCCGCTGTTTTTATGCGCCGTAACGCCCGATTGGGCAATGATCGAAGGAGACGCCCAACCGCCGTACTGGGTGTTCGTCGTAGACATCTCCCCTTCCACGTCGCCGAGCCAAGTACCGCCGCAGGCGTATTTCACGATGGCGGATTTCGTGCCGCTGTTGCCGTCCGCAAAGCCCTTTGCCATACCGAGCTCGGGTCCGATAAATTCAGGCGACCGACCCAAACCGAGCCCCACCTGATTGCGGATATGGATTGCGGGCATCGGATCTCCCGCGCCGACGTCCGTCGCCCCGTAATACAATACGTCGTAACCCGCCGCCGTGCGCGCATCCTGACGGCGGAGATATTCGCGATAATCGTAAGTCTGCCCCTGAACACGCTGGGTGGTCTGGCTGTAACCCGCCGCATTGCTCTGCCCCGCAAGTATCCACATATCGAGCGGGACGTCCTTTTTCGGATCCTCCGTCGCCGATCCTCCGTCCGCCGTCTTTTTGACGGACACGGTATAGGACTGAGAAAGGTCCGTTCCGTTGAGTTTGACGACGATCGTGTATTGTCCCTCCGTCGTAGCGTCGTACGCCGAGGAATCCACCGTATAGTCGCGCGAGGGCGCAACAGCCGTAGTTTCATCCGAATAAGACACGACGACCTTCAAGCCCGTGGCTGAAAATTTGTCGCCGAATACGAACTCGGTTTTCATGCCCGAAATCGTAATGGACTCGGGCGTTGCCGAGGGCGCTTGAACAGGATCCGAACAACCCGCAAACAGCGCCATGCAACAGAGAAGTACGCCGAAAACCGACGCGAATAATTTTTTCATAACCGTGCCTCCCTTCCTTTCGAAAAATAAAATTATTGTATGACCAGCGTATTTTCCAGCTCCGTTACGGCGCGCAGACAGGGGCGCTCCAAGGGGCTCGAATTGGGAAGGTGAAAGGAAATTTTCTTTTCCCCTTCAAACGTGTTAAAAAGCATCGCGTGCCCGCCGTCGCCGTCGAACAGCAGTTTTTCGTGGCGGTATTTCCCCGTAAGCGAATCGCTCGCGGCTACCGCAATGTTGTAACCGTTATCTCCGAACGTAGACCAGAGCAGCAGATACCTGCCCGACTTCGTCTTATAAATCAACGGAGAATCGGTTACGTAGCCGGAAACCTTTTCGCCGCGGCGCAAGCCCGATATTTCGTTCGAAATTCCGCTCGAGAACGCGTCGAGAATTTCCACGCCGTCGTCGAGCCGTTCCGTCAAATCGTCGCTGAGCCGGCTTATCACGATTCTGCCGTTGCCGACCTCCAACCATTCCCAAGAGTAGAGCAGATAGGGAACGCCGTCCTCCACGTAGAGCGTGGCGTCGAGACACTGCCTGTCGCGCGGGGTAATGGGATCGGGAGATACGGGCGTGAAAATGCCCGTAGGCGAATCGGAAACGAAGATATGCGTTCCACGCTTTCTGCCCTCCGCAATACAGCTCAAAAACAGGTAATATTTTCCGCGCCATAAAAATACGTCCGGCGCCCAAAAGTCGGAGTCCGCCCAAAAACCGTTCGAAAAATCAAGCGTGATTTTCGTCTCCTCCCACTCCGTCAGGTCGCGGGAGGTATAGGCGGGAAATTCCATCGTATCGCCGCGGCGCGTTCCTCGAATCGTTCCGTAGAGATAGTAAACGCCATCCACGGGTAGTACGAAGGGGTCGCGTACGTGAATTTGAGATAGTTTCATATTCGTCTCCTATTTTTCTTTGGGATCAACGGTACTGAGGCAACCAATCGCCGTGCGCCTCGAACAAATCGTCGCAAAGCGATTTGATATCGTCGAGCGAGAGCTCGGAACGCGTGTGCGGATCGAGGTACGCCGCCATGTACACGTCCTCCCTCTTCTTGGAGAGCGCAGCCTGCAAGGCGAGAATCTGCACGTTGATATTCGTTCGGTTGAGCGCGGCGCACTGCTCGGGCAAATCACCCACGGCGCAGGGCAGAAATCCGTTTTGATTGACGAGAACGGGCACTTCCACGCACGCATTTTTCGGCAGATTGGAAATGAGGTTTTCGTTCATCACGTTGCCGTTGAACGAATAGGTTTTTCCCGTTTCGAGCGCACAGATAATGTGCGCGCCGTACTCGCGCGAAAGCTCGTGGGAGAGTTCCCCGTTCAGCAGTCGGTCGCGCTGCCCGTTCCAGTCCGCAATCTGCTGTTTGCAGCGGCGGGGATATTCGTCGAGAGGAATTTTGAATCTGTCGATCAGTTCGGGATACTTTGATTTGATGAAATAGGGATTGTACTCCGCCGTGTGCTCGCTCGACTCGGTGATGTAATAGCCGAAACGGAACATCATTTCGCGACGGATGAGATCTGCCCCGCAATCGTATTTTTCGGGCATTGCACAGCGGCGTTTGACTTCGGGATAGAGATCGTTCCCCTCCCTGTCGCGCAGCTCCAACAGCCACGCCATATGGTTGATGCCCGCGATTTTCTCCTTGTGCCCCTCGATTTTATTCGCCATGCCGATGGGCGTCAACAGTTCCTTGACGCACACCTGAACGCTGTGGCAGAGTCCCACCGTCTTGATCCCCGTCTGCGTCTGCATATAGGCGGTAAGAATCGCCATAGGGTTCACGTAATTGAGGAAATAAGCGTTCGGACAGACCCTTTCCATATCTCGCGCGATTCCTTCGAGCACGGGGATCGTGCGGAGCGCGCGGAAAATCCCGCCGATTCCGAGCGTGTCGGCAATCGTCTGCCTGAGCCCGTATTTTTTCGGCACCTCGAAATCGGTAACGGTACAGGGCTTGTAGCCGCCCACCTGAATGGCGTTGATCACGTAGTCCGCGCCAGTCAACGCCCGAATGCGATCGGTCGTCGCCTCCACCTTCACCTTTTTGCCGAAGAGCTTTGCAAGACGGTTGACGAGATCCTCGCTCTCCTTCAGCCGTACGGGGTCGATGTCGAACAGAGACGCCGTAAACCCCTCGCTTTCGGGCAAAAGCATCAGGTCGCCGAAGAGATTTTTGGCAAACATCGTGCTTCCCGCGCCGATAAAAGTTACTTTCATTTTTTTACTCCTGTTTTGGTTCGGCTCCCCTCCGCAGAGGGGAGTCGAACGGTTTCGTTTTTTAAGCGCTCACGCTGACCTTCGTCGCCGTGCCCCACTCCTGCAACTTAACATCGACCTCCGCCTTGGTTACGGCGTAAGAGAGGTCGGAAACAACGCCTGCAAACACGCCGCAACGGAATCCGAGAATTTTCCCGTTTTCCGCATACATCGTTTCAAAGCTGCTGCCCGCCGCATTCGTAACTTCGAAGGCGTAATGCGTTCCTCCGAGAAGGATATGCAGCAGATGATCGTCCGAGCTGAACGCCACCGAAATCGTAAGCGGCGCGCCCGTGCCCCGATATTCGTAGGGAACGCGGAATTCGAGATTCCGGGTTGCGCTGTTCAGATAGAACACCGTCGTCGAAGCGTTCTCGCGCATGGCGAAGAAAGTATATTCCGTACCGCCGATATAAATTTGGAAGTAAGGCGTATCCCACGAGCCCTCCTGCTCGAAGTATCCGTCCATACGCTGCAACGTGTAGCCGATTACGAAATTGCCCTGCGCGTCGGAGGTTAAAAACCGTTCCGCTCCCGTGGGGTCTTTGAGCCAGTGCGTCGCGCCCGCTCCGAGCCCGATGCTTCCGTCCGTATAATCGCTCGCCAGATTGGGAGCATCGAGCAGCTTACCCGTATTATTCGTTACTTTCATATCGTCGGGAAGCGCGCTGACGGGCGAATACGCAAGTTTCGTGTAACGGATTTTCGTCTGGGCGCCCGTATCCATCGTCGCAATGCCGATACTTACCGTATCGTTTGCGCCCTTGGTGAATAATCCGACGTAAGGCGTACGATCGTTGCCGTTCGCATTTCCGCTCTGATAATTGCTTGCGTTGAGCGAAAGTACCGCCTTGCGGTTGATCAGCAGGTGCAATTCGTCGCCGAGATAGACGAGCGAAAGCTCGATCGGCGCGCCCGTACCCTGTACGTAGGTGTAAACCCCATGGTACTCGTAGGTCGCCCACGTCGACGACGTCTGTAAGTAGACGTATACTTCCCCGCTGTTTGTCCTCATAACGTAAATCAAAAACTCTACGCCGTTCTTTTTCAGCATGAAGCCGCCCGTACCCCAGCTGCCTTCGATCGTGAAGTTTCCGTCCTCTCTCTGCAATCTGATATCGGCACGGATTCCGCTTGCTGCGTCGATTCCGGCAAAGTATGCGCCCGTCCACGGGTTCGTCGGCGTTAGCACGTCGTTTCCGTCGCGCTCGTAATGCGAATCTTCCGTAAATTTGATTTGACCGAATTCGACCTTCTCGCTCACCGTAGCCGCCGCGCCGTTCACCGTAACCGTTACCGTCTCGGAAACGAACCGCTCGCTTTCGAACGTAACCTTGTGCGTGCCGTCGGGAAGCTTGATCGTCCAATTTTCACCCGAAAGCGTTCCCATGAAGGTTCCCGAAGAAATCGTAACCTTGTCTCCCGTCCGGTAGAGCCCTGCAGCGTAGCCGAGCCTACCCGTTACCGCATACACCGAAACCCCTTCCGTCTCGACTTCGAGCACGTGCTCGCCCGCCGTCAGAACGATCGCAAGCTTGCCGCCCGAAAGTTTGGAAAGAACGTCCGTTCCGTCAAGGGTGAGCGCAGAAACCGTCTTGCCATCCGCCAAGTCGAAGATCAAAACGACCGTTTCTCCGACAAGTCCCGCGAGTTTTCCGTTCTCTGCGGTAATCGTAAGTCCGTCGGCTGCCGTTGCGGGAAGCTTGACGCTGCCCTTCATATCGGCGGGAATTTCGGTTACGGGCGCGTATTTTACGTTCTTGAAGAACACGCCCTTGTCGTCGCTCGGCGAGTGCGCAAGGCGAAGTCCCACTTTATACTGAGAAATATCGCTTGCGAACAAGCCGTTCAAACTGTCGAATGCCGTCGGCTTACAGGCACCCTTCCCTTCGCCCGTGCCCGTCGTGTCCGCCGTGATCGTAACCACTGTCCGTCCGCCGAGCATGAGCGTGATCGATCCCGGTAGGTATACGAAGGACAAATCGAGCTCGTCGCCGGTGCCGCCGAAGGATACGGGCAAGTCGTACCACCACCAGCTGCCCCAAGCGTTCTGCGTTTCGCCGATCATGATCTGAGAACCGTTTTCCATGGATTTCAGGAACACGATATAGGTGTTCGAATCATTCCCGATAAAGAATCCGCCCGTCTGCCAATCGCCGTACTGCAGAGTTTTTCCGTCCGCACGCTGAACGTTCGCGTCGATACGGATACCCGTACCTGCAGTAACTCCCGCGAAGTAGGAAGCCGTCCATGTGCCGCCCATGATCTTAAAGTTGTTGCTCGTTTCATCGTCATATACGACGACGCCCGAATTCTCGAACTTAATCTGCGTAAATTCGACGTTTTCGTTCACCGTAACGTTTCCGCCCGCAACGGTTACGGACACCGTCTTGGTGCGGAAACGGCTGCTTGTCAGCGTAATTTCGTGCACGCCGTCCGGAAGTTCGATCGACCAGTTATTGCCGTTTACCGTGCCCGAATATCTGCGCGAGGATACGCTCACGGTATCGCCCGCCGTATACAGACCGCTCGCATAGGAGAACGTACCCGATACGGTATACACATTCTCCTCGGTGTCGCCGTTGAACATCGCTTTGGTATCCTCTTCGTTGAACGCGAAATCGTAGTCCTGGAACACCATATCCTTACCGACCGTAATGAGCCCGAGATATTTCGTCTTGCTTGTGTTGAAGAGAACGTGCAACGCCTCGTTGGAGGTATTCTCTCTGTTCACGGTAAAGGAAGTCGTACCGTCGAACAGGAAACGGAATTCCCCGTTGAAATAGTACACGTCCATCGTGAGCGGCGCGCCTGTACCCGAGAGCGAATGATATATCCCTCTGTACTCCTGACTTGCTCCGCCGTCCACTTCGATATAGAGATAGATTTCACTTGCGTTGAAGCGCATTGCATGAATGCGGTACAAGACGTTATCGATTTTGATGCCGAAGCCGCCCGTCTCCCACGTTCCTTCTACGCCGAAGTTACCGTCTTCGCGGAAATGGTATGCGGTCATTCCAAAGTAATCCGTCGCCGTCCTGTTCGCCACTTCGCGGTATTGGTTATATCCGCGGACGATAACGGAGCCGTCCTTCTTCGTTTCGACGTCGCCGACAAACACCCAGTTGAGCGGCGTTTCAACGTCGGAAAGCGTTACTTTTTCGCCGTTTACTTCAAAGTCCTTGCTCGCACGGTAGATCCCGTCCACCAGCACGCGCGCCTTGTATGCGCCGTTCGGCAGATTCGCATAATACTCCGCCCGATTGTTCCCGTCCGCCGCGGAGGGATTGACTTGCAGGAACACCTTTCCGCCGTCGGGCGTCTCGCCCGTAATCAGCACGGAAACGCTCTTCGGGCGCGCGTTCTTCTCGATATAGTGCAGGAAGCCCTCGACGAGCTTAGTATCGTTCACTCTTTCGAAAACGGGCGTTACCGTCATTTCGCCTTCGCTCATTTCCACGGTCAGCTCACCGTCCACGGTGAGCTCGGAAATCTTTTCTTGTCCGTTCACCTTCAACGAGGTGAGCTTGTAATTTTCGTAACAGGTTACCTGTACCGTGGCGGTTTCGCCGATACGGTATCCGAGCTGCCCCACCGTAAGTGCTCCGCCGTTCTTCTGGTCGAGCTTCAAAACGGAAAGGACGCTGCCGGTAAGCCCCGTAATCACGTCCGCGTCCGTGGTAACGGCGTAATCGCTGAACTCCACCTCGCAGCCGAGCGTATAGAACCCCGGCGCGGCGTTGCCCGCCGTTTCCGCGATCTCCTGCATTCCGACGAAAGTCCCGCCGAATTTCGCCGTTTCTTCCGTTCCCGCAAATACGAGAAGGTATCTGCCCGATTTCACGCCCGTCAGGCGCACTTTTCCGTTCGTGGCGCCGACAGGCAATTCACTATCCAGCGATTTAAACCCGTAAAGTTGCCATACGTCGCGCGGTTCGGGATTGCCCTTTCTAAAAAACATTCCCTCGCCGACCCCGTGGCGGTGTTCGCTGTCGTAGTTGAGCAGATACGCCTGTATCGTCGTATCGGAGGCAAGAATCAAGCCTGCCTTCGGATAGGGGTCTTTCTGCCAGTACAGATTGTTCGCCCAATATTCGAGCGCGTCCTTGTATTCGATGAGCGCTGTTACAGCATAATCGGTCTCGTAGATCCCTTTGAAGAAAATGTACTGATCTCCCGCCGTCTTACTGCGGACGACGCCCTCCGGCTCCCTGCCGACGTCCCATCCCGCCGACTTCGCTCTGCCGTAAGAACTGTCGCCGATCGTCGCGCTCACCGCATCCGCATCAACGAAGCCGTCCTTATCGAAGAGCCAATAGTGCATCGGGTTTCCGAGATCTCCACCGTTATTTACCCAATAGGTACGGGCGGAATCCATCTCTGCGCCCGAGGATTGGTTGTATACGGGCATGATTTTCACCCTTTCGGGCGGAGTGAAATTCTCCTTCGTAAAGTCGTAGCCGAGCGCGTCCCAGCGAACGAAAATCTCCGCCGTCATGCCCTCCGTATTTCCCGAATTAACGATGCCCTGCACCTGCGTTTTACCGTAAATCGGCAGGTAAGTCATGCTCCAGCTGTCCTCTTTCGTCTCGTAGCCGTACAGGGTTTCCCATTGGTCGAGCGCACCCAGACGGTATTGGAAGGTGCGTTCGCTCTTCTTGGTCGCGTCCCCTCTGTCAACGTACATTTCTACGGAGGAGCCCTTCCAGACGTCGCGCCCTTCCACCGCGTAGACCTGCGCGTCCGCCACTTCGTAGCCGACATAGAAGCCGAGGTCGCCGAACACCGTTTTCACCCGAACGCGCACGTTCTGATAGGTGAAATCGAATTCTTTTTGGTTCTGCCAGCAGTCCTCGTCGAGCTTGCCGTCGATTTTGACTTTTTTATCCGTAACGAGCTCGTTGCTCTCGTCGTTGGAGGAACCGCCGAACTTGCTATCGTCAAACGGATCAACCTTCGTCGCGCAAGCCGTAATCAAGCAAGCCGCCATCGCAGCGCAAAGTCCGCCGATTAAAAAATATTTCTTTTTCATAACCGTCTCCCCTTTTCCCTTATTTGCCGAGCACCGCAATTTCCGAGATTGCGATTCCCGCGTAATCTGCGTCCGATACGTCCTTTTTCAGCTTTTCCGAAATTTTGAACGTGATCTTTTTTACTTTGATTTCTTTAAATTCGGCAATCGCCGCACCGCCGGGACGCATCTGCGACAGATCCTCCCAATAGTACGCCTCGGGGAACGCCAGATTTTTAATGACGAATTTTCCGTCCGAACCGTCGAATGCTACGGAATCGATCTTGGCAAACGCGAGCCAGTTGTCGCGGCTGTTGTATACCATGACCGCGCGCACGCTCTTTTCCTTTGCAAACTCCAAAGTAATTTCCGTTCCCTTTGCGCCGACGCGGAATTCCTTATCGTTATCGTAGCTGTGCACCGCAATCAGTCCGTCGTTGAGAAGCTCGGTCGAAAAACCAGCTTCCGCGTTCGTGGCGGTAACCGTCGCTTCTCCTGCAAGGTTGCGGTATCCGCTCGCCCCCGCAGGGACGGGCTGCAAGCTGTAAGTCGGTCCGTTGCTATGCAGAATATCGTAGCCGAGCTCCTCGTCGTACACCCACGATACGCGGTCGACGGCGATTGCGCGCTGGTTGCTGCCGTGCTCGCGGTCGGTATGCGCGTGATAGATAATGAACGTTTCCCCGTCCGCCTCAACAAGGCTGTGATGTCCCGTTCCCGACATATGGTCGAAATCGAGATCGATCCCGTGGAAAGGCTGACCGTGCGAGCCGTCGAGCTTGGTAAACTCGCCGAGCGGAGAATCGCTTACCGCCGTGCAGACCGAATATCTTCGGTCGGTATAGCCGTAAATCGAGAAAGTGAGATAATATTTCGTAACCTCTTCTCCCCGTGCGTTTACGCTCGTATGCTTCGTCATCCAGGGCGCTTCGTTGACGCTGTTTTCGTCCTCCGTGTTGATGATCGCCCCGCCGAGAGTTGCATAGCGCGGCTCGGCAAGCTTCGTCAACGTGGAATAATCGGGCTCGGTCATCGACTTCATCTTCATGCCCCAAAGACTGTTGCCCGACTTATTTCTGTCGGTGTGCTTCACAAAATACATATAGAGTTCGTCGCCGTCGTAGAAGGGATGCGCGTCGATTGCCGCGAAAATCTTCGCGGAAGCATTGCCGATGAGTTCGAGACCCTTATCGCTCCGCGCAATATCGAAACTTACCGTCTTTTGCTCGGAATCTCGGCACTCGCGGTACGGTCCGTATACGTTATCCGAAACGGCGACCCCGATGCGCATACGTTCGTTCATCTCCGCATCGTTCGCACCGACGGGAAACTCGCGCGCACCCGCCGAATAGTACAGATAAAATTTTCCGTCCGCCTTGCTCTTGATGATCTCGGGAGCCCAATAGTTGCCGTAAGACCACGCATCCTCGGCGGGCGTAAAGGCAAACCCCATGTATTCCCAATTCGCAAAATTCTGCGTACGGTAGCACTTGAAGGGCGCGCCCGTCGTTACGGTGTAAAACCATCCGTCCTCGTAAATTGCGCCGGGATCGGGCGCGTCCTGAAAGACGAGATCGTTCCTGTAAAACAGCTCGTTATCGTAGAGCCCATCCGCGTTGATCCCCGTGGAATAGGACAGCTCCGTCGCACCGTTCCCGCAAGCGGAAAGCGGTATCGCCAACGCGAGCAACCCCGCCACGGCAATGCCGACTAAATTTCGTTTTTTCATATAATTTCCTCCTTATCAATTACCTTTTTAATCCTTCATACCGGACACCGCGATTCCCGAGATAAAGAATTTTTGGAACGCGATATAGAGCACGAGCAACGGAATGATCGAGAGCACCGACGACGCCATGATTGCGGGAATGTTCTCCATACCGCTGTTCTGCGACGAAGAGAAGTACGCCAGCGCGACCTGAAGCGTCTGTTCGCTCACGTCGTTCGACTGCAAATAGATGAGCGGTCCCATATAATCGTTATAACCGCCGATAAACCACAGCACGATCTGGGAAATGAGCGCAGGCCAGCTGAGCGGCAGAATCAGATAAACGAAAATTTTAAAATAATTCATTCCGTCCAGCTTTGCCGCGTCGATCAGACTGTCCGGGATCCCGCGGATGAACTGCCGCAGAAAGAACACGCAAGTCGCCGAACCGAACATACCGGGGAGCATTAAGGGAATCACCGTGCCGATGAGGTCGAGATCGGCGAAAATAATGTACTGCGGCATCATGAGAATCGTCCCCGGAATCATCATCGTAAAGAGCAGAATGGAGAACAGGATACCGTTCCCGTCGAACTGCCGCTTGGCGAAGGTGAATGCCGCAAGCGCGGAAACGAACACACCGACGAGCATCGTAGGCACGGTGATCAGCAGCGTGATCCCGAAATTGCCCAACAAATTAATGTTATAGGGATTGTTGCCGAGAATGTAGCGGTACCCCTCCACGCTCGGCTCTTTGGGGAACCAGGTAAACGTACCGAGCGCCTCGCCGTACGTCTTAAACGAGCTTTCGAGCATGAAATAGAAGGGCAACAATACAATGAGCGCAAATACGGCGAGCACGAGATAAAGCGCCGCCTGCACGGCAACGCGCTTAACTTTCGCGCTACTCTTGATTTTTTTCGGCACGATCGCAACGGAATTTTCAGTTCTCATAATGCACCCAATATTTCGACAGTTTGAAATTGAGGACGGTGATCAGAAGAATGCCTGCCGCCAACACCCATGCCGCCGCGGCGGCGACGCCGCCCTGAATGACGCCCGTGCCCGTCGCAAACGCCTTGTTGTAAACGTAGTACACGATCGTGATCCCCCTGTCTCCCGGACCCCAACCGTATCCGCTCGCCTGAATGGGGTCGCAGATAATCTGAAACCAGGTAAACGACTGCAATCCTCCGATCACGCCCATGACGAGAAGATAGAACGTCGTGGGAGAAATCGTGGGAACGGTGATGGCGAAAAACCGTCTGATCGGTCCCGCGCCGTCGATCTTCGCCGCCTCCACAAGGGACGGATTCACGTTCGTGAGCGCCGCTTGAAACAAAATGATATAATAACCCGTACCCGTCCAAGTCGTAATAAAGATCATCAACGGCATAAACAGCTTTTCGTTAAGGAAAAAGTTGATTTTCGTGCCGAGCAGATTGTTGATCACGCCGAATTCCGTGTTGAACATCCACTTAAACACGAGGGTAACCGCAACCGTGGAACAGACGTACGGAATAAAGAAAAGCGTTCGGAAAAAACGTTTCCCTTTCAGTAAATCCCGCGTCAGAACCTGAGCGATCAGAAGCCCCAGAAACATGGAGAGCGGTACCGAAATCATGGCGTACAGCGTGTTCGCAATGGATTTTCCGAACAACGGATCGGAGAACAGTTTCTTGAAATTTTCGATTCCGTTAAAGGTTGCAGAGTAGAAATTGAGCGTGCTCAGTTCCGTAAAACTCAAATACAGCGAAATGACGAGAGGCACGAGCGCAAAGATGAAGAATCCGAGCACGGGCAAGCCGCACATCAGATAGCAGCTTATATTGTTTTTCGCTCTGCGCGAAAGCCCCGTTTTAGCGGCGCTCCTCATCAAACCCACCCCTGCTGTTTATAATTGCGCAATACTTCGTTCGTCGCGTCGGTATAGGCTGCGAAAAATTCGTCCGTCGTCTTATCGTTCTCACGGTACTGCGTGTTGAGCGGCGTCGCCCAGGTATCGATCCAGAGATTGTCGGGCATATACCACCAATCGGCGGGACGCGCGGTTACGGCAGCCTTCGTAAAGAGATCTATATTCTTGGGCTTGTTCCCGCTTTCGACGTTCTTCTGAATATACTCGTTTTCCGCAAGCGATATATTATTCGGAATACGGTAACCGTTCTGCGCCTGCAAAGTCTGCGCATATCCGTCGGAAAGATAGAGCGCAACCTTGAACGCTTCGTCCTTCACCTTGGACTTTGACCAGACGCCGAGCCCCGTGGAGCCGCTGTGCCCGATTTCGAGTCCTTTCGTTTTTACCGTTACGTTGTCGCGATCGTATTCCTTGTAGACGGGCAACGGCGCAACATCCCAGTCGAAGTTCTTGATTGCCTTGCGGAAGGAAACGGTATTACCGCTCTCTCCGACAAGCATCGCAACGCTTCCGGAGACAAAGAACGAAGTGGACGTGGAAAGACCGATATCCGCTTTGACGCGGGGAGCGACGCCGAGTCCGCCGTATGCCTGCGGCTTGCCAAGCTTGATAAAGCGGTCGAACGCTTCGTACTGCGAGGGAAGCACGTTGCCCGCATACTGACCGTCCGTCAGGCTCCCCTCCTCTCCGTCCGCGATAAATTTCACTCTGCCGTGGTCGTCCGCAGCGTAGGATCCGTCCGCGTTATACACGATACGCTTGTGCGTCTTGTCGCCGAGGGAAAATTCCCAATCGCCTTCGCCCGTCGTATCCACCGCGCAGTCGCCGCCTATTCCCCAGCCGTAGTTAAACCACCATTCCGTATAGTAGCCCCACTGCGTGTCGTTCTGCACGTCGAGGTTGGGGTTATATGCACGCGTCAGAATCATGGCGAGATCTTCGATTTCATCCCAGCTCATGGCGATGCGGTTGTTGAAAATCATCGTCTCCGTTACTTTGCCGTTTAAACCGTATTGCGGCGTCGTAAAATTACCGTTTTTGTAATTCTGTTCGCGGTAGAAGCCCTTTGCGGGTACGGTCATTTCAATACCGAGAGAGGCTTTCGTGTTGCCGTTGCGGTCTTTTCCGCCCGCGTTGAAGGCAGCCATATCCTCCTCGTTCACCGAAATAATCTTGATTCCCTGCCGCTCCATCACGGAAGCGTTATAGTAAAGCGCAGTCGTGCTTACGTCCTTGGGGAGCGCGTAGACGGAATCGTCCATGTTGTTGGTGTTTTTCTTGGGATCGTACCTCCAACGGTACTGCGACGAAGTCCACATCTGAGTATAATCGAGATCGGATTCGGCAATGTAAGAATCGAGGTTTTCAAGGTAACCGCGCTTTGCCCAGCGCTTCAAATAGCGGTCGCCGAGATAGAACACGTCGGGTCCGCGGGAAGAATCGAGCGCGCGCTCCGCCAACGAAACGTAGGCGCCGCCCGGTTTGGGCTGATAATCGATATAAATTTCATCTTGATTATTCTCGTTATACCACTGCGCAATCGAACGGACGGTGTCTGCCTCTTCTTCGTCGGCGTAACCCCAAAGCGTAACGACTGTCTTGCCCTTTTTCAGAGGATCGCCGCAGCCTGCAAGCGCGCCCAACCCCACGCAACACGCCAATGCAATCGTCGAAATTTTTGCGATTTTTTTCATGGATTTCCTCCTTAAACAGTTGCCGAATGACAAAATTCAGCTTTTTTCAAAGTAATTTTAATACGGTTATTTTCCCAAGTCAATAGCGAAATCCAACATAATGTTTTATTTTCTAACAGTACTGTTAGAAAAAATGATATTATCTTTCAAATGCTTGACCCCCCCCCTGCTTTGTGCTATAATCACAGTATGGACGGTTCTCGAGAACTTACGTTAAAACAGCTTTCTTCGCAGCATTTTGTGCCCGTCGGCTGGTATCAGAACATGTTTGCAACGGACTTTACTATGGAATGGCACCACCATAGACAGTTTGAAATCATGTATTGCCAAAAGGGCGCCTTTGCCTTTGAATACATGACGACGGACGACGGGAAGACGGTTGAGCGCGTATCCGTCCCCGAAAAGTGCTTCATTTTCGTAAATACGGGATATTATCACAGAATTTCCGTCGAAGTGAACGGCACGCAGATTTACAATGTGGAGTTGCTCCCCGAAAGCTGCTTCGGCGAGGAGGATTCGAAGTTACTCAAAAGTCTCTCCCCGAACGTCCGCGATATCTTTTCCTCCAACCGTCAACTTGAAGAAATGCGAGAAGAGGATGCACCTTTCTACGTATTACATGACTCGGGAGACGTAGGACTTACCATGAAGTCGCTTGTGGAGGAACTCGATGCAACCGGCGAACCAGCAAAGAGCTTGTCCGCGCGGCTGCTCTCTTTGAAATTGCTCTTCGACATCGCCAAATGCCGCACGAGCAAAAACGCACAGCCGATTAAGCTCAGCTATGTGAGAAACGCCGTACAGTTTATGCAGAAAAACTTTGCGAATCCCGTTTCCGTAAAAGAAATCGCCGCCTCCGTAGAACTCTCCCCCGCCTATCTGCAACGGCTTTTCAAAGCGGAATTTAAAAAAGGGATTCACTCGATCCTCACCGAGATTCGCGTAAAAAACGCAAAAAATCTTTTACAGACAACCTCCCTGCCCAACCAGGAAATCGCAAAGCTTTCGGGCTTTACGTCGCGCGAACAGCTCATCTATTCCTTTCGCATTCTCGAAGGCTGCTCGCCGTACGAATACAGGCTTGCATACCGTTCCAAAAACATCCGCGCATACCCTTGGCCTACGGACACGAAGCTTTTGCAGGACTGATCCTTGAAATCCAATTCCTGCAACGGACAAAAAAATCAACTTGAATATAAAAAGACAGCGCGCCGTTTCCTATTAAGGATACGGCGCGCTATTTGTTCTGTAACAATCATCCGACGCTATCAGACATCGATCAGTTTAATTCTTCTTCCGTTTTTTTTCGTATTTTCTACGCGTAGCGTCGCCGCCGCGCAAATGCCGTTCTTTCAAATTGAAATCGAGCACGGCTTTTACTCGTTCCCACAGCTCGGCGTCGATAAACATCAACCGCTCCGTTACGTCTTTGTGTACGGTCGGGCAAAAACAGAACGGTAAAAGATAACTGCGGCGCCGAGATCAAACCGGCGCCGCAGAAGATTTACATGTAAAACAATACTTTTTCATTTTCATTCGTTTGGGCTTTTAATCTTCATTTTCACTACGTTTAGTATAGCACTCACAATTGAATTTGTCAAGCGTTTATTGTTGAGCTATAATACATAAGTTCTTTCTATCAAAAACTTGTCAGTCAAAACAAAATAACCGACAACCTTATGGTATAATATTTACGAATATAAGTATCCAAACAGGAGGAATTTAATTTGCAAAACAACAAATGGATCAAATGGTATCATGAGGGGGTTCCGGATGCATTAGGAGAGCCAAGAGAACTAATTAGAACAATCTTGGCATTTCTTGGACATTGCAAAAAGTGTACAGCTCTTTCCGGCTGTTATTTCGTTTCTGATAATAAGCCTAAATATCCACAGCACTCGTTATGCGATTGTGAACTTTTTCCTATAAATGTAACCGAAAATAATCTAAACGCAGATTGTGATATTAGGAAATTTACAGAATATATTTTCCGACTCGATAATAACCACGGAAAAACTTATATCTTCGAAGATTGGGGTTATAACATCGGCGATTCCGACAGCTTAAAAACAGAGTTTGAAAAGCAAGCAAAAGATAAATATTTCAATGGGGAATATCAATTACAAGTCGCAGACGAATACGGTCAACGAATTACGATTGAAATTAGCTTGCAGGATAAAGAAAAAAATGTTAGAATGATAAAAACCGGTTGGATGGTAAGGCCGCTGGGGCTAATTACCTGTTCGACGCCTTTTTCGGGGGTGGCAAAATGAAGTTAAATTTATACGACAATGTAAAACTGAATAAGGAAGTCGATGAACTCGGCGAACGCGGCATTCATAAAGGTTGTAAGGGGACGATTGCAAAGTTGGGAGCAGAAAAAAGTTTAATCGTATTTTACAATCCAAAAGACATAGGAGACTACGCATTCGCATGGGTAGAAAATACCGACTTAGACTTTTTTGGAAAAATGGACGAAACGCTCATAAAAGAGTTTGCCGAGCGTATCGCTAAACTTAACCCCGCAAAAAAACTTTGTTTTGAAGATGCAAATTTACAGGAATACGATACCGTAGAATTAGTCGTAGAAAAAGCTGCTTATGCAAAGCACGGCGCGCATAAAGGAATGATAGGAACGATTCTCGACCCCGAAAAAATTGCAGGCGGTTGGCTCGTCTACTTTCCCGATGAAACGGGCGCAGATACAATTGGTATTACCGTCAAGGAAAAAGATTTAAAATTGGTTCACCGCCCTGAATAGCAGTCGTGCACGCATTTTTTGCTCAAACAATTTCTTCCAACTTTTGTTCGACATCAGCTCAGTTTCCCCATTTAAAATTATTTTGGAAGGTTTGGCATAAGATTTCTTCAAAAACCATCATTAAAAACACCTCAACAAAATAATAACATTTATGCTATCATTCATCAACCGTTTAGATTGAAAATTGGAAAAGAAAAAGAGGGAAAGAACGTTCTTCCCCTCTTTTTCTTATTCTTTGTCTTTAATCCATTTCAGCAAATCTTCGTACTTCATTTCACCTTTTGCAAGCGAAAGACCTACTGTAATCAAATCCTCGTCGGTTACATCGAGCGATATCCCGTTCACTTCCAAAAATGTAAGCATAACATAGATTCCGATTCGCTTATTCCCGTCAACAAAAGCATGATTCGATACAAGTCCCGCGCCGAGACGCGCCGCTTTCTCCTCTTTGGTGGGAAATAGTTCTTTTCCGTCAAACGTTGCGTAACACGCTTCCAATGCGGATTCAAGCAATCATTCGGCAAGAACCTCAAATGCTTTTCTGTGCTTTTCCAAAATCCGTTTTGCCACCACTTCGACTTTTTCGTCGTCGGACAATTCAATCATCGGATGAGCTTGAAGATTCAGCATAACGTAAACGGGCTTGTTGTTCTTAAAAATCACAACGCTGCCCTGCTTATCGGCAATTCTCGTTGCCTTGGAAAAATTCTGATTGACTTCCGAAATCGAAAGCATTTGATTCGTGTTAATCGTCATAAAACCACCTCGCTATCAGTATAGCAGAATTTTAGCTAAAATGCAAGCTATTGTTTATGGTTTGCATTATTTGATTTCCCATAAAAACCGCTCGCCGGATTTCTCGTCCGTTCGGTCATCCTCTACCGCCAAAGAATCGCCGAGATCCAAATCCTGCAAGAGATGCAGAAAAATATCAACGTTGCCGAATCTGTCGACCTCGATTTTACGAATGATTTTACGAAGCTGGGCGTTCGTCATCTGCGACACGTCGGCTATATCCTCGATCGAACGAAAGGTTTGGTTGAGAATACTTTCCAATCGTCCGTGAACGCTCAGCCGCCCAGTCACCGTTTTAAGTTCTTTTTCGAGATGCTCGATTCGTTCGCGCATACCTGCAAGCCGCTCGTTTAATTCCCCCCGCGAAATCAAGTCGTCGGTGTACATATCCATGAATTTCTGCCGCGATTTCGTGAGCTTGGCAAGTTCGGCGTTTAATTCCTTTTCATACGCCACGTTCTCGTTCTTCGCCCGATATGCTTTCTCGAACGCTGCCACAAAGTATTTGACGACCTCTTTTCGGTTTGCAAGTATTCGCGCAAAATACTCGGTCAGCGCCTGCATCAGCTCCTTTTCGTCGATGCTCATTTGATTGAGACAGCTGTCCGCACCCTTGCCGTTTCTGCCCGAGCACACCCATGTGATATATGTATTCCGATAGGTACGCTCCACTCTGCGGAACGACCATCCGCACTCTTTGCACTTTATCAGCGTGGAAAACAGATATTTGTTGCTGTGCCGCTCCCTGTCCAGCTTAAAAGCCTGTCCGCGTCCGCGAAGCACGGCTTGCGCCTCTTCAAACGTTTCGCGGTCGATAATCTGCAAATCGGGGCGTTCGGTAACGAACCATTCCGAGCTGTCTTTTTTCTTGCGCTGACCTGTTAAAAAGTCGGTAATTTCCACCTTGCCGTTGATAATTTTGCCCGTGTAAATCTCGTTTGTTAAAATGCGCACGACCGTATTTGCGATCCATTTGCACCCGCGCTTTGTTCGGATTCCCTGCGCATTCAGCCTATTTGCAATCTTCGCCGCCCCGCACCCTTCATGAAGATACCAGCCGAAAATCTTACGTACCACGTCGGCTTCCCGTTCGTTGACGGTAAGATTGAAAAAATCGCCGATTGTCTTGTTATAGCCGAATACGAAGTTGGGCACTTTCCCCCTTTCGGCGTTGATTTTCTTGCCGAACTTAATACGCTTGGAGGTGTTCGCGCTCTCTTCCTGAGCAAGCGCTCCGAAAATCGTCAGCACGAATTCGCTGTTCCCCATGTTCGTCATATTTGCCGTTAAGAACTGCGTTTCGATTCCGAGCGCTTTCAGGGTGCGGATATTCTGCAATAAATCAACCGTGTTTCTTGCAAAACGGGAAATATCCTTGACGACGACAAGCTCGAACACGCCCCTCCTTGCGTCGTCCATCATGCGCAGAAACTCTTTGCGGTTTTTAATTTTCGTACCGGAAATACCCTCGTCGGCATACAAGCGCACGAGCGTGTCCCCCGTGCACTGCGTATATTCCGCAAAGAACTTTTTCTGCGCTTCCAAGCTGTTGAGCTGATCTTCCTTATCCGTCGAAACTCTGCAATATGCCGCGATTTTCATCTTTCGTTCTCCCGCTTATCCGTCTTTTCCGCCGCAACTTCGGTTTCCCGCTTGATTGCCGCTTCGATACGTTCCATGTTGGCGTCGATACAGATATCGAGCAAAACGCGCGCGAGCGCTTCGGGAGTATTTCCGTCGTGAAATCTAAAATTCAACTTCGGCTTGTCCAATCTTCTCCCTCCCGCGCCTCTATATCTTACGCCCCCGTTTCGACAATTATCACCATAGCCCCCGATAATTCTTGCCGTGTTTTCACCGTTTACAACTTCTGCGTTCATCTTTCCAAACTCCTTATACATTAGATTTTTGTTTGTCTTTCGACAAGGACGGACAAAACGGAAACGCAAAGGCTTACCGTTCCGAATCTTCCCGTTCGCTTTCCGTCAAGGGTTGCGAAAGCAATGCCATTTACCCTTGACGGGAAGTGCGTTTTCGTTTAAGCTCCGCAGGCGAAAGACAAACGTTAGTTACATTTGGGCATTTGCTTTATCACTTCTTCGCTGACCTGCCCGACGATGCAACCGCCGTCAATACAAGTGAAATCGTCGAACAACAACGCTTTCCGATCGTCCACGCCGATCGGAAAGACGATGTCGTCGTCCAAAATATCGCTTACGAAGTAGGTCGGCAGTTTGCCGCCGTAAATCAACCGTTCGTTGGACTTTTCTATGTATTTGAGCAGATAACGAACAGATTGCATAACGTCTTCTTGTCTGCCTAATTCCTTAAAATCGTTTCTGCCGAAATACTTTGTAAAATGAGTATTTTGTAAAGTGGTCTGCATCTTGCGCTGCTTGGTGCTGTAATCTTTCACCTCTACAAGCTCACCGATCATTCCGTTCGGCGGAATATAAAATATCCCGTGAAAATGCAGTCGGTTCTTTTCGGGGCTACGCTCCCATACGCCGATATACTTCCACCCCTTGCGGGCTACCATATGTTTGAGCGTGTTCCGCAACTTTTCTTTGAATGTTTCTTCCGTGTGAAGTTCTTCGCTGAACGTAAAAGTTACGAAAAAATTCCATTCCTGCAGATACACTTTCCGCATGAGTCGAATACGCCGTTTCGCCGCGTTGTTCTTCTTACGCTCGATATTGCTCTCGATAAATTCCTTTGCACGTTCCTCGGTGGGAAAAGCGTCTTGCATTTTCTCTTTGATATACTTTTTCCGTTCACGCTTGGGTAAACTCTGGCTTTCCGTATACGCCGTTTCAAACTTGGCTTTCGGACTGTCGGGCTTTTCCTCTTTCTTCGGTTTCGGCTTATATCTCCGTTTACGGTGCGGAAAGTTATCGGGCGGTATGGCAATATAATGACTGCCGTCGTTGTAGACCTTTGTTTTTTGGTATGGCAAGATTTTCTCCTTTTTTTGGTTTTGAACTTTTCGGCAAATAAAAAAAGGGCAGAATACAAAACAATACAAATGTTTCGTACTCTGCCCTTCTAACGCAACCACTGTTCCTATGCGGAAATCTCGGCTTGCCGTTGTGCGGTACTTGGCTTAACTTTTATTTACCTTGATTGGGTGATTCAGTTGTTTTACCGTGGATTTAATTCACGATCCGTCGTGATATAATTTTTTCATCTCGGTTGCCCTCCCGTTCGGATTTGCTTATAAAGCAAATCCCATTATACACGCTCCGAAAACAATTTGCGCGGAACTAAAAGGGAACTAAAGGGGAACAAAACCGGAACTAAAGGGGAACTAAAAGTGAACTAAATACGGCAATGCGGCATAAAACGCAATGACAGCCGCGCGGATCAAAAAAGGGCGACGCCCAAGCGGATTAGCGGGCGCGCCCTTTCGTCGGCGCAAACTGCGTTTTCAGCCGCTCGCTTTCGCAAGCGGCCACTTCACTCCGTTGCGCCTCCTCTTTCCAAAAAGTTTCCGTGGGTACTTTTTGGAAGCCTTTGAAGGCGTTTCGTTTCGCCGTGCGTATTTTGTTTTTAGTTTTTTTGTTGATTGATTCCGCTTTGTGACGGGCGCTTGAACGCGGCGGCGAAGCCGCCGCGCTCGTTTATTCAAGCGCCCGTCACAGTGCCAAACGGCTATTTCACCGATTCGATTTATTCTTTTTCCGTCCGCTCAAAATGAAATACAAAATTAAAAAAATCGATAAACAAACCGCGACTAAAACAACCGATAGAATGATTATCAATTTACGGTTGTCTTTTGTCCCGTACAGTTTTTCGGGCTTCTTTGCCGAACTGTAAATAAAATAAAAATCTTCGTTTCCATTCTGCGCCGTAAACACCAAATCGCCTTGTTTTGTCAGTTGCATATCGCTTTCCAGCATATACGGCAATTCGGCGTTCAATGTAACCGTAACCTCAACGGAATAGCTACCAACCGAAGTCTGTTCGACCATGTAAATCGGCGGCTTGAACGAATTGTTTTTCTGCACTTCAACGGGCATGGAATAGCTTACGGTGCAGGCTGAATCGCTTTCGATTTTAATTCGATAAGCGTTGATTCGTTGTTGCGAAATACTCTTAAAAAAGAAATCGTCGTAGCTGCAATTCGTTTTATCCTTCAATGCTCGGTTAGCAAGCGCATAGAAAAATTCGGCGTTGATATTTCCGTATAAAGAATAATACTCTTGATTTTCAAGAAAATTGCGGTCGAGATAATCTTTCACCGTTAACGTTTCTTTCTCTATCTTCGCCGTACTTTCGATTGCCGCAAAGTCGCCGTTCAAAACAAATATTTCGTAAACGCTATCCGCTTGGGCGTTGTTTACGGTATAGGAATACCGACCGTCTCCCGATTGCACGGAATAATTTTCGCTGAACGAATAGAGAAACGCTTGATTTTCCGCTTTTTCAAAATCCACCGTAAAACGTTCGCTCTCGGCGGTGATTTTGTATAACGTTCCAGTCAGCCCCTCGTCGAGCGCGGAAGAATAAAAACTGTCGGGTTCGATGCGGTAATTCTCACAGTCGTATACCGTTTCGCCGTAACGAATTTCCCCCGTTACGGCTTTTCCGTCTACCGTAATATCGATATGCGGAAGCTCGCACGGCGCAGAAAAAAACGGGATCGATAGTTCGCGGTCGCCGCTTGCCGCCCGAATACGGTATACCGAATTTTGCACGGCGTTCCCCTGTTCGTCAATTATGTATTCCACCGTCCCGCTTTCGATTACGCCGTCGTCCTCGCAATACAGCCCGAACGAGGGCTTGTGCGCCTGAAATGTTTCCGCGGATACCGTAAGCGGAGAAACCGACGTACCGTACGCAAACAATAAAGCCGCTAACGGGAATAGGAATTTTATTTTATATCGCATAGATTTATCACCTCGATTGTTTTATTTTGCCGTTTGGCATAGTTGATCGTGTACCAAGTCCCGCCCCCTTTCACGCCGTTGAATACCGCGATCACGAAGTCGCTTTTATCCACCATATAACGGTTGCGCTTTAACATACATTCGGGGGTGTAGTGTTCGGAAACGAGCGTTACACTGTCCGCCTTTTTCAGAATACGGTCGTATCGTGAAATATCTTTTTTCTCCCATTTCAAAGTTTGGTTGGGACACGGAACGGCGCATTCTAATGTCAGAGAATATTTTTTGTGGTATTTGAGAACGGTTTCCGCAAAATCGAGGTCTACCCCCAACGCCATACCCGATATAAAGCAGGTAACGCCGTATTCCGTAATTGCAGATTTAATTTTATTTTCCAATTCTTGTAAATACGCTAAATACTCTTTTCCCCCTCCGCCGTACTCGAACGGAAACTTTTGCGGTCGGTGTCCCGTACAACAACAAATTTTTTGCATAAGCGTCTCCAAATCTTATTTTTGTTTTGAAGTTTACGAACGGTCGTAAACTAAGATTATAAAAAATACCTATACTGAATTTACGAACATTCGTAAATAATGATAGGTGATTTTATGAAACTAAAAGATGCTATTGCGACAAGAGTAAAAGAATTATGCACCGAACATAATCTTACCGTCCATGGTTTAAGTTTAAAAACAGGCGTAGCCAATTCAACTTTGGTCGATATTGTAAAAGCAAGAAACGAGTCGATACAAATAAAATTTATTTATGGAATTTGTGCGGGGCTGGGCATGAATTTTATAGATTTTTTTAGCGCGCCTTATTTTGATTTCAAAAATTTAGTCGACTAAAAAAGATGCCGCCCCCTTGCGAGAACGGCACCGTAGAATATACCGTTCATCGTTGGTCGCCAAACCAAAACTGAACTCCTCGCACGAGAAATTAAGCAACGATTACAGAGTATAACTCTACCAATTGTTATACTCGTGCGAAAAAATTATTCAGTTTTGATTTGGCAATTTCTATTTTACCAAAAATCAAAATATAAGTCAATAAAAATGCATGTGATTTACTTACCCGTAAATCGCCGTGTACCTTATTCGCATTTTTATAAAATACTCATAGACAGTTGCTTGCGCTCTTTCAAGGACTCTTCCGATTTCGGGATAGCTTAATCCCGCCATGCGACATTCGAGCGCAACTCGCATATTTTCCGTCAAATTCAAGCTCTCTACGATTTTATCGCATTGCTCATAATCTTGCTTGACTTCTTCTTTCATTTCGACTGTGGGTTCGCTTTTCCGCGTTAATGCTTCAAGGCTGATATTGCGGTAGCGGTCTCTCGTCTTTCTGTTTATCAGTTTGTTCATCTTTCTGATGCAAACCATCTGTACGGTGATCTTTTTCCCTTTCTTGGTGTAACATAAAACACCTCAATGGCATTATACATCTTTTCAGATAGTAATGTCAATAGTCTATGCATATTTTTAGACGGCTATATTTGTAAAATTTGCATATTTTTTGACATTTGTTAGATTAAAATTCGTTTTAAAAATTATGCTTAAAAACGCATACAGTTTTGAAACGGAAGTGATATAATATGGGCTGTGAAAAATGAACTGCTGAAAAAAACGGGCGGGTTTGCCCGAAAGAATATCGTGATGCTGATCGCACTGCTACTTGCAATTATCACGTGCTTTCTCATTCCGCCCGACAAGCAATATTGGGGCTACTTCGATTGGAACACGCTCGCCTGTCTTTTGGCGACACTTGCCATTGTCTGCGCGTTAAAGGACGTAAACTTTTTCTATTTCCTCGCCGAGCGGACGGTTAAAATCTTCAAAACGGCAAGAAGCGCGATTTTAGCGCTCGTATATATCACCTTTCTCGGCTCGATGCTGATCGCCAACGATATGGCGCTTTTGACCTTTCTGCCCCTCGGCTATCTCGTACTCACGAACACGCAGAAAGAAAAGTATATGATTTTCACGTTCGTCATGCAGAATATTGCGGCGAACCTCGGCGGAATGTTCACGCCCTTCGGCAATCCGCAAAACCTGTACCTCTACTCCAGATTCAATATCCCCACGCTTGAATTCATGGGAATTATGGCGATCCCCTTTTCCCTTTCCGTGCTCTTGATTACGGCGTGTTGTTTGATTTTCGTCAAAAAAGAACCGCTTGTGTTCGAGGGCGAAACCGCCAAGCCCGAACCCAAACGAACGGCTCTGTATCTGATTTTATTTACCCTTTCCGTCATCATGGTATTCCGCGTCGTACCGTATTGGATCGGGCTGCCGATAATTCTAATCGTTCTGTTGATTGCCGATTGGAAAGCGATTGCAAAGGTAGATTATCCCCTTTTGTTCACGTTCGTATTTTTCTTTATCTTCGCGGGGAATATGGCGCGTATCGAACCTGTGCGGAGCTTCTTTTCGTACCTATTGAATATTAATACCCTGTTGTTCAGCGTGCTCTCCTGCCAGGTTATCAGCAACGTGCCGTCGGCAATTCTTTTATCGCAGTTTACAAGCAACTATCCCGCCCTTTTGATCGGCGTGAACATCGGCGGCGTAGGAACACTCATCTCTTCGCTTGCAAGTTTGATTACTTTCCGCGAATATTGCTCGCACAACCCGAAAAAGAGCGGGAAATACATCGGCATATTCTCCGCATTCAATTTTTCGTTTTTAATCCTTTTAACGGGCGTTATGCTTTTATTGGAACATTTCGTTTGATAGCGTTTGTGCTATCAATTTAACAACTGTTTAAAAGAAAAATACGGCACACTATCATCTTCGATAAATTTTATTGACAATAAAAGAAAAATATTATATAATTTAACTACCATAAAGAGTGTGCGAGGGACTGCCCCGACGACCACACAGCAACCTACTTTTAGCAAGGTGCTAACGGCAGAACGATGGGACATAGCTTTTAAACCCGTCGTTACGATGGGCTTTTTTTAGTACCTCTTTACGGAATAATTTAAAGAGGTATTTTTTATGATCGACACGACTCAACTTGTCGTCAGAACGGACGAACGCACGATTGTATGGCTCGAAAGCAAAGGCTACCGCAATATTTTACCAGATGATTACGCTTTTTCGGTATTTATCGTCGATTTGCCGAGCAAAACTTTTTTCGGCACGAACACTACCTGTATGGCTGGGGCTTGTTCTTGCGAGCTTCATCCTAAAATTCTTGACTTCGAAAATATAATCGATATGTTATAAAGTGAACTGCAGCGCCGAGGAATCGGCGTCGCAGAAGTATTACAGGTAAAACCAAACTTTTTAATTTGGACGAGCCAATGACATATTAGGGAAATTATTTCGAATTTTGGGAAATAATAATATGTTTTAGGAAAATTTATTTAGATTAAGGGAAATATTTAGCATTTTAGGGAAATTTTCTTGAATATTATTTTTTAAATAGAAAAAGCGGGTACTTCAGAATTAAAATCCGAAATACCCGCTTTTTTAGATTGTGATTTTCAAAGTTCGACGATTGTAACACCGTGATTGCAGACCTTTAACAGTGGCTCTAACTCTTTATAAGTATTTTTCAGTTCCAAAGCCTTAAAGTTGAAGATGTTGAAATCTTCGCCGTTTATCACGCATTTAATAGTGCCGTTTCGTGCTTGCGCATTCAGCCATTGACGAGCTTTCTCTCTGATAGCTCCACCCTTTCCGCTACTTCCGTAGCCGTGTATAATGTAAAGGCAACCGACGTTTCCGCTTTTGTCATTGCTGATACTTGATTTTAATATCACAAGAGCATCGGCAACCGTGGGTTTCCCTTCTTCCAAATTGATTTCTTTTAACCTTTTCATATCGAATTCGCTTGCTCCGTTTGCAATCTTTTCAATTCGCGTTTCCGGAAAAACAGCCGTTCTTCTATTACGGAAACAATTAAATGCACCACCATACCGAATCCGAACATCAAAATTATAACGTCCATTGTAAAGGTAATTGCTTTCGTCAAATATAAAATAAAGAAAATGCCGTAGTACACAAGATTTATAATCATCGAATTGACCGCATTGTATAAGGTATGCCCTGTACCGACGAAGTAGTTGTCGATAATAGCACACCCCGCATAAGCAATGTAGAACGGCGCAAGCTTGACTGTAATTAAAAATATTTCATGTGCGTTTTCAAGCCCTTCCGCATATCGATAGAACGGAGTCCATAGCGGAATCGTAACCGTCCACAACAAAACAACGCATGCGGCGATAAAATAGTAATTGAACTGTTTTAAGGCAAGATAACCGTCCTTACAGTCGTGGCGGATAACTTCACTCAACGCCGACATGGGAATTAACATCCAACCCCATATAAAATTGTTTGCAATCCAATAGTTGCCCTGTTCGGCAACCATATTTACCATTTTCCCAATCATGACCGCATATATCAAATTGTCGATAAATTGTTGCGCTCCCGAAAATGCGCCTACCTTACCCCACTCTTTAAACGTCTGCAAATCGCTCTTTTTGTACCAAGCAGGTCTGATAAGTTTTTGTAGAAACAGCACCAAAAATCCTGCTACGGCAAGCAACGAATTTACTATGATATTTGAAGCAGCTATTCCGTAAACACCCATTGCCGGAATCAAAAGAAAATCTGCAATCACCAACAATACCGTTTGCACGCCTAAAAATATGTATACGTTTTTATCTTTACCGACTACGACGAAGACTACGTTGAAAAAGCTCGGTAAAATTCCAACCATAAAAGCAACCGTTTCAAGTTGAAGATAATGATTTGTTACGGCAAGATCGACTTCCGCAGGATTCATTGCAGATACCAATACCGAGCCGTAAATTAAAACCCCGACGGAAAATAACGTATATAACGCAAAGGCGATGACTCCAACCTTAAAAGTATGCTTTGCAAAATTTTCCTCGTCGTGTTTTAATAGCTTGTTTAATATCGAATAAAGCGGGATTATGAGAAATGCCCGTAGCGTTTCGTCGATCAAATCGAACCACTCCATTTGCCCGATGACGTCGAACACGCCGCTTTCGCCGTTCGAGGAAATAATCAAAGTTCTAACCGTTTGATATATGGCAGGAATAAGCGCTAACGCACAAAGCGAAACAAACAGCCGCCAATTGAAATCTTTAAGTTGTTTAAACTTTTCTTTCATACGTAAATTCCTTGTATGTATATATATCATCCCACCAATGCAAATCTAATGGATTATTAAGACATTCCCACTCGTCATCCTTCTCTCGTTGTTCTGCCTTCTTAACAATTCCCCAATTATTACAGCTCAAGACTATTGGGATTAAGCAGAAAATCAAGAATATTGATAATTAAATAGCCCTTTTCATTGTGCCAAGGCAAAGTGCCGTCATGAACAACAATAACCTTTTTGAACGAATCGTCTATTCCGTCAAGTGAGGCTTGCTCCTGTTCCATTTTTGCCTTATCGGGAAGTGAAAACGCGGATTGGATATAGTATCGTTGGCTACCTTTATTGCATACAAAATCCACCTCTAACCGCGAAACCAACGCATTGCCATTAGCGTCCCTATAATAACGCTCAACCACACCTACGTCCACGTTAAACCCCCGTATAATCAATTCATTATACAGAATGTTTTCCATAATGTGCGTTTGCTCTTGCTGACGGAAGTTCAGTCTTGCGTTACGGAGACCCATATCCGTAAAGTAATATTTGAACGGCGAACCGATGTATTTTTTGCCTTTAATATCATACCTGCTTGCTTTTGAAATTAAGAACGCATCTATCAAATAATCAATGTACGTTGACACCGTATTATCATTTGTCTTTATGGAATGCGACCCGAAGGTCTTAGCGAGTTTAGTAGGATTCGTAAGCGACCCTACATCCGAAGCGAGGATATCCATAAGCGTCTCCATAACAACGTTTCCACGCAGTTTATGACGTTCAACAACATCTTTAATGTAAGTGTCTTTCATCAAACCCGTAAGATATTTTATCTTGGAATCATCGTTTGTCCTGGATAATACCATCGGCAGACCGCCGTACATAGAGTAAACATCATATCCGCTATGCTTATCGCCGGGATACGCTGACATAAATTCAGCGAAAGAAAGCGGATATACTCTAACTTCGTCCCCTCTTCCTCTGAACTCGGTCATAATATCCGAGGATAGAAATTTGGAGTTACTTCCGGTAATATAAACATCAACATTGCTGTGCCTTAACAGTCCGTTCAATATACTGTAAAGACGAATAGGCTGATTGCCCTTTAATTCTTCATCGGTAATTGCAAGCTGTGCTTCATCTAACAAAACATAAAATTGTTCATCGTCATTTAAAATTTTGGAACGAAGATACACAGACAGTTTGGTTGGATCTCTATACTCGATGTTCTCTTCGGCATCCAATGCGAGTGATATAAGCTGATGCTCTTTTACACCGCAGGATTCAAGATATTTGCGGAACAGCGTAAACAGCAAGTAACTCTTACCGCACCTGCGAACCCCCGTGATTACTTTAACCAGTCCGTTCTCTTTTCTGTCAATGAGCTGATTAAGATATAAATCTCTTTTAATTTCTTGCATTTTACACCTCTCGTTTCGAAAATTGTTGATTTGCTAACTTTTTTCGAAATAAGTATATCACATTAGGCACAAAAAAACAAGAGTATTTTACTGTCGAATGGTAGATAATTTTGTTTTTATTTCGGATTTTTATAGTTTGCTAACTTTTTTCGAAATAGAGTTCGTTCTTTGAGGCAGTTAAGTATTATTGCTAACAACGAAAAAAGCGAGAAACCTTACGATTTCCCGCCCACTTGGCTGATACCTATTCAATTACCCATATAAACCGTTCTAATAAGTTACTACCGTATGTACGGTAGATTTGCTCACGTTCATTCGTTCGGCGCAAGCGCGAACGGTACAGCCCGTTTGCGCGATGTATTCCGCATTTTTCTTTACCCGCTCTTCAATATTATCCCACATAAGCACCCCTTTTTCGACAAAAGATACTTTAATCTATGTCGAATTTCGGGGAATTATGCCAATGCTGTTTCCTTACATCCCGATGCAAAACTACGCGTCAAATCTCCTCTTTCCTCTCGTACAGGCATTCGCCCGTTTCAAGGCAAAAACAGCCGAGCAACCCTGTAAGCGCCACCCCCGTATCGAGATGCACGCGCGAATATCCCTTCCCATTCCTGCGGGGGTACAAAATAATCTCCCCCGTACCGTTGAAATAACAGGTCGGCGTATGTCCGAATAAAACCGTTCTGTCGTCGTTAACGAGCGTTTTCGGATTTTTGAAATTCCTGTCGTACACGAAGTCCTCGATCGGGCTTTTTTCAAGCGGCTTTAGCGTACCGTCCGGAAAGAGCGGCACGCCCGCATGGACGCCGACAAAACCCTTGGAACACACAAAATGCGGCAAACGATCCATCCAGTCAAGAATCTCCCAGGTCAGCCGTGCGGTATCGCTCGGAAAATATGCCTGCAATCGATTTAATACCTCATCGAAACCGTCGTGCGTTTCCCGCATAACAGCGCGGTAATATTTCAAAAAATCGTATTCGTGGTTTCCGATAATACACGAGGCGTCCGTCATGGAAGAAACAGCGTTCAGAAGCCGCACGGATTCGGTGCCCTTGTCGATCATATCGCCAAGCACGTAAAGCCGATCGGCGGGAGAAAACTTTATTTTATCGAGTAGACGGAAAAAAAGGCAATACTCGCCGTGGACGTCCGAAATAAAATAGGTCATGCGCGCCTCCCTCCGATAAAGAAAATCGGTTCCGAGGATCCGATTTTGAACAAGCCGTTCCGATCAATACCCCTTCGTCAAATCGACCACCGACGACAGCGGCTCGCCGTTGAGGTAGCGCAGCACGCTGTACAGCGTATCCTTAACGTACTTTTCATGTCCGTCGGCAATCTGCATTGCCTTATGCGAGGAAAGCAGAACGTTGTCGAGCTCATGAAAGGGAAAATCGTAAGGATAAAAATCCTTCTGCCCTGCTGCGGGCTTCTGCCGCCATGTGTCGATTGCCGCCCCCGCGAGCACGCCGTCTTTCAGCGCGCTGTAGAGCGCAGCCTCGTCGATACAGTTGCTTCTGCCCACGTTTACGAGGAATTTTCCGCGCATACTCTGCAAAATTTCCCGTGAAAACACCCCGTCCGTCTCCTTTGTGCTCGGAAGGGAAGCGATGATAAGGTCGCACGTTCTGCACAATTCTTCCAACGATGCAACCTTGTTAACCCCTTCGTACTCTTTTCCGCGGTCAATGGTGTAGGTGGAAATTTTATTCATTCTCAGCAGTCTGTCGATTGCCCTGCCGATACTGCCGTATCCCGCAAGCCCCACCTTCATCGAAAGCAGACTGCGCCAATTGGGATCCGCAGTCATCCAATCGCCCCGACGCATTGCCTTGTCGAACTGCGCGACGCGGGTTACGAGAGCGAGGCTCAACGCAAAGGCATATTCGGCGATGTAGCCCGAATTTACGTGCGAATTGATAAGGAGAATCCCCCGTTCGCGGAACGCCCGAAGCGGAAAATCGTCGACGCCCGTCTTATAGGCGAACACCGCTTTCAGCGAGTCGGCGCTCATCAGCGTTGCTGCGCTCATCTTTTTTCCGATAAAAATATCCGTTCCTTTCAAGGAATAGCCGTCCAGCCCGACGACTTCGACTTCGGCAACCCGTTCCAACTGCTCGCGCATTTCGCGGAAGGCGTCGTCCCAAGCCGCAATACTCAGACAAATTTTCATAGGTTCACGCCAAGCTCCTTTGCATATGCAATAATATCCTCCTCCGTCCCCGTAAGCGTATCGCCTGCGATCGTATGCTTGAGCGCAAACGCGGCGACCGCGTAATTGACCGCGCCCTTCAAATCGCTCGGATTTTGCAGACAGCGGTGCAAAAACGCACCGTCGAACGCGTCGCCTCCGCCGATTTTCTCCCTGACGGGAAAGAAAATTCTATCGCACACCGCGGCGTTCGTTTTTCCCGAAATCCTCTCAAAGGCACGCACGCCGACGCTGTGGCGCGCCCTGCTCTCCACGATGCGGCTGCGGAGCACGAGCAATGCACAGGGATAATTTTTCAAAAACGCCTCTTCGTCCGTCTGCAAAAAGGCGGATAAATCGAGCGGACTCGCAAGCACGATATCGACGAGCGGCACGACCTCGCGGAATACCCTTCCCGCCTCCTCGATACTCCAAAGCTTGGCTCGGTAGTTAAAGTCGAAGCTCACGGCGACACCTCGCGCCCGCGCCTCCCTTACAAGACGGAAGGCAAGGCTACGGCTGCTTTCGGACAGTGCAAACGAAATACCGCTGATATGAAAGAGCTCCGCACCCGCAAACACTGCGTCGTAATCGAAAGCATCCTCGTCCAATTTGGTAAATTCGGAGTGCGCGCGGTTGTAAATGACATTCGCACCCCTGCTGCCGCCGCCGTCGGAAACGAAATACGTCCCCAAAATACTGCCGCCCGTTACGATTTGCGAGCAGTCTATGCCGAAGGAGCACAGGTGCGCCTTGACCGCGTCGCCAAGTTCGTTATCCGGCAAAGCGGTAAGGTAACACGTCTCGTGTCCCAAGCCGGAAAGGCAGGCGAGCACGTTCGCCTCCGTCCCGCCGTAACATACGTCGAATGAACGGCACCTTGCGATTTCGGTCTTTGCCGAAAGACGCAGCATGATTTCCCCGAACGATACTACCCTGCTCATCTCGCTTCCCCTTTTTCGTCATAATCCGAAATATCCGTCTGCAAATCGATGCGTTTGCGGCAGGCGTCCACGTAATACAGGCAGGAGAGCAACGCCTCGCCGCACTGCTTTTTAATACTGCCGTGAAAGGCGCGCTTCCAACGGAAGACCGATCCGTCGAAACACTGCCGTGCACGCGAAACGATCGGGGCGTATTTGCGCTTGACGCGGTATACTTTCCGCGCCTTCACCTTCAACGCGTAATGATAGTCGATCGCGATGTCGCGGTAGTTGACGAGATAGAATTCGCTTTCGAGCTTCGCCTTCGTAAATTTGGGCAGCGAGGCGTCGTTTTCGCGGGCGCAAGCCGATTTCGCCTTGCGTTCGAGGTACTCCTTCATTTCCTCCGCCGACTTGTCTACGACAACGTAACAATAAAGGTTCGGTTTGCCTCCTTCCAAAAGGTCGCGCGCAATTCCTAAAAAGTTGGTCTGCGCGTGAAATGACACAATATCCTCTTCCGTAAACCCGAAGTTGTTCCCGATCGTCGTGAGCACGGTATTTTTGAAATTGTTTTCCGCGTCGGCTTGCGAGGGTCCGATCCCGCCCTTGGGATCGACGAGATTGCTCGTCTTCATGGCAAGGGAAATCGGCTGGGCAAACTTATTCTTCCACACCGCTTTTTTTCGTCCGCGCTTTTCCAAAAGAAGATAACCGTTATTCGTAAAAATTAAACCGTTCAGCCCGATTTGGTTGCTCAGCTGCGATTCTCGCAAAGGCGTTACGGTAGAGTTGTACTCGTACACTTCGCGCAGGGTTACCACGTTGTCCAGCTTGTAATCCATACAGCGATTGGTAACGAGCATGTCGAAGTAGTGCGTGCGCATGGTATCGAGCGTAACCGTATTCCCGTCGTAGGAAAAATCGTTCAGGCGGACGGTATCGCCGTTCGTCGTGTCCGACACGAAGTGCGCGTGCATCAGGGCGAGCACGTTTTCACGGACGAAAGTAGGAAGCGTAAAGGTTTCTCGACTGTCGTGAAAGCGCATTTGCGTATCGCCTCTGGTATTCGTAAACACCGTTAAAACGGGAAGATACAGTTTCCCCCCGCAATACGCCTCGATTTCCTCCCGACGCGTTATATAATCCGAAGATTCTTTATTTGCCTCGGGATTGCTCTGTTTTTTTCGATTTTGCGGCACTTTCGTCAGATACATGAACGAACCGTCTTTGTTGCAGTAATTGCGTTCGTAATCGATTTTATCCTTGGAATGGGAAAAATACTTGCATACGATCTTGTGGTGGTCGTTTTCCAGCTTGCGCGATTCCTCGACGGCGCTCATCGCCTTAAACGTAATGCGCGCCACGGTGATCGAAACGAATGCGGCGAGAAGAATGGAGATAATGTCGCCGCTCGTAACGAATTCAAGAATTTTCGCGCCCAAAGTTTTATCCGACTCCATCACGCACGCCACCGCGAAAATTCCGACGATACATGCGAGCAGAACGACGAGCTGCACCCAGAAGTTCGTTGCAACCGCCTTGATAAAGCGACAGAATTTTTTCATACATTCTCCCTTCGATCATTGTTTTCCGAAAGTATTATATCATAACGGCACGGCAAAAACCAACGCCTTCCGTTTTTGGCGCGATCGCGTATGCAGCGCCAAAAAAATCCCCCACGCGGAAACGCAGGGAGAAACTATTAGTCCAAAATGCGGTCGAGGGCGGCGTAAAGACGGAATGCATCCGCAATCAGATGCGTAACGCTCGTTTCCATCATCAGCGTTTCATTCTCGACTTTGATAAAATCCCAACTGCGCTCCGCCATGCTCAGTTTCATGCGCGCTGCGATTTCTCCGCTCTTTTTCGACACGGTTTCGAACACGTAGCCGTCGTCCGTCAAATACGTCGACCCGCTGTCCGTAAACATGACTTTCAGCGTACAGTCCTCGCCCGAGGAATATTTCAGCCAGACGACGCGCAGACGGAAGGAGTAGTCGCCCAGCCGTTCCCACGTCATCTGTTTGCCCGCGACGATGAGATTGGGCTCGAAACGGAGCGAACCGAAGGGAGGGTCGCTTTCGGCTTTCTCCCCGTCCTCCTCCTTCTCCTTTTTCCTCTCACCGTCCGTCCGCTCGGATTCCGCATCCGTGCGCCCTTCCTCGGATTTTGCGCCTTCTTCTTGCTCCTCTTTCCATTTTTTAATCAACTCCGCGCGCTTTCTGCGCAGTTCGCGCGCCATAAGATCCGCACGCTGCTTTTTCAGCTTTTCCAGCGTTGCATCGCACGCCTCGTCCGAAGTCTGCCTCGCTTCACCTTCGGAGGACTCTTCGGCGAGCCGTTCCTCCGCCGCACAGAAAGCCTTCTCCCCTCGTTTCGTACGACGGAAAACGACGCCGCTTTCGTACCTGAAAGCGTCGTTTGATACAAGCTCCTCCACAACGGCGCGCGCCTGCGGATAGGTGAGCGAAAATTCCTTTTGCAGCGCGGGAATACTGACGGTTTCCCGCGACAGCGCCTCTTTGCAAATCTTTTCTTTTTCCATGATTCCTCGACCGCACTTACAACCAATCGTCATCTTCGTGCGGGTTCTTCTTGCGCGGTATATACTTATACAGGTAGCGCTCGTCAAACGGATTGACCTTAGCAACGTAGTCCTTTTCGCTGGAAAGTTCCAGATTTTGGAATTCCATACAAGCGTAATAGCGTTCGAGCTTGCTGTACATGACGTATCCGCAATTCGCCTCGGTTACGATGCACTCTCCCGGCTGAATGTGCGACAATGCGCTCTTCGGTACGAGCGGTATGGTTTCAATCTGATAATTTTCGATTTCCACACCCTTGCCGTTGAGCACGCTCATGGGCGAAAGACGGGTGCGCAGACCGCACTCGTTGGAAAACTCCTCGAGCGTAGAGGGATTGTTGCTTCCGAAAAAGACGTGCACGTTCAGGTTGTCGCGGATAATCGTGGCTACGTCTTTACCGTAAACACAGTCGAGCTGCGCGTACGATTGGATGATGAGAATAAAGAAAATATTTCTGCCCGCACAGGCGGAAATCGTCGTTTCGAAATCGGGAATGGCGGGGAAATTGCCGAACTCGTCGAGCACGAAATAGAACGGCACGTCGAGTTTCTTGTTCTCCTTTTGCTCCGTCTCTTCGATCAGCCGTCGGTATGCGTCCTGCACGAACAAACTGATAAGCTGATAGTGCGTTTTCAGCTCGTCGTGATAGTCGATGAACACGGCGACGGGGCCGCCGATCAGCTCGCTCATTTCAAAGGAATTGCAGCGCGTGATTAAGTTTACCGTGCTTTCGCGGAACACGGAAATCTTGGTGTTAAAAATCGCGAGAATGCACTTGCGCGTGGAATCGCCGTTTTCGAGAATGATGCTCTTTGCCAGAAGATACGCCCGCGACGCGGTGTTCCGCGACGAGAAATACCCCTGGTCGTCGTAGCGGTTACGCCCCTCCTCGCGGAATCCGGACATGATAGTGAAAATCGTACTGAACGAAAAAGTATCCTCGGTAATACGGCCGGGACAATTTTCGTCCGTGTCCTCCAGCATCGCCCAAAAGAACGCCTTTAATAAATCGCGGCTGCTGTCCTCCCAATAGGGGTCGCGCGTGTTTTCGGTGGTAACGAACATCTTCGCCACGTTGTCGATGTCGTTTGCAACCTCCTCGGTAAGCACGGTCTGCAACTGTTTGATTTCCCTGTCGAGCATTGCCTGATCGTCGTAAATCCTGCCGCGGAAGCGATTTCTCAATCCGTTTTTCGTTTCAACGACGACGGGCTCGTTGGGAATTTCGCGAATGCCGATGTACTTTCGGTAGATGGGCGTGAGAATATTCCAGCACTCGCTGCACCTGTAATCGCGGAAATTCAAAAGCTTTACGTTATATCCCTCTTTTTTCAACGCAGCCGCCGTATAACGGTAAATCTCGCCCTTGGGATCGGAAATAATCATGCTACGCTTCTGCTTCTGGCGCGCAAAGGAAAGAATGGTCGGAATCACGTACGAGGTCGTCTTACCGAGGCGCGTGGCGGCGATCACTCCGACGTGGTTTTCATGCTCGGTGTACGTCTGGGTCAGCTTGCCGTTCACGTATTGGTTCGCCTTCAACACCCCCGTAACCGAACGGTTTGGCAGCTCGTCGTAGGTAACCGTGTTCGGAAGCGTCGCCGCTTCGTCAAAATGAACATAAGGCGTGTTTTCGTAGCCCTGTAAATATTTCCATTCCTTATTCATCTTCCCCTCCGAAGCCGTATCCTCTGCGGTTGCCGACGCCCTTGTTGTGCTCCTTCAAAAGCTCCTCGGTTACGGTAAGCGTTTCGCCGCGCCTGCGGTTTAAACGGATGACTCTATCCAAAAGCTCGTCCGCGTCGTCGAGCGAACGGGCGTAGAGATACCGCATCGCTCCCTCGTCCGCCTCGAGCTTTTCCACGTCGTACAGCTTTTCTTTGACGGAAATCATATCGCATATCAGCGCCTTCTTTTCCGCCTCCTTTACGGGCGCGAGCGCAATGACGTCGCACAGCGCGCGCAGACGGTTTGCGTTCTCCTCGTCGCACAGGCACACGGGAAGCACTGCGCTCAAATCGATGACTACCCCCGGATGGTGCAGGCGGTATTTTCTGCGCTTTTCCGTTTTTAAAAACTCCTCCACCCGCTGCATAACGGTTTCCCTGATGTGCCCCGAAAAGAGCAAAAGATAGACGTTGTTCTTATCCTCGTTGCAACCCCGCAGAAAGATATTGTTTTCCGACGGCTCCAAATCGTATTCGGTGATATCCGCAACCTCGAAGCGTTCGACGTGCGTCTTGCCCTTTAACCCGAGTGCGATCGCGTCGGCGTACATATTCTTTAAGTATTCGCTTTCACCGCACAGACACATGGGCTGATAGGTGGAAAGCTTCCGCAAATCACCGTTTTCGATTCCGCGGATAATCTTTTTCTTCTCCGCCTCGCGCTTTACGGGAAGCGCGGCAAAGGCAGACGAATCGAATTCGATATTGCGGAAAGACAGCTTCAGGGGAAAATCGCCGATGTCCGAAATCCTGTCCTTGTTTTCGGTAAAAATCTGGCGTTCCTTTTCGTGATAGCGCATGATTTTACTAAAAATAATGCGTGCAAACTGCGGATCGTAAGTATCGGGATTTGCGGCGCCCGTGCCGAAAAGTTTATTGAGAAGAAGATTTTCGCGCAGCTCCCGTACCTCTTTGACGCCGTACTTTTCTGCGGCTGCCGCGGCGACCCCTTCGTACGGCGTGCCGCGCGTAACGGTATAGAGGCGGCTCACGTTCTCCTCTCTGTTCTCCCCGTCGTAATACAGCGCCATTAAAATGCCTTCGACGCAGTTCCACTGCGCCGCCCTGCCGATGTACTTTAACCCCATCGGCAGATTTCGCCCCACGAAAATGCCCTCGCAAAGCAAAAAACCGAGAATCCTGAGCGCAGTCAAAATGCCTGCGTTCGCCGATTGCGAAAGCTTGTTGAAAAGCGCGCTCTCCGTCAGCTCGTCCGTATCGTTGAGCTTGATTTTTTCGGTAAAGGCAAACGCGTCCCCCTTAATGGAGATCAGCCTGTCGCGAAATTCGTCCGCGGCAGCCCCCTCTCCCATCATGGCGGAATACTTTTTTTCCCGCTCGTAGCGGTAGTACGCCTTTACCGTGTCGATTTCCCTGACTGCCTGCTGACGGGTCAGACCGTACAGTTCCTCCTCCCGCTCCGCAGGCAAAAGATAGCATTCGTACAGCCGGTGAAAGAGAAATCTTTCCTCCTTTAAAAGCGTGCCCGCAAGATCTTCGAGCAGAAAGAATTCCCCCAAAAACATTTCGGTGAAGCTATCGAACATCGCTCGACTCCTCCTTCGTTTCCGGCATCCGGATCATTCTTCCGACTTTGCGAGCAGCTTGTAATACTCCTCGAACGCCGCCGCGGCAATCTTCTCGTCCGTCTCCACTTTCAGAACGGAATAGCCTTCGTCGTCCGTATCGACGAGAAATACGATCGCCTCGTCTTCGGCAACGCCGTGGATCTTATCCGCAGGCTTTAAAATGGCGTACAGCCTGCGCTCGCCCTTTACCGTTTTCGGTATGACCGCAACCTGTTCGAAGGTCATCGACTTTCCGTCCTCCGAAGTCAGCACGATGGGCTCGCGATTTTCCGCGTCCAACAAAATGTCCAGCAAATCTCTCTCCATACCTTACTCTCCTTAACGTTTCTTATATTTTCCGCCCGCGAACATGCCGACGAATTTTTTAATTGACGGGCGCGAAGTACGTCCTTAACGTCCTGATTTCCGCCTTGCCGCAAAGCATGTCTTGCACCGATGCGGAAAAGGCGTCCTTCTCACTATCGCGCACCGCAACCGTTAATACGGCGCGCTCGCCGAACTCCCGCGTCAGTACCTTCACGCCGCAACCGGACAAAAAGCGCATGAGCGCGTCCGTTTCGGAATAAGCCGCGCATATCTGCGTCTCTGCACAGAGGTCGTATTCGGAAACGCCCGCCTCCGATACGGCGTCCTGTGCGGCTTTCGTGTAGGCGCGCACCAGCCCGCCCGTACCCAGCTTTATTCCGCCGAAATAACGAACCACGGCAACCGTCGTTTCCAACAGTTTTTTGCCCTTGATCACGTTTAAAATCGGCAGCCCCGCCGTGCCCTGCGGCTCGCCGTCGTCCGAAAAACGCTGCCCGTTACCCGTCCTGTCCGCAACAAAGCCGTAACACACGTGCGTCGCCGTCGGGTGCAGAGCGCGCACCTCGCCCAAAAAAACGCGGGCGCTCTCCTCCCCCTCGGTACGGGCGCAATAACCGATAAATTTGGATTTTTCAACGACGTACTCCCGTTCGGCACGCCGTAGCACGCTGAAGTACGCCATTATTTACGCACGATTTTCAAGCGTACTTTCTTACCCTTGGCAAGCACGAAATCGTTTTGCGGAAGAAGCGCGTTTCCGTCCGAAACGCGTTCGCCGTCAATCGAAACGCCGCCCTGCTCGATCAATCGCCGCGCTTCGCCGTTCGACTTCGCAAGCCCCGCCGCCGCCAGCGCGCCGATGACGTTTACAACCTCTTTGCCGATTTCCTTTACGGGCATTTCACCCTCGCCGCCGAACGCGGCGCGCGCTTCGCTCTGCGCCTTCAACGCCTTTTCTTCGCCGTGCACCTCCCGCGTGATCTCGAACGCAAGCCGCTCCTTGGCGGCGTTCATGCGCTCGTCCTTATGGGCGGTAAGCGCGGCGATTTCTTCAAGCGGCAAAAAGGTCAGAAGCTTAAAACACTTTTCCACGTCCGCATCGTCCGTATTGCGCCAGAACTGATAGAACTCGTAAGGACTCATCTTATTTTCATCCAGCCACACCGCGCCCTTCTGCGTCTTTCCCATTTTCTTGCCGTCGCTCGTCGTCAAAAGCGTAAAGGTCATCGCAAACGCACTCTTCTGCTCCTTGCGGCGGATGAGATCCGCACCCGCCAGAATGTTGCTCCACTGGTCGTCGCCGCCCAATTCCAAAAGACAGTCATACTTGCGGTTGAGCACCAAAAAATCGTACGCCTGCATAAGCATATAGTTGAATTCGAGGAAGGAAAGCCCCTTTTCCATACGCGCCTTAAAACACTCTGCGGTAAGCATTTTATTCACGGAAAAATTTGCTCCGATTTCCCGCAGGAAGTCGACGTAATTGAGGTCTAACAGCCAATCGGCGTTGTTTACGATAATTGCGCCGTTCTCCCCTTCAAAACTGACGAACTTGGACATCTGCTTTTTAAAACACTCCACGTGGTAGGCAATCGTTTCCTTCGTCATCATCGAACGCATATCCGTTCTGCCCGACGGATCGCCCACCATAGCGGTGCCCCCGCCGATGAGAATGATGGGCTTGTGCCCTGCGTCCTGCATATGCTTCATGGCGACAAGCTGGATAAAGTGCCCCACGTGCAAGCTGTCCGCCGTCGGGTCGAAGCCAATGTAGAAAGGAACGCTCTCCTTTCCGAGCTTTTCGTACAGCTCGTCCTCGTATACCGTCTGTTTTACGAATCCGCGCTCTCTGAGCGTGTCCATTACGTTTTTCATTTTAACCTCCGAAAAAAATAAAAACGGCTTGCGCACGCGCAAACCGTGAAAGACAAAGTTCGATTTACGCAAAAAATTATTATCTCGAAGGATAATAGCCGTCTGCTCCGTAAATTGCAATTATCATGCGGAATTTCATCATGAATATATTATAACCTCTGCCGTGCGCTTTGTCAATCGTTTGAATCAAAATTTTTAACGCGAATCGAAGAAGGAAAACTCCCCTGCCAAGCAGAGGAGTTTTTTGATTTTTTATTATTCTTCGTCTTTCTTTCTCTTTTTCTTCTTCACGGCAACCGCGGCGCCCGCCGCTACCGCCCCCGCAACCGCAACGCTTCCGACAACGATGCCCGCGATCGCACCGCCGCTTAAACCCTCCTTTTGAGGCTCGGATTTGTTATCGTCGGGCTTGTTATCGTCGGGTTTAGTATCCGGTTTATTGTCGTCGGGCTTGTTATCGTCGGGATCCTCCGGATCGGGATCGACGACGGGCGCAGGCGCTTCGTCAATGACGATTTTCCCGAAGGATTCGTTCGCCTTTAACGCCACTTTAAATTCGTACGTGCCCGCTTTCAGATAGACGGCGTCCTCGGAGTTCAAATCGATTTCTCCTTCGCGCATCGAAACCGTACCGACGCTGTCCGCAACGCTGACGCGGTAATAACCGCTTTGCGCAACGGACACGCGATAGTATTCCGTCTTGCCTGCGTCCGAAGTAACGCGTTTCGTTAAGTTTTCCGCGGTAATTACCGTACGGCCGTAAGGGTCGGCAACCGTGGTTCTCTGCGTATTGCAGTTCGAACGGATAAGGAAACGAACGGCGTCGGCGGCGTTGCGTTCAAAGTCCTCGCGCGTAAGCACCCCGCTCTTGTACGCCTCTACGAGGTTGGAGTACTGCGGGTTCCAACTCTTGAAGGTGTTGCCGCTCTCGACGAGGGAAACGTGGCTCATATGCCCGCCCCAATCGGAGAATACAACGCCGTCAAAGCCCCAATCGCCGCGCAGAACGTCGGTAATCAAATCGCGGGAGGATGCGGCGTGCTTGCCGTTAAGCATATTGTAGCTTGACATGATCGAAATAGGCTGTCCCTCTTTGACGGCAATTTCAAACGGCTTTAAGTAGATTTCGCGCAGCGCTCTGTGCGAGACGCAGGAGTTGTTTCCGAAACGGTTAGTCTCCTGATTATTCGCCGCAAAGTGCTTGACGCAGACGGCAACGCCCTGCGATTGGGAAGCCTTGGTGATTTCTGTAGCAAAGATTCCCGCAACGAGCGGGTCTTCGGAGAAGTACTCGAAGTTACGCCCGCAGAGCGGATTACGGTGAATGTTCACGCCGGGGGCAAGCCATACGGAAACGCCGCCGAGCGTCGCTTCCATGCCCACACCCTCGCCGAAATCGTAAGCAAGCTCCGGATTCCAAGTGGAAGCAAGCATCGTCATGCAGGGAAACCAAGTGGAATAGAGCGCGTTATTTGCGCCGTAGCGGATACCCGCGGGGCCGTCGGACGTGCTTGCCGAAGGAATACCGTACTTATCGTCGATATTATATCCGCCGACACCGCCCGTGCCCGTCTGCGCCGAATTCTGCCCTACCTGATCCAATCCGAGCAGGTATGCAAGCTCTTCGATTGAAAACTGCGCAAGGAAATCGTCGAGCTTGGCGATATCCTCATACACGTCGTCGTAGGTGATCAGCGTTGCCTGCGCGACGCCTGCCGTCTTGTCGTTGTAGACGAATTCGTTCGTGTTGTCCTCGAACGCCTCCTCCGTCGGCGCAACGTAAAGCGCTTCGGGAATGACGCGAATGCTGTCGATACAGCACACCGCCGTGTCCTTGGTCGTCAGTTTCAACGTAACCGCGCCTGCGGGAAGGGTTACCTCCACGGGATCCGTTTCGGTAAACTTGTGGTAGTTGCTTACGAGCACGTTGCCGTTTGCCGCCGTGCGCTTTAAATCAACGGAGACGTTCTGCGCCGCGCCGTTTACGGAAATTGCCAAAACGTCGCGCTGCGCCTTCGTTACGTTGGAAGCACGGAAGGCGAGATAGTACTTGCCCGCACGCTCCACGTTGAGCGTATAAACGTACTCGCTGCCGTTCTTATTCGAACGCTCGGTAGCCACGCCGTCCACGATATGCTCGGTGCCGAGCGTAGACGAGGCGAAGTTCTCCGCCTGAATCAGCGTTTCCTTTTCCGCCGCCACGCCGTTACCGAAGATTTCGAAACAGTCGAAATTCATAAACCGCTGTCCGTTCGCCTCGAAGCGGAGTTCCACTTCGCCCGCGGGCAAATCGACCGTAAAATTGCGCGACTGCGCGTTGAGCTTTAAATAGGTGCAGCGGTACCAATCGCTGTCGTTTTCCGTGTGCGTGGGCGACATGGAAACGGTGAGATTCTGCTGTACGCCGTTTACGAACAGACGGAACATATCGGCGTTATTCCAAGCCGAAGCCATGTTGAAGGCGATATTGTAGATACCCGCCTTTTCGACGTTGAGCTTATAGGTTATCTTGTTTTGCGAATGATTGAGATTTCCGACGCCGAAACCGAAATCGGTGCCGAGATAGTAAATCTCGCTCGTGCCCACGCCCTCCATCGAGGCGTAGTTTTCCGCCTGAATGACGACGCCGCCCGCTGCGGGCACGGTATGCACCGTGCCTGCCGTGCCGCCGTCGGAAATCACCTCGTGCGTGCCGTCGGCAAGCAGGCGTTCGGCAAGGGTGGAATCGCGAAGCGCGTTCGTCGTTTCAAGCACTTCGTCCGCCGCCTGTCGATAGGTGTACTTCGCCCCGCCCGCCGTAGCGTTCTTTACAGACGTTCCCACGTAAACGGGATAGGCGCCCTCTTCGATGACCCAGCTGTCCTTTTTGATTTTGCCCGTATCGTCGTAACGGGCAAAATCCGTTTTATCGAACGAAACGCTGACCTTTTCGCTCTGACCGGGATAGAGCGTGCCCGTCTTTTTGAATCCGACGAGCTCGGCGGCAGGCGCGCCCAGCTTGCCCTGCGGCGCTCCGTAGTAAACCTGCACCACCTCTTTGCCCGTGTACACGCCCGTGTTTTTCACCGTTACGCTAACGGTGATTTTTCCGCTCTCCTCCTTGCACTCGTAATTCGAAAGCGCGAAATCGGTGTACGAAAGCCCGTAACCGAACTCGTAGTTTACCTTATCGTACGAGGGATCGAATGTTGCGAAATAGCGGTATCCGACGAAAATATCTTCGGTGTAGTAGGTGTTTCTGTCGCCCGCGAATGTTCCGATGCCGCTTGCGTTCGACGAGGGATAGAAATCGTAATTCTTCGCCCAAGTATCCACCGTCTTGCCCGAGGGCGTTACCTGACCTGTGAGCACGTTGGCAAGCGCCGTGCCCGCCTGTTCGCCGCCGAGATAGGCAAGCACGATCGCGCCCACGTCCTGCGCGACGAGCCAGCTCGTGTCCATAACGGTGCCGACGTTCAGAATAACGATAACGCGTTCCTTCCCGTAAGCGTCGATGAGATCGGAGATGTCCTTCTTTTCCGTGGCGTTGAGATAATATTTGCTCTCGGCGATGTCCTCTCCCTCCGTCGTTTCGCGGGAAATGAAGTACAGCACCTTGTGATAGGCATTCCCCTCCGACGCGCTGCCCAAAGCCGTATACGACTTGATCCAGCCCTTCTGCGCCGCGTTCGTCAGTCCCGTGCGGTAGTTGACCATACCCGTAGCGTTTACCCAGCCCGAGCCGCCGCCACCGAACACCTGCGCCGCGTCCTGCGCGGCTCCCAAGCCCGCCACCTTTTCGTTCTGCAACAGAGGCAGAGCGCGGTAATCGTTCTTCAACAGAACGGTACCCTCTTCGGCAATCTGCCGTGCAATCGCTGCGTTTTCTTCGATTTTGTTTTTTACGTTCATAGTTGCTCCCGATGCGGTTGCGCCCGCAAGCCCGCCGACGCCCGTAAACGCCAACGCTCCCGCAAGAAGCAACCCCGTCAATTTATTTTTTATTTTCATTTTTTCTCCTTATCCCGCACTTATTCGCTCACGATCCCGCCGCCGTACAGCAGCACTTCCTTCATCGTCAGCACGCTGTTTTCCGAAGTAAGGCGAAGTGTGATTTCACCCGTCTTTTTCTCGACCGTATAGAACGACCAGAAGATGCTGGGTTCATTTGCGCCTTCGGGAATGCCGACACCGAGTACCGTAATGTAACCGTCCTTTCTCGTTACACGAAGCGCAATGTCCGCCGTAGCAAGGTCTTGGGCGAAATTGCCGCTACCCGTATACTGAACAGCCGCATAATCCGCATTGTGATAAAGTTCGCCGTTTCCGTGGTCCGGCTCGCACCCGTTCGCCGTATTCGACCAATAGCGGTTTGCCATATCCTCGCTGCGTCCCGTAAGAGTGTACAAAATCCAGCTGTGCCATGCTTCGTTCGGGTTGCCGTTCATCTTAAAACGATATTCTATCGAGAAGTCGCCGTCAAACGTATCGTTGCGCCCTTGGATATTTTTTTGCCCGTTAAGATTTTCGTATCCCGTTTGGGCGCCGTCGAGGACGGTAGCCGTCTGTTCGGAAACGAATTTACCGCTTAAAAGCTGCGCCTGTTTTAACACTTCGGTATTGCTTTCGCCCGTCAGTCCGACGTACAGCCGCTGCGCACCGGGGAAATGCAAACACGCCGTTAACGTACAGGTGTATTTGCCGCCGTTATACGTAACTTCGTTATACAGCGTAACGTTGAGCGCTTCCCCCGTGCGCTTTAAGGTTACGGTAACGTCTACGCCCAACTGCATGAAGCCTTGGAAGCCCATCACCGAATCGACGCTATTGCCGCTTGCATCCTTGAACCAAGTCGTTTCGTAAGTATTCCCAAGCATTTGCCAATGCGCGTAATTACTCCCGTAATATTGCGCTAAATCACCGGGGAAGAAAGGAACAATGTTGTAAAGCATTGCGTGCTCATACTTGCCGTTCAGATACTCGGCAGGTCCGAATGTTAAGAAATAGTTGTGCCATCCGCCGTCCGCACCCGCGGTATTGCGCAACTTATAAACCGCTTCGAAGTCCCCTTCGTAATACTTTTCGTATACGTCTACCGCCTTGCCCGTCGAATTGTTTATCGTAAGCTCTCCGCTCAGCATTCCGCGGCAGTCGGCGCAGACGCCGTTCTGCATGGCGGTATGCGCGTAGATATTGACGGGAATGACTTCCGTATCGACGTGTCCGCATCCCGAACAGGTACGAGTGCGCTCGCCCTCTTCCGTGCAGTTTGCCTCCTTCGTCTGCGACCAATCGCCGTAGGTATGGTCGCTTAACGCGGGGATCACGCCGAATTCTTCGTGCGCGCAATCGCTGCAGACGCGCTTCTTTTTGCCTTCGGTGCCGCACTTCGCCTCTTCCACCGTTTCCCAATCGCCGTAGGAGTGTTCACGCTCGGCGGGAATGACGCGCGTATCCTTATCGCCGCAAATCGGGCAGGTGCGCGCTTCTTCGCCCGCTTCGCCGCAGTTCGGCTCGGTTACGGTAACCCAATCGCCGTATTGGTGGAACACGCACTTGTTGTCCGTGGTAAATACTTCGCCCGAATACAGCAGAATCTCCTTCATCGTCAGCGTGCTGTTTTCCGAAGTCAGCGCAATCGTTATAAGATTCTCCGCCGCGCTGTCAAGGGATATAAACGTCCAGCACACGAACGGACTGCTTGCACCCTGCGCCGTCGCCGCGCCGTACACGGTAATATAACCGTTTCTGCGCACGAAGCGAAGGGTAACGTCCGCCGTCGCCAGCTTCCTCATAAACGTATCGTTATCGTCCGTCTGATGGCGCCAATAATAATCCGCCCCGTGCCAAAGAGCAAACTGTTCCGGCTCTGCGCCGTTGGCAATTCCGCTCCAATACAACTTCTGTCCTGCCGCTACGTCAAAATTCGTATTGCCGTTATAGATATAGAAAATCCAGCTGTGCCAATCGCTTGACGGGTTGCCGTCCATCGTAAACTTGTATACGACGTCGAAATCGCCCTTATACGAATAGCGGTTCGCCTGTACGTTTTTAATGCCGTCCGAACTGTTCGGCTTGAAGCCCTTGTTGTTATACGCCGTTTCTTCGTTTGAAATGAGCTTGGGCGTCTTTGCCGGCTCCGTTGCGGAAGCAAGCTTGCCCTCCTTCAGCGTAACCTGCTTTAAGGTCTGCACGCTGTCCTCGCCCGAAAGGGAGAGATAGAAGCGTTCGGTGCCCGCGTAATTTAAGGTTGCCGTTACGGTACAGCTTTGCTCTTTGCCGTCGATCGTAACGGTCATGACCGCCGTTACGTGAATGACGCCGCCGTGATTGACGACGGTAAGACGGATCTGCGGACCGAGCGCCATGCAAGTCTGGTAAATGAGATCCTTTCCGTCCTCGTCGAAAAACCAAGTCGTATTAAATTTATTTCCGCACGCGTCCCATACGGGCGAATAGTACGTCGTAAAGTCCGCACTGCTTCCGCTTCCGGGCGGCGAGGGAATAAAATTCATTTCGCCGACCTGCGTACGCGTGAGTTTACCGTTGAGATACTCCGCAGGTCCTACCGTCAGAATAAAGCTGTCCCAGAACGGCTCGGGTCCCGTCGTCGAACGGAACAGATATTCGATCGCAAAGTCGCCGTCGAGGTACTTTTCATACGATTGCTGCCACTTGCCCGAGGAGTTGTTCAGCGTCAGATCCGCGCTCAGCATACCATGGCAGTCGGGGCAAACAGTACCCCCCCCCATGTTTTTATGGTTATGGGGATTCAGCGGAAGCTCGAACTCCCTCGTCGTCTTGCACGCGGGACAGGTGGCGGTTTCCACGCCGTTCGTCGAACAGGTCGAAACAGTCGTTATCGTTCTGTTCGAAAAATCGTGCTCGCCGTTCGTCGGAATCTCTTGCTCTTCCTCCGTCCCGCAGTCCGCGCAGATTCTTATTTTCGTGCCCGTGCTACCACAAGTGGGCGCCTTCGTCTGCGTCCATACGCCGTAAAGGTGCGCTGTGGGATCGACGGAAACGGACTCCGTTTCGTATTCTCCGCATTCGAGGCAGTAGTGCCTCTTTACGCCCGTTTCTTTGCAGGTCGGATTTTTAATTACCGCCCAATCCGACCATTGGCTGTGCCCGCCCGAAACGGATACGATCGCGCCCGTTTGCGTATCTCCGCAAGCAGTGCACACGCGTTGGCGTTCGCCGTTGGCGGTACACGTTGCTTCCTTTACCACCTGCCAGCCCCCGTAAGAGTGCGCCGTCTTTTGAATCGGCGCCGTTTCCTCTTCCTTGCACGCTTTGCAGACGCGCTTTTTCAAGCCTGCTTCCTTACAGGTAGCCGCCGTTACCGTCTGCCACTCGCCGTATTCGTGCACTTCGCACTTCTGCTTGTTACAGGCGGCAAAGATGCCCGCCGTCAGCGCCAGAAGCAAGCCGACGAATAAAAAACTCCTTTTTTTCATAATTTTTCCTCCCGAAACCGCCACCGTTCGTTTTTAACATTCTTTGTACGGACTTGACAATCCCTTTTTTTTATTTTATAATAACATTACGCCTTTGGCAATATCATCGCTTGGCGGAAAAGTATCAAATATTGGGGTGCCGAACCATGGAATTTTACGAATATTGGCGCGACGAAGCGGACGCACTCAAAACGGATTGGTTCGAAAACAACCTTACCTTCCGCGCGCATTACCACAACAGTATGGAGATCATCCTCAACGTACAGGGCGGTTGCAACGTTACCGTGCAGGGCACGACCAACCGCCTGAACGAAGGAGACTTCGTTGTGATCCATCCGAACTACACGCATCTCATCGAGGATTTCGGCAGAAGCGTCTGCGTGATGTTGTCCCCGCTCTATTTAAAGCGGTACTCCGAGTACACCTCCGACAAGCGCCCCGCCTACGACAGCGTCATCCGCGGCGATAAAGAGCTTGCCGACTGTCTTACGTATTTCCGTGAACGCACGGCGGGCGAAAATGAAATGTGCCTGAAAGGATACATCAACTACTTTTTGGGCAAGTGCGTTGCCCGTATGCGGTTTATTCCCCTCTCTTCGCAGAACAAGAATTTTGACACCGTGCAAAAAATCGTCGCATACCTTTTGGCGCATTTCCGCGAAAATATCACGCTCGATATGCTGGCGGCGGAGTTTTCCTATAACAAGTATTATCTCTCCGAGCTGATCAATAAAAATCTCAAATGCGGCTTAACCGAATTTTTAAACCGCGTCCGCCTCGAACACTTCATCTCACAATACGACGAATCGCGCACGGTGGAGTCGCAGCTTTACGAATGCGGGTTCCGCAGCAAACAGACCTTTTACCGCGCATATAAGACGCAGTACGGCGAATTACCGACGCTCGCGGGCGACAGAGATCCGAGAAAACTCAAATAACCGTCAATAAAAAACTCCGTTCGGAATATACTGTTGTTAATGAAAAAGATACTGTTTACGGGCGGAGGAAGCGCGGGGCACGTGGTGCCAAATCTTGCGCTGATGAACGAAATACGTTATTCTCATCGGGTGAGCTATATGGGCACGAGCGGCATCGAAAGCAAGCTTGTAAGCGAAGCGGGCTACCCCTTTTTTTGCGTGGAATGTCCTAAGCTCGTCCGCTCCCTTACCCCGAAAAATTTAACCATTCCCTTCCGCCTGCACAGGGCGAAGAAGGAGGCGCTGAAAGCCGTTCAGAAAGAAAAGCCCGATTTGATTTTTTCGAAGGGCGGGTTTGCAAGCTATCCCGCCGTCTGGGCGGGCCGAAAGCTGGGTATTCCCGTGCTGACGCACGAGAGCGACCTGTCCCCGGGGCTCTCCACCAAGCTCTCCGCAAAAAAGTGCGTACGAGTGCTCACCTCCTTTCCCGAAACAGCGAAGCTGTTCGATAACGGGGAATACGTCGGTTCTCCCATCCGCCGCGAAATTTTAAACGGTGAACGCAGCCGCGCAAGGCGCAAATTCTCCCTTTCGGAAATTAAGCCCGTATTGTTGATTCTGGGCGGCGGCAGCGGAAGCAGAGCAATCAACGAAGCCGTGCGCTCCTGCCTGAAACCGATACTTGCGCGCTTCGACGTTCTGCACCTTTGCGGCAAAGGCAACTTGATGAAGGACGCGCCCAAGGGCTACGTACAGTTGGAGTTCGAGTCGGATATGGGCAGTGCGTACGCCGCCTGCGACTTGGTTTTATCGCGCGCAGGCAGCAACACCGTGTTCGAGATCCTTGCGCTGAAAAAACCCGCCGTGCTCGTACCGTTGCAGCACGGCTCGCGCGGCGACCAAATGGAAAACGCCGCCTATTTCGAAAAAAAGGGACTTTGCCGTTTGCTCAGGGAAAGCGAACTCGATGCGCTTTACCCCGTTCTTTGCACAACGTTGCAAGACGACGGGTTAAAACAACGCCTTGCCGAAAGCAGCATCACAAGCGGCACGCAGGACATTCTTTCTTTGATCGCCAAATATGCTTAACGCTGATTTAGGGCGGCTCCGTTTCGCTCCGAATAACAATTAGGAAATCGCCTGCCCGCGTGCACACCTGTGCACGCGGGCAGAAATTTTATTGCGGAAATTTTATTCATGAGGCGTAAGCGTAAACCCTTCACCGAAAATATCCGCCTGTAAATATGTTTCCGGCACTTTTCCGACCAGCACGCTCTCGCAGACGAGCACTTCGGTAAGCGAGGCGAAATTGCTTGTACCCGAAGGCATGATAATCGAGATGTCCGCCACGATTTCGAGATATATGGAATGCTTGGTCTGGTTGATTCCCGCGGCGTCGAATTTGGATACGAATTTGCAGGACACGTTGGAAATGGGGATAATTTTCAAATGAATTTTCGGTCCGAAACCCGCCCACGCTTCCACGCCCGAAAGTGCGCCGAGCGGCACCTCCACGCCGTCCTCGCTCATCTTGTTTAAATTTTCCTGCGACATATATGCGGTATCGCGTGCAATGCGGTTGATCTGAAAGGCATTCGACGAAATCGCCTGTATCTCCCCGCCGTCGCTCCGCTCGATGCCAACCAAATCTTCGTAGCGCAATTTGTCCGAAAGCGTATAGTAAACCGCGTCGTTTACGGCAACCGTCGTAATCGAACGCATACTCGCTTCCGCAATGGATTTCAGCACGTTCGTTACGTTGCGGTGCAACAGTACGACGATTCCGATAAAAAACAGACAGATAACCGCCGCCGCAACGCGGCGCTTGATTTTTCTGCTACGGGGTTTCACACCGTTATCCTATGCGGAAATCGGGACAATCTTGCCGAAAAAAATTCACACCAACCCGATTTTCGGCATATACTTTAGTCATGACGACTTTAAATTATGAAAGAGAATCGGTTTTTCGCTATGCACAGCGCTGGGCGTTTTCACGCAACCCCGCATACTACGACTTTTCGCGCATCGGCGGCGACTGTACGAACTTTGCCTCGCAATGCGTATTTGCGGGCGCAAACGTGATGAACTTTACCCCCATTTACGGTTGGTTTTATAAGACTGCGAACGACCGCACCGCCTCATGGACGGGCGTGGAATATCTTTACCGTTTTTTAACGGAGAACGAAGGCGTGGGACCGTTTGCCGAAGAAGTTCCGCTGAGCAGACTGCAAGTAGGCGATATCGTGCAGCTCGGCAACGAAACGGGAGACTTCTATCATTCACCGGTCGTGGTAAGCGTTTCGAACGGAATTAAAATCGCGGCGCATTCGTACGATGCGTTCAACCGTCCTCTGTCCTCCTATAACTATGCCCGTGCGCGCGGAATCCATATCCTCGGAGTTCGCAAAGAATCTTAAAACGACGGCGCAAAATCTCTTGCTTTTTTCTGCGGAATGGTGTAAGATAATTACAATCGTTTCCGTAGTTAAATGGATATAACAGCCCCCTCCTAAGGGGCCGTTGTGAGTTCGATTCTCGCCGGGAACGCCAAAGGCAACGACCGAGATAAATTCTCGGTCGTTTTTCTATGTCGTAATATTGTTCAACGCATTAAGCGCAGTGTCCTGCGTATCGGGTATAAAGTGGCTGTACACTTTAAGCGTAACCGTAGAATCGCTATGCCCCATATACTTACTTACCGTTTGTATTGGAACATTCTGCGATAACAGCAAACTGCAATATGTATGCCGTAAGCCATGACAGGTAACTTCTTTCATTTTCCATTTACGCTCATAGCGTTTCAGATACTGTCCTACCGAGTGCGGAAAGATAGGCAAACGGTAAATATTAACGGCTAAGTA
>Ga0073906_1000133_pt1 | contig 121706 bp, 132 predicted proteins | sample Inofromicrocosms_FD_65485 | JGI IMG/M metagenome (GOLD analysis project Ga0073906, IMG submission 65485) | Mouse cecum microbial communities from Vienna, Austria - Inoculum for glucosamine and mucus D2O microcosms | ecosystem: Host-associated > Mammals > Digestive system > Large intestine >...
TTCTCGCATATCTATTATAACAGATATTTTGAATTCTGCACTATATTTTTTGTTTTTACTTCCCTTTTTTTTCATAAAAAATGCACCTCCAAAAGTGTCTAACTTTTGGGGTGCATATCATTATGGAACTGCTGTTTTTACGTTATCTTTTACCTGATACCATTCTTTTTAAAATAATGTAATCATAACAATTAATTATTTTATCATTATTCATATCAGCCGATTTATATTTTGTTTCGCTTAATGGTTCAACATTAAGCAAATAGCGCTGAAGTTCTGCAATATCTTTTGTATCAACAAGAGAATCATTATTTATATCACCGTAAACAATATCCGTCACTGCTGAAGTTGTAGTAACTGCTGTCGAAGCAGCAGTTGATACAGTAGTTGCCCTTTTGGTAGTAGTTACCGGATTTGCAGTTGTTTTTGCAGTAACTGTTGTTGTAGTAACAACAGTAGTCACTGCTGGCTTAGTTACCTTATATGCTTCAACATTCCATTTCTGACAACTGTTTCCGTTTACAGTCCACTGCTGTACATTTGCTCCGCTTTCTCTGCTTGCTCCTGCAACTTCAACTGCGCCTGCATCCATTGAAGCTCTGGAAAGAATATAGTAAGTGCCGTCCGGATTCTTTACAAATTTAAACAGATGAGAATTTGTTTTATTATTCTTTAAAATTTCTATATTTGAACCGTCTGTTTTTCCAGTTGAGTTTAAGTAATAGGTTTTGCCGTCAGCAAGCTTTGATATAATATAATAATATCCTCCGCCAAATTCCTTCAGAGTCCATGTATTATGGCTTGCAGAGCTTCCTGCTCCCCACTGCTGAATATTAGCATTATCCTGAGCCGAGCCGTTAGCAACCTCCATATAAAGACCGCTGTTTGAATTTTTAAACATATATTCCTTGCTAGTATCCATTGAGCAGCCTGTATTTTCAACCTGTATAAGCTCCCATTTCTGAGATTTATCTCCCTGGCTAACAGACCACTGAACTACATTAGCGCCTGAATTTGCTGAAGCTGAAGAAACAGCAATGCAACTTTGATCCTTGGAGGTTTTAGTTAAAATTAGATAAGAACCGTCATCATTTTTATAGAATTTAAACTTTTGTGCATCTGCCCCTGTATCAGACCAAATTCCGATATTTGTACCGTCAGCGGTTTTATTTGAATCAACATCAAGCAGATAAGTAACTTTATCTCCAACCTGAGAATAAATATTATAGTAGCCTCCGCCGGCGGAAATAACTCTCCAGGAATTATGAACAGCAGCTTCAGTTGCACCCCACTGCTGAACATTTGTTCCGTTTGCTGCCTTTGCGCCGTCTGCTTCCATATAAAGACCGCTGTTTACATTTTTAAACATATAGACTGCGCCCTCATTAAGAACAGCCGGAGTATATTCTGTTACAGCAGAACCGTATGCTGAATTAAAGCTATTGGTAAGATAAGGTGAATCATATTTTGTTGTCACCCATGAAGATAAAGCGCTGTCTGTTATAAACTTGAATGCTGAAACAGAAGTTTTTCTTCCGGCATAAGTCTGACAGAATTTTTTTACATCATTTCCATTTGATTCATAGGCGCTGACAAGGGAATACCCATAGTTCTCCTTATTGGGATACCATGTGCTCTTGACTTTTGGATTTATTGGGAAAACCACCGGAGTTTCACTGCCTGTTTTTGCATAATATGAACCGCTGTCCCTATATGGATCATTTCCGCTGCCTGCACATATGCAGTAAGGATTTGTATTTTCATAAGACTGGAAACGGCAGTTCTCACTGACAATGTTCGAACCCTCACCGCTTATGATCTGAGAAGTTCCGCTTCCGTTAGAATCATTACCCTCGTAATAGTTATTGAAAATATGTCCGTTTCCATTGCCAATCTGCGGACACCTTCTTACATTTTTATCCCATAAGTTATAGCAAAGCGTTGTCCTGCACCTTGTTGTTTCACCGTTCTGAGTACCGTATGCAACCGTCCAGTAACGGTTATTGAAAGTACAGTATGAAATTGTAATAAAATCAGGACTACGTCCCAAATCCTTAGCGTCCAGGTAATCCTTATAAGGAGTGTTTATCCATATAAACTTACCAACCTCGTCCTGTCCGTCACCTGTTCTGTTATAGCTGAGCTTATTGGTAAAACTGCAATGGTCAATCCAGATATTTCTTGATGACCAAATATTAATTAATATACGATTGGGTTTATTGACAGCCTGAAAATCAATATTACTGAAAATGATATTATCGCTGGGGCTGTCGTTGACTGCACCATAAGCGTCATTTGTACGGAACTGGCTGTCATAAATTGTATTCGTGTTATACGAACCCACTATTGTTTTATAATCCCTGATTCGGGTATTGCCTTTTTTCTGCATATCAATATTTCCAGTTAACACAATTGTCAAAGGCTCGGCAGTATTCAGATATTTTTCCAACTCATCTGCATTACTTGCTGTTACTGTTTTACCCAGAACTCCTCCGATATTAGACGCCTTTTCGCCCTCAGAAACCTTACAGTTTGCCGCAAATCCCTCAGCGCCGTAACTGTTAAGCTTCCATTTCTGAGCGCCGTCACCGGTATACGCTGCAAGTCCTACAGTATTTGAAGACTGATAGTATGTAAGAGCTGTTCCGGCTGATACGCTAATAATTTTATAATAAAGATTATAGCCTTCAAAATCCTTAGTTACACCCTCAATTTTCCACTGCTGGGCAGCATTTCCCGTCTTTGAGGAAACTGTACATTTTGTTCCCTCTGCTGTAAGATATTTTCCGTCAGACATACTGACTATATTATATACACCATCTGAAACATAATCTATTCTCCAGTTTTCTTCAGCAGCTCCTGCCGCTTTCTGCGTTTTAACAGCTGTACCAGTCAAATTCATATTACGGTTTGTAGTGAACGCCGCAAAATTCATTGCCTGCACCGGATACGATGATGTATCATCAGCAGAAACATAATCATTAATGTCCGTAATTATAACACCTGTCATTAGTGCAAAAACCATAACAAGCGATGTTAAAAATGATAATATTTTTTTCATGGCTTACTCCTATGTCTGAAATTGTTTAATTTATATATATTTTAATCCAATTTGTGATAAAAAACAATCAGTAATTATGCTATAATACTAATTTATTATGACATTTTATATCGATTCAATATATTATTTTAAATCATATTAAAAACAATGCCACAGCAAAACTGCGGCAAAATTATATTAAATTTCTTATTATTCATTATTAATTTTTCCTTTAAAAGTACAGTACAAACCTATACTAAACTAAAAGAGACCGGAGCTAAACCCACCCATACATTTCTTGCGGCATAGTAAGCAAACATAACACATAGTAAAACCATCCAAAAGCTTAATTTTCTCGGCAGTATCCTTACTTTTTTACCGCAAATATCAAACAGAAATTCTATATATAAAAGAAACAGCAGAACTAATATTAGCGGAATTGCAATATTACTTCGCAAAGACGCAATAATATCACCTCTGAGCAACGCTTTTACGCTTCTTGTATTTCCACAGCCCGGACAATAAAAACCAGTTAATTTTAAAATCCAGCATTCCGGAAGATATTTTGACAGACTGAGAATAAAATCTTTAAAAATATATAAGAGCAATGCCGCAGCAGAAGCCGCGGCAGCTATCGTTATCTTAACAACCTTTTTCATACTAAAATAAATAACCAAAATTATCTAAACTTAGATCGGTCAGCCGAAAAAGTATGTAAAATGAAATTCCAACAATACTGCAAACAAGACCTGCTATTGCCATGCCTTTACCCGGCTTCTTGCCGGCAATACTAATACCGCCGAAAATAATGCTTATTGTCCCACAAAGAATATTAACCGAAGGAAGACAGTATAGCACAAGTGAAACAATGCCAAGTACCATTGAAGCTATACTTAATCCATAATCTCCTGATGGCTGCTGTGAGGGCATCTGATTATGATTCTGATTCATTTCATCCATAATATTATTCTCCTTTAATTTTCATTTGTTATAAAGTTTTAATTACTACATGATTATACAATATTTTACCTTTCTTGTCAACTTAGTTAATTTTAAAATTTCAGCATTCCGAAAAATATTTTGACAGACTGAGAATCAACTCTTTAAAAATATATAAAAGCAATGCCGCAGCAGAAGCTGCGGCAGCTATTGTTATCTTAATAACCTTTTCACTAAATTATGTTAATATGCAATACCAAGTTCGTCAAGCATGGACAAACCGATTATTGTGAAAATAATGTAAAGTGCAATAGCAACGATACTGCAAACAAGACCTGCTACTGCCATGCCCTTGCCTGGTTTCTTGCCGGAAATGCTAACGCCGCCAAGAATAATACTTATGATACCTGCAGGAAAGCATACATAAGGAATGCAGAACAGTACAAGTGAAATAATACCAAGCACCATTGAAGCTACACTCAATCCTGAACCGCCTTGCGGCTGCTGTGAAGGCATCTGATTCTGATTCATTTCATCCATTATATTTATCTCCTTTAAATATGTAAATTTGCAATAAAGTTATATTGCTACATAATTATACAATATTTTATCTTTCTTGTCAACTTAGGTAATTTTAAAATTATAATGCATTATAATTTTCTGTATTTTATACAAAAAATGCAGGTATTATTTAGATTTTAAATCTATAGGATAACAAAAGAAGCCGTATTTCGTACGTTATTTTAACAATAAATTTTAAATTATTTAGGTTGATTATCATTTTATGAAATGCTATAATGATTATATGTGTAAAATCTGAATATATACTTAAAAGTGCTTTGCAACGGAGGTTAAAATGAATTTAAACAAACTTGCTGACGAAATTATAAGCGGAAAACGCCTGAACCGAAATGATGATTTATCATTTTTCTTTGACTGTGACCTAAATGAACTCTGCTTAAATGCCAACAGAATCCGCTTAGAATTATGCGGAAACAAAGTCAATTTCTGCACCATTATAAACGCCAAAAGCGGAAAATGCTCTGAAAACTGTAAATTCTGTGCACAATCAGGACATCACGGTACCAAAATAAACGAATATAACTTTCTCGACGAAAACGAAATTATAAATGACTGCAAGAGTAATGCTAATAAAGGTGTTCACAGATATTCCCTTGTTACAGCCGGAAGAAGTCTTAACAGCGATGATTTTGAAAAAGCTGTCGTAGTTTATAAAAAGCTTTATCAACAATGTGATATATCACTCTGCGCTTCGCATGGTCTTTTAAGCGAAGAACAATTCAAACGGCTTAAGGAATGCGGAGTAAAGACGTATCATGCAAATATTGAAACATCACGCAGAAACTTTCCGGAAATATGTACAACACATACATATGACGATAAAATAAAATGTATAAAACGTGCTCAGAATGCCGGACTTAAAGTCTGCTCAGGCGGTATCATTGGTATGGGCGAAACCTGGGAGGACAGACTTGATATGGCCCTTAGTCTTTCAGAGCTTAATGTACATTCAATCCCCCTCAATGCATTGGTGCCGATTAAAGGTACTCCATTTGAAGCCTGCCCCCAGATTACCCCAGAAGATATATTGAGAACCATAGCAATGTTTCGGTTTATAAATCCCACTGCCTATATACGTTTTGCTGCCGGCAGGTCAATTTTAAACGATTCAGGAAAGCAGGCGTTTACCTCCGGAGCCAACGCTGCCATTACCGGCGATATGCTGACCACATCCGGAAACAGCATAAAAGAAGACATTCAAATGCTTGAAGGAATGGGCTTTGACCTTTCCTCAGAAAAAGAAAAGGTTTTAACATGAGAAATATATTTACAAGAACCGAACTTATGTTCGGACAAAAATCAATGGAAAGACTATTCAAGTCAAGGATAGCCATTTTCGGCATTGGCGGAGTCGGCGGACATACTGCTGAAGCTTTAGTTAGAAGTGGTATTGGTCATATAGATTTAATCGACAATGACAAAGTATCAGTCAGTAATATCAACCGTCAGCTTTATGCACTGCATAGTACAGTAGGAAAATATAAGGTTGACGCCGCAAAAGAACGTATCCGCGATATAAATCCGGAATGTACCGTGAATATTCATAAAATTTTTTATACCCCAGAAACTTCATCACATTTTAACTTTAAGGATTATGATTATATTATAGACGCCATTGATACCATTTCCGGAAAAATAGAGCTTGCAGAACAGGCAAATAAATCCGGAACGCCGATTATTTCATCAATGGGCGCAGGCAATAAAACTGATCCCACTGCTTTTGAGGTTACGGATATTTATAAAACTTCAGTTTGTCCACTTGCAAAAGTTATGAGATATGAATTGAAACGCAGAGGAATAAAAAAACTTAAAGTAGTTTTTTCAAAAGAAATTCCCCTGCCCCCTGCTACTGACCTATCCGAGGACTGCAAAACACTTATAAAATCAGAACAGCAAACTGCATATAAAAAAAGAATTCCCGGCAGTAATGCATTTGTTCCGCCTGCAGTAGGGCTTATAATAGCCGGAGAAGTAATCAAAGACCTTATAAAATAAAAATTGCCTGACAGCGTTATGCTATGTCAGGCTTTTTAATATAAAAAAATTTCCGATATATTTAATCAAACCGTACTTTCCAGTTTTCACTGCGATATGCCTCAAAACACATTCTAATTTGTTCCGCATTGTTTTTCTCTTCAGCCAACTGAGGCAATTCATCTTCAGAAAAATAATCAAAACCTATAGTTTCGATATTTTCTTTAAAACTTCCGCCTATAACATAACATAAAACAAATACCTTGCACACTCCATAAGCATATACTGGAAGATTATGCTTTGCTCTATCCTGAACAGCAATAATGCTATCAGCAGCCACGTCAAGTCCTGATTCCTCTTTTACTTCTTTTACCGTATTCTCTTTAATGGATAAATTTACATCTACCCATCCGCCAGGTAATGACCATTTTCCATTTTTCTCTTTAACGAGCAGTATCTTTTCATCACTGAATATTGCTGCTCTCGTATCCAATTTAGGGGTTTGGTAACCATGCTCATTGCAAAATAGATCCTTTACCTTCTCTATAGAAATATCTGTTTTATAAGACAGCATTTCTGCTGATATTTCTCTTATTCTCTCATATCTTTCTTTATCATACACATCCTTACCATAAGTCAAACCTGCCTGTGCAAGACTTTGCAATTCAATTGCCCACTGCAACCATTTTTCAATATTGTCCAATTAAATACCTCCGCAAATTAAAATAGGAAAAGGACTGCGCAAGTCCTTTTCCTTCATATTTTCAATTTCCATTAATAATAATTCTCTTTAGAATTACAGCATCAAAAATATTAATTTTACCGTCTTCATTTAAATCAGCTGTTGCAAACTGAGATTCTTCCAGCTGAGCAGTCTTAAGAAGATATTTCTGGAGAAGTGTAATATCAACTATGCTAACCTCACCGTCACCATTTATATCGCCTCTAAGACTTGGAGTATCCTTTACCGGAACAGCATACATACCATAGAATGTCGCTTCACTTCCGCTTGCACTCAAATACATATTAACAATTTCAGAGACAGTTATATTATTAGCTTCCATTACTTTCTTTATTTCATCATAAGTAAAGTACAGTACAAAATCCTCACTCAAGTCCAAGTCAGGATTTACCTTGAACCATCCGCCCTGTATAACAACATACGGTTCAATGCTGGACTGGCAGACCATAGCAAACATATAGTCTTCGGATATATAATTTTTCATTTCCGGAACAGATATATTATCCCATGCATCAGTTTTTTCTCCGGAATCTGAACGGAACAGCTCAACCCAGTCTGAACCGATTTTTACATTATCCCATGAAAACTTCGGCGGCTCATATTCCTTATATTCAGGAAGTGTATAGCCTGTTACGCCGACTGTATCCATCATTGCTCTGATAACATCAATAGAATTAGGATACCATGTATTTGTCAGTCTGTAAAGGTATCCGTGTGCTTCGCCGGTACCGTTGTTAGGAACATTGTTATCCCAAAGAACGCAGGTAATACCAGCTTGCTTAGCAAGCGTTAGATAATATTTTGCCCAGTTTACACGTGACTGTGTATTATCAAAGTCAGATGCACTAAATTCACCGATTATCATTGGCACACCCTTGGAATCTGAAGCAGCCTTGAAACTGCTGAAAAGACTCTGGAGCTGAGCTTCATAGTTATTTCCGTATCCATCTGAACCTGGGAAATTATGATTAGCAAATTCACCAGTATCCATTGCAAAGAAATAAGGTGTATATGCATGAACTGACAATGCTACGTTACCGGAATTCTGCGGTATCTTAATTGCATTAATTGCGTTTATATCAGATGAAGCGCAATATCCCGGAAGCATAAGAAGTCTTTCGCTGTTCTGTGATGAACCCTGACCTCTTACAGTATTCACAAAAATTTCATTTAGATTATTTATATAAGTTCTGGAATTATCGTCACCGCTTCCCCACTCAACTGCACTGCCTTTTCCTGTTTCACGAGGTTCGTTCATGCCTTCAAAAATGAGGTGCTGGTCATAATCCTTAAACTGTTCTGAAACCTGAGTCCAAATATCACGAAGCTTTGCAGAAGCTTCAGCATATGCCTGCTGATTAAATTCAGGGGCATTTACCCATTCCTCATGGTGAACATTTAGTATTATGAACATGTTTTCATTGTATGCCCAGTCAACAACTTTCTTTACATAAGCCATCCACTTCTGGTTGATTTCATAAACGCCTGTACTTTCGTTGTATTTAAGGTGTTGATACCAGGTAACAGGAATTCTGATAGTATTGAATCCGGCTGCTTTTACTGTTTTGATCATTTCAGCAGTTGGTTCCGGATTACCCCATGTTGTAACAAATGATTTCGGAGCAGTATCATAATTAAAGGAATCATTTGTACACTCCAAGGAATTTCCCAAATTCCAGCCAATAGTCATTTGTTCTGTAATTTCGTATGAATTTTTACCGGTAAGCCCAGCAGCTGATACTGTCTGCTTATCCGAATTAACACCTGATATGCTTATGCATGAAACAGCACACATTGCTGAAGTCAGCAAGGTTATCAGTTTCTTTTTTAAATTCATATATACCCTCCCATAAAATAATATATATTGCTCTTATATGCATATTATACAATTTTTTCACACAATTGTCAATACAAAGCCACTAAAATATATACTATTTTACATTAAATATCATACTATAATGTTACATCAAATAAACGTCCGCTTAGAGGCTTTATTTTCAGCGTGATATTGTTGTCGGTATCGGCAGATATTATCTTTCTGCTCTTTTTTATATCACCGCTGTAATCTTCCCAGCGGCTGTTCAAAATCTCTTTCATTTTAATTTTTCTTCCTGCATTAAAAGTTATGGTCTGTTCCATTCCTGAAAGATTAAGAGCACATATCATTATACTGCCGCCGCTTGATCTCTCATATATATAAACGCACTGCTCACAAGCGTCCGACACCAGCCATTTGAATGTCTGCATATTATATTCTGCGTCATGTAAACATTTTCTGGTTTTATACAGTCTGCTGAGATCTTTCATATATTTATGAAAACTGTCATGAACAGGATAACTCAGCAAATCCCAGTCCTGTTCTCTTTTTTCGTCCCATTCCCTGAACTGTCCGATTTCATTGCCCATAAAGCTTAATTTTTTGCCTGGATGTGTATACATATACATGTAAAACGCTCTGCATTCAAGCAGTTTTTCATCGTAGTCACCATACATTTTCTGTATTACCGTAGCTTTTCCATGGACATTTTCATCATGGGAAATTGGAAGCAAAAATAGTTCATTATAAAAATAAGCCATTGAAAAAGTAAGCTTATGATAGTGATTATGTCTTTCCCAAGGCGCTGTGCGAAAATAATCAAACGTGTCGTTCATCCAGCCCATATCCCATTTATAATCAAAGCCAAGACCGTCATACTCAACAGGAGCAGTAACCTTCAAATATGCAGTAGAATCCTCTGCAATCAGCATAGCTGTCGGGTGCAAATCATGAAGTCCGGTGTTCATATTTCTTATAAATGCAACATTATTTTCATTTACTCCCCGGCCAGGATCACCCATCCAATAAATTGCACGGCTAATAGCATCCATTCTCAAGCCGTCGAAATGATATTCCTTTAACCAATAATTAGCGGCTGACTGGATAAAGCTGCAAGCCTCCCGCCTTGAAAAATTAAAATTGCAAGTGCCCCATTCGCTGTATCCCACATCATCTGACGGATATTCATACAAAGCAGTACCGTCATATTTAGCAAGACCGTATCCGTCAATGCCGAAATGCACCAATACAAAATCAAGAATAACTCCTATTCCGGCATTATGACACTTATCAATTAGCTCCTTTAGCTGCGCTGCTGTGCCGTAACGTGAAGTTGGTGCAAAGAATCCAGTATTCTGATAACCCCATGAGCAATCAGCCGGATGCTCTGACAAGGGAAGAAATTCAATATGCGTAAAATTATTCTTTTTCACATATTCAATAAGCTCATCGGCTATTTCATTATATTTATACCACTGACTTTCAGTAATAATTTCTCCGTTTTCATCAATCTGCGGTTCTTTTGTGCGCCATGAGCCAAGATGGACTTCATAAATATTCATGGGACTATTATAATTTTTTGTACGGCTGTTCATCCATTTTTCGTCAGTAAAATCATACTCTGAAATATCAACTACATATGACGCAAAAGCTGGTCTAAGTTCCATACCGAATCCATATGGATCGCAATGCTCAACTCTAACTCCGTCCTTAGTATATATAACATATTTATACATATCACCAGGCTTAGCCTTGTCTGATACAAAGGAAAAAACCTCTGTTTCCCTTTTCATTTCTTCCTCTGTCCAGTTGTTAAAACTGCCAAATATAGTAACCTTTTCAGCCGATGGCGCAAAGGTTCTGAATACTACTTTGTCATTTTCAATATGAGCTCCGAAATATCTATAAGCGTCAAACGCTTTTCCGTCATAAAATTCCTGCATTGTCATTGATTTATTCCATCTCGCTTTCTGTATTATCAGCTAAATCATTAAGCCTCTTTATAATACGTATAAACTCTTTTGTATCATCCTCACCAAGCTTCATAAACATCTCGCTGTACGCATTTATCACTTTAGTTCTCTTTTCTGCAAAATAACTGCGTCCGCTTTCAGTAAGAATTACAGGAATCTTACGTTTATCGTTTTTTGAAACACTGCGTTCTATATATCCCTTTGTCTTAAGGCTTTTGAGAGCAGCGGACATTCTTGCGCTGGTCATATAAAGGTCATCGCATAATTTTCCCGGCAGTACAGGACTATTATTTAAATAAAGATAGTTCAATATCTTCATTTCTCCCTGAATAAAATCGCTGTAATTTATCTCAGGCGAAGTAAAATATGCCCTTCTAAACTGTAAAAACAGCTCGTCAATTAAATTTTTATAATCTTCCATAAATCTTACCTAAAAAATATCTAATACTATTAAGTATTTTAGCATACAGCACCTGATAAGTCAATAGAAACATAAAAATAACGGCTCTGTAACAGAGCCGTTAAATTATATAAAATTCAATTATACAAGCTGAATAATTGCCATTTCTGCTGCGTCTCCGCGGCGTGGACCAATCTTTACAATTCTTGTATATCCGCCGTTTCTTTCAGCATATTTTGGTGAAATCTCATCAAATAACTTCTTAGCAACGTCTTCCTTAGTAACGTAAGCATAAACCTGACGTTTGGAGTGCAGATCGTTATTTTTACCGATTGTGATCATCTTTTCAGCAACTGCACGAACTTCCTTAGCTCTTGTGACAGTTGTTTCAATCTGGCCATTCTCTAACAGATAAGTTACCATAGCTCTGAGCATAGCCTTTCTATGGTCAGTTGTTCTTCCAAGCTTTCTTGTACCTGGCATCGTTATTCACTCCTTTTCAAATCACGGAAATAAGTCTAAACACATTTCCGCAGTTTTATTCCTCTTCTGAACTCAGATCAAAACCAAGTGATTGAAGCTTTTCCTTGACTTCATCAAAGGATTTTTTACCAAGGTTTCTAACCTTCATCATTTCTTCTTCAGACTTGTTGATCAAATCATCAACTGTATTTATTCCGGCACGCTTCAGGCAATTGAAGGAACGTACCGACAAGTCAAGTTCCTCAATGGTCATCTCAAGGATTTTTTCCTTACCTTTATCGTCCTGTTCGACCAAAACTTCTGCAATGCTTGCATCTTCTGACAAGTCAATGAAAAGTTTCAGATGCTCGTTGAGGAGATTGGCTGCCTGTGACAAGGCTTCCTTAGCTGAGATTGTTCCGTCTGTCCAGACCTCAATTGTAAGCTTATCAAAATCAGTTACCTGGCCAAGACGTGTATCTTCAACCTTGTAATTGACCTTCAAAACAGGAGTATAGATACTATCAACTGCAATAACATCAATAGGAAGATTTCCCATCTGAGTTTTGTTGCGCTCGGCAGAAACATAGCCTCTGCCCCGGTCGATAGTTATTTCCATATAAAGCTTTGCATCCTTGCCGAGAGTTGCTATGTGCATTCCCGGATCAAGTATATTGACCTCCGAGTCTGTTTTAATATCACCGGCTGTAACTTCGCATTCGCCTTCAGCTTCAATATAAACAGTTTTCGGACCTTCTCCGTAAAGCTTTGCGGTGAGACCCTTTATTGCGAGAATGATTTCTGTTACATCCTCTTTTACACCAGGGATTGTTGACAATTCATGATGCACTCCGTCTATCTTAACTGAGTTGACTGCAACACCGGGAAGTGAGGAGAGCAGAACACGTCTTAGACTGTTTCCAAGCGTAATACCATAACCGCGCTCAAGCGGAGACAAAACGAACTTACCGTATTTTCCATCGCTTTTCAGCTCGACAGTATCAATTTCAGGCTTTACTATTTTTTCAAGCATAAGAACCCTCCTATTTCGCAATCACTTTTTATCTCTTTATATATGAACAGGCTTGCAATAAGCAATTGCTTATTACTTGGAGTACAGCTCGACGATGAATGTTTCTTCAACCTCATAGTCAAGATCACTCTTAACAGGCATACGAACAACCTTTGCCTTGCCGGCTTCTCTGTCAGCGTCAAGCCAGAGAGGGATCACTCTGCCCTTTGTAGCTTCAATTACATCCTTGAACTTAGCGCTCTTCTTGCTGTTTTCACAAAGCTCAATAACGTCGCCGTCCTTAACTCTGTATGAAGGGATATCTACCTTATTTCCGTTAACCATAAAATGACCGTGGGAAACAAGCTGTCTTGATTCACGTCTTGTGAGTGAAAGTCCCATTCTGAAAACTACGTTGTCAAGTCTTGATTCAAGAATTGTGATAAGGTTTTCACCAGCCTTGCCTTCCATCTTTTCAGCGATCTGGAAATAGTGGCGGAAAGGCTTTTCAAGAACACCGTATATAAACTTCAGCTTCTGCTTTTCCTTAAGCTGTGTACCATATTCTGAAACTTTTTTTCTTCTGTTTGCGTTAGGGTTTCTGTTACTTTCCTTTGAAACACCCATAACTGCCGGACTGATTCCTAAGTATCTGCATCTCTTAAGAATTGGTTCTCTACTAATAGCCAAGTTTTACACCTCCTGTAAATTAGACACGTCTTCTCTTTGGAGGACGGCATCCGTTATGCGGAATAGGGGTTACGTCTTTGATCATCTTAACTTCCAGACCAACTGTCTGCAGTGCTCTGATAGCAGCTTCACGTCCTGAACCAGGTCCCTTAACATAAACTTCTACGTTCTTCAGACCATGTTCCATAGCTGCCTTTGCTGCTGTTTCAGCGGCTGTCTGTGCAGCAAACGGTGTAGACTTTCTTGAACCTCTGAAGCCAAGTCCGCCTGCGCTTGCCCATGAAATAGCGTTGCCCTGTGTATCTGTTATAGTTACTATTGTATTATTAAAAGTGGACTGGATATGAACAGCGCCGCTTTCAATATTCTTACGCTCTCTGCGTCTTCTGATAGCAACCTTCTTAGGTTTCTGTGCCAATGTTCACGCCCTCCTTACTTCTTCTTGTTAGCGATTGTCTTTACAGGACCCTTACGAGTTCTTGCATTTGTCTTTGTACGCTGACCTCTTACAGGCAGACCCTTACGGTGACGAACGCCTCTGTAACAGCCAATTTCAACAAGTCTCTTGATGTTAAGAGCAGTTTCTCTTCTGAGATCGCCCTCAACTATGATATTCTTATCAATATAATCACGCAGTTTTGCTACATCTTCTTCTGAAAGATCCTTAACTCTTGTATCAGGGTTTACACCTGTTTCCTTAAGAATTGTTGTAGCAGTCTGACGGCCTATGCCGAAAATATAAGTTAAACCGATCTCAACTCTTTTTTCCTTCGGCAGGTCAATACCAGCAATTCTTGCCATTAATTAATAGCACCTCCGTTAATAAGATGTCAGGTGACTTATCAGCCCTGACGCTGTTTATGCTTTGGGTTTTCGCAAATAACCATTATTTTTCCCTTGCGTTTAATAACCTTGCATTTTTCGCAAATAGGTTTAACTGAAGGTCTGACTTTCATTGAAAATACCTCCTTGATAGATTACAGAAGCATTTTTTCAAATGCTTCCCGCTTCTTTAAGCTAATTTTATTTAGCTCTCCAAGTGATTCTGCCCTTTGTCAGGTCATAAGGCGACATTTCAACTGTTACCTTGTCACCGGGAACGATTCTGATATAATTCATTCTCAGCTTACCTGAAACATGCGCAAGAATTATATGGTCGTTCGGCAGCTTTACTCTGAACATTGCGTTCGGAAGAGCTTCCTCAACAACGCCCTCTAATTCAATTACATCTTCCTTAGACAAAATGAATACCTCCCCATAATCGGTTACGGTGTGTGAGCTGTTTCACTCAGCACATTTCTTAGCTTTTTATCAGTTATATTATTAAGCATGATAACTTTTTCGGTCATTCTCAGATGCTTACGGTTTTTACGCTTGGGAGCTGACAGCTTTCTCTTTTTTCCGTCTGCTATATAAATATATCCGCCGCTTATTTCCGTAACTGCAAAATAACCTCCGCTATCCCTGCCTGCAATTGCCGTAACAACTGCGCCCCTCTTTATCTCCACCGCAAACCTCCGTCACGGCTGTGTCAGAATAACCGGACCATTCTGTGTTATTGCTATTGCGTGCTCAAAATGAGCAGATAAAGAACCGCTTGCTGTTATAACAGTCCATCCGTCATTCAAGACCTTCACGCCGTCCCCTTTAGAATTGATCATAGGTTCGATGCAGAAAGTCATTCCAGCGACCAGTCTTTGTCCGTGCCCTTCTTTTCCGTAGTTCGGAACCTCCGGTGATTCATGAAGCTCCTTGCCGATCCCGTGACCGCAGTAATTTCTTACTATTCCGTATCCTCTTGACGCACAGTATTCTTCAACAGCGTGACCTACGTCACCAAGCCTTGCGCCGACTTTTGCTGCTTCAATACCAACGTAAAGACTCTGTTCGGTAACCTCAAGAAGCGCTTTTGCCTCATCAGAAATTTTTCCTACTGGAAAAGTTGCGCATGTATCTCCGTGAAAGCCATTATAATATGCTCCCACATCAACGCTGACTATATCGCCTTCAGCGATTCTCCGCTTATGGCTCGGAATGCCATGAATAACTTCATTGTTTATTGATATGCAGGCACTTGCCGGAAATCCGCCGTAATTCAGAAATGACGGTTTAGCTCCGCACCCCACTATATAATCATGGATTATTTTGTCCAGGGCCTTAGTTGTCATACCTGCTTTTATTGATTCGCCTGCAAGCTTCAGCGCTCTGCCGGCAATCTTACCGGCCTCACGCATTTTAGCTAAATCAGTGCTGGATTTTATGCTTACCATTATTATGCTCCGACTGCTTTAAGCGTCAGCTTGGATGTATCTGCTACATCCTCCTGTCCTTCAACAGTTTCAAGAATTCCGCGGCCTGCATAAAAATCCTTCAGAGGAGCTGTCTGATCATGGTATACCTTCAGACGCTCTATTACAGTATCAGGATGATCGTCCTTTCTCTGTACAACGTTTCCGCCGCACTTATCACATTTTCCTTCTTCCTTAGACGGCTTGAAGTCAACATGATAAGAAGCTCCGCATCCCTCGCAGACTCTTCTTCCGGAAAGACGCTTTTGAATTGTTTCATCCGGAACAAAGATTTCTATTACCTTATCGATTTTAACGCCCATTTTTTCAAGGGCTTCTGCCTGAGGAACATTTCTCGGAAATCCGTCGAGAATATATCCGTTTTTACAATCGTCCTCAGCAATTCTGTCCTTAAGTATTCCGATAACGATGTCATCAGAAACAAGTGAACCGCTATCCATAGCAGCCTTTGCCTTAAGACCGTATTCAGTGCCGTTTTTTACAGCTTCACGTAAAATGTTGCCTGTAGATATCTGCGGGATATTCAGAGCTTCAGAAATAACCTCAGCCTGAGTTCCCTTACCTGCACCGGGAGCACCTAATAAAATAAGATTCATTAAAACCTCCTCTTATTCAAGGAATCCCTTTTGATGACGCATCATCATCTGAGATTCAAGTGTACGAACTGTTTCCAAAGCAACGCTTACTACAATAAGCATTGTTGTTCCGCCCATTGAAAGGCTTCTGAGCTGTTCATCAACCATACCCAGAATAATCGGGAATATAGCGATTACGCCCAGGAAGAAAGCGCCAACTAAAGTAATCTTTGACAAAACTCTCTGGATATAATCCGAAGTAGGCTTACCAGGTCTTATACCTGGGATAGCGCCGTTGTTCTGACGAAGATTATTAGCAATTTCAATCGGGTTATACTGCATTGATACATAGAAGTAATTAAATGCAATAATAAGAATAAAATAAAGAATAGCGTATGAGCCTGACTGTGTACTGAAAAACTTCAGAAAACCGTTATAGAAGCTCTGCCAGAAACCGTCCGGATTAGCGTAAGGCTCCTTGAACATACCAATTGTGCTTGGCAGTGACATAAATGACATTGCAAAAATAATAGGCATTACACCGCTCATGCAGATCTTTACCGGAATATGTGTACTCTGTCCGCCGTACTGTCTACGTCCGACAACACGCTTTGCATACTGAATAGGAATTCTTCTTTCGGATTCATTCATAAATACAACGAAGCCGATCATTACTATAAAGACGAGAATAATTGCAATTGAAACAAATAAATACTTGGATGGATTATCCTTTGTAAGAGTAACCAGAGTGCCGAGATCAGTAGGAAATCTTGCTACGATACCAGCAAAAAGGATCATAGAAACACCGTTGCCGATGCCCTTATCGTTAATTCTGTTGCCCATCCATACAACCAGCATTGCACCGGCAATGAAACAGCCGGAAATTACAATTGCTGCAAAAACACCTTCAAAACCGGTTCTATACTTAACAGCGCCCATATTCTTAAGAGTGAAGAAATAAGCAACAGACATTAAAACAGCAAGGGCAAGCGCCACTACTGTTGTAATCTGATTAAGCCTTTTTCGTCCCTCTTCGCCTTCGCTCTGAAGCCGCTCCAGCGGAGGCAGCGCATAAGTCAGAAGCTGAATTATGATTGACGCATTAATAAACGGGGTGATTGAAAGTGAAAAGATGGTTGCCTTTGACAGCGCACCACCGGTGAGAACGTTAAGGTATTCAAGAAAGTTACCGTCAGTAGCCTTCTCATTCATCCAGTCCTTAACGATGCCCAGATCCAGGAACGGAACTGTCAGTGCGCTTCCGATCCTGAAAACTATGATGATCAATAATGTGAACAACATCTTCTTTCGAATTTCTGCAATTTTCCATGCATTTCTTAGAGTTTGGAACACATTAAATCACCTCTGCTTTCCCGCCAGCCTTTTCAATTTTTTCGATTGCACTTTTTGAGAATTTAGCAGCCTTTACTGTGATTTTTGATGTAAGATCGCCGTTTCCGAGAACCTTAACACCGTCATTTTCTTTCTTTATGAGACCTGAAGCCTTCAGCATCTCAGTATCCACAACTGTTCCGTCAACAAACTTGCTGAGGTCAGAAACATTAACTATTGAATACTTCTTAGCGAAAATATTGTTAAAGCCCCTCTTAGGGATTCTTCTTGTTAAAGGCATCTGTCCGCCTTCAAAACCGATTCTTACGCCGCCGCCTGAACGTGCGTTCTGTCCCTTATGACCCTTGCCGGCTGTCTTTCCGTTACCTGAACCGTGACCTCTGCCTATACGCTTACGCTCTGAAACAGAACCCGGTGCTGGGGATAATTCGTGTAACTTCATTGCGATGCACCTCCTTGCTTATGCTTCCTTAACCTCCACGAGGTGAGAAATCTTATTGATTTTACCGTTTGTCTGCTCATTGTCAGGCTGTACAACTACCTGACCTACTTTTTTAAGACCAAGTGAATGAGCAGTAGCAATCTGGTTTTCTTTTCTTCCTATAAGACTCTTAACGAGCTTTATCTGCTTTGCCATTTAGCTCACTCCTTAACCTAAAATTTCCTTAATGGACTTTCCTCTCTTTGCTGCAACTTCCTTTGCAGTTACGCAGCTTGTAAGTCCGTTAATTGTTGCTCTTACAACATTGCATGGGTTATTTGAACGCAGTGACTTTGTTCTGATATCCTTGATTCCTGCCATTTCGATTACGGCACGAACAGGACCGCCGGCGATAACACCAGTACCAGGAGCAGCAGGCTTCATAAGCACTCTGCCTGCACCAAATTTACCTACGATTTCATGAGGAATTGTTGTACCGTAAAGCGGAACCTTTACAAGATTCTTCTTAGCGTCCTCTATACCCTTGCGGATTGCGTCAGGAACTTCGCCTGATTTTCCCAGACCGAAGCCTACTGTGCCGTTTCCGTCACCCACTACAACCAAAGCAGCAAACTTAAGAATACGTCCGCCCTTGACTGTCTTGGAAACTCTGTTGATGGAAACAACCTTTTCGGAAAGTTCCAATGCTTTTGCATCTATATTAGCCAAAAGTATTACCTCCTTTATTAGAACTTCAGTCCGTTTTCACGAGCAGCGTCAGCGAGTTCTTTTACTCTTCCGTGATACAGGAATCCGCCTCTGTCGAATACAACATTTTCAATTCCCTTATCAACTGCACGTTTAGCTACCATAGCGCCTACCTTGCGTGCGCCTTCAACGTTTCCGCCGTTTCCTTCAAACTCCTTATCAAGGCTTGAAGCAGAAGCGAGTGTAACGCCGTTAACGTCGTCAATGATCTGTGCATAAATATGCTTCGCTGAACGGAATACATTCAGACGAGGACGTTCAGGAGTACCGGAGATCTTTCCGCGAACTCTTGTATGTCTATGGATTCTGGCTTTTTTTGTATCAGCCTTTTTAATCATTTCAGATTCACTCCTTTATTACTTCTTACCCTTACCGGCCTTACCTTCCTTACGGATGATACGTTCTCCGGCATATCTGATGCCCTTGCCCTTATAAGGTTCCGGCGGACGCTTTTCACGAACTTCAGCAGCAAACTGACCAACTGCCTGTTTGTCTATACCATTGATTACAATTCTGTTCGGCTGAGGAACATCAATTGTAATTCCGTCTCTTTCAGACATAATAACCTGATGTGAATAACCAAGATTCATTACCAGATTGTTTCCCTGCTTAGCAGCACGGTAACCAACACCTTCGATTTCAAGAGTCTTGGAATAACCGTTTGTAACACCCTCTACCATATTAGCGATAAGTGTTCTTGTAAGACCGTGAAGGCTCTTGTTCATCTTTGTGTCATTAGGACGTGTAACGCTAATAACTCCGTCCTTATTTTCAATGCTCAGCGAGCCTGAAAATTCTCTTGTGAGTGTACCCTTAGGACCCTTGACTGTAACAACACTGTTATCAATTTTAACATCAACTCCGGCAGGGACACTAATCGGCATTTTTCCTATACGTGACATTTCCCTGTCCTCCTTACCAAACGAATGCTAAGATCTCGCCGCCGACATTCAGCTCACGAGCCTTTTTGTCAGTCATGATTCCCTTAGATGTTGAAACGATCGCAATTCCGAGACCCTTTCTAACCTTAGGCATATCTTCACAACTTGAATAAATACGTAAACCCGGTTTAGAAACCCTGCGAAGACCGGTTATAACAGGTGACTTTCCGTCAATATATTTTAATGTGATTCTTATTACACCCTGTTTTCCGTCCTCAATGAACTGGAAGCTCTTTACATATCCCTCTTCAACGAGGATCTCTGTAATAGCTTTCTTTACATTTGAAGCAGGAACGTCAACCGTGGCGTGCTTTGCAGAACTCGCATTACGAATTCTTGTCAGCAAATCTGCTATTGTATCTGTAATCTGCATGCCAATGACCTCCTTTGTATTTTTACCAGCTTGACTTCTTTACACCAGGAATCTGACCCTTGTGAGCCAACTCTCTGAAGCAGATACGGCATATACCGAATTTTCTCAGATATGCATGAGGTCTGCCGCAGATTTTACATCTGTTGTAAGCTCTGGTGGAATACTTGGGAGTTCTCTGCTGCTTATTTATCATCGCTTTTTTTGCCATTTGAAATTATCCTCCCTAATTACTTAGCAAACGGAGCGCCGAGCAATTCGAGCAGCTCTTTTGCTTCTTCATCAGTCTTAGCTGTTGTGATGAAATTTATATCCATACCTCTTACTTTGTCAATCTTGTCGTACTCAATTTCAGGGAAAATAAGCTGTTCCTTGATACCTGTTGAGTAATTGCCCTTTCCGTCAAAGGAATTAGGATTGATTCCTCTGAAATCACGTACACGAGGGAACGCAATATTGAAAAGCTTGTCAACAAATTCATACATATTCTCTCTGCGAAGAGTAACCTTGACGCCGATCGGCATGCCTTCACGAAGCTTGAAGTTCGCAACTGACTTCTTTGCCTTGCAGACAACCGGCTTCTGTCCTGTAATCTGCATAAGGTCATTCATGATAGCGTCGATAACCTTGGAGTTTTCCTTAGCTTCGCCGGCGCCTACATTGATTACGACCTTGTCAAGCTTCGGAATTTCCATAACGCTCTTGTAGTTGAATTTCTTCATCAAAGCAGGAGCTACGGTTTCAACATAATAGTCTTTTAATCTTGCCATGTCGTTTCTCCTTTATTTGAATGATTCACCGCATTTTTTGCAAATGCGCAATTTTGTTTTCTTATCGCCGTCAATTTCAATCTTATGACCTGTTCTTGTCGGCTTGCCGCATTTAGGGCATACAAGCTGAACCTTTGAAGCATATATCGGGGATTCAGCCTTTACGATTCCGCCGGACTGACCCATTCTTGTAGGCTTCATGTGCTTTGTAATCATGTTGATGCCTTCAACGATTACCTTGCCTTCCTTAGGGCTGACTTCAAGAACCTTACCTGTCTTTCTTGAACCTGACTTTGTATATTTATCCTCGTAATCACCTGTCAGCAGAACGACTGTGTCACCTGTTTTAACGTGTACTTTACTCATCATGACACCTCCATTACAATACTTCCGGAGCAAGGCTCAGAATCTTCATATAATCCTTATCACGGAGCTCTCTTGCTACAGGTCCGAAAATACGTGTGCCTTTCGGATTCTTGTCTTCCTTGATTATAACAGCTGCATTCTCGTCGAAACGAATGTATGTGCCGTCTTCTCTTCTAAGGCCCTTTGCCGAACGAACGATAACTGCCTTAACAACATCGCCCTTCTTAACAACGCCGCCGGGTGTTGCCTTCTTTACAGAAGCCACAACAACATCGCCGATATTTGCATATCTCCTGCGTGTGCCGCCCAGAACTCTGATACACATAAGCTCTTTTGCTCCTGTGTTATCAGCAACCTTCATATAAGACTGCATTTGTATCACAGCGAGTTCCTCCTTTCAGAAGCGTTTCGCCAAACTGCTTCCGTCTCTATTTGATTTTACTTAGCTTTTTCAATGATGTTTATAACGCGCCATCTCTTATCCTTGGAAAGAGGACGTGTTTCCATAACTTCAACACGATCGCCTATACGGCACTCGTTGTTTTCATCATGCGCCTTAAGCTTTACTGTACGCTTGATGATCTTTTTATAAAGCGGGTGTTTAACATTGTCAGCGATAGCAACAACGATAGTTTTGTCCATCTTGTCGCTTACAACTTTACCAACCCTTGTTTTTCTAAGGTTTCTCTCAGACATAGCTAAATCCTCCCTTTCTTACTGGTTAACGCTTGACTTTATTTCGTTATCGCGAAGAACTGTCTTGATTCTTGCTATATCCTTCTTTACAGCCTTTAAGCGTGCTGTGTTGTCAAGCTGGTTTACAGCAAGCTGAAAGCGGAGCGCAAAAAGCTCTTCTTTTAAGCCGGCCAGCTTTTCATTCATTTCTTCAACTGACAAATCTCTGATCTCAGATGCCTTCATTACTGCTCCCCTCCTTGCTCTTCTTTTGTTACAAACTTGCACTTAATAGGAAGCTTGTGCATAGCAAGACGCATAGCTTCTCTTGCTGTTTCTTCCGGAACGCCTGCAATTTCAAACATTACTCTGCCTGGCTTAACAACTGCTACCCAGTATTCAGGAGCACCCTTACCGGAACCCATACGTGTGCCGGCTGGCTTCTTTGAAATCGGCTTATCCGGGAAAATCTTTATCCAAACCTGACCGCCACGCTTGATATAACGTGTCATTGCGATACGGGCTGCTTCTATCTGATTAGATGTGATCCATGCAGGCTCTGTTGCCTGAAGACCAAAATCGCCGTAATTTACCTTGTTGCCTCTTGTAGCCTTACCTGTCATACGGCCTCTGTGAACACGGCGGTATTTAACTCTCTTTGGAAGTAGCATTACTGGTTACCTCCTTCATTTTTTGCTGCTCTGACTTTATTGTCACGTCTCTGGTTATTGCGTCTTCTGTTGTCTCTTCCGCCTCTCTTAGCGTCGTCAGACTTTGAAGTTTCGCCCTTGAGAACTTCGCCCTTATAAATCCATACCTTAATGCCGAGACGGCCGTATGTTGTATGAGCTTCCGCTGTACCGTAATCAATATCAGCTCTGATTGTCTGAAGCGGAATTGTTCCCTCGTGATATGTTTCGCTTCTTGCAATTTCAGCGCCGCCTAAACGACCTGATACCATAACCTTGATACCCTTTGAGCCCAGACGCATTGCACGGCCGATAGCCTGCTTCATTGTACGTCTGAATGAAACTCTGTTTTCAAGATCAAGAGCGATCTTTTCAGCAACAAGCTGTGAATTAATGTCAGGATTTTTTACTTCAACGATGTTAACAGCAACCTGCTTACCCATCATTTTTTCAAGCTTCTGACGGAGCTTTTCTATTTCTGTGCCGCCTCTGCCGATAACGATACCGGGTTTAGCGCAGTGGATATGGATTCTTACCTTGTCTTCTGAAAATCTTTCGATTTCAACTCTCGGAACACCTGCTGCATACAGGCTCTTCTTGATAAAATTACGAACATTGTAGTCTTCTACAAGAGTATCGCCGAAAGTAGACTTATTCGCAAACCAGCGGGAATCCCAATCCTTAATAACGCCGACACGAAGACCGTGCGGATTAACTTTCTGGCCCATGCTTAAACCTCCCTGGGATTATTCTTTTTCTTTAAGAACTATTGTAACGTGTGATGTTCTCTTCAAAATTCTGTATGCTCTGCCCTGTGCTCTTGGCATAATTCTCTTCATTATAGGACCTGGGCAAACAAAACATTCAGCAACATAAAGATTATCCTTATTCATGTTGTGATTGTTCTCAGCGTTTGCAATAGCGGACTTCAAAAGCTTTTCCAGCATTTCGCATGCAGCCTTCGGTGTATAATTAAGAGTAGCAAGTGCAACGTCAACAGGCTTGTTTCTGATGAGATCAAGAACAACCTGTACTTTTCTCGGTGCAATTCTCGCATTTCTAAGATATGCTCTGGCTTCCATTTGAATTCCTCCTTCCGCTATTTCTTGCCGTTATTTGTTGTCTTGGAACCGGCGTGTCCCTTATAAGTTCTGGTTGGTGCAAACTCGCCGAGCTTATGACCTACCATATCTTCTGTTACATAAACCGGAACGTGCTTGCGTCCGTCATGAACAGCAAATGTATGACCAACGAAATCAGGGAATATTGTTGAAGTTCTGCTCCATGTCTTAAGAACCTTCTTTTCACCTGCTTCGTTCATTGCCAGAACTCTTTTATAGAGAGCCTCCTGAACGTAAGGTCCCTTTTTAATGCTTCTGCTCATTAATCAGTTCCTCCTTTCAGCTTACTTGCCGTTTCTGCGTTTTACGATGAACTTGTCAGAACGGTTATGCTTCTTACGGGTTTTATAGCCAAGTGCAGGCTTGCCCCAAGGAGTTACAGGTCCCGGACGTCCTACTGGTGATTTACCTTCACCACCGCCGTGAGGGTGATCGCATGGGTTCATTACTGAACCGCGGACTGTAGGTCTGATACCCATATGACGTGTTCTGCCGGCTTTACCTATATTAACATTTTCATGATCAATGTTGCTTACCTGACCGATTGTTGCCTTGCAGTTAATCGGAACGTTTCTGAGCTCTCCTGAAGGAAGTCTTACAAGTGCATACTTGCCTTCCTTAGCCATAAGCTGAGCCATATTGCCTGCTGAACGAACCATCTGAGCGCCCTTACCAGGATAAAGCTCAATAGCGTGGATAAAAGTACCAACAGGAATATTTGCCATTTCAAGTGCATTTCCTGCCTTGATATCTGCTTCGGGACCGGAACAGATTACATCGCCTACCTTAAGACCGTTAGGTGCGAGGATGTATCTCTTTTCGCCGTCCTCATACTTTACAAGAGCAATAAATGCTGAACGGTTTGGATCATACTCAAGCGTCATAACTGTTGCATTTACGTTATCCTTGTCACGCTTGAAATCGATAATACGATACTTTCTTCTTGAGCCGCCGCCTCTGTGGCGAACTGTTATTCTTCCGTAGCTGTTTCTGCCTGACTTCTTCTTAAGAGGTTCAAGCAAACTCTTCTCCGGAGCAACCTTTGACAATTCCGAGTAGTCAGTACAAGTCATCTGACGACGAGAAGGAGATGTCGGTTTATAAGACTTTATAGCCATTGTTTTCACTCCTTAAATGCGTTGTTTGCGGGAGCATTACTCCCATACACTGGTTTGTATCAGTTATTAATACAGACCGTCAAAGAATTCGATTGATGACTTTGTCTTCTTGTCATCAGGATTCTGATTAATTGTAACGATAGCCTTTTTCCAGTCAGCCTTCTTGCCTTCAAATCTGCCCATACGTCTTGTACGTCCTGTGCAGTTCATTGTGTTAACCTTAACAACTTCAACACTGAAAAGCTTTTCTACTGCCTTTGCTATTTCAACCTTGTTTGCATCCTTAGCAACTCTGAAAGTATATTTGCCGTTTGGCATAATATCAATGCTTCTTTCAGTAATAACCGGCTTTAAAACGATATCCTGCGGTGCTTTCATTATGCGTACACCTCCTCGATTTTTCCGACAGCATTCTTTACTACAATAAACTTGTCGTAGTTAAGAATATCGTAAACGTTCAGAGTGTTTACAGCGGCTGTCTTAACGCCAGGGATGTTTGCTGCACTCTTTACAACCTTCTGGTCTGCGTCAAGAGTAACAATAAGAGCCTTGCTTTCAACATTAAGAGCCTTAAGCATTTCAACTATTGTCTTTGTCTTATAACCATCCAGATTAAGTGCATCAAGAACTATTAAATTATCATTCTGAACCTTTGAAGATAAAGCTGACTTCATAGCAAGTCTTCTTACCTTCTTATTAAGTGTATATCTGTAATCTCTCGGCTTAGGACCCAGAGCTATTCCGCCGTGTACCCACTGAGGAGCACGGATAGAACCCTGTCTTGCATGACCAGTTCCCTTCTGTCTCCATGGCTTTCTGCCGCCGCCGCGAACTTCTGTACGAGTCAGTGTGGACTGTGTGCCCTGACGCTGATTTGCAAGATAGTTAACAACCATTGCGTGCATTACAGCTTCGTTTGGAGTAATACCGAATACAGCATCGGAAATTTCTGTTTCAGAAACCTGATTTCCTGCCATATCAAAAACTGAAACCTTTGACATATATGCTTCCTCCTTCCTTAAGCCTTAACACTGTCAATGATGGAAACTATTCCGCCCTTAGGACCCGGAACAGCACCCTTGAGTGCGATAAGATTGTTTTCTGCATCAATTTTAACAACTTCAAGATTCTGAACTGTAACCTTTTCATTACCCATCTGTCCAGGCATACCCTTGCCCTTGAAGATTCTTGAAGGTGATGAACATGCGCCCATTGAGCCTGCATGTCTGTGTACAGGACCTGTACCGTGTGTTTCCTTCAGTCTTGAATTGTTGTGACGCTTAATTGTACCCTGGAATCCTTTACCCTTGCTTGTGCCGCTGACATCAACCATGTCTCCGACTTCAAATGTATCAGCCTTGAGAACATCGCCTACATTTACAGCAGAGCAATCATCGAGTCTGAATTCCTTGAGTTCCTTCTTGCAGGCAACATCTGCCTTGTCGAAGTGACCCTTCATCGGCTTGTTCACTCTTGCAACCTTTACTTCACCGAATCCAAGCTGAACAGCTTCATATCCGTCGTTTTCAGCGGTTTTCTTCTGAACAACAACGCATGGACCGGCTTCAATAACAGTTACAGGAATAACTTTTCCTGCTTCATCGAAAATCTGCGTCATACCGATTTTCTTGCCGATAATACCTTTTTTCATGTATATTTCCTCCTGTTAGGTTATTGGTTGGCATTCACGCCAACATGACCGATGACTTTCGTCATCAATTTCCGCTTATTCTGCGGAATCAGGGATACTGGATTGCTTTTACTTAAGCTCCATTACGATATCCACGCCTGCCGGAACTTCCAGCTTCTGAAGAGCATCCGTTGTCTTAGCTGTCGGTCTGATAACATCAATAAGTCTCTTATGTGTTCTCATTTCGAACTGCTCACGGCTGTCCTTGTACTTGTGAACGGCTCTGAGGATTGTGATAACCTCTTTGTTTGTTGGGAGCGGAATCGGACCTGATACCCTTGCGCCGCTTCTTTTAGCTGCCTCAACAATCTTTGCTGCTGCTGCGTCCACAGTTGCGTGTTCATAACCCTTGATCTTAATTCTGATCTTTTCGTTGACTGCCACTTTTTTCGCCTCCTTAGGTCTTAGAATTTTGGGGGCTGGAAATGAAATACTCAAATAAAAAACCCGAATCTACGGATTCGGGTTACTGTCATAAGTACACAATTACAGACTTATAGCCTATATAATAAAAAGCTAAATGTCACTAACTGTGCTCAGTATTTCAGTCGCCCGGTTTGAAAATCGGACATACTCCACGGAAATTACCCGGCAAACCGCCGGCAACCTTCCGCTTCATCGCATATCTGTTGCAATCACGCTTGTATATTATACCATTTCTGCAATATTATTTCAATAGTTCGGGCAATTTATTTTGTAAACTTTTTATTAATATTCATTAATATTTTAACTTACAGCTTATTGATTTATAAACTCTTCAGGATTACAAAACTCATCTCCTGTTCTTATTTCAAAATGACAGTGGTTGCCAGTAGAGTCACCTGTAGATCCAACGGCTGCAATAACGTCACCGGCTGAAACATAATCACCGGCTGAAACAAATACTTCACTTGCATGCCCATAAAGAGTAACGTAACCGTTTTCATGATCTATCATAACATAATAGCCGTAACCGCCGTCATTCCAGCCAGCCTCTGCAACTATTCCGCTGTCGGAAGCATAAATATCTGTCCCCGCAGGTGCGGCAATATCAAGTCCCTTATGATTTCTGTCACTTATAAAAGGATCACTTACACTTCCGCCGTCAACCGGCCAAGTAAACTTAGGTTCAGGTTTTACAATCAAATAATCCGGTATGCTTTCGGTGAACAATCCGCTATCCTCCGAGTCCATATTGTCATCCTTCACCGTTTCAGTATCCTTAAGAACTCTTTCTACCTCGTTGCCGTCAATATAAGTAACATTATATTTGCTGATTTTTTTAACACGTGCAGCTTCAGTAAAAAATCCTCCGGTATTAACTGCCTTTTCTTCCGTTTCTTCACGAACGCATTTAACCGGCAGGACAGAAACCTTTTCTTTTATTTTAACTGAATCCACATCTTCTTCATCAATGTCCGGATTCAGTTCCTTTACCTCATCAACACTCATGCTGAATTCCTCAGCAATTTCTTCCGCAGTAGCATTTTCCACCTTATGCTCTGAAACGACCTCACGCTCACCTGTAAGATAGTCAGTCATTGACGCCTCGTCTACAAGAGCCGCCGCACGGTAAACACCCGGCTTAAGATCAGTTTCAACCGCATAATCAGCCTCAACGACATTCTCATCACTGCGGTATTCATCAATAAATGAATCAAGCTCGTTTTCCACGTAATCCATATCCACAACAGCTCCGACAAATTCATCGTCAATATAGACTCCGCAAGCCTCGACGAGTTCTGCTCCTGAATTTTCAGAAACAGGGACAATTTCTTCAGACGGAAGAGATGTTTCAATATAATTTTCAGCCTTAAGATTAGCAGACTCAGAAATCTGTCTTGGATTACAGTCATATTCAAACACAGCTTCATACTGCATTTCTTCTTCCCAGCACACGGCTCCGGCAATGAGAACAGATGCCAGCACCGGTGCAGCACAGTTCATAAGAAGCAGATAAAGCCTCCTTGACCTGATTTTATTTTCGGGAAAGTTTCTGTTTTTTCCGAAATTAATATGTTTCATTATAACAGCTCCTTTCATGGATAACCCTTTTATTAACAATCGATTACAATTGTTACAATTCGGTTACGCCGTAAAGCTATTATAACAAATCAATAATAAAACACAAGTCTTTTTGTATACAATTTCCAAAAGGCGACAATATTTTGTCGTTTTGCACAAATTTAATAAGCTAATTTCATTTCATATGCCAAGCATAATCAAGCATTTCGACAGAATAATTTTCAATTGCTTTTAACAGCGGAAGTACGTCCTTTCTCGCCTGTACCAAATTATGTTCCTTGTAATTTCCGCATTCTTCCTCAGAACAGCCAGGAATCCTGTCATCAAACTCTGAAATAAAAGTATAAGCTTCACGAACCAGTTTAATAGCAGCTTCATGGCTCATACCCCTTGTAAGAAGATAAAATCCCGTTCTGCATCCCATTGGACCAACATAAACGATTCCCTTTCCAAATTCTGAATTTCTTGCATATGTTGCAAACAAATGCTCTATGGTATGCATTGAAGGCGCAGCTAAATATTCTCCTCCGTTGGGTTTTACCATTCGGATGTCATATGTAACTATATCTCCGTCAATCCTTGATATGTACATACCCACATTAATTTTTTTATGATTTACCTGAAAGCTCGCAATTTTTTCCATATTTATTCTCCTTTAATTAAAAGCTTTTTCATATCATCTCTTATGGGAGAAGACACATTTATCAATTCTCCTGACAGCGGATCATAAAAACTCAGACGGCCGCAGTGAAGCGCCTGATTTTCTATTATAGAACAATCACCTCCGTACATATCATCACCGGCAAGAGGATGGCCTATAAAAGAAAAATGTACTCTTATCTGATGAGTTCTGCCCGTTTCAAGATTAATTTCAAGCAAAGTATATTTTTCATTTCTGTCAATAGCTTTATAATGAGTAACAGCCTGCTGACCATCGCTCCTGACTGTTCTTTTTATAATTGATTCCTTTTCTCTTGCAATAGGAAGATCAATTGTACCGTAATCTTCAGTTTTTCCCTCCGCAACAGCATAGTATACTTTTTTAACGCTGTTCTGAAGAGTTACTGCGGCATAAGGATTCTTTGCAGCTAAACACAGACCGGAGGTATCTCTGTCAAGACGATTTACCGGCCGGAAAGTAAGCTTTGGATATATTGCAGCAAAAAAGTTTCCCAGCGTGTCTCCCTGATGCTTTATAGACGGGTGTACCGGCATACCGACCGGCTTGTCAAAAACAACAAGGCTCTCATTTTCAAAAGCAATCCTAACATCAAGATCAGGATTAGGCTCAAGAAAAGATTTATCCTCTGTTTTTAAGACTATAACATCCCCTTTATAAACCATGTCAACCGTTCTAATAAGCAGACCGTTTCTTGTAATACCGTTTTCCGTTCTTTTCAGTTTAGATAAAAAACGCTTTGATACGCCTTCCTTATTTATAAGAAAGTCTTTAAGCGAACATTCACAGTCAGCTTTAAACTTCAGCTCTCCCACCTTCCGCCTCCTCAGATATAAATAACGCTGCCGACATAACTGCTCTCGGAAGAACAAAAGGTATAGTAACTATCGGAAGCATAGCAGGAACATAGCAAAGAATCAGCTTTACAAATTCAGATTTTCTGCCTTTCATAAGTCTTCTTGACATTCTCACCGAACGAAACGCTCCGGTATCAGGGCGCATGATAAACAAAAACGGAGCGGCAGCAGCTGATACAGTCGCATAAATATAAAGTCCCAGTAAAAAAACACCGGCAGCAAACATTTGTACAGTAATAAAAAGCCATATCCCTTGATTTTGTTCTGTACAGGCATAACCAAATGAAATCCAGGCGCCTGCCCAGCACAGTCCGGTGGGAATAAGGGATATAAATCCCCTCGCCCACATTATAGCATAAACTGCTGCGGCACGAATATTCAGCCGGAATCCGGAATACACCTTAAGGATATTCTTATTGTCCTTTCCTAAAGCAGTCTGAAAATACCACCATAAACCTCCCGTCAGAACCGGAACCGTAATTGCAAAGCACAAAAAATGCCTGAGAATACTAAGCGCTGCTCCGGCAATTCCGCCTCCTGAGATAAGCTCAGCAAGTCCGCTTCCTCCAGCATATACTGCTGCTGAAGCCAACATCAAATCAATAGTTTTAAACATAAGCAGTACTGAAATAAGAGCGAATGAAACCACAAATCCCTCAGCATATTTTCCCTTAAGAATCTCCTTTGATTTTTTCCTGCATTCCTTAATACTCATATAAAAGGTCTCCTGTTCTGCTGTAGAGTCCGCTAAATTAAGCGTATGTATTATTCTTTATAATATGGTATCTTTCCAAGAATTTCAAAAGCCTGAGACTGCTGCCACATTTGTGCAGTAACAATAATTTCAAATCCCTCTCCCGGATCGCAGGTCAGCTCCTTAGGATCAATTTTCGGTATACCGAATGCCGAAAGAATATTGGTTATTATACCTGAATGGGTAATAACTGCACAATGTGTAAGCTCCTCATTCATCATATCCATTATAATTTCATGCATTCCCTTATAAAGTCTTAATATAAGTTCTTCCATGCTTTCACCGCCGGGTGCTCTTTTGTCCGGTGTCTTTCCCTGAAGCCATTCCTTATAATCTTCTCTGTCGATTAAATCCTTTACATTTTTTCCGTCAAATTCACCGAAATCCAGTTCAGTCATATTTTCTACTATCTGTATTTCCCTGTACGGAAAGATAATTCCTGCTGTTTCAGTACATCTTTTCATCGGGCTGCTGTATACTCGCTGCACCTTAGGATAATCAAATTCGTCCATTTTATTAATAAGCTGACTCATACCCTTTACCGATAATGAATAATCACTTCTGCATCCTATGTATATTCCCTTATCATTTGCCTCGGTAAGACCGTGACGTATAAGACTGATTCTGTAACCCTTCATAAAATCTCCATTCTGCCTAACGGCAATTAATTGAATACTTTTTGTATAAAATTTCTTATAGTTATTATGCACTAAAAAAGCCGAACAAATTCGCCGTGTACATATATTTTACAAATTTCCGCAAAAAACCCCCATAAATATTCTGTAATAATGCCACTTTTATTTTTATACATACTGTTATATAATTAAAAATGACGTTTTTAAAACAGGATTTTAAATATAAAGGAGGCAAAAATGAATCCAGAATTTTCCAGAAACATAACGCTTCAGCGCAAGGAAAGAAAAATCAGCCAAAAACAGGCCGCCGCCGATCTGGGTATCTCTCAGGCTCTGCTATCTCACTATGAAAAAGGCATAAGAGAATGCGGACTGGATTTTCTTACAAAAATAGCCGATTATTATAATGTTTCCTGCGACTATCTTCTTGGCAGAGCCTCATCACCCAATAAAACTTATCCGGACGAAACGCTTATGCACTCAGAAGAATGTGCCCAGAAAATCAAACTAATTTCAAACTCAGCTGAGACCCTTATTTCCGTTTCCGAAAAACACGGAAGCGCTGATATGCTCGTCAGCGTAACTGATTCCATAATGATTTCTCTTTACAAAATATTCAGAATAATATATAATTCTAATAGTGAAAACGACCCGTCTCTATTCAGAATTCCGGAAACCTATGCTGAAAATTACTGCGACAGTGCAATTTTCAGAAAAATGATCTCTATAAAAAAATCAGGTGAAGAATCTCCTGTTTCTTTAACATCTTCAGACCTTGCCAATGAATTTTCAAGCGCCTCATCGCTTTTGTCCCTGATAAAACGCACTGAAGCAAAAATTTCTGAAAACTTTTGGCGGTGACAGTACAGTATTTATTATAGCATTTTTTTATAGAAAATCAAAGAGTTTTTTTAAAAAACAAGTATCAGCTTAATGCTGAATTTATGTTTGGAGGTATATATAAGTTGAAAAAAATAATAATGCTGATAACAGCAGCAATGCTTGTATTGTGCACATCATGCTCCGATAAAAAAAGCGCAGAGGACATTTATAAGGATTTAAGAGAAAACAGCAAATCTGTATTAAACGAATCCGAAAACAATTATTATATACGGATTTCTGAAACAGAAGCCGGCGTTCATACATTGCAGGAAGCGTCAAAATCAGGAGCTGACAGCGCATTTATGGAATCCTGTACGGACGGTTCTGTAAAATTTTTCAGAAAAGGAAAATATATCGAATCTTCACCGGAAACATTCTATGTAAAATCTGAAAAAAGTGCTGAATGGAGCGACTTCAGCTATGATTCAACAGCTGAAAAATACAGCCAGGCATATACCGAGCTGCTGAAAAATGATTCATATACAATAGAAAAAAAGGAAAGCGAAGATAAAGAAGCGCCCTATAAAATCACCGCTAAATTTGACGTTAATGCTCTTGATACAAAAGCACTGTTCAGCAACAGCGGAAACTATGGTTCTGTAACAATAACTTTTCTTACTGACAAGAGCGGAGAAATATATAAAAATATAGCTCTGAACTGTCAGTTTGATTATAATGATACTATATATATTTATTCCGTTCAGTTTGGAGAGCCAAATTCTCCGGATAGTGACGGAAACGGCGGTCAGCGTCCGGCAGATATAGAAAATGTTTATAAATCAAATTCTGATACTGCTAAAAGTTCATATTAAATAGTATAACCCGGGAATCTGCTTCCCGGGTTATTATTTCAGAATAATTCCTTTTTTAAGTAAATTGAATCATCTTCCGTAATTTTTCTTATGACCCTGCACGGATTTCCAGCCGCAAACACACCGGACGGTATATCCTTAGTAACAACACTTCCTGCCCCTATTACAGTTCCTTTTCCTATGGTAACCCCTCCGCAGACTGTAACATTTGAAGCAAGCCAGCAGTCATCTTCTATTGTAATAGGTTTTGCATACTCCAGGTCATATGCAGTTCCGTCTTCTTTTAATCTCAGATTGCGCTCCTCAGGCAAAAGCGGATGCACCGGAGTCGCAAGCGTACAATTCGGACCAAAAAAGACATTATTCCCTATATTTACCATACAGCAGTCAAGGACAGTAAAATTAAAGTTAGCATAACAATTTGTCCCAAATCTTGTATTTAAGCCGTAATCAAACTGAACCGGTCCCTGTATGTATGTACCATTTCCCATATCAGGAACAAGCTTCTTTAAAATTTCAGTGCGTTTTTCATTTTCATCCTCATAGGTATCATTATAATCCTTAGACAGTTTATGCGCATTTGTACGCCTGTCCGCCAATACCTTATCAGTCGGATCATATATTTTTCCAGCCAGCATTTTTTCAGACTCAGTCATTTTCAATCCCTCCGTAATCTAAGCTTGAATTTATAAAAAAATTATATCATCAGATATGTAAAAAGTCAAACAGAATCGTAAATTAATTTGTATAAAAGCAAGAAAATTCTTGACAAAAACACTAAAAAATGTGATAATTATATCAGAATAAAATAAATTAAAATGAGGTAAATATTGCAATGAAAAAAATTATTTGTACCGCTGTTTCAGCTGTACTGCTTACTGTTTCACTGCTGAACGGAAATCCTGTCAATCAGGATAATAGTTTTGCAGCAGCAGCACAGAATCCAAATTATGCTGAAGCGCTTCAAAAATCGCTGTACTTCTACGAATGTCAGCAGGCAGGACCTCTTCCTGAATGGAACAGAGTAGAATGGCGTTCAGATTCGACCATGGACGACTTTATCAAGGGAGGTTGGTATGACGCCGGAGATCATGTGAAATTTAATCTGCCAATGGCTTATTCTGCCGCAATGCTTTCCTGGGGGCTTTATCAGTATCCGGACGGTATTGAAAAATGCGGTGAAATGGAAAACTATGTAAACAATCTTACATTTGTACTTGACTATCTTGCAGAATGTGATCTTGGGGACGAGGTTGTATTTCAGGTAGGAAACGGTCAGAAAGACCATACATGGTGGGGACCTGTTGAACTTCTTGAATATGGTATGTCTGAAAATGATAATTATGACCGTCCTTACTATGCCGGAAGAAAATGCTCCGCTGCTTTCGGTGAAATGGCAGCAGCTCTTGCAGCCGGATATTGTGCTCTTGACGGTAGGTATAGCCAAGAAAAAAGAAATTACTACCTTGAACACGCAGAAAATATCTTTTCCATAGCGGACGCTGAAAAAAGCGATGATGAATATATGGAAAGCGATGCAAAAGGCTTCTACCGTTCAAGTCACTTCTATGATGAGCTTTTCTGGGCTGCAAATTGGCTCTATAAAGCAACCGGTAAAAAGGAGTATCTTGACAAAGCAACAGGATATATCCCATATCTTGCAAAAGAACTGGGTTCAGATGAACTGAAATACTCCTGGTGTCAGTGCTGGGACGATGTTATGCAGGGAGGTATGCTTCTATACGCCCAGAATACCGGAGATCAGACCTATATAAGCAGAGTAAAAAAACACTTGGATTACTGGACTAATTCCGTTCGTAAGCTTGAAGGCGGTTTAAGATGGAGTGATACATGGGGCTGCCTCAGATACGCCGAAGCAGCCGCATTCGTTGCAGCTGTTGCGTGTGATACACTTCCATTAGGTGATACATCAGCTTATGAAACATTTTACGAGGAACAGATAAACTACGCTCTGGGAGTAAATCCTCAAAACCAGAGCTTTGTAGTGGGATACGGTGAAAATCCTCCTAAAAACGCACACCACCGTACAGCACATTCATCATGGAACAATGCTCTTGATAATCCGACTGATAACAGACACATACTGTACGGCGCTTTGGTAGGCGGTCCGACAGAAAACGGCGAGTATACAGACGATAGACAGAACTTTATCAACAACGAGGTTGCCGATGACTATAACGCCGGATTTACCGGTATTCTCTGTAAGATGGTTGACAAATACGGCGGTGTAACCGACAAGAGTTTCCCTGCCCCTGAAGAACGTGACGACGAATTTTTTGTTGAAGCAATGCTTAAGCAGTCATCTTCAAGCGGAGTTTCACTCAGCTTAAAATTTACAAATCATACAGCATGGCCGGCAAGAGTAGTTGATAATATGTCATACCGTTACTATTTTGACGTTTCAGAAGTAACCGCTGCCGGATATAAAGCGGAAGACATCGTTGTTAGAGTTGACCGTGATCAGGCTACTATGTACGGTCCGGAGTTTGCAGCCGAAGTTTCTCCTATAACCAAATATAAAGACGATATTTACTATATTGAAATTTCATATCCAAACGGAGAAGCTGCAATTCCGATTTCAGAAGGAAGACATCAGTGCGAAACAATGCTTGCTTTGGTATATCCAAACTACGGTTCAGGCTGGGATGCGTCAAACGATTATTCCAATCAGGATATTCTGGACGCTGAAGAAGGCATTAAAACTGACAAAATCACTGTTTATGAAAACGGTAAACTCATTTACGGAACAGAACCGGACGGAACTACTCCTGACACCGGTGAATCCGAACTTAAAGGCGATGTTAATCTTGACGGAAAAATAAATACATCCGACGTTGTATTAATCAACAAATTCCTAATCGGCAAGGCAACGCTTAAAGGGCAGGCTCTGAAAAATGCCGATTACAACAATGACGAATCAATCAATATATTTGATTCTGTTCTGATTAAGCGCAATGCAGTAAAATAAAACCTATATATAAAATCCGGAGGCGAATTAAATTCACCTCCGGATTTTTATTTTAATCTTTTGTTCTTTTTATCTTTATTTTTCTCAATTCATCTCAACACTTTCACTGCTGTAAGCAGTATAAACTATTACAGTTTCATCCTTGCCGGCAATATCCATGGGATAAACCGAAGTCACTGTCAGATCATAATCACTTCCGTTAACATTGTCAAACTCAGCCGGCGTGCTTACCTTATATTTAATTGAGTATTCATCAAGTATATATTGAGCGTCCGGAAGAATCATACCGCTTATATCAGGAATGATAATATCCGTTAAGTTCTCCGGAATCTGCCAGTTATTCAGCGGATTAAAAAAATCTTGTGTATCAGTATCAATTCCATTTGTATTACCTATATCGCAAATCTTAATCCATTGATAATCATCTCCCACTACATTTCCATCATAATCATAGCTTTCAATTAATTTATTCTTCAAAAATGTAAAGCTGTTTTCTGATGTAAAATACATTAAATTTAAGCCGTATTCATTAAACTGATCATACCATACATCCAGCAATTCTTTATAGCTTTTGCCATTAAAGTAGTCCCCTTTTGTCAAATCAAATGACGACTCAATGACATAAACAATATTTTCGTATTCTTTCCCTTTTCCGTCATAACAAACCAGATATTCATGATTTGTATAAACCGCACTGCCATAATATCCTGTAAATTCCACCGGAACTTTCTGAACATATTTTCTGTATCTTATAGTATCTTCAGGGTCTTCTGAATATTCATAATCGGTGTTAAATCGGAGATCTAAATCATATATTCCCATACTGTACCAAGGAGCAGTATTGTACGGCAGATTCACATGATAATTCTGTACGTCAAACCAGTCATATTCATTCTGTGAAATCTCTTTTAAGAAGCTTTCTATCTGATCCTGCATAGTAATACCGCTTTTATCAATAGTACTATCCTGTTCAAAAGAAGAAACTCCTGATTCGCTCCATTTGCTGTTTAACTTTTCCCCAGTAAAAAACAAAGTCATTGCGCCCAGGTTCACACAAATAAGGAGCATCATTACTACTGGAATAAAAACTGGTTTTCTTTCTGATCTAATAATATCCTTTGATTCCACGGCATTACAGATGCGATTTTTAAGGCAGCTGTCAGGCTTCAGATTGTCTATGAGTCTGTAAAGTTCCTTGTCCTTCATCAGATACCGCCTCCATTTCCAGTTTAAGTTTTTTTCTTGCCCTTGCAAGCCTTGCTGTAACCCCGTTAACAGTTATTTTTAATATTTTTGCAATTTCAGCAACAGAATACCCTTCATAATAATAGAGCTGAAGAACGGTTCTGTTTTTAGGAGAAAGCTCAAAAATATCAATCAGCTTTACAGCGTCCTCAATAGCGCCGACTGTAAGCTCTGCCGTTTCCTCAAGTCCTACAGTATTTCTCTGCCAGAAGCTTTTTTGAAAATCCTTGCAGACATTAATGGCAACACGGATAAGCCATGCTTTTTCCTGTTCATCACTGACAAAATCCGGAGCTTTATAATAATACTTTATAAATGTATTTTGAACGGCATCTTCAGCGTCCTGCCTGTTTCCGAGCCGTACGGCGCATACACGATAAACCGTCTGAGAGTATTTGTCATAAACTTCCGAGAAATACTCACGGTCAAAACGTGTTCTCCTTTTCATTTCGTCCCCTCCCTAATATGCATATAAGAAGCTTCTTGTATATAAAACGAATTAAAACGCTTAATTACTTCACACTTTCAAAATTTTTTTCATATTTTTTTATTTTTCTGCTTTTATTTTAATTTATCTATTGCATTTTGACAAAATAAATAGTAAAATAGAAATGATATGATTTTACAAGGGAATTATTTTTATTCCCGCTGTTTATTTTTAGGAGGACTATTTTATGCCCATTAAATATGTATTTGTAACAGGCGGCGTTGTTTCCGGTCTTGGAAAAGGTATTACTGCCGCTTCCCTCGGACGCCTGCTTAAATCAAGAGGATACAAGGTTACTATTCAGAAATTTGATCCTTATATAAATGTAGACCCCGGCACTATGAGTCCGTACCAGCACGGTGAAGTTTTTGTAACTGATGACGGAGCAGAAACTGACCTTGACCTGGGACATTATGAAAGATTTATCGATGAGAATCTTTCTGTAAATTCAAACGTAACAACCGGTAAGGTTTACTGGACAGTACTTAACAAAGAAAGACGCGGCGACTATCTCGGCGGTACAGTTCAGGTTATTCCGCATATTACCAATGAGATCAAGGAAAGAATTTACAAGGTCGGAAAAGAAAGCGATACAGACGTTGTAATCACTGAAATCGGCGGTACAGTCGGCGATATTGAAAGTACACCGTTCCTTGAATCAATCAGACAGGTAATGACTGAAGTGGGACGTGAAAATGCTATATCAATTCATGTTACACTAATCCCGTTTATTGCCGGATCAAATGAGCTGAAGTCAAAGCCTACACAGCATTCCGTAAAAGAAATGCTTTCACTGGGAATCCAGCCGAATATACTCGTTTGCAGAAGCGAATGTGAAATACCTGAAGATATGCTTGAAAAAATCGGAATGTTCTGTAATGTCCGCAAAAAAGATGTTATCCAGAATCTGACTGCACCTTCGCTGTATGAAGTGCCGGTAATGCTTGAAAATGAAGGTCTTGCAGACTGCGTATGCGAACACCTAAAGCTTGAAAATAAAACTCCTGACCTAACAGAATGGACAGAAATGATAAACCGTCAGAAAGCAGCGAAAAAGGAAGTCACAATCGGTCTTGTTGGAAAATATGTGGCTCTGCCGGACGCATATCTGTCAGTTGCTGAAGCCCTCAGACACGGCGGCATCGTAAACGACGCCAATGTAAACATTGAATGGATTAATTCCGAAGAAATAACCAAGGATACAGCAGAAAATATTCTCTGTAAATGCGACGGAATCATCGTTCCGGGCGGATTCGGTGACAGAGGTATCGAAGGAATGATCGAAGCTATCAAATATGCCCGTGAGAATAAGGTTCCGCTGTTCGGTATCTGTCTTGGAATGCAGATGGCTGTTGTTGAGTACGCAAGAAATGTCGCTGGCCTTACAGACGCAAACTCTTCTGAATTTGTACCAGACGGCAAAAACAGCGTTATAGACATAATGGAAGATCAGAAGGACATTACAAATAAAGGCGGTACAATGAGGCTGGGTCTTTATCCGTGCAAGCTTACATCAGGCTCCAGATGTTCTGATATTTACGGCGAACAGCTTATTTATGAACGTCATCGTCACAGATGGGAATTTAATAACGCTTTCAGAACTGCTCTTACCGACGCAGGTCTGAAAATTGCAGGAATATCACCCGACGAGCGTCTTGTTGAAATAGTCGAGCTTGAAAACCATCCATGGTTTGTGGGCGTTCAGTTTCATCCGGAATTTAAATCACGTCCTAATAAGCCGCAGAAGCTTTTTGCAGATTTCATAAGGGCTTCAGTTGAAAACCATGAAAAACAAAACTAATTTAAAACCGCCAAAAAAGGAAAAAATAAGTCTTTCCAGAGCAGAAACTATTATAATTACATTAGCAGCCGCATTTTACGGCATTTCAATTATAGCGGAAATTAAAACAGAAAAATCGCAGACTATATCATCAGCCATCATATTGTTTGCAATTTCAGCATTTTTTATTTCTCGATTTATCACCGGAATAAAATTAAGAAAATATAATTGCGTAAAATCACGGCTTACTGCTGCAGGAATGCTGATTTTATCGGCTGCTGCCGCAGTATCCGGTATATACTGGATCTTAGATGACTTAATACTCAAATAAAGTTAATTTAACACGCAGCTTTTGAAAAGCATTCGTTAGAAGTACTATTTGACTGATAACGTGTGCATTTCAAAGCTGCGTGTTTTTTAATAGTAATAAATATCTGCAATATCAGAAAGAGCAATATGATATTTTGAAAATTTATCTGTCGGATATGGACGTATAGATGAATTAAATTCAACTATATCATCGTGATTGTCACTAAAAGGAAGCTTTATACTGCAGCTTCGGTTCGCCTCATCGCCTGCAGTAAAAAACATTCCACTGAATTCCTGACAGAATCTGTTTATAATAAATAAATCAGAATTAAGCTCATCTCCGGAATAAAGCTCATTGAATTTACTGAAGGTCCTGTTAATTGGTTCTTCTCCTGTTCTGTCAGACCTTGCTGTTATGGAAACCCATTCTTCCCCTATTTTTTCAGCCGTTATGCAGATAATATTATTTAAAGGATTCTTGCCGTTGACCAGTATTACCATAGAAAGCAGACAAGTTATAAATCTTTCCGGATCAGCATTAATAAACAGTTTTCTTTCGCTTTCTGCTTTCAATTTTATTTTTGAACCGATAATACTCCGGCATACAGAGGTAAATTCCTTTATCACCGACGAAACGTCAATCAATTTGCTTTCAAGGCTGCCGTCTGTATATCTTATCAGCTCAGTTGTATTCATAACTGTACGCAGCAGTTTATAACAGTTGCCTATTGTTATATCAAGATATCTGCTGTCAGTATAAAGTCCTGCCCTTTCCAAATTTCTATGAAGAACATTGCTTGAAACGGTTATTCCAGTAACTGCCTGTCTTACTGCACCTGCCTGATTTATAAGAAACTCCTGAATCGTTCTGCACTTTATGAATGAATACAGTGCGTCATCCTTATTGCACATGATAACATACAGTTCATTTTCGGGATAATTAATGACCCTGCATAAGAATGTAAGTCCGTTGCACTTAAGGCTGTACTCACCGCTTTTCAACGGGAGTGATTCTCCTCTGAACAGTCCATTTAACTTAAGGTTTTCAAGAACAGGAAGAAATCCGGAATTATTGCACCATAATATATTAAATTCATAGTCGGTGAAGAAAACATTGTCTGAGGAATGCGCAAATACGTTTTTTAAAATCTCCATGTTTTTGTTTTCCACTTTTATCTCCTTTTACGCCGAAAAAATTTATTTAATAACATTATACAACAAAAATATGAATAAAAAAAGTGTAAAAAGCAAATTTTTATTCTTTAATAAAATATTTTAAAATAATATAACCAAATTTTTTTATCTATAATCATTATTGCCTTAAAAATTTATAAATCATTTTATCCTTCTTTGTTAAATTTCAACAATGATTTTTCCTTTAATTGTCGAAAAATTGTTTTTATTGTTTTTTCAGTCACAAAATCAGTTATTTTTTTATCAAAGTACTTGAAATAAATTCAAATTTGGTGTACAATAATAACATAAATATTTAGGAGGTAATTTCCAATGTCAGTTAAAGTTGCTATTAATGGTTTCGGCCGTATCGGTCGTCTTGCATTCAGACAGATGTTTGGTGCTGAAGGTTATGAGGTAGTTGCAATCAACGATCTTACAAAGCCTTCAATGCTTGCACATCTTCTTAAGTATGATACAGCACAGGGTGGTTACTGCGGAAAGATGGGCGAAGCTGTTCACACAGTTACAGCTGATGATGAAGCTGGTACTATTACTGTTGACGGCAAAACTCTTACAATCTACGCTAAGGCTAACGCTGCTGAACTTCCATGGGGAGAAATCGGTGTTGACGTAGTTCTTGAGTGTACAGGCTTCTACTGCTCTAAGGACAAGGCTCAGGCTCATATCGACGCAGGCGCTAAGAAGGTTGTTATTTCTGCTCCGGCAGGCAACGATCTTCCTACAATCGTTTACAGCGTAAATGAAAAGACTCTTACAGCTGATGATAAGATCATTTCTGCTGCTTCATGCACAACAAACTGCCTTGCTCCTATGGCTAAGGCTCTCAACGATTACGCTGCAATCCAGAGCGGTATCATGAGCACAATCCACGCTTATACAGGCGATCAGATGGTTCTTGACGGTCCTCACAGAAAGGGCGACCTCAGAAGAGCAAGAGCAGGCGCAGCTAATATCGTTCCTAACTCAACAGGCGCTGCTAAGGCTATCGGTCTTGTTATTCCTGAACTCAACGGCAAGCTTATCGGTTCTGCACAGAGAGTTCCAGTACCAACAGGTTCTACAACAATCCTTACAGCTGTTGTAAAGGGCGCTGACGTAACTGTTGACGGTATCAATGCTGCTATGAAGGCTGCTGCTTCCGAATCATTCGGTTACAATGAAGACCAGATCGTTTCTTCTGACGTTATCGGTATGAAGTTCGGTTCACTCTTCGACGCTACTCAGACAATGGTTTCAAAGATCTCTGATGATCTTTATGAAGTTCAGGTTGTTTCATGGTATGACAATGAAAACTCATACACAAGCCAGATGGTAAGAACTATCAAGTACTTTGCTGAACTCGGCTAATTGAATAACTGATTTTTAAGCGGTTCTGAAAATGAACCGCTTTTTAACTTTTATAAAAGTTACTGCATAAAAATAAAAAACACCGTAATATTACGGTGTTTTTTATTGTGACCAGACCGATAAGCCGGGTTCTGTCGTGTACGGCAATTTATCTAGGCTTTAAGTCGCCTTAAAGCTCAAGCCGCCATTACTCCTGAATCCATCGAGCAAATGTTGACGCAGAAGTACCAATAGACGTTGCATCGGATAGGGTTTACATGGCAGTACAGTCTCCTGCACTCCGGTGAGCTCTTACCTCGCCTTTCCACCCTTACCTGAAAAATCAGGCGGTATATTTCTGTTGCACTGGCCCTAAAGTCGCCTTCGGCTGCCGTTAACAGCTATCCTGCTCTGTGATGCCCGGACTTTCCTCGTAAACTAAAAATCGTTCCCGCTGCCGTATAGTCTGCTCACAACTTATATTTTATACTATATTATAATTTTTGTCAACTTATATTTAATAACCAATTATTTAAAATTATAAAAATTTGGCTGTGAATTTAATTTTAATTACCAAACCCCTTGCTTTATTTTGAAAAACATAGTATAATAATAAAGTATCTTAAGTTTTTTCAGCTTAGGAGCAATAAATACAGGAGGTTTTAAACAATGGCGTTTAAAAACGAATACTTACAGAGCGTATACGATAAGGTATGCCAGAGAAACAACGGAGAAAATGAATTTCTTCAGGCAGTACACGAGGTTCTTGAAAGTCTTGAACCAGTAATTGAACAGAGACCTGAAATAATTGAAAAGGGTATCATAGACAGAATCGTTGAACCTGAAAGAGTTATTCAGTTCAGAGTACCATGGGTAGACGATAATGGCAAGGTACAGGTTAACAGAGGCTTCAGAGTTCAGTTTAACTCTGCAATCGGTCCTTACAAGGGCGGCTTAAGATTCCACCCAACAGTTTGCGCTTCAGTTATCAAGTTCCTTGGTTTTGAACAGATCTTCAAGAACAGCCTTACAACACTTCCAATCGGCGGCGGTAAGGGCGGTGCGGACTTTGATCCTAAGGGCAAGTCTGACGCTGAAGTTATGAGATTCTGCCAGAGCTTTATGACAGAACTTTCTAAGCATATCGGTGCTGATACAGACGTACCTGCCGGTGACATCGGCGTTGGTGCAAGAGAAATCGGCTTCCTTTACGGACAGTACAAGAGACTCCGCAACGAATTTACAGGAGTTCTTACCGGTAAGGGTCTTTCATACGGCGGTTCACTTGCAAGAACAGAAGCTACAGGCTATGGTCTTTGCTACTTCACTGAAGAAATGCTCAATACAATAAAGAACGACAGCTTCAAGGGCAAAACAGTTGTAGTTTCCGGTTCAGGTAACGTTGCAATTTATGCTACTGAAAAGGCTACTGAACTGGGCGGTAAGGTAGTTGCTCTCTCTGACTCCAACGGTTATATATATGACGCTAACGGCATCAATCTTGATGTTGTAAAGCAGATCAAGGAAGTGGAAAGAGGAAGAATTAAGGAATACGCTGACAGAGTTCCTGGTTCAGTTTATACTGAAGGCAAGGGAATCTGGAGCATCAAGTGCGATATAGCTCTTCCTTGTGCTACTCAGAACGAACTTAACGGCGATGATGCAGATATGCTCATCAATAACGGTGTAATGGCTGTTGCTGAAGGCGCTAACATGCCTTCAACTCCGGAAGCAATTGCAAAATTACAGGCTGCCGGAATCCTCTTCGGACCTGCTAAGGCTGCTAATGCCGGCGGTGTTGCTACATCAGCACTCGAAATGTCCCAGAATTCACAGAGACTCAGCTGGACATTTGAAGAAGTTGACGCTAAGCTCAAGGGCATTATGGTAAACATTTTCCACAATTCATACAATGCTTCAAAGAAATACGGAATGGAAGGCAACCTGGTTGCAGGTGCTAACATTGCCGGATTTGAAAAGGTAGCTGACGCTATGATGTGGCAGGGTGTTTCATACTAATTAACATATAATTTCAAGGCTATACTGAATTTCGGTATAGCCTTTTTATTTATTCTATTGATTTATCCAAATGTATATGATATAATAAAGAAAAAACTGTTAAGGAGAAATAATGAAAATAAAGAAAATTATTTCAGCTTTATTATCAATTATTGTCGTTGCTTGGATAATATTTTCATTAATTAATAAATAAAATAAAACCGGACGCATTAATCGTCCGGTTTTATTTATATAAAAATCCAAAATGTTCTATAATTTTTAAAGCGTCCTCAATTTTAACGCCTTTAAGCTTTTTGCTTTTTGAAGACTCGGAACTGAAATAAAAGTCCATACGGCATCTTCCAATTTTCTCCCCAATGGGATCCTGTACAATCTGTATTTTAACAAGCTTATCGTTATCCGCAAGAATTGTATGAAAAGCATAGAACCTTGAATATCTTAAACAGCAAAAGTCATCTTCAATCGTAACTCCTGAAGTCATCAAGGCAATGGTTTTAACAACAAACATCCAAATTACAGGTATCTCACCCATGAACTTAATAAAATAAAACAGATCCTTTAGAGTAGGATAAAAATAAACAATGATATCAGATACAACAGGAATCAGAAAAGCTGCTAATGACGGAAGCCCCAGATATGAAATAACTGCTTGCTTGCTGACCCTTGATTTTCTTTTTACAACATACTTTCTGAATCCGATAAGATCGAGCGCCCTGTTCGCCTGTCTTCTGTTAAGTATAGGCAGTAAAACAGGCAGCTCATTTTTTTCATTTCCGTATCCGGAACAGCTTATATTGACAGACGATGTCTTAAATAGTTTCATTACAAGATTCTGTCTAAGATCAACATAATTTATTTTAGGCGGAACAATGTGATACTGTCTGACTGTACCCACGCCCATTCTTACTTTAAGCGTTCCCGATTCTTTTTTCATTTTGAATCCCGCATAACGGAACATATTTGAAATAAAAGAAAAGAGCCATGCTACAATAATAAGTATTCCCAGCAAAACAGCCGCCGGCGGTATACTTAATGTAAACTTTGCAGAAACAGTGTTTGCAAATTTAATCATGTCCCCCATTTCTTGTTCAATAATCTCATGGGCAAACCTTCCCGACTGAAATAACAACGCAGCAAGATAAACTACTCCGGAAAGACTGCTTGAAAAAACAAGGGAAAAAAATACAATTGCAAACCACTTTGGTTGTATTACCAGTGATTTTTTCCCTGAATGATGTTCTGACTGGGGAATTGCCTTGCTTATCCACCTTAAATCACTTCGTCTTACCAGCAAGGACATATCTGATTTAGAAAATGCTCCAGCCCTTGTATCCAAATTAAGCCTTACGGCATAAAAGGGTCTTAAATAAAAACTATGCTCCGCCGTTACAGCAGATATATTTTTAAAGGGAATTGAAACCTTATGTTTTATAATAATTCCGCTTCTGCGTATTATTTCACTGCTTGTGATCTCAAATTCAGTGAAGTACCATTTAATATAACCGAATCCGATAATTGCAATTATAATAAGAAGATCAAACCATGCGCCTTTCAGCCACACATATAAAGCGTCAAAATCCAGCCTTATGGATCTTATACCTCTTAAAAGAGGAAAAATCAAAAGCCAAATATTTTTAGACGCATACCTGATAATCCTAAGAGGGTGCTCATGATACACTTTTATCCTCCTTTCCGGCATAAACAGACTTTAGGCGTCTGTCTATCTCATCAAAATCATGCCGGTCAAGAAACAGAACTGTCATCATGCCGCCATAAGCGTATAGAAAAATAAAATTCAATCCTGTTATTTTTGAAAAAGGCGTACTGACAGTAGTGGAAAACTGAATTGTTTTAATCTGCATCATCTGGGTTTTATAAAAGAAAAAGCCGCTTTTTTTTATGATTTTATTATCAGAAATCGTGTAGCTAAGCTTTCTGAAATAAACCGGCAGATAAACAATAGCGGTAAAAAAACCAACAACAGCGAATATAACACTAAGCACAATCATAATTATTGGAATAAAAGATAAAACTTCTCCGCACAAAACAATCAGTACGAACGTAAGTACAAGTACAGAAACCCTCAGTATATTCAGACAATTCTTATCAGCAGTATATATCTTCATACCGGTTCCTTTCATAATTTAATAAGTATTTCATATATTTTTTATTATAACATAATTTATACCTCAAATTCAACTAAAGGGGGAAAAAATGATTTATAAAATAAACAGCATTATCTGGGGCGCTCCGCTTCTGATTCTTCTTCTCGGGACAGGACTCATTATCAGTATCAGAATAAAATTTTTCCAGATGAAAAAATTCGGATATATTTTAAAAAATACTTTTTTTACACTTTTTAGGAGCAAATCACCGACAGAATCAAAGGATAAAGACAGTATTTCGCAGTTTAAGGCAGTTTCCACTGCCCTTGCAGCCGCAATGGGAACCGGCAATATAGTCGGAGTGGCAACAGCGCTTACCATTGGCGGACCCGGAGCAATTTTCTGGATGTGGATTTCCGCAATACTCGGAATGTCCCTTGTATACGCTGAAAATTATCTTGGCACAATTTACAGAAAAAAGAAAAACGGCGTATGGTACGGCGGACCAATGGCGTATCTTGAACATGGTACGGGAAGACGTATTCCGGCAATATGCTTTGCAGCATTCTGCTGTCTTGCGTCACTTGGCATGGGCAATATGACCCAAATAAATTCAATATCGTCTGTTTTAAACGATTCCTTTGGTATAAATCCCCTGCCTATAGGAATTATAGGAGCAATTGCAACAGCGGCAGTTGTTTCCGGAGGAATAAAGCGAATAGGCTCAGCATCACAAGTAATAATACCTGTACTGACATTATTATATATATCCGCCGCACTGATTATTACTGCAATTAATTATCGCAGTCTGCCTGAAGTATTCGGAGATATTTTCAAGGGAGCTTTTGGAATTTCTCCTGTCGGCGGAGGAATAAGCGGCGCTTTAATCAGCAGAAGCATAAACACGGGTTTAAGGCGCGGAGTTTTTTCCAATGAAGCAGGACTCGGAAGCTGCGCTCTTCTTCATTCGTCTGCGGACGGCAAGGACCCTAAGCAATTAGGAATGTGGGCAATAACAGAGGTGTTCATTGATACGATACTCTGCTGTACAGTTACTGCCGTTGCAATACTTTCAAGCGGAGTTATGGACTGCGGCAAAGACGGCGCTCCTCTTGTTACAGAAGCTTTCAAAAGCTGCTTCGGCAATGCAGCTCCGTATTTTATTACCGCATCAATAGTGCTGTTTGCATTTGCTACAATAATCGGTTGGTTTCACTGCGGAGAATGCTCCGTAAGATACCTGTTCGGCGAAACCGGAATTGGCTTTTATAAATTCATTTTTACAGTATTTATAGTAGTAGGTTCAGTTTCAAAGCTTGAAGCCGTATGGGCGGTTTCTGACATTTTTAATGGACTTATGGCGATTCCTAATTTATCGGGACTTATTATTTTAAGAAAAAAAATCAAGATCGAATAAATTCTCTTTTGACGGACAATATTTTTCTTATAAAACATTGTCCAGAAAGGAGAACAAAAATGAATTCATCTGTTACCTTTAATTCACTGCCGGAGGTATTGTCATACGGTATTTCATTATCCAAAGCTTCAAAAAATATTATCGTTGGCAGAAGCTTTGAAAAGCTTTCGGCAGAATCAGCGCTCTGTGCCGGACTGCTCAAAGGCGGAACAAATGTTATACTTATGGGAAAGAGCATAAAACCTGAACTTTTTATGGCGTCAAGTCTTTATGAAGACGCATTATGCGTTTATATACAGGACGGCTCTTTTCTTAAAATTGATACTGAAGAAAGAGGAGGATTGCCTCTTACGAATAAAACTCAGGAACTTTTATGCGAAAGTACAGATACGATTCATGCTGCCGAAGGCTTTATAACAGACGGAAGCGTTCTTAAAAATATCTATTTAAACGATCTAAAAAAAATACTTCCTGAAAAATCACCCTTTAAAATTACTGTCAGCTCATCATCGGGGTTTTCTGAATCCTTCGGCTCAGAAAAATCCTCGGACGAAATCATAATACAGCTTAGCCCGGACGGCACAAAAGCGTCCATTTATTCAGACAAAAGCGGATTTATTTCATACAGCCAGCTTATACTGCTCTGCTGTCTTGAACATTTTGAACAGGGACATGATGTGGCTCTTCCATATGATTTTTCATTCTCAGCAGATAAAATCGCTTGTGAGTACGGAAAAAAAGTACACAGATATTTTTCATCAGGCGACGGCGTATCAGATAAAGAAGCCCGCAGCACCGCCGTATCACAGAGATTTACATCTGACGGAATGTTTCTTGCGCTTAATGCTGTAAGAATACTGACAGAAAAGAAAATGCCGCTGAAAAATATGGGTGATATTATTCCTGAATCACACTGCCTTAAAAAGTATATTTCTGTTGACTGCAAAAAAATCGACGGATTCTTAAACAGCCAACGCGGAACTTCAACACCCGACGGCACTTCATTTTCAGAAAAAAACGGACGTGTTCTTATGAGGCCGTCAGATTCAGGCAACGGATTATGGCTTAATGTGGAAAGCTTTTCTATGGAAACTGCTGAAGAAATCTGCGGAAAAATTGAGGAAAAGCTTAGAAAATTTCAGGCTTAAATGAACTGATACGGCAGTGTAAATACTGCCGTTTATCCTTTTATTTAACTATAAATGAAAAATTGCTTGACATTTATTTCATAAAATCGTATAATTAAAGTGTATATTTATATAACTGAATCGTTTTCTGCCGGAACGTTTAAAGCTCCGGCGGACTGTTCTGCTATGTTTTTATGAGCGTAGAATGACTTCTCCGCCTGTAATAAAGACAAGCATATCTGCTGTATTATGCAGACCTTGTTCTAATTTTAATACATATAGACCGGGTTAAGACTTTCTTGTTTGTTATTTTATAAAAATGCTTCATTTATTAATTATTGTAATGCTTCATATTATTTTCTTTTAAACGTCCTTATAATTTGTGATCATTAATCAAAAAATAATAATCATTACAGTAATCTTCCCGGAAAAGAAAGGTAAGGAAAAAGCGTGGAAAATAATACGTTAAAAAATTCACAAGAATCAAAGAGACCTCCGGCGAGACGAAGATATGAGCCAAACTATTCAAGAAAATCATCTGGCACTGAGGGACAAAACAAATCCTCAGTTTTTCAGAGACCTAAAAGAGAACAGAGGAGAACTCCGGTAAGGATTATTCCCTTGGGCGGTCTGAACGAAATCGGAAAAAACATGACTGTAATCGAATGTTCAAACGATATGTTTATTATCGACTGCGGTCTTGCATTCCCTGATACTGAAATGCCGGGTGTTGATATTGTAATCCCAGATTTCAGCTACATTGAAAAAAATAAGGATAAGCTTCGGGGTGTTGTGCTGACTCATGGTCATGAGGATCACATCGGCGGTCTTGCATATCTTCTAAAAAAGTTAAATACTCCCATTTACGGAACAAAGCTTACACTAGGTCTTGTTGAAGGCAAACTTAAAGAACACGGTCTGCTCGGAAAAGCCAGCCTAAATGTCGTTGCCCACAAGAAAACAGTAAAAATGGGCTGCATGGCAGTAGAATTTATAAGGGTAAACCATTCAATTCCAGACGCAGTAGGCATGGCTATTCATACGCCTGCGGGAATTATTGTGCATACAGGCGACTTCAAGGTGGATTACAGCCCTATTAATGGTGAAATCATCGACCTTGCAAGATTCGGTGAACTCGGAAGCAAGGGCGTACTTGCCCTTATGGCTGATTCCACCAATGCAGAACGAAGCGGTTATACTCAGTCCGAAAGAAAAGTCGGTGAATCCTTTGAAAGACTTTTTAATCAGGCGGAGGGAAAGAGAATTATTATCGCAACATTTTCCTCCAATATCCACAGAATACAGCAGATAGTAAACTGCGCTCAGAGATACGGAAGAAAAGTAGCCGTTTTCGGCAGAAGCATGGTTAATGTTATTTCTACTGCAATAGAATACGGTTATCTTTCAGTGCCGGAAGGACTGCTTATTGATATTGATACAATGAATCGGTATACCAACGAGCAGATAGTTTTGATTACTACCGGCAGCCAGGGAGAGCCTATGTCTGCACTTACCAGAATGGCTATGAATGACCACAAAAAGGTAAACATTACACCTCAGGATTTTATTATCATTTCTGCCACTCCTATTCCCGGAAACGAAAAATTTGTTACCAGAGTCGTAAACGAACTTATGAAGTCCGGCGCCGAGGTAGTTTATGAGGCTATGTATGAAGTACACGTATCTGGTCATGCCTGCCAAGAAGAACTAAAACTGATACACGCACTTACCAAACCTAAATTCTTTATTCCGGTTCACGGTGAATACAAACATCTTAAAAAACACGCAGAACTTGCAACAGAAATAGGAATGCCGTCAGAAAATATTATTATCGGCGAAATAGGAAATGTAATTGAAACCGACGGAACAAAGATAAATGTTGTTTCTCAGGTTCCCGCAGGAAAAGTACTTGTTGATGGTCTGGGCGTGGGCGATGTTGGCTCAATTGTCCTCAGGGACAGAAAACACCTTGCCAAAGACGGTCTTATCATTGTCGTTGTCGGTATTGAAAAGGCGTCAAATACAGTTGTATCCGGACCTGATATTATTTCAAGAGGCTTTGTTTACGTAAGAGAGTCAGAAGAACTCATTGATAATGCAAAAAATCTTTTGGCTTCAACTCTTGCTTCATGCTCAATGCATGACTTCAGAGAATGGAATTCTATAAAAGCCCGTATGCGTGACGCACTTTCGGACTATATCTATGAAAAAACCAAGCGCAGTCCTATGATTCTCCCTATTATAATGGAAATCTGATAAAACGGCTGTCATCTGGAGGTGAAACCCGTTGAAGAAAAAATTTTCGTTAATTTTTATAGCTTCTATTATACTTCTTGCTTTTTCAAGCGTTTTATCTGCTCTGATGTTATATGAATATAATTATAAAAAATTTCTTCTTGCCGTTATTCCGGCAGCAGTTTTAGCCGGAATAGTGCTCACAGAGATAATCTTAGCAGATAAAAACATACTGAAATTTATTGCTAAGCTTAACAGCGCAGTCGGATCCGCCGAAAATGAGATTCTATACTATGATGATACACCGTCAGTTATTATTGATGAAAGCTTCAGAATTTTATGGTGCAATAAGGAATTTAATGTTCAATTTTTTGAGGATCATGAAATTTTTGCAAGTGATATAAGCGATTATCTTGAGATAGACCTTAAAGCCCTGATGCTGGACGGTGCAACCAGTGTAGAATTTAACGGAAGATCTTTTAAAGCTGCTTCAACTATTGTGATGCGTAATAACCGTAAGCTGATATATATATCATTCAGTGACATAACAGAGTTTGCGGAGCTGTATAAAAAATACAAACAGACAAGACCCTCTGTAATACTTATAACAGCAGATAATTACGAGGATGTTCTTCAGAATTTTAAGGAAAGTGAAAAAGCTCAGGTAGCGGCTACTATTGAAACTATGTTTGAAGAGTTTATGTCTCAGACAACCGGAGTTTTACGAAAACTCAGCAGTGACCGCTATATAGCGGTTTTAGAGGAACAACACCTCAACAGCATTATAAAATCAAAGTTTTCAGTGCTGGACACTGCAAGAAGCATCAGCATCGGCGGAAAGTCTAATATAGTAACCCTTTCTATCGGCGTAGGACAAGGCGCTTCCACCCTTGAAGAAAGCGAACGCTTTGCAAGACAGGCACTTGACATGGCTTTAGGCAGAGGCGGAGATCAGGCTGCTGTTAAAACTGACAGCGGATTCAAATTTTACGGCGGTGTTGCCAAGGGCGTTGAAAAAAAATCCAAGGCAAAATCACGTATTATCTCAAACGCACTTCAAGAGCTTATACATAATACAGACAACGTTCTTATTATGGGTCATAGATTTGCCGATCTTGACGCAGCAGGCGCTGGTATCGGTCTTGCAGGAGCTATAAGACAATATAACAGTGAGGCTTTTTTTGTTGTTGATTTCCAGAAAAATCTTGCCGGAGAACTTATAAAAAGAATCTCTTCCGCTGTACCTGATCTTATTATCTCCCCGGACGAAGCTATAATGAGAATGACTGACAACAGTTTGCTTATCATTGTTGATACACATAATGAAGATCTTATTGAATGCAGCGAGCTTTATGATATGGCAGCTTATAAGGTTGTCATAGACCACCACCGAAAATCAGTAAACTTTATTGACGACGCTGTTATCTTTTATCATGAACCTTTTGCGTCTTCAGCCTCAGAAATGGTTACAGAAATAATTCAGTATTTTAAAGACCCCTCAACCCCTCAGATATATGCAGAGGCTCTTCTTTCCGGAATAATGCTCGATACTAAGAATTTTATTATGAAAACCGGTGTAAGAACATTTGAAGCTGCGGCTTATCTTAGAAAAAACGGAGCAGATACTATTAAGGTTAAGGAACTTTTTACAAGCTCTATTGATGCATTCAGACAGAAATCTGCTGTTATTGCCTCAGCCTGCATTATAGGAAACTGTGCGGTATCAATTGCCGGAAATGATATTTCCGATAATATCAGAATAACTGCTCCTCAGGCGGCAGACGAACTGCTTGGAATAAAGGGAGTATCAGCTTCCTTTGTAATCTACAAAACCGGAAACATAGTTAACATTTCCGCACGTTCACTCGGTAATGTTAATGTTCAGATTATTATGGAACGCTTGGGCGGCGGCGGACATCAAACTATGGCGGCTGCCCAATTAAAGGATATCAGTCCGGAAGAAGCTAAACAGCTGCTCATTGAAGCCATAAATTGCGAAGAATAATTGCCGTATCAGCGGCGGAATGGAGATAAAAATGAAAATAATTTTTACACAGGATGTTAAAGGTTCCGGAAAAAAAGGAGAAGTTAAAAATGTTGCCGATGGATATGCAAGAAATTTCCTGATAAATAAGGGACTTGCAGTTGAAGCAACAGCAAAAAACATGAATTTACTGGACGGTCAGAAGGCGTCTGCTCAGCATAAAAAAGATGTTGAAAAGCAAAATGCAGAAGATATTAAAAATATAATCAACGAAAAAACTATTTTAGCAAAAGTAAAAGCAGGTTCAAACGGTCGTCTTTTCGGTTCGGTTACTACAGGAAATATTTCTGAACTAATTGAAAAACAGTTTGGTGCAAAAATTGACAAAAAAAAGATTGTTTTGAAATCTGAAATCAAGAATTTCGGAACATATGAAGCTGAAATCAGACTTTATAACGGAGTTTCAGCAAAGATTACAGTTGATGTAACAGAAGAATAAAAATTATAAGGCAGTCGTAAACGGGCTGCCTTATAGAGTTTAAAGGGAGAATTTAATGGATTATACCGATTTTTCTGATAAGGAGCTGCCTTACAGCCTTGAAGCCGAGCAGACAATACTTGGTGCAATGCTTATTGATCAGGCAGTAATTTCCACTGTTCTTGAAAAAATAAAACCTGAAAGCTTTTTCAGTGAACAGCACCGTTCACTTTACGAAATAATGCTCAGAATGTTTACATCAGGAATAAAGGCAGATATTATAACTGTTCTTAATGAAGCGGTAAAAACAAAAATTTTTGAAACTGCTCAGGAAGGACGAAATTATCTTGCAGCGCTGGTTAATATGGTTCCTTCAGTGGATAATATTGACAGCTATTGTCAAATCGTTTCTGAAAAATACTATATTCGAAGTCTTGCCTATGTTGCACGTGATCTGCTGCATGAAATATCCCTCGGTCAGAATACTGCGCAGATTCTTCTTGATTCAGCAGAGCAAAAAATATTTGATATAAGACAAGGCAAAGACGTTAAAGGTCTTACTCCAATCAGCGATGTTATTTTTGAGTCATGGAATAGACTCCAGAAAATTACTGGTCCGGATAAGGATAAATATCTTGGAGCAAAAACCGGTTTCACTCTGCTTGATACAATAACAACAGGTCTTAACCGTTCTGACCTTATTATTCTTGCCGCACGTCCTGGTATGGGTAAAACTTCATTTGCACTGAATATAGCCTCCAATGTGGCAAGACACAGCGGCAAGGAAGTAGCTGTTTTTTCCCTCGAAATGTCTAAGGAACAGCTTGCAACAAGAATGCTTTCAACAGAAGCACTTGTTGATTCAAACAAGCTAAGAAGCGGTCATCTGTCAGACAACGACTGGGTCAGACTCGCTTCAAGCGCCGATGTTCTCTGCGGACTTCCTATTTATATTGACGATACTGCCGGAACAAATGTTCCTCAGCTAAAAGCTAAGCTCAGAAGAATGAAAAATCTTGGACTTGTGGTTATTGACTATCTCCAGCTTATGGAATCTACCGTCAAATCTGAAAATCAGGTTCTGCGTATTTCTGAAATTACTCGAAACCTGAAAATCCTCGCTAAAGAAATTGATGTTCCGGTAATACTGCTTTCTCAGCTTAACCGCGGCGTTGAATCAAGACCGGATAAGCATCCTCAGCTTTCTGACCTACGTGAATCCGGATCAATCGAGCAGGACGCCGATATTGTACTATTCCTATTCAGAGATGGATATTATAACAAGGAAAGCAATGAACCGAATATATCAGAGTGTATTGTTGCTAAAAACCGTCACGGCGATACCGGTTCCGTTAAGCTTATATGGGATGGACAGTTTACAAGATTTTCTAATGCTGCATTTGATGATGCAGCTCCGGAGGGATAAATGCTGACAGACAGAATAATCCGTACAATAAATACATACAGTATGCTTGAGGGATGTTCGCATATAACAGCGGCTCTCTCCGGAGGCGCAGACAGCGTTTGCCTCCTTAGGATACTAAATGAAATATGTCCCCTCTTTCATATTTCCCTTGACGCCATACACGTTAACCACTGTATACGCGGGGAAGAAAGTGACCGTGATGAGGAATTTTGCCGTAACTTATGCAAAAAAACAGATATTCCCTTCAAGGCAGTAAAGTATAATGTTCCTGAATATGCCAAAACTAATAAAATATCCCTTGAGGAAGCCGCAAGAAATGTTCGGTATAGAATTTTTTCTGAACATTCTCAGTCCGGCTGGAAAATTGCAACTGCTCATACTTCTTCCGATAATGCTGAAACTATTCTTATTAACTTAGTCAGAGGAACAGGTTTAAAGGGGCTTTCCGGAATACCTCCTGTAAGGGATAATTTTATCAGACCGCTGATTGAATCCACACGCAGTGATGTTGAAGAATATCTTCAAAGCATAAATCAGGATTTTATAACCGATTCTACTAATCTTACTCTTGATTATACAAGAAATAAAATTCGTCATATGGTGATTCCAGAGCTTTTAAAAATAAACAGCGGATTTTTTTCAACTATATCAAATGAATCAAAAATTATCTCTGAAGAAAATGAATATTTAGAAAATAAAGCCGCTGAGGCTTTTCAAAACTGCTGTCAGGAAAATAAGCTTATAGGACTCAGCAAGTTTGATTCCGTAATTGTAAAACGCTGTATTATGAAATTTCTTAAAAGAGAAAATATTCCAGTAAACAGCCAAAGAATTAATGCCATTGAAAATATTGTTTACAATGAAGGAAAAATAAATGTTTCTGCTAAAACTTTTTTAATCTGCAAAAAGGATGTTCTGTTTATAAACCGGAGTGAAAATAAATACGAGGAACTCTCTGTTCCCCTTAAAATGGGAGTAAATACCCTTTTTCCGGAAAAGAAAAAATTTATCGTATATAAAAATGATTCCGGAAATGTTCTGTTGGACTTTGATAAAATCAAAGGTAAAATGATTTTGAGAAACCGCAGGTTCGGGGATAAAATCAGACTTGCCGGCAGAAGCTTTAACTCATCTGTTAAAAAGCTGATCAATGAAAAAATTCCCGCCTATGAAAGACCCTATCTTCATTTTATCGAAGATGAAGAAGGACTTATTTTTGCAGAAGGAATCGGAATTTCTGACAGAGTAAAGGTTACAGATAAAACAAAAATGATTTTATCTTTTAGTATAGAAGATAAAATACCAAAAGAAAAGTGAAAATTTGAAGATATTATTCATTGTTAAATTGACTTTATAACTATTTCAAGTTATAATAATATTAAAGCTTAACATTGCCGAACTGAAATTGTTCTGCATACATAGAATCAGAATGGAGTGAATTTATTGACACCTAACAGAAATAACAAGGGAGTTGCAGCTTATATTGCAATTGCAGCTGCATTGATAATTGCAGTTGTTGTGATTTTCCCAAAGCTTACCCAGCCAAATAAGGATACAAAATATTCCGAGGTTATCAGCTATTTTGATAAATATCAGGTTACATCATATACATTTGACCTCGGTACAGGAGAACTCATCTACACACTGAAGGACAATGATAAAAAACAAACCTATAAGGTTCCAAACGTACAAATCTTCCTTAATGATACTGAAGATTACCGTGAAAATTACAATGCTAAGAATCCTGACGAACCTTTGTCACAGGACTATTTTAAGATAAAGGATAATTCTTGGATTATATCTATAATACCAACGGTTCTCATGCTTGGTATGGGCATACTTCTTTTCCTTTTTGTAATGAAGCAGGCAGGCGGCGGAGGAAAATATTCTTCTTTCGGAAAGGCTAACATAAAAAACCAAAATCGTCAGGGAAAACGTGTAACCTTTGATGACGTTGCCGGCGCTGATGAGGAAAAGCATGAAATGGAAGAAATAGTTGACTTCCTTAAGAATCCTAAAAAATATTCTGAAATCGGCGCAAGAATCCCTAAGGGCGTACTCCTTTTGGGTCCTCCGGGAACAGGTAAAACTCTTCTTGCAAAAGCTGTCGCAGGTGAAGCCGGATGCCCCTTCTTCCCTATTTCAGGTTCTGACTTCGTGGAAATGTTCGTGGGCGTAGGCGCTTCAAGAGTAAGAGATCTCTTTGAACAGGCTAAAAAGAATGCTCCGGCAATAATCTTTATTGACGAAATTGACGCCGTAGGACGTCAGAGAGGAACTGGTCTCGGCGGCGGTCATGATGAACGTGAACAAACTCTCAACCAGCTTCTCGTTGAAATGGACGGCTTTACCGGAAATGAAAGCATAATTGTTATTGCAGCAACCAACAGACGTGATATTCTTGATCCGGCGCTCCTTAGACCAGGACGCTTTGACAGACAGATCGTTGTTAACTATCCTGATATAAAGGGAAGAGAAGAGATACTTAAGGTTCACACAAAAAACAAGCCGTTAGGACCTGATGTAAATCTTTCTACCATTGCTAAAACAACAGTAGGCTTTACCGGCGCAGACCTTGAAAACCTTGTAAATGAAGCCTCGCTTCTTGCCGCAAGAGCAAACAGAAAAGCTATCACTAAAATTGATATTGAAGAAGCAACTATCAAGGTAGTTGCAGGTCCGGAGAAAAAGTCAAGAGTTGTTACCGAACGGGAAAAAAGACTTACATCTTATCATGAGGCAGGTCATGCAGTATGCACATATTACTGTCCGTCACAGGATAAGGTTCATCAGGTTTCTATTATTCCAAGAGGCATGGCAGGCGGATTTACTATGTCACTTCCTGAACATGATAAATCTTATGTAAGCAAAACCGAAATGCGCGAGAATATTATCACACTCCTTGGCGGACGTGTTGCAGAAAAACTTATACTCGATGATATTTCAACTGGCGCTTCTAACGATATCGAGCGTGCTACTGCAATCGCAAGGAACATGGTTACAAAATACGGTTTCAGCGACAAGCTCGGACCTATGGTTTACGGTAACGATCAGAGCGAAGTATTCCTTGGACGCGATTTTAACAGCTCAAGAAATTATTCTGAAAATGTTGCCGCTGAAATTGATGCAGAAATGCGTGAAATCATTGAAGAGGGCTATGAAAAATCAAAGGATATTCTTGAAGAGCATATGGATCAGCTTCATCTTCTTGCTAAATATCTTATGAAATATGAAAAGATAGACAGTGATGATTTTGAAAAGCTTATGAAAGGCGAATTGGAAGAAAGTGTTTTCCAGGAAAATAAAACCGATGATACTGCAAATCCGGTTTCTGATTCCGCTTCATCAACTGATATAACAACTGACGAATAAAAAACAAACCATACGGAATTTCCGTATGGTTTTTTGCTGTAAGGCTGTCAATAAATTTCCTGTTCAAGTCCCTTGAAATAATCGGTATCAAAAAAATCGGTTATGGTAATATCAAGTCCGTCACAAAGCTTTTTTATCGTGACAATTCCAATATTTCTTGCCCTATGATTAACAATGTCATTAACTGTTGACTGAGTTACTCCGGAAATAGTACACAGCTTATTAATTGTTATATTGCGTTCCCTGCATAAATCTACTATTCTTACTGATACTGCCTGTGATATATTCATAATAATACTTCCTTTATTATTTTATATAAAAATAATAGCATTTTTCAGACGCAATTATTGTCGGTAAACCGTTGACATGAAACTGTCAAAGTGGTATAATAAAAGAATAAAAGATATAAGGAGGAAAAAAACTATGCCTATTTTAGAAGTTAAGGATCTGTGCAAGCAGTACACTAAAGTACTTGCTGCTAATAAGATCAACTTTTCAATAGACGCAGGAGAAATCTTTGCCCTGATAGGTCCCAACGGGGCAGGAAAAACCACAACAATACGCATGATCTCAACATTGATAAAACCAACGTCAGGAGACGCCGTAGTGAACGGTTACAGCATTATCAATGAATCCGAAAAGGTAAGACAGTGTATAACCTATCTGCCTGATGAAGCCGGTGCATATAAAAATATGACCGGAAAAAGCTATCTTAATTTTATGGCGGGAATGTTCGCTCAAAGTAAATCGGAAATTGCTGAATTTACCGCAAGGGCAGAAAAAATATGCGGTCTTAAGGAACGTCTGGATGAAAAAATCGGCAGCTACAGCAGAGGTATGATAAGAAAACTTCTCCTTGCAAGAGCTGTAATGACAAAGCCTAAGCTTGCCATCCTGGACGAACCTACAAGCGGCCTTGATGTTATTAATGCTCTGGACATCAGAAAAACCATAAAAGAAATGGCTAAAAGCGAAGGAACTGCTTTTCTGCTCTCCTCCCATAATATGCTTGAAATCGAATATGTTTCTGACAGAGTAGGTATTATAGCCGGAGGCAGATTGCTTGAAATAGGTAAAATTGATGATCTTAAACAGAAATATAACGCAGAAAATCTTGAAGAAGTTTTTGAAATGGTGGTGAAGAATAATGAAGTTTCTAAATCTGCTTAAAAAGGAGCTAAGAGAACTTATTAACGCCCAGATGATTACCGGACTTGTTTTAACTGTTGTACTTTTGATGGCAGTAGGTAAAGTAATGTCAAGCGCCACTGACAGCGCTCTGTCATCTGATTCAGGTGAAATAAGCATAAGTGATCAGGATAAAACTGATTATACTTCTCAGTTGATTCAGCATATTAAGGATTCCGGCTATAAGGTAAATATATTCGAGCAAAATAATACAGACAAAGCTGAACTCCTAAATCAAATTGATAAGGATAATCTTATTATCATTCCTGAAGGTTTTACAGAAGAAGTAACTGTCAAGGGCAATATTGGTTCTATTGAAATTGTCAGCCGTATGTCATCTAATTCAGCACTTTCTTCCCTTAGCGACCACTCAAAAGACGGCGTTGAATTGATTCAGAATTTCACTAAAAATTACATAATGTCCCAAAAGGGTTTTTCAGAAAAGGAAATTTCCGTTGTTGATTCACCAGTCAATATTAATGAGTTTACCGTAGTAGACGATAAATGGGAAAACATCAGTGCTGAAACTCTTAAAAGCCTAACTACATCACAAGGAATGATAATACCTATAGTTGTATTTATCCTTGTAATGTTTACTTCACAGATGATTATATCAGCTATCTCGACTGAAAAGATAGATAAAACTCTCGAAACGCTGTTATCTGTTCCGGTATCAAGAGTTTCTGTTCTCGGAGCAAAAATGCTTGCAGCTGCAATTGTGGCTTTGATTAACGCCGCTGTATATATGATAGGATTCTATGGATATATGAGCTCTATTTTAGGCAATTCCGGTTCAGGAAGCGAAACCGGTTCTGTCAGCGATATACTCTCAGCTCTCGGACTAAAAATCGGCTTAGAAGAATATGCTCTGGTAGGAATGCAGATGTTCCTTACTATTATGATATGCCTTGCAATATCCCTTATACTGGGAGCGCTTGTAAACGATTCCAAATCGGCTCAGACAGTCTTGATGCCCATCATGGTTCTTGCAATGATTCCTTACCTGATTTCATTGGTTTATGACGTAAATATGCTTTCACCGCTTCCAAGAATTCTTGTAAACGCTATTCCGTTTACTCATACATTCAGCGCTATCAATAACATAATGTTCGGAAGGATGAATCTGTTCTGGATTGGTCTTGGTTATCAGACAGTTCTTTTCGTTATCTGTATGTTCTTTGCAGTAAGATTGTTTATGTCAGATAAAATTTTTACTATTTCTCTCAATCTTAATCAGAAGAAAAAATTTAAAAAGCGCATGAAATAAAATTAACCCATCCCTCTTTAATAAAAGAGGGATTTTATTATATTTCATACTTGAAATTTGTTGAAAATATGATATAATATATTTATTGTATAAAAAAGGAGTTAAAAACAGCATGAGCATTCCAGTTACTACCCTTATTAAATTCCTATTTATTTTTTTGGGAATTTTACTTCTGATATTTGTTTTAGCTTTGCTGACTCCTAAGATAGCGGCTAAAGTTGATAAAATTGCGGCAAAGCTTATTAAGTCCAAATCTGAAAAATATGACGAAGGACCTTATAAAGTAAAAAGCATTTATGATCTGCCCGAACAAGAAAAAAATAATGATACTGGAGAAATGGAAAATGGCGAAAAATAATTCAAAAATGGTCGAAGCAATTACTCCTATGAATGAGGATTTTGCTAAGTGGTATACCGATATATGTAAAAAAGCAGAGCTTATTGAATATACAAGCGTAAAGGGCTGCATGGTTATTCGCCCTTACGGCTATGCAATATGGGAAAACATTCAGAAAATCCTTGATAAAATGTTTAAGGATACCGGACATGAAAACGTTTGTATGCCTATGTTTATTCCGGAAAGCCTCCTGCAAAAGGAAAAGGATCATGTTGAAGGCTTTGCTCCGGAGGTTGCCTGGGTAACACATGGCGGCAGTGAAAAGCTTGAAGACAGGCTCTGTGTACGTCCTACATCAGAAACTCTCTTCTGTGAGCACTACTCAAATATTATACACTCATACCGTGACCTTCCTAAACTTTATAATCAGTGGGTTAGCGTTGTAAGATGGGAAAAAACAACTCGTCCGTTCCTGAGATCAAGAGAATTTTTATGGCAGGAAGGACACACAATTCATGCAACCGCTCAGGAGGCTATTGAGGAAACAGAACGTATGCTTAACGTCTATGTGGATTTCTGTGAAAATTCTCTTGCCATGCCTGTTGTAAAGGGCAAAAAAACTGAAAGCGATAAGTTTGCAGGCGCTGAATCTACATACGCAATTGAAGCCCTTATGCACGACGGAAAAGCTCTCCAGGCAGGTACCTCACACTATTTCGGCGACGGCTTTGCACGCGCCTTTGACATTGAATATACAGACAAGGAAAACAAAAAGGTTTATCCTCACCAGACCAGCTGGGGCGTAACAACACGCCTTATAGGCGCAATTATTATGACTCACGGGGACGATAACGGTCTTGTTCTTCCACCGGCAGTAGCTCCGATTCAGGTTGTGATCGTTCCGATTGCAATGCACAAGGGCGGTGTTGTAGAAAAAGCCGCTGAACTATGTGAAAAGCTTCGCTCTAAGGGAATCCGTGTTAAGCTTGACGACAGTGACAATTCTCCGGGCTGGAAGTTTGCTGAATATGAAATGAAGGGTGTTCCTGTAAGAGTGGAAATCGGTCCTAAGGATATTGAAAATAATCAATGCGTTATAGTAACACGTCATAACAGAGAAAAAACAGTTGTTTCACTCGAAAATATGCTTGAAGCTTTTTCTGAAGCTGTATCGGAAAAACTTCAGGAAGTTCATGACGGAATTTATAACAAGGCTCTTGAAAACCGTAAAAATAAAACATATACCTGCCAAAGCATTGAAGAAATTATAAAAGCCCTTGAAGAAAACGGAGATGGCTTTGTTAAGGCAATGTGGTGCGGAGATGAAGCTTGTGAAGATGAAATTAAAGAAAAAACCGGTGTAGGCTCACGCTGTATTCCTTTTGAACAGGAGCAAATCTCTGATAAGTGCGCTTGCTGCGGAAAGCCTGCTAAACATATGGTTTACTGGGGTAAAGCTTACTAATTGTTTATACTATATTTCAAAGAACCGGAAAAGAATACTCTTTTCCGGTTCTTTTTTATAGAAATAATAATTTACATAAAAAAAAGCACCGTTAAAAAACGGTGCATAAGAGAGGGGGATCCTCGGCACTGATTGCCGAATATTAGGGCTTATAAAAACCCTAAGGAAATATCACTATAAGTCTAAGCAGAAAAACTCATTTTCATTTTTCAGCCTTATTACAGAATTCCTACCTGCACCTTTCAGGCACAGTGAGCAGACATGACTTTCACCTATCAATATCTGTTTAAAGTGATAATCACCGCTCACAAATGAACTTATGCAGTCATTTTCAATAAGAAATTCTGCTGTATTCAAAGGATAAGAAATTCCTATACCAAGAGCCTTTACATAACTTTCTTTCAAAGTCCAGATCCGGAAAAACATACTGTCCGCTCTGCTGCTTTGCGCCAGCATTTCTTTTTCTCTCTCTGAAAAGGCTTTTTCAGGAACTCTTACCGGATAATTTCTAATCAGTTCAATATCCACTCCATTTTCAACATCATCAATAGAACACACTGCCATTTCACGGCAATGACTGATATTAAAAAATACATCGGGATATAAACGGAAATAAGGCTTTCCGTATTTATTATATTTAAACTGAAGCTCACTGCAGTCATTAAGCTGCTTTTGCTTCATGACTGTATTATACAATAAATCATAAACAGTCTGTCTCAAAATTTTATTATGCTCAGACAAAGTTTCATCTTTATCAAAACTGCGCCTGTAAAAATAAAGCATATTAACCCTTGCGGTTCTCTGTTTTAGCTTTCTTTGCAGTTTTTGCGGATGTTTCCTTAACTGCCTTTGCTACTGATTTAGCTGCTGCTTTAGTAGCAGTTTTTGCTGTTTTTACTGCCTTCTCAGCAGTTTTAGTTCTGCAGTTTTTCTTTACTGTTTCAGAAAGAGTTACCTCTGCCTCTGCTTTAGCTGCTGCTGTCTTTTTGGAAGCGGCTCTTTTTCTTGTTGTCTTTGTCGGCTTTACGCTGATATATGGCTGAATTGAAAGAGCCTTTGCCAGATCTCCTTCAACAGTAAGCTTACCGGCTGTAAGAGCCTCAGCTTCTGTAATATTTCCGCTGAAAATATCAATAATATCGCTTCCATTAGCAATGAGAACCGCATTATTGTCCTTATAATCAAAAGGAGCAATATAAAGCTTGCCTTGGTTAATTTCTGTATAGAAGATTCCAGCGCCTTCTCCGACAATATTGATCTGAAGAGCAAGGTGATCCTCATAATTGCTTACATCAGCGGAACCGAACGCTTCTTCAACTTTCTTTAATATTTCTTCATACGTCATAAGTAATCCTCCCACAAAGTTTCTTATCTTATGTTAATTTCTCTGATTTCGTTTATCATAATTAATTTATATCACATTTAAAATTATAAGTCAATTGCGTAAATGTAGATTTTTTTCACCGCTAAAAAGTCATTTTTTTGTTTATATCATTATTTTTATCTGCGAAAACTTTTCAAATGCCACTTTTACGATTGATTTTCAACAAATACGCCCCCCTAATAAAAAAAATACTGGTAATTTTGACTTATATTTCTTTTGTGCATATTGACGAATACTTTTAAACTTATTTATACAATACGTTTAAATTAATACACGCTTAAATTTTGTCTTTATTCATCAGATTATTGACTTAAAGACAGATAAAGTGGTATAATTAAAGGACTGATTATTTTGATGAATAAAATTAATCAGCATTATTAAAAGTACAGATAAAACCTTGTAAACTTAATTTATATACTTAAAAGTCCGTCACTCTATGACGGCAGAATGGAGCCTTAATGAAACGCTTTAAAATATTCTCTATCGTACTTGCTGCAATGACAGCAATGATGTTTTCCTCATGCGATAAAAAAAATGATTCTTCAAGCCAGTCATCTGAATCAAACTCAGCAGCGGAATCAACCGAATCTGTTACCGAAGAATCTACCGAGCCTGCTACTGAAGAAGAAACTGAACCGGTTATTTTGGGAATTAAAGCAGAAAATCCAGTATACGGATATTCTGTCATAATTCCTGAATCTCTTAACAAAAAGGACGGTTCTGTAATTTCAGATACTGTTTCCACCTATGAAGATGACTATGCCATGTTTGAAGGTGAATCAGGAGATAACCTGAATATTGTAATTGATGATGCAATGACAGACGAAGAATGGCGTTCACGTACCAAGGAAAAATTTCAGAAAGAGTATCAAGACCTATATGAATATATGGGAATGTCAACAACCATTGAAATTACAGCCTTTGAAGCTGTCAAAATTGACGGCTTTGATGCATACCGGTTAGAAATAGACGGCAAAAACGAAAACGGCAGTCAGTTTTCTCAAATCCAGATTATAGTAAACCGTAATAATGATACATCTGCGCCATACTGCTACACCTTTACATATACTGATTATTCCGGTTCACTTGAAGAACTTTGTGAAAATTCGATTAATTCAATAAAATTTACTGATACAAAAGCTCCCTCTGCTCCGGTAGATAAAAATGCAGGAAAACCCTTTACTTTCAACAGCGGATTTGAATTCAGCGCTCCAGAAGGCTGGAGTTATGTAACAGACGATAACAGTATATCTCATGAAATCACTGGCAATAAGGCAGAATTTTCAGCAGACGGCGGCGGCAGTATTATTATAACAGTTTCTGATGAAGCAGATGACGAGAACAACTTTAAAGCTTATACACAGCAGGATGTAGAACTTTTGTTTGCAAAATCATTTGAATCCTTTGACGACTTTAATGTTTTATCATTTGACAGCTTTAATGTTGATAAGTATAACGCTCATAAAATTAAATACAGAATTTCAATGGGAGAGCTTGAAATACATCAAACTATTCTCATGATAAACTGCCCTGATAAAAACAAAGGAGTATGCCTGATTTTATCAGATTACGGCGCTGGATACGATGATATTAGCAATAATCTTGAAAAAACAATTAAATTCAAATAAAAGAGGTATTAAAAATGAAATTAGGTATGGTCGGACTCCCAAACGTGGGAAAAAGTACGCTTTTTAACGCACTTACAAACGCAGGAGCAGAATCTGCAAACTATCCTTTCTGCACAATTGAAAAAAATATCGGTATTGTTTCTGTTCCCGACGAAAGGCTGGACGCTCTTGCTAAAATGTATAATCCTGACAAGTTTACTCCTGCAACACTTGAATTTGTTGATATTGCCGGACTTGTTAAAGGCGCATCAAAGGGTGAAGGCCTCGGCAACAAATTTCTCGGAGATATTAGGGAAGTTGACGCTATCGTTCACGTTGTGCGGTGCTTTGAAGATATGGATATAATTCATGTTGACGGCGAAATTAATCCTGCAAGGGATATTGAAACCATAAATCTTGAACTTATCTTCTCTGATATTGAAATGGTAGAAAGAAGAATTGACAGAACAAAAAAGCTTGCTAAAGGTGATAAAAAGTATCTTATTGAAGTGGATTTTCTTGAAAGACTTAAGACTCACCTTGAAGCTGGTAAATCTGCAAGAGCCTTCGATTTTACCGAAGATGAAAGGGAAGCAATTAAGTCCACTCCCCTGCTTTCTGCTAAACCAATAATATATGCTGCAAATTTATGTGAAGATGACTTTATCAACAATATTGAAACAAACGAAAATTACAATACTGTAAAGTCTATAGCCGAAGAAGAACACTCAGCAGTTCTCCCTATCTGCGCTCAGATTGAAGCCGAAATTTCAGATATGGACGCTGAAGACAAGGCTATGTTCCTTAGTGAAATGGGACTTAAGGAATCAGGTTTAAATCGAATAATCCGAGAAGGATATTCACTTTTGGGGCTGATTTCTTACCTTACCGCAGGACAGCCGGAAGTAAGAGCATGGACTATTACAAAAGGCACAAAGGCTCCTCAGGCAGCGGGTAAAATTCATACAGACTTTGAAAAGGGATTCATCCGTGCTGAAATCGTAAGCTTTAATGACCTTATGGAGTGCGGATCAATGGCAGCAGCAAAGGAAAAGGGTCTTGTTCGCCTTGAAGGAAAAGAATACGTTATGCAGGACGGCGATATTGTTCTTTTCAGATTTAATGTTTAATTTATAAAAAAATTACCGCAGACTTTAAAGTCTGCGGTTTTTGATTTTATTATTCATTTTTTACAGCTCAGCTGTTGATCATTCTTGAAAGGAAGATGTAGTCAAACACATTTACAACACCGTCATTATTGATATCTCCGTTAACAGTTGTAATGTCAAGACTGTTATCATTAATGCCAACCATGAAGTCTTTCAGGATCTGAACGTCTGTGTTGTCTGATACGCCGTCGTTGTTGTAGTCGCCCTTATCCATTCTGTAATTAACCTTGATGCTCTTTACTGCAAAAGCTTCATTTTCTGCTGTACAGCCAATGCTGATTTTTCCGTCAGGAGTAATAAGATTCTGATTTGCTTCATTAATTGCAAGAGGAACTGTTATTTCGTTTGAGTCAGTATAGTTTTCTAAATTTTCCTGGTACCATGTATTGTCAGAGAGAGAGAAGCCAAAGGATACGCCGTATAAACCAAAGCTGTTATCTGATTCAAGAGTTACTTCAATGCTTTCAACGATCTGATTTGCTGAAATAAGATCAGATGCATTTAATTCAATAGCATTGCCATTTACGCCGCAAGCTTCAACATTTATGGTTTTTGTAAACTGAGAGTCATCTAAAGCTGCAAATGTTGCTGTTGTCATGGTAGTTGTAGTAGTTGTTGTTTCTGGAATTGTTACTGTTGTTTCAGTTTCTGTAGTTGTTTCGATTTCTTCAAAGTCAGTAGTTATTTCTGTAACTGTTTCTTCAGTTGTAGTTTCAGTTGTTTCAGAAGTTGTAATGTCTGTAGTAGTTACGTCTGTTGTTGTTTCTGTTGTTTCAAGTGTAGTAGTTGCTGCTGTTGTTTCAGAAGTTGTTGATGTTGTTTCTGTTGTAGTCTGAGTTGTCGTTTCAGTTGTAGTTGCTTGTGTTGTAATAGTAGTTGTAGTAGTCGGGGCTGGTGTTGTTGTTACTGCTGTTGTAACTGTTGCGTATGATTTTTTCCATACTGCGGAAAAAACAATCTTTTCGCCGGTAATAAGGGCAGGAACTATAAATGAATCGCCTGGTTGATATGTTACATTATTGTATTTCCAGCCTGCGAATTTATATCCTTTGTACATAAATTCGTTTTCAGGAAGAATCATTTCTGAACCGCATTCAGCGTTCATATAAATATTCTTTTCGTTATTGGCTGTTACACCGTATTTACCTGCAAAAGTAATTTTATATACTTCTGAAGTCCAGTTTGCGATAAAAGTAATATCACTGTCAGGCATAGTGTACATAGAGCCAGTGTTTATTGTTTCACCGGTTAGAGGAACATACCAAGATGAAAGTGTATATCCCTTTCTTGAGAATCTTTTGGAATCTGCTACGTCAAATGAAACATAGCTCATTCTTTCGAATGATACTTCCCTTGTTCCCACAACGCCTTCAACGTCGCCGGCTGAATACTTAAGCGTATGGTAATCATAAGATACCGCTTCTGCTGGAACAGCTGAGAAAGCTGTACACATCATAATTGCTGAAGATACCACTGAAACAATTTTCTTAAACACTGACTTCTTAAACATAAATAACACTCCTTCTTTTACTGCCGTGCTATTTAATTATGCTTATAAAACAAAAAACCGACATCTTTATTCAAGACGCCGGTAGCATAACAAAATAACAAATGTCGTTAACAAGTGTTAGCAACCGGCTGCCATACCATGATTTTCATGGGTTAGACCCTTAGCTTTGCGTCCTTACCTTTCAGTAAGTTTGCCCAATATTCGATTGTACACCATTACAAATAAATTATCAAAATCACTCTGTTTTTCAATTATCTGTTTGGCATGGTTATATAATATCATATAATTTCCGTAATGTCAACAGTTTTTCTACAATTCTGCATAATGCATAATAAAAAAGCATCACAAGCTTAGTATTTGTAAATATTATACAATTAATCCAGTAGTATACAATGGATAATACTAATTTATATAAAAAATATCTTTTTACCTGACTAATTTCTGCAAAAAAGGACAAGCAATCTGTACTAAAATTATAATATAAATAAAAAAGGAGGAATAAGCAATGCCTGTAAAGCTTATTAACGAAGAAAACCGAACAACAGCAATGCTTTCGGGGGAAATAGATCACCACAATGCTAAAGGACTGCGGCTTGAAATAGATTTTACCGTAAGAGAGGAACAGCCAAAGGAGCTTATACTTGATTTTTCAGACGTAGGATTCATGGACAGTTCCGGAATCGGTCTTGTCATGGGAAGATATAAGCTCATGAAGGAAATAGGAGGAAAAGTAACCGTTAGAAATCCTTCCGTCCAGATAAAAAAAGTCATGAAAATTTCAGGAATAGACAGACTTGCATCAATTCAGAACAGTCAGGAGAACAAAAAATGAAGACATTAAATGAAATGAAAATAAGCTTTAAAAGCAAATCAGAGAACGAGGGGTTCGGCAGAACAGCCGTATGTGCCTTTGCAGCGCTTCTTGATCCTCAGATAGAAGATATAGCTGATATAAGAACAGCCGTCTCAGAAGCTGTCACAAACTGCATTGTACATGCATACCGGGAAACCGAAGGAGTTATAGAAATTACAGCAAGAATCCTTGAGGGCAACGAAATTTACATAAGAGTAAAGGACAGAGGCTGCGGTATACCCGATATAAGCAGGGCAATGGAACCTCTTTTTACTACGGCGCCTTGTGAAGAACGAGCAGGTCTTGGATTCGCAGTAATGGAAAGCTTTATGGATAATCTCAAAGTAAAAAGCACTGTCGGAAAAGGGACAGTCGTTACAATGAGAAAAAAGCTTGGCGGAAACAATGAATAAACCGTCAGCCGAGGAACATCTCGGACTTGTAAGATTATGTGCAAACCGCTTCAGAGGAAGAGGCATAGAATACGATGATCTTTACTCAGCCGGCTGTATAGGTCTGCTGAAGGCAACAGAGGCATTTGACTGCGACAGAGGAGTAAAATTCTCAACATACGCAGTACCTGTAATCCTCGGAGAAATCAAAAGGCTTTTTCGTGACGGAGGATCAGTCAAGGTTAGCAGAAGCCTTAAAGAACTATCTCTGAAAACAGTTAAGGCAAGAGATGAACTTTCTAAAATTCTCGGAAGGGAGCCTACTATAAAGGAGCTTTCCGAACGAATGGAAACAGACGAATGCCAAATAGCAGAAGCCCTCTCCGTCAGCCTTCCTCCTGTTTCACTTACAGATAACTCTGAAGAAGACGGAAAACAAATCGACATATCTGTACCAGCGCCCGACACAGAAATCGGTGATATTCTTGCACTCAGGCAGATAATGGAGCTGCTCGATGAGAAAGATCGTCAGCTAATTATAATGCGTTACTTCCAGGGACTTACACAATCGGTAACTGCAAAAAATTTAAATATGACCCAGGTTCAGGTTTCAAGACGTGAAAAAAAGCTGCTCACATTTATGCGTGAACAGCTTCTTGAATAATTATTATTCGTTTTTCAGATCTTTTGCCATTTCTTCATATTTATCCAACAGTTCCTTTACCTCAGGATTATGAGTAAGGTCATATGTTATACGCAGATAATAAAGAATCTCTTCCGGTCCGGCATTCTTGTCAATGCAGTACTGAGCAAGGGAATAAGCTACATTATAAACCTCCGGATTCGGTCCGTTAACAACGTCATACTTTTTAAATGCCGCTAAAACTTCTTCTCTTAACGGAGGAACAATTTTCTTCTTTGTTATAGACATTATATGGTGAAGCTCCCCTGTTATTGCGTCATTTGGAACATAAATCAGACTTTCATAATAGAAGCATACAGCAGAATCATAATCCTTTATCTCAACGCAGTAATAACCAAGGTCGCAGTAACATCTTGCAATTTCATAAGGTGTTCTTGCGATTTTAAGTGTTTCCTTTATGCATTCAATAAGCTTGTCCGGTGACATCTGAACCTTATATGTTTCTGCAAGTTCAAATCTTGGTTCAACATTAACAGGATTATATTTTATCGCCTTTTTCAGAACCTTTTCTGCCTCGTCATACTGACGCATCTCAACAAGGAGATAACCGTAAGCTGAAAGGTAATGTGAAAAATCAAAAGGTGTACGATCATGCTTTTTCTCAGGCTTGAAAATCTGCATATAGATGTATTCATCAAGGGGATTCCTGAGAGAAAGCAGCAGCTTTTCATCTGTATCGCTGAAATATTCGTCAGCATGCTTTTCAATCTCGCCTAAAAGTTCAGCAGCCTTTTCAATCTTTTTTTCCTTAACAAAATCGTTTGCCTTACTGAAGGCCTCGTCAAGTCTCATTCCCTTGATAAACATTGTTTTTCTAAGGATTTCTTTCTGCTCTTCCGGAACAAGGTCAAATGTCATTTCACTAAGTATTCTGAGAATTTCCCCTGCATTTTCGTGATTTTTATATACGTCTGCCTGGTGCTGGAGATATTTCACATCATGGTATTTATCTCCGTTAAGACCTTTTTTAATTTCTTCAATAATATTATCAACCATTATATTACTCCTTTTATGTATGTGGATATGTCTTTGACGTATCCACATTTTTTAATTTAATCTCCGAAAGAAATCCCAAGATTTCTTGCCGTTGAAACAAGCTGATTTTCAGGATCAACAAACTTAGTTTTTCCTGCAACGTCGTCAAGCTTATTGGCAGTAATTTTTCCGCCTGATTTTGCTACTGTTCTGCCGTACTTTTCCTGAGAGATCAGCTTTGCGGCATGAACGCCGAACTGAGTTGCAAGGATTCTGTCATAAGCGCTTGGACTTCCGCCTCTAAGCATATGACCTGGAACGCAAACTCTTGCTTCAAGACCTGTTTTAGACTGAATCTGAGCGGCTATTCTGTTTGTAGCAGTAGTCATTCCGGCTTCAGCACGTTTTTTAGCTCTTTCCTTTTTCTTAAGCTTTGCTTCATTCAGATCAAAAGCGCCTTCTGCAACTGCAACAATTGAGAAATTCTTACCGTTTGCGCTTCTCTTTAATATAGACTCGCAGACCTTGTCAATATCATAAGGAATTTCCGGAATAAGAATTATATCAGCTCCGCCGGCAATTCCGGCATTTAAAGTAAGCCATCCTGCCTTATTTCCCATAATTTCACATAAAAGAATACGGGAATGGCTGTTTGCTGTTGTATGAAGACGGTCGATAGCGTCTGTTGCAATATCCACCGCCGTATGGAATCCGAATGTAACGTCAGTTCCGTATATATCATTATCAATAGTTTTAGGAAGTCCTATAACATTAAGCCCTTCGTCAGCCAACAGCTTTGACGTTTTATGGGTACCGTTTCCTCCCAATGTAAGAAGGCAGTCAAGCTTCTGCTTCTTATAGGTTTCCTTCATATTTTTAACTTTATCTACATTATCCTCTCCGATAACAGTCATCATCTTAAATGGCTGACGCTTTGTGCCTAATATAGTGCCTCCTCTTGTGAGAATGCCTGAAAATTCGTCCGGAGACATATCACGGCAGAGATTATTTATAAGACCGTAGTAACCGTTGGAAATTCCGACTATTTCAACATTATCTTCACCGATTCTTTCATAACATGCTTTAGCAACGCCTCTGATTGTCGCATTAAGACCAGGGCAGTCGCCTCCGCTTGTCAGAATACCGATTCTTTTTTTCATTATATCCTCCTTAAACCAATCTGGCATAATTAAATTTGTTTAAAACTTATTAACCATATAATATTAGTATACCAATTTTTATTGAAAATGTCAACAAAAAGAACATTTCGTACAAAATTATTTTTTACTTTTCACATAATATTCACATTTTTATATTATAATATTTCATAAATAATGTAAAGGGGATGTTTTTATGTATAAAATACTTGTAGTTGACGACGAAATGAATATACGGCGTGTAGTAAGAGAATACGCTGAATTTGAAGGCTATGAAGTTGACGAAGCTGAAAACGGTATGGCAGCTATTGAAAAGGTTAAAAACAACGATTATGATTTGATAGTAATGGATATTATGATGCCAAAACTTGACGGCTTTTCAACCTGCAAAGAACTGAAAAAAAGCAAGGACATTCCCGTTATCATGCTTTCAGCACGAGGCGAAGAATATGACAAGCTTTTCGGTTTCGAAATAGGCATAGATGACTATGTTGTAAAACCATTTTCTCCAAAAGAGCTTATGGCAAGAATCAAGGCAGTGATAAAGAGAAATTCCTCACAAGAAAATATTCTTCCGGAAAGATTAGTTTTTGACGGTCTGGAAATTGATCTTGCAGGACGAGAAGTTTATGTGGACGGTAAAAAAGCTTCCATGACCCCAAAGGAATACGATCTTCTTTTCTATCTTGTAAAAAACAAAAATCTTGCGCTGACAAGGGACAAGCTCCTTGAAGAAGTATGGGGTTACGATTTCTTTGGTGATGACAGAACAGTGGATACACATATAAAAATGCTCCGAAACAGTCTCGGAGATTATAGAAAGTTTATTGTAACGCTGAGAGGAATGGGATATAAATTTGAATACAGCCAGGACTAAACCGGAAATAAGCCTGAAGCTTAAAATCTGGGAATACTTTCTTTTTTTTACCGCCGTAGTTTTTTTACTGCTATGGTTCTTTCAGATAGTTTTCCTTGAAAACTTCTATGAAGGAATGAAGATTACAGATGTTAAACGTGCTGCTATCGACATTATCTATGCATACGGCAAGGAAGAAAATTACAGCAATATGCTTACTGAAACCGCACTGAAAAACGATATGTGCATTGAAGTATCAGATAAGTATAACCGTACCCTTTACAGCAAAGACGCACTTGGAAAGACCTGCCTTATACATGGTCCCAACTCCAGAAAATCAGAGTTTATAGAAACGCTTAAAGCGTCAGGAAAAACTGCCGTTTATTATAAAGAATATAATTCCACTATAAGCAGCAATACCCTGATTCTTGTGTCCTATATAGGTTCTCCATCCAATCCAAACGGTTATTTAATTATCAATACCCCGCTGGTTCCCATCGGTTCAACAGCGTCAATTATTAAACGCCAGCTTATTACTATTACATTTTTTCTTATAGTTATAGGTATTACCATTGCATTCTTCATGTCCAGAAGAATTTCTGAACCAATAACACGCATAACTAAATCAGCAGAACAGCTTGCAGCCGGCCACTATGATATAAAATTTGAAGGTCAAGGTTATCTGGAAATTCAGCAGCTTGCAAGCACATTAACCTATGCAAGTCAGGAAATTTCAAGAGTGGATTCCATGCAGAAAGACCTAATAGCAAATGTTTCTCATGACATACGTACACCGTTAACCATGCTCAAGGCATATGCCGAAATGATTAGAGATATATCAGGAAACAATCCTAAGAAAAGAAATGAACATCTGGATATAATTATTGAAGAAACTGACAGACTTGCTCTTTTAGTCAATGATATACTCGACCTTTCCAAGCTTGAAGCCGGAAAACAAAATCTTAATTACAGTGAATTTAGTATTACCGAGCTTATGAAGGATATAATTGCAAGGTATGACGGAATTTCTAAAAAATCCGGCTATAATATTCACTTTACTTCGGACAGTGACCGGACAGTAAAATGTGATATTATAAAAATTCAGCAAGTAATCTATAACCTTATAAATAATGCAATAAATTATACTGGAGAAGATAAGGCTGTATATGTCCGTCAGATAAACAAGCCAAAATCAATAAGAATTGAAGTTTCTGATACCGGTCCTGGAATCACTCAGGAGGATATTAATCTAATCTTTGATAAATACTACCGTTCTGAAAATCATAAGCGTGAAGTGGTAGGAACAGGACTTGGTCTTTCAATTGTAAAAGCTATATTGAAAAAGCATTCCTACGATTTTGGAATCTCAAGCGTAATAGGACAAGGCTCTACTTTTTGGTTTGAAATAACCGATATTGTCCGTACTAAGGAGAAAAGGTATACAAAAAAAGAAAAATGAAATTGTTTCAAGTTTCTTTCAAAGTAATTTCACATGAATTTCACATTTTATGGATATAATATAACCATACTCAGTAATGAGTATAAAGTTTAACGTTTACCCCAGCGTTAACTTAAAATCCCCAATAATCCCTATATCATGGCAAAAAGCTCCCTTTCAGGGAGCTTTTTGTTTTGTATTTTTATATTAATAATCACTGAGTGTGATTCCGTTTTTACCAAGTGGTATTTCGTGGTCAAGCCCTACAAACTTATCATTTTTCTGCCATAGCACTTCTTTTACAAACTCATATTTTTCCGTATCCCATGTCATAAAGTCATCCTTCACAAGACCGCCTGTATCCCCTGAATTTGCATTAAAGCACCAGAATGTATGATTTATCTGATTTTCCTTAATCAACTTCCGCAGATATGTCATCCATGTAACATTGGGTTCAGTCATATAACCGCCCCATTCACCAATCAGAAGCGGAGCAATGTTTTGATCATGGATATAAAACCAGTTGTCATACCAGCAGTCCTCATAGAGAGATTCAAAAGTATATCCTCCCTCAAACCAGGGCTGTTCATAAACTGCCGGACCATAATCATGAGGCGAGTAAACAAGTTTATTTTGATACTTCCCTAAATCCACCGGATTATCGGCAACACCTCTTAGATTTCCTCCCCACCAGTTAAAATGATAATCGTCTTCATTTTCAGAGCGGAAATCTCCGTTTTTCTTTATATCAACAGGATAAATTTCAATGCCCTCAACCATTACAAGTACATTGGGATTCTTGCTAAGTACTGAATCTGCCGCCTTTTCGGCAATATACTTCCAGTTGTCAGAGTCCTTGGAATTGTCCCATTTTGCTCGTGGTTTTTCGTTATGTTTTCCGTGAGGTTCGTTTTTCAAGTCATACGCAATTATTGTATCGTCCTTGCTGTAACGCTCAGCCATCCATGCAAGTCCGTCAAGATAATCCTGCTCGGTAATACTGCCGTCAGTCCATAATGGCTTCATATGCCCCATAGAATCTGTCACAGCACAATGAATGTCGATCATGATTTTGATTCCGTTTGCCCTGCACTGTCCTATTACATAATCAAATATTTCAAGGCTGTTCATGCCTTCAAGATATGAATTAGTTGCATTATTATAGTTAGCATCCGGATACACTCCGTCTTCCCAGTTGTTTATAAGTTCCGTAGAAACCGGTATTCTCAGAAGATTAAAACCATGGTCTGCTATACTTGCAAGAGATGAATTTAGATCACATGCCCAAAGTCCGTCAAAGCAGTTGGTACCGGTATTATATCCGAACCAGTTACAGCCGGTCAGCCAAACTTCCTTACCGGAAGAATCTACTATTTTATTCCCTTTTACAGACAGCCAATCATTTGTTGTGGCAGGGGGAACCTCCTTTGCTCCTGTATTTTCAACAGGTTCACCCCCTGAATTTCCCGCCTGCTGTCCCTGAGAATTATCAGCTGTCGCCCCTGTAAAAGCAGTACAAATTGCAGCATTTACGTCAAGTTCACCAGTTCCTGTAATCTGTATGCCAAATTCCATAGTACCGCCGGCTTCAATTGTGCTGTTGTATTCCTCGGGAACAATGATAATTTTTCCGCCATCACAGGTTAAAGAGCCGCCCCATCCGCCGGATAGCTCTGTGCCGTCCGGAACATCTATTTCCGCCTGCCATTTTGATACCGATGTACCCTGATTATTAGTAATCGTTCCCTTATATTCACAGGACTTTTTACCGTTTGTTTCCCAAGTGTTATTCAGTTCAAGCTTAATATCAAGCTTTAAAGCCTCCGATGAATCAGAAGACACAGAGGAATCTTCCCCTGAATAGACCTGAGAATTAACTCCGTTTACAGATACAGCCGAGCTTTGTTCGTCTTTGCCGTCGCTGCATCCGGACGCTGCTATTAAAGCAGCAGTTACAAAAATGAGTAATGTCTTTTTTATTCGCAGCATTTTTTCCTCCTTAAATTTAAGTACTTATATTATTATGCACTACATATTTTAAAAAGTCAACGCCGCTGATAAGATATTTTTTTACGAAAATTGTATGAAAAATGTGAAAATTTAGTTAAAATACATAGTGACATAAAATTATATTAATGATATAATGGAATAAGTATAATATCTTGCATGTTAAAAAATTAAGAAAAGGCTAGTGATTATTTATGGCTAAAAATTACGATGTTATTATTGTCGGAAGCGGTGCGGCCGGCTTGTATTCCGCAATAAATATTCCGCCGGAGCTTAAGGTTCTGCTGATTTCCAAGCGTGAACTGAAGCTTTGCAACTCAGCTCTTGCTCAGGGCGGAATTGCAGGGGTTTATAATTCTCCGGACGATAACATCCAACTGCACCAGAACGATACTATGATTGCAGGAGGCTTCAAAAACAACACCGAAGCCGTACATATACTTGTTTCCGAAGCGGCTGACGCCATTGATTCCCTTATAAATATCGGAGTCGATTTTGACAGAGATGATAACGGAAAACTTCACCGCACACTTGAGGGCGGTCACTGCCGTCACAGAATTTTTCATCATAAGGATGCAACAGGCGCTGAAATTGTTTCAAAACTTCTGGACAAGGTTCTGTCAATGTCCAATGTCGATATTCTTGAAAATACCTATTTATGCGGTCTGAAAAAAACATCAACCGGCTTTTCGTGCGATACATGGAATGACGGTAAGTATACTTCATACAACAGTCACTTCATGATTCTTGCAACGGGCGGAATCGGAAGAGTGTACGAATATACAACAAACTCCGCCATTGCTACAGGTGACGGAATAACAATGGCATATGAAATAGGAGCCGATATTAAAAATCTCAGCCTTGTTCAGTTTCATCCAACTGCTTTTAATAATGTCAAAACAAGAGAATGTTTTCTTGTTTCTGAATCCGTCAGAGGAGAAGGAGCATATCTTCTTAACAAAAACGGTGAAAGGTTCATGCATAATTATGATGACCGTCTTGAACTTGCTCCCAGAGATGTTGTTTCACACTCTATTATACTTGAAAGCAGAAAGCTGGATTCAACCGAATTTTATCTTGATATTTCAAGGGAATCCCCTGAATTTATAAGAAAAAGATTCCCCATGATATATGAAAATCTGCTTAAACAGGGCTTTGATATGACAAAGGATAAAATTCCAGTATTCCCCTGCCAGCACTATTTAATGGGCGGTATTAATGTAGACAGCTTCTCACGCACTAAAATCGAGGGGCTTTATGCTGCCGGAGAATGCGCTCACACCGGAGTGCATGGAAGCAACAGACTTGCCAGCAATTCTCTTCTTGAAGCGCTTGTTTTTTCAAAACGTGCAGCTCTTGATATAACTGAAAAAGCTGATTCCGCCAACGCTGATTTTGAAGAATGCAGTTTTGAACATAACAGCAGCGCTGTTACAATTCCTCATGGATTCCGCACTGAAATACGCCATATCATGCAAAGCAGCTACTTTGTTATTCCAGATAAAAAGGCGGCTGTTGAAGGCTTTGAGCGTGTAAAGCAAATCAAAAATGAACTTACATCAGGAAACTATATTGTGAATCCTGATTACATAGAGGCAAAATCCCTTGCTACTGTCGCTTATCTTATTCTTAAAGAAGTTATTTGAAAGGATTATAAATTTTATGCTTAATCAAATTTATACAGACAATATTATTAATACGGCCCTTTCTGAGGACATAAACTATATTGACGTGACAACTGATAATCTGATTCCTGACGTACACCTTAGCAGTGCATATTTTATTGCTAAAGACGACGGCGTCCTTTGCGGAATTGATATTGCTATGAGAGTTTTCGAACTTGCCGGCGGAAATGTATCAGGCGAAATACTGATAAAGGACGGTTCATACGTAAAAAAAGGTGATATTATAGCTAATCTCAGCGGCAGTACTAAAACTCTTTTAAAGGGTGAAAGAACAGCTCTTAATATTCTTCAGCATATGTCCGGCATTGCTACTGCAACAAATAAATGCGTTAAGCTTGCTGAAGGAACAAATGCCAAGATTACTGATACAAGAAAAACTCTGCCGGGACTGAGAGCGCTCCAGAAATATGCCGTGACAATGGGCGGAGGCAGAAATCACCGCTTTAATCTTTCTGACGGAGCAATGCTCAAAGATAATCATATAGACGCTTACGGTTCAATTACAGGCGCTGTTACCGCACTCAGAGAAAAATGCGGTCATATGGTAAAAACGGAAGTTGAAGTCCGCAATTTTGAAGAACTTCAAGAGGCGCTTGATAACAAGTGTGAAGTCATTATGCTTGACAATATGACGCCGGACGATATGAAAAAAGCTGTGGAGATTACCGCAGGACGTGCTCTTTTAGAAGCTTCCGGAAACATTACTTTGGAAAATTTAAGAGAAACAGCTCTTACCGGCGTTGATATAATTTCTCTCGGCGCACTTACTCATTCTGTAAAATGCTTTGACATTTCTATGAGAATTAAAACCGTAAAATAAGGGAATAATATCGGATAAAAAACATTATATGCGAGGTGTTCATGAACAAAAAATTCTCATTCCAAAATAACCGTTTAGCAAAAACAATTGTTTACAGCGGATCGGTATTAATCATTATTGCATTTGTAATCCTGAGGTATGAAGGCTTTTTTTCAATTATTTCTAAAATCCTGAACATTTTACGCCCCATTATTTTAGGCTGTGTAATAGCTTTTGCCCTTAACAGACCTGTTAACTTTTTCCATATAAGGTTTAGAAAGCTTTTTGCCAGTATAAAAAATATTTCTTCTTCCAAAAGAAACAGGAAACATATAAAAATGTCTTCCGGCAAGGCGCCTTTTGTATGTGCCTGCCTGACAACATATTTGATCACTATTGCGATACTTGCTGGTATAATTTGTTTTATCGTTCCTCAGATCTCAAACAGCTTCGTGTTGTTCAAGGATAATATAAACAATTATGCAGAAAACCTAACCAGAATTTTTAACTCAAACAAATTCAGATTAAATGAGCTTATAGGCTCAAAAATAGACCTTGACGCATTTATAGAACAGCTTAATACAAAGCTTTCATCACTGTCCGATTATATCCCCACCGTTATATCCAAAACCCTTAATATCACTTCCAGCATAATCAGCATTATAGTTGATATAGTTTTGGGCTGCGTCTTTTCTGTTTATATCCTTATGGATAAAACTAATCTTAAAAGGCACGCAAGAACAATAAGCAAGTCATTGCTTAAGGAAGAAAAATATAGAAAATTTGAAAAGGTTATGACCATGGCTTATGATACCTTTTCCAATTTCATATCCGGTCAGCTTACTGAAGCTGTTATCCTTGGAATATTGTGTTTTTTCGGAATGACTATACTGCAGTTTGAATACGCTCCGCTTATAAGCGTTATTATCGGCATAACTAATATGATCCCGATTGCTGGTCCTATTTTGGGTACAGTTCCGTGCGTACTTCTGCTGCTGATTGTAAATCCTATTCATGCAATTTGGTTTGTTGTTTTTGTCATCGTGATTCAGCAGATTGATTCTAACCTTATTTATCCAAAGGTAGTTGGAAACTCAGTTGGTCTGCCCGCATTATGGGTTCTTGCCGCTATTACCGTGGGCGGAGGACTCGGCGGCGTATTGGGAATGATCGTCGGCGTTCCAATAGTTTCTATCTTATACGCTATGGTAAAGGAAAAGCTTGATACAGAAGATGACAATTCCCCTTTAACGGAAAGCAATTAAAATAATAAAAGACTAAGATTGATCTTAGTCTTTTTTGTTTTTATCCAATAAAAAAACCTTTTCATCAGTACTCTTGTGTTCTGATGAAAAGGGATGCGTTTGTATTAATTTTTTAAGCTCTCTCTTTTATAGCACTTTTTGCCTTATTAACAATAACCTTATCATTTTCATAAGTCAATATATTATAAGCATATCCGATATCTACCCATTTTATATCGGCAATTTCCTCTATTTGAGGCGTAAAGTCAAAGCTTCTGGCTTTGGCAAGAAAATAAACAACGACTTTCTGTGTATCCTTTTTCGGAGAATATGAAACCGTTTCCCTGAAAGAAGAATCCAAAATAACCTCTAAACCGGTTTCTTCCTTGATTTCTCTTCGAGCTGTTTCAAGCTCAGTTTCATTTCCTTCCACATGTCCTTTTGGAAAGGACCAGTGACCGCTGTTAACGTGTTTTATCAGCAAAATCTCTGTATTTCCGTGAAATTTGCGATAAACTATTGCTCCGCAGGATTTCTCATGAAGCATATCATATTTCCTTTCTTTAAGTTGTTATTGCTCATATTATACCACATATTTTACAGTTTGTCCATAACTTTTAACAATAATTATTATAACTGTTGACAAAGAAAAAAAAACATGATATAATCAAATTAATAAAATTTAATCTTCAGGGCAGGGTTAATTTCCCTACCGGCGGTAAAGTCCGCGAGCCATAAGGCATGATCCGGTGTAATTCCGGTACCGACAGTAAAGTCTGGATGAAAGAAGATACAATAATGCTTTTGAAACCTTCTGTTGTGCTTTGGCATACGGTATAGGTTGATTATTGGTCCTGATGCATTCGGCGTCGGGATTTTTTATTTATACGGAGGCTTAGCATGACCAAATCTGATTATATGAAACTTGCTGTTGAAGAAGCCAAAAAGGGCATTGGATTTGTCAGTCCGAATCCGCTTGTAGGCGCTGTTATTGTAAAAAACGGTAAAATAATAAGCAGTGATTATCACCATAAATACGGTGAATTTCATGCTGAACGAAATGCTATTAATAAATGCAGCGAAGGCTTGCAGGGAGCAGAAATTTATGTAACACTTGAACCATGCTGTCATTACGGAAAAACTCCGCCGTGTACTGAGGCAATTATTAACAGCGGCATAAAAAAGGTTTATATAGGTTCAGATGATCCTAATCCTCTCGTTGCAGGCAAAGGCGTTGAAGTTCTGAAAAGCCATGGTATCGAAGTGGAAACCAATGTTTTAAAAGAAGAATGTGATAAGCTTAATGAAATATTCTTTCACTATATTACACACCGCACACCTTTTGTTACTATGAAATATGCTATGACAGCTGATGGAAAAATTGCTTGTCATACCGGAGAATCTAAATGGATAACCGGTGAAAAAACAAGAAATCATGTACACTTTAATCGAATGAAGCATACAGGTATAATGGTCGGTGCAGGGACTATACTAAAAGATGATCCAATGCTAAACTGCCGGATAGAAAACGGCCGCAATCCCATAAGGATTATATGCGATAGTAAATTGAGAATACCCATTAACTGCAATATAATTAAAACTGCAAATGAAATACCAACAATTACTGCTTGCCTTGAGGGTACAGAAAATGCAGATCTTTTCAGAAAAAAAGGAGTTCAAATTATATATACATCTGAAAAAAACGGACATATTGATCTTAATGACCTTATGAAAAAATTGGGAGCAATGAATATTGACAGTATTCTTTTAGAAGGCGGCGGAACACTCAATTACAGCGCTCTTGAAGCCGGAATTGTAAACAAGATTCAAGCCTATATAGCTCCTAAAATATTCGGGGGCAAATCTTCTAAAACTCCGGTAGAGGGTACAGGAGTAACAGTTCCATCTGAAGCATTTATGCTCTCACAGCCGGAAATAACCATTATTGATGATGATATATTGCTCGAATGGAGGGTAAAATAAATGTTTACCGGTATAATTGAAGAAATGGGTACTGTTCTTTCAGTTACTAAAAGTTCCGCTGAGGCCCATATTATCATAAGCGCCAATAAAATATTTGAGGATCTGAAGCTTGGCGACAGTGTTGCGGTCAATGGCGTTTGCCTTACAGCTTCTGAAATAAAGGGCAATACATTTAAAGCCGATGTGATGAATGAAACCTTTTCCAGAAGTTCACTTGCTCAACTTAAATCAGGCAGTCACGTGAATCTGGAAAGAGCTATGGCTGCAAACGGCAGATTCGGCGGTCACATTGTCGCTGGTCATGTAGACGGAACAGGTACAATATCAGATATAAAAAAAGACGGAAACGCTGTTATTTATAGGATAACTGCGTCTCCCCCAATAATGAAATATATCATAGAAAAAGGTTCTGTCTCCATTGACGGAATCAGCCTTACTGTTACGGAGACTGACTCAGAAAGCTTTAAAGTTTCAATAATACCCCACACTATAAAAGAAACTGTTCTGTCAGAAAAAAAAGAAGGAAGTATCGTTAACCTTGAAAACGATATGATCGGAAAGTATGTTGAACAGCTTTTATCAAATAAACCTGAAGAAAATAAACAAAGCGGAATAACCGCCGGTTTTCTTGCTAAATATGGATTCTAAAGGAGGAAATAAAAATGTTTGAATACAGCAAAATAGAAGAAGCCCTTGAAGACCTGCGCTGTGGAAAGCTTATCCTTGTAACTGATGATGACAACAGGGAAAATGAAGGTGACCTTATCTGCGCCGCTGAATTTGCTACTACTGAAAATGTTAATTTTATGGCAATGCACGCTAAAGGTCTTATCTGTATGCCTATGAGTGAGGCTTATATAAAAAAACTAAAGCTTCCCCAAATGGTGGACTGTAATACTGATAATCACGAAACTGCGTTTACCGTTTCAATTGACCATATCAGCACTACAACCGGTATATCTGCCGCTGAACGCTCTGTAACAGCAATGAAATGTATTTCTGATGATGCAAAACCAGAAGATTTCAGACGCCCGGGACATATGTTTCCGCTTCTTGCAAAGAAAAACGGAGTACTTGAAAGAAACGGCCATACAGAAGCTACCGTTGATCTCATGAAGCTTGCAGGGCTTAAGGAATGCGGTCTTTGCTGTGAGATCATGCGTGATGACGGCACAATGATGAGAACTCCGGAATTAATAGAAATGGCTCAGAAATATAATTTGAAATTCATTACTATTAAAGCATTGCAGCAATACAGAAAAGTTAATGACAAGCTCGTGGAACAGGCAGCAGTAACAAAAATGCCTACTAAATACGGAAACTTCAAGGCATACGGTTACATTAACAAGCTTAACGGAGAACACCATGTTGCCCTTGTTAAAGGGGAAATCGGAAACGGTGAAGATATACTATGCCGTGTTCACTCCGAATGCCTAACCGGCGATGCATTTGGCTCAATAAGATGCGACTGCGGACAGCAGTTTGCAGCTGCCATGACTCAGATAGAAAAACAAGGAAGAGGTATTCTCCTTTATCTGCGCCAGGAAGGCAGAGGTATCGGTCTTATTAATAAATTAAAGGCATATGAGCTTCAGGACAAAGGACTTGATACCTGTGAAGCTAATCTTGCTCTTGGCTTTGACGAAGATTTGAGAGAATACTACATAGGAGCTCAGATACTGCGTGATTTAGGTGTAAAATCCATGAATCTGCTTACTAATAATCCACTGAAAATAGAAGGTCTTTCAGACTTCGGACTTGAAATTAAGAAAAGAGTACCTATTCAGATGGAAGCAACAGAATATGATGAATTTTACCTGAAGACAAAGCAAAATAAAATGGGACATATTTTAAATTATTGATAAAAGGAGAAAATTAAGATGAAAACTTATGAGGGAAAAGTTGTATCAGAAAATATTAAAATCGGCATTGTAGCCGCAAGATTCAATGAATTTATTACCTCCAAGCTTCTCAGCGGAGCAATCGACGGTCTTGAAAGACATAATGTAAGAAATGATGATATTGAAGTTGCATGGGTTCCGGGAGCATTTGAAATACCGCTCATAGCTTCAAAAATGGCTAAAAGCGGTAAGTATGACGCTATCATATGCCTGGGAGCCGTTATCAGAGGCTCAACTACTCATTATGACTACGTTTGCAGTGAAGTTTCTAAGGGTATTGCAAATGTTTCCCTGAACTCCGATATTCCGGTTATGTTCGGCGTTATTACAACTGAAAACATTGAACAGGCCATCGAACGTGCAGGTACAAAGGCAGGCAATAAGGGATATGACTGCGCTTTAGGTGCAATTGAAATGGTTAATCTTATAAGGGAAATTGAATCATGATAAATCTTATTTTTGATTATGACGGAACTCTCCACAACTGTGCTAAAATTTATGTTCCGGCATTTCGTGTTGGATATAAATATCTGACTGAATCAGGTCTTGCAGAATATAAGTTTTACAGCGACGAGGAGGTTTCCGCCTATCTTGGTCTGTCGGTTAAGGATATGTGGGAAAAATTCATGCCTGAGCTTGCAGACAATGAAATGCTTAAATGCAGTAAAATAATAAGTGATGCTATGCTTGCAGACATCAGAACAGGACGTGCATCACTTTATGACGGAACAGAAGAAACTCTAAAAACTTTATCTGAGCAAGGATACAGGATGATTTTTCTCAGCAACTGTATGCATGATTATATGGAAGAGCATAAAAAAGCAATGAAGCTTAACCGTTTCTTTTCCGGATTCTACTGTACTGACGATTTTAATATGAAACCAAAGTATGAGATTTTTGAAACCATAAGAAATAACTATGACGGTGATTTTATTGTTATAGGCGACAGATACCTTGATTTACAGATAGCTGAAAAACATAATTTAAAATCAATTGGCTGCGCTTACGGATATGGCAGCCGTGAGGAACTGAGATACGCTGATATAATTGTTGATTCCGTTACTCAGATACCGGAGGCTTTAAAAAGTATTATATAAATAAAAAAAGTAGGTTTAAAACCTACTTTTTTATTTAAGTGTAATTAAATTACTTGTTAAGTCTTGCTTCGAGAGCATCAAGCTGAGCTTCGAGAGCTGCCGGAACATTACCGCCCTTATCAGCAATATCTTCCTTGTAGTATCTGCGCATTTCTGCAATTTCCTTGATCCAGAGATCCTTGTCAACTGCAAGAAGCTTATCCATAATTTCAGGAGTAACCTCATCTTCAATGCCTTCAACATTAATATCGCCCTTCTTAGGAAGGTAACCGATAGCAGTTTCATCAGCTTCAATTGTTCCTTCACATCTCTTGATGATCCAGTCGAGAACTCTCATATTGTCGCCAAAACCAGGCCAGATAAAGTTGCCGTTTTCGTCCTGCTTGAACCAGTTAACATTGAATATCTTCGGAGCCTTATCGCCGAGCTTTTCGCCCATTGCGAGCCAGTGTGCCCAGTAATCGCCTACATTGTAACCGATAAACGGCTTCATAGCCATTGGATCATGACGAAGAACGCCGACAGCACCAGTAGCAGCTGCTGTTGTTTCAGAAGAAACAGCTGAACCGATATAAGTTCCGTGTGTCCAGTCAAATGACTGATATACAAGAGGAGTTGTAGAAGCACGTCTGCCGCCGAAGATGATAGCGGAAATCGGAACGCCCTCTGGATTATTGAACTCAGGTGAAATGCATGGGCAGTTAATAGCCGGAGCAGTAAATCTTGAGTTAGGATGAGCAAGCTTATTGCCTTCAGCAGTATATTCCTTGCCGTTTACCTTAGCGCCCTTCCATTCAGTTGCATTTTCAGGAGGATTCTTGTCAAGACCTTCCCACCAAACTGTATTATCATCATCATTAATAGCAACGTTTGTGAAGATAGTATTCTTCATAGTAGAAGCAAGTGCATTGTAGTTGGACTTAGCATTTGTACCAGGAGCAACGCCGAAGAATCCATTTTCTGGATTGATAGCATAAAGTCTGCCGTCTTCGCCCTGCTTCATCCAGGCGATATCGTCACCTACTGTAAATACTTCATAGCCGTCCTTCTTATAGCCTTCCGGCGGAATAAGCATAGCAAGGTTTGTCTTTCCGCAAGCAGATGGGAAAGCAGCTGTAATATATTTAACTTCGCCGTCAGGCTTCTTAACGCCGAGGATAAGCATATGTTCAGCCATCCAGCCTTCATTCTTACCCTGATAGGAAGCGATTCTGAGTGCGAAACACTTTTTGCCGAGAAGAACATTACCGCCGTAAGCAGAATTGATTGACCAAATTGCATTGTCTTCCGGGAACTGAACGATGTATCTCTTTTCAGGATCTACATCAGCCTTTGAGTGCAGGCAGCGAACGAAATCGTTAGATGTATCGCCGAGGTTTTCAAAAGCCTGCTTGCCCATTCTTGTCATAATGTCCATGTTGAGAACAACATAGATAGAATCTGTAACTTCAACGCCTACCTTAGCAAGAAGAGAACCGATAGGTCCCATTGAATAAGGAATAACATACATTGTTCTTCCCTTCATAACACCGTCGTACATAGGTGTAAGCTTTGCATACATTTCCTGAGGATCGCACCAGTTGTTTGTCGGACCTGCATCTTCCTTTCTTTTGGAGCAGATAAAGGTTCTGTCTTCAACTCTGGCAACATCGTTAGGAAGAGTTCTGTGATACAGACAACCCGGAAGCTTTTCCTGGTTAAGTTCCTGCATTTCTCCTGTTGAGATAGCTTCTTTCTTAAGAGCTTCAAGCTGCTCTTTACTTCCGTCAATCCAGACTACCTGATCAGGTTTTGTAAGAGCTACTACCTCGTCAACCCATTTTAAAACATTGGGGTTTTTAGTCAGTGACATTGTATTTTCCTCCTTAAATGTAATTGCACATGTTTGTAATATGCACATAAATAACTGAATCATGAAACCTTGTTCCACTATTCACTTTATAATCTATTATAATATTTTTTCAGTCTGATGTCAATAGAATTTTCCCATATTGTGAAATTAATAACAATTTTCATTGTTTTTTCACAAAACACAATTGTACATGGCTCGAAAACTTTATATGTTATTCAGAATTGAATGAATAACGTATAAATTAGGCTTTTTCTATATTTCCTCAAGGGATAAAGTGGCAGCGGCGTTAAGACTTTCATCTCCTCTATGTCCGGCAAGATAATTATAATAACCCTGACAAGCAATCATTGCACCGTTATCACCGCAAAGATCACGGGTAGGAAGATAAAGCTTCATATTATTTTGAGCACAAGCCTTTTCAAAGGCTGATCTAACACCGCTGTTTGCGGATACTCCTCCTGCCACTGCAATGGTATTATAACCAAGCTTCCCTGCGGCAGACATTGTCTTTTCGCAAAGTATTTCAGATATGGTCTTTTGAATACCTGCGCTAAGATCATTTTTGTTTATTTCTATTCCCTTTTGAGCTGAGTTATGCAGTAGGTTTATAACAAAGGTTTTCAATCCGGAAAAACTGAAATCAAATTCGCTTCCTGTTACCTTTGGATGAGGCAGTATATATTTTTCGGAGTCGCCGCAACAAGCCGCCTTATCAATATGAACGCCTCCCGGATATGGAAATCCCATTGCTCTTGCGCATTTGTCAAAGCATTCTCCTGCCGCATCGTCCCTTGTTCTTCCAACCACTCTGAATTTAGTATAGTCAAGAACCTCCACGATATGGGAATGTCCTCCGCTGGCTACAAGGCAGAGATAAGGCGGCTTTAAGTCTTCGTGAACGATATAATTTGCAGCAATATGCCCTGCTATATGGTGAACAGGAACAAGAGGTTTCCCTGACGCCATACATAGTCCCTTTGCAAAATTCACTCCCACAAGAAGGGCTCCGATAAGTCCGGGCGCATAGGTGACAGCCACTGCGTCAATGTCAGACATTGTCAGTTCAGCCTGTTCAAGAGCGGCTTTAGTCACTCCAAGTATATTCTCACAATGTCTTCTGGACGCAATTTCAGGTACAACGCCTCCGTATTTTTTATGCTCATCAACCTGAGATGAAATAACTGACGAAATAATTTTTGTACCGTTTTCTGATACTGACGCCGCTGTTTCGTCACAGGAACTTTCAATTCCTAAAATATACATTATTAAAATTAACTCCGTTCTGCTTAAAATTCAAAATCAATGCAGGCTCTTGCCTCTCTGAGAGGTTTTATAAAATTGCCAAAATCTATATGTGCCGGATTTACCTGGTACGAATTTAAATCCTCAATGCTTTCAAAATCGCATATAAGAGCAAACTCATAATTTGAACTATCAGCCGACTTACTATTAAGCTGCACTTCAAGTTTTTTTATTTCAGAAATCTGTTCTTTCAGCGTCATAGCACGAGCCTTTGCTTCAGCAGCATTTTCCATTGCTGTTTTACCGTCCGCATTATCCATAAATTTAAACATAACAATATGCCTTATCATATTTTAAATCCTCCAAAACTTATTTTTTATACCGAGTCATCAGCAATGCTCCCTCAACTGGGTTTGAATAATAGCGCTTTCTGAATCCCACCTGTTCATATCCCAGTTTCATATACAGTGAAACAGCTGCCATATTACTTTCTCTGACTTCCAAGATAAAATCATATCCGGAAAACTTTTCGTGTGCCTTTTCAAGAAGCTTCTGAGCAATCCCGCATCGTCTGAAATCGGGAAGTACTGCAATATCGTCCACACTCATTACATCTCCCATTTTCTGAACGATAATGTAACCTGCAAGAATATCGTTTACCTGCACACCCATAAAACAAGAATCAGGGTGCTCAAAAGCCGATTCAAAAAGCGATTCAGACCATGGATCAGAAAAGCACTTTTCTGCTATACAGTATATATCATGAATCTTATCCTTTGAAACAGGAAAAACATCAGCCTTTTGCGTCATACCAGCTTTCCCCCATGTTTACATCTGCAATAAGAGGAACACTGAGCTTGCAGGCATTGACCATTTCCTCTGAAAGTATCCTTGAAGCTTTATCTGCGTCTTTCTTTTCACATTCAACGATCAGTTCATCGTGTACCTGAAGTATCAGTCTTGCATTGGGAACCTCGCATTTTAGCCTATTATAAACCCTCACCATAGCTATTTTAATTATATCGGCGGCACTTCCCTGTACCGGAGTGTTCATAGCGATTCTTCTTCCGGCTGCCTGCATATTTTTATTTGAAGCAGACAGCTCCGGAATATATCGTTTTCTGCCGAACATGGTAGTAACGAATCCGTTTTTCACTGCAAAGTCAATAGTATCGTTCATGAATTTCTCGACCTTAGGGAAATTATGCAGATAATCCTCAATATATTTTTTAGCTTCATTAACGCTGACGTTTATATCCTTTGAAAGTGAAAATGCACCGATTCCATATATAATTCCAAAATTTACAGCCTTAGCAGCGCTCCTCATTTCCGGAGTTATCATTTCAGGCGGAAGCCCGAAAACCTGAGCCGCAGTAGAAGTGTGAATATCTGCGCCGCTTTCAAAACCGCTGATCATGGTTTCATCTCCGCAGATATGTGCCACGATTCTCAGTTCTATCTGACTGTAATCGGCGTCAAGAAGTATTTTCCCGTTCTGGGCAACAAAAAACTTTCTCATTTCACGTCCCAGGTCAGTTCTTACAGGAATATTCTGCATATTCGGCTCAGTAGAAGATATTCTTCCGGTTCTTGTTTCTGTTTGCTTAAATCTTGAATGAATCCTGCCGTCAGAACCAATGGTTTTAAGGAGTCCGTCAACATAAGTGGAGTTAAGCTTTGTAAGCTGTCTGTAATACAGCACAAGATCAATTACAGGGTGCTTGTCCCTCAGTCCCTCAAGTACTTCGGCATTAGTTGAAAATCCGGTTTTAGTTTTCTTTTTAAGCGGAAGTCCCAGTTCAAAAAGAATATCTCCAAGCTGCTTAGGAGAGCTTATATTAAATTCTTTACCGCATATGCTGTAAATTTCACTTTGTATTCTGTCGATACTTTGTTTCAATTCTTCTCCGAAATGCCTTACTCCCTCAGAATCTATTCCAACACCCTCAAATTCCATAGACGCAAGAACTTCAATCAGGGGCTGTTCTATTTCATACATAAGCTCATGCATTCCCTGAGATTCAATTTCTTTTTTCATATATCCGCATAAAGCTTCAAGACTTGCGGTTTCTCCGCTGGTTTCATGCTGAAAATAGGGAATCTTGTATTTAAAGCAAAGCTTTTCCACATTATATTCCGATGCGGAAGGGTCAAGCAAATAAGCGGCTATTTCACCGTCAAAAGAAATATTAACCAAATCACTGCCGTTTTCATATGCAAATCTATACTGGGACTTAGCTCCAAATGTATATTTAGGCGTTTTTGAGGAGAACATTTTTTTTATAAGATCCGTATTATCTGTCTTATATATTCTGCATACTCCGCTGTCTGTCCCGCCTGAAATTTTTAAATTTCCCTGCTCAAAGGTATAGTATATTTGTTCTCTTTTCAAAAGCTCATTTAAAACATCTGTATTTAAGTCTTCTTCTATGACTGCTGTATCGGTTTGCAGGGTTACAGTTTCTTGAATCTTTTCTTCAGCCGGTTCAAGTTCAAATCTTTTCAGAATCTTAAAAAGCTCCAGTTCAGTAAGAATCTCTCTTAAAGATTCAGTCTGCATTTCCCCGAATTTCAGCTGTTCAGGCATTTCCTCTATGGGAGCTTCAAGGCATATGGTAGCAAGCCACTTGCTTTCCTCAGCAGCTTGCAATCCGCTCTCCAGTTTTGTACGAACGCCTTTTGTTATATTTGCATTTTCAAGATTATCATACAGATTCTCTATAGTTTTCCACTCTGTAATGAGAGCGGCGGCAGTTTTCTGTCCTATTCCGGGTACTCCTGAAATATTATCGGAGCTGTCGCCCATAAGCGCTTTAAGATCAATTAAATTTATCGGCTCAAACCCATATTCTTCTTCAAAGGTCTGAGGATTATATACCTTCGTTTCCTTTGTGGCAGCCAGTCTGACTGTAACGCTGGGATTAATAAGCTGCAAGCTGTCCCGGTCGCCTGTAAGTATAACGCATTCGTTTCCGGAATCCGTACATTTTTTTGAAATTGTTCCGAGAACGTCATCAGCCTCATAACCTTCGCATTCAATAATTTTAATACCCATAAAACGAAGGATATCCTTTATCAGAGGAAGCTGCTGTGCAAGTTCTTCCGGCATTCCCTTACGGTTAGCCTTATACGCAGAAGAAGCCTTATGCCTGAACGTTGGTGAACGCAGATCGAATGCAACTGCAACACCATCCGGATTAACTTCTTCAATATTTTTAAAATAAATATTAAGAAACCCGAATACTGCATTGGTATAAACACCGTTTTTATTCGTTAGCTTTCTTATACCGTAATAGGCACGGTTAAGAATGCTGTTTCCGTCTATTGCAAGTATTTTCATTTTTATCTCCTGTTTAAAAAGTTGTCTTTATTTATTATAACAGATTTTAGAGTAAAACACTACCTTTTTTAAAAATTTATACTGCCCGGATAACACATATTAAAAAAATCTATTTGACAAGGTACTACCAATTCAATAAATTTTATGCTAAAATATTATGAGAAATAAAAAAGAGGTAATCTATATGGAATTTATTAATATCGGAAATATAAAAATAAAAAAAACAGCCGCACTTGCTCCCATGGCGTCAGTCGCCGACAGAGCATACCGGATTTTATGCCGTCAGGAAGGAGCCTGCTATACTGTCAGCGAGCTTATTTCTGCTAAAGGTCTTTGCTACAACGATCATAAGACAGAGGAGTTATGCAGAATAACCGAAAATGAACGTCCAATGGCGCTTCAGATTTTTGGCGGCGAACCTGAGTTTATAGAAAAAGCGGCGGGAATTTGTATGCGTTTTAATCCGGACATTCTTGATATTAACATGGGGTGTCCGGTTCCAAAGGTAGTAAATAACAATTCCGGAAGCGCTCTTATGAAAGACATAAAAACAGCCGCTGAAATAGTAAAAGCCGCTAAAAGAGCCTCCGCAGTTCCGGTAACAGTCAAGATACGAAAAGGCTGGAGTTCTGATTCAGTCAATGCCGTAGAATTTGCCATGGCTATGGAACAGGCCGGAGCGGACGCAATAGCTGTCCACGGACGTACAAAGGATCAGATGTACTCAGGAAAAGCAGACTGGGATATTATAAAAAAAGTAAAGGAAAGCGTTTCCGTTCCTGTTATAGGCAACGGTGATGTTACCTGCCTTGACGACTGCAAAAGAATGTATGACTATACTAACTGCGACCTTGTGATGATAGGACGTGCTACTTACGGAAATCCGTTTATTTTCCGTGAAATTGACAGCTTTTATAAAGGCATACCTTTTATCCCCCCTGCTATTGAAGAAAGAATGGAAAAAATGCTTTACCATATCCGGCTAATGCTTCAGCAGAAAGGTGCTTCCGGAGAAGCTCAGGCTATGAAAGAAGCACGAAAGCACGCTTCATGGTATATGAAAGGTCTGTATGGCGCTGCACTTTTTCGATCAAGGTGTTACAGCCTTGAAACATATGACGACGCACAAAGGCTGACGGAAGAATTTCTGAATCTTCAAAGAGAACACGGTCATCTTTAATTTGAAAATTTATAAAAAAGTATCAATTAAATAAAAATAAAATGAATATGCAATGATAAAATGCGCACAATAAAATCGGAGGCTGAAATTATGAGTATTGTTTTTATCAGAGCAGTTATTTTATACATTATTGTTATTTTTTCCATAAGGCTCATGGGCAAACGTCAAATCGGAGAGCTTCAGCCTTCAGAGCTTGTTATAACCATTCTTGTTTCAAATATTGCTACACTTCCCCTTGAGGACCTTAATATACCTCTTGTAATGGGTATTATCCCAATACTTTCCCTTGTATGCTTTGAAGTAATAATGTCTTGGTTAACGCTTAAATCAAGGCGTCTCAGACATATGGTTTCCGGATTCCCAAAGGTTATTATAAAAGACGGAATAGTAGATCAAAAAGTTTTAAAAGATTTAAGATTTTCAGTTGACGATCTCATGACGGCGCTAAGAGGGAATAATATTTTTGATATTAAGGAAGTTCAATTTGCAGTAGTTGAAACAAACGGAAATGTATCCGTTTATCAGAAATACGAATACAGAAACGTTACAAACGGCGATATGTCTTTTAGTGATAAGTCTATTAATCCTCCGGAAATTATTGTCTCAGACGGCAAGATTGTAAAAAAGGGACTTGAAGCTACCGGTCTTAGCTCCTCATGGCTAAGAGAGCTCACCGAGCGCAAGCATATAACCACCGAGGATATTTATCTTCTTACCGCAGACAGCACTGGAAATTATAATTTAATAAAAAGGAGTTCCTCCAATGGGCAGAGTTAAAATAAGCCTTGGAATAATTATAGGAATTATAATATTTGGAGTATCCGGAATATTCATTATAAAGCATGAAACTAATGAAATACTGGATATGCTGAACAATGTTCAGTCTATCTATTCAGACGGAAGAACGGCTGAATCAGCAATTCTTGCAGAAGAGCTTAATGATAAATGGGAAAAATACCAGAAAATCGCAAGTATATTTGTAAGAAATGAAAAAATTTCAAGTGTTCAGACTTCAATGTCCAGATTAAAGCCGCTTATAGAAAACGAAAACGATGAGCTGAATGCTGAATTTGAAAACGCCCGAAGCGCTCTTGAATGGATAGTCGAAAGTGAAATACCCAAACTAACCAATATACTATAAAAACTGCCTGAGACAATGCTCAGGCAGTTATTTTTTTGTATTATCTGTTTTTTCTAAATTCCAGATACTCTTCATAAGTTCCTGCACGGTCAATACAGCCCTCAGGAGTAATTTCTATAATTCTGTTTGCCACCGTCTGCAAAATTTCATGGTCGTGAGAAGCTAAAAGTACAACTCCCTTGAAATTCACCAGTCCGTTATTTACCGCAGTAATGCTTTCAAGGTCCAAATGGTTAGTAGGCCTGTCCAGAACAAGAACATTAGAACCGTAAAGCATCATTCTTGAAAACATACATCTTACCTTTTCTCCGCCGGAAAGAACATTAACCTTTTTATATACATCATCTCCGGAAAAAAGCATTCTTCCGAGAAATCCCCTTAAATACGTATCAGTTTCATCGTTTGAGTACTGCCTCATCCAGTCTATGATAGACATTTCGCATCCGTCAAAGTATTTGTTGTTATCCACCGGAAAATATGAGGTTGACGTAGAAATTCCCCATTTAAACGTACCTTCATCGGGCTTTTCCTCTTCCATAAGAATTTTAAACAGCATAGTTATAGCCTGCTCGCTTTCGCCGATAAAAGCAACCTTATCCGTTCTTCCGAGAGTAAAGCTTACATTATCCAGTATTTTTTCACCGTCAACTGTCTTGGAAATCCCGTTTACTGTAAGAATTTCTTTGCCAAGATCTCTGTCCGGATCAAAGCCGATAAAAGGATACTTACGGCTTGACGCAGGCATTTCCTCAATGGTAAGCTTATCAAGAAGCTTTCTTCTTGATGTAGCCTGATTTGATTTAGATTTATTTGCTGAGAATCTTTCGATAAAGGATTTTAGTTCTTTAATCTTTTCCTCGGCCTTTTTATTCTGCTGTTTTATCATTCTCTGCATAAGCTGGCTTGATTCATACCAAAACTCGTAATTTCCGACATACATCTTAATCTTAGTATAGTCTATATCTACAATATGAGTGCATACATTATTCAGGAAGTGACGGTCATGGGATACCACCAAAACAGTACCGAAATATTCAGAAAGAAAGTCTTCAAGCCATCTAACAGCTTCAATATCAAGATGGTTTGTAGGCTCGTCCAAAAGAATTATATCCGGATTCCCGAACAAAGCCTGAGCAAGCAGAACCTTTACCTTTTCATTACCTGAAAGAGATGACATGAGAGAATAGAGTATATCCTCAGAAAGACCCAGTCCCTGTATAAGCTTTGAAGCATCGGATTCAGCCTCCCACCCGTTAAGCTCGGCAAATTCCCCTTCAAGCTCTGATGCAAGTACTCCGTCCTCTTCTGAGAAATCTTCCTTTGCATAAAGCTCATCTTTTTTCTTCATTATTTCATAAAGCCTTGCATTGCCCATAATAACGGTATCAAGTACAGTAAACTCCTCATACGCAAAGTGATCCTGCTTTAAAACGGAAAGACGCGTATCCTTTGGTATTGCGACTTCTCCTGTTGTAGGCTCCAAATCGCCGCATAATATTTTTAAAAACGTAGACTTTCCTGCGCCGTTAGCGCCTATAATACCGTAACAGTTTCCGCCGGTAAATTTCAAATCGACATCCTTGAAAAGAGTCGACCCGCCAAACTGCATACTTACATTTGAAACTGTAATCATCTGTTATCTCCATTCTGCTGTATTATTTAAAACAGCTTTTTTAAAAAACAAAACTGGAGCCGAAACTGGGTCCAGTTTAAAATTGGTACGCCTGAATGGAATCGAACCATCGCACATGGCGTCGGAGGCCATTGCTCTATCCCCTGAGCTACAGGCGTAAATCCATTATATAACATATTGAAATTATATCATAACCACTTGAAAATTGCAAGTACCTATGATATAATTATAAATAATTTTTATTTTATATAAAATTTGCCCTTATAAAAGCTGTTGTATATTGCGCAGAATTTATTTTTGCAGCAATTTTTGGTAGAATCAGCATATATTTATACAAAAAGATTTTAAAGGGAGGAATTTTTTTGCAGGAAAATATATATATTCTTGTTACGCAAACAGGAACAAATATTTCGAAAATATTAAAGCTTTTTACGAGAAAGCCATATAATCACGTTTCAATATCTTGTGATCCTAATTTGCAGGAAATGTACAGCTTTTGCCGTAATACACCGGAAAAGCCCCTGCCCGCTACTTTCAATAAAGAAATTGTAGGAGAAGGGACTTTCGGTAAATTCAGCAATATTCCCTGCGAAATATATAAAATACCGGTTTCCGGACGGCAGAAAAATCTGATCACTAAAAATCTTGAGCATTTCAAAAACAACCGTGAATATTATTCTTATAACTTAATTGGTCTGGGACTTATATTTTTACATATTGCATATAACAGAAAAAATAAATTTGTCTGTTCTCAGTTTGTAAGTCATATTCTTGAAAAGTCAGAAGTTGACCTTGATTTTTCCAAGCCATCCTGCTTGCTGACTCCGGAAGATTTCAGACACGTAGATTCAGCTGAACTTATTTATAAAGGCGAGCTCAACGCTTTTTATAAAATGAAGAACCGCCATTCTGAGACGTTTGCAATTCCTGCTGAAAAAACTTTCCACAGTGCATGATTACCCTTGCCGCCGCACGTACCTTGTCCGGCAGTACGGTATAAATACAAACTGCTGAAGCGCCTTCTCCGGCATCTGATAAATCAATTGTAAAACTGCTGTCGAGAACGGTGATCTCGGCAGCATGTCCTTTTTTTGTCACTGAAGCCATCTTCCATTGTTCACGGCTTACAGCATTATGAGAATTTAAATACGCTTTCAAGAGCCCGTATACAAGACCGTTTATCATGATATATATGAAAACGGCAAGTATAACGGCTCTTTTTGTTTTACTTTTTTTCATTTTTTACTCCTCAGTTATTTTATCAAGAGCCCTTACAAGAGATTTTCCAATAAGCTCTCCTGCATTTCCTGCCTGTTCAAGAGTATTTCCATGACTTCCTACCTCAATCAAAATACTTCCTGTTGTAAGATTTTGATTATAATTTCTGTAATCAAATAATATCGGACGGGTAAAATTGCTGTAATCAGATGACATTTGCTGCTGGAGCAGCGAGGAAAACCTGAAATTTTTCATATAATTCGGCATATCCATTGTACCGTCATCACATCCTGAGATTATCATTACCTGCGCCGCATCTTTGCCGTCGACAGTAACAACAGGCTGTACAAGACTGTCGCCGGAGGCAATTGCGTCCCGGTGTATATCAAGAACAATCTTAATAGACGGATATTCTGCAAGAATGCTCTTTACTGTTTCTGCACTTCTGTCATATGAACCGTTATAGGAAGGATAGTCGTGAATTGTTGAATCATGGATACACCCGATTCCGCCCTTTTCAAGCTGTTCAGCTATTCGGTCTCCTACCATTACCATGTTCTTTGACGGATCAGTCGTTCTGTAATTAAATGTATCATCATACTGCTCCCTTTCATACGGTTCAAAGCTCTCTGTTGTATGTGTGTGCATTATGAGTACTTGCGGTTCTCCATTTTTTTCTATTGTAAATTCGGGCAAAAGACGGCTTTCCTCCAAAAGCTTTCCGTTAGAAATATCAGTTTCATTTCTCACCTGTCCGCCCCCGTCAAGACCGAAAAACTTATCACCACTGTATCTTTCATATGTTGTGCGATAAATACTGCCGTCGTCTTCTGTCCAGTTATCTGGATAGGGCTTTGCTCCCGGATCACTGCTTTTCTCTTCATTCTGTTCGGCTTCAGCATCCTCTGCCTCTTCTTCCCAGCCAAAGCCTTCAGAAATGCAATCGTTGTCATCTGCTATAAAATCTGCGTTAAAGCCCATTTCACCTGTATATTTATCAGGTTCATTTTCCAGTCCAACGGTTACAGAGCCAAGCTTTTCTGCGGCTTCAGCAATGTGCGGCACAGTTTTAACCGCCGCACTGACTGCTGCCGGAATAGCCAATGTACATAAACATACAGCTGCTGCTTTTCTCCTAACCCTTCTTCTTCGTCTTCGCATTATACCTCCGCCTTTACTATTGGTATTTATAGTGAATTATATTCACCTGAATCTGTAATTATAACGTAATAACACTAAAAATTTCAGCATATAAATTAAGTAAAACTTTTATAGGAGGAAAGCTATGTATGCAACCTGCAAACCCGGAAATTTTCTAAGAATAATTATATGTGATCTTGTAATGATAATTGCTGCGTCGGTAATAACAATTGCGGGCAGCGATCATTGGAGGGCGCTTGAAACTGATTACATATCTTTACCTATAATAATGTATCACAGTATTTATGATTCAGACAACGGAGATTATGTAGTTTCTCCGCAAACCGTTGAAAACGATTTTAAATATCTTAAAAATAACGGATACAATTCTGTATTTATTGAAGATGTAATAAATTATGTATACTATGATAAGGAACTTCCTGAAAATCCAGTGGTCATTACCGCAGACGACGGATTTTACAACAACATAACATATCTTTTGCCCCTCCTTGAAAAATATGACATGAAAGCGACTATTTCAGTTGTCGGATACTATACGGAAGTATTAGGAGCCAATGATCCTCATATTCCGGAGTATTCCTATATGACATGGGACGATATAAAAGCTGCGTCAAAAAGCGGACGTATTGAATTTGCCAACCACACATATAATATGCACTCTGCATCTTCAAGAAAAGGATGCGCTAAGCTTAATTATGAAACAGAAGAGGAATATGCAAAAGCCTTTATAGATGATATAGGACTTATGCAGTCGCTGACAAAAATAAATACCGGAATTACTCCTGCAATTTTTACATATCCTATGGGATATATATCAAAAGAAAGCATACCGCTTTTAAAAAGCATGGGCTTTACAGCGGCACTCAACTGCTATGAAAAGCCTAACCGGATAAATCATGACGAAAACTGTCTTTTTACCTTGAACAGATACAACAGACCCGCCGGTATTTCTACTGAGGAGTTTATGAAAAAAGCTTTAAAAGTATAAGACTGATTGCCTTATTCATGATTGCATCTTCATTTTCCTTTTACCTTATTATAAAACAGAATGTCCGGATTTACCGGACATTCTTTATTTTAGTATTTTTTCTTCGTCAAAATGGTATTATATTAATTAAAATAAGGAAAACTACATATGTAATTAAATATACAAAATATTGTAATAAATACTTGCTTTAATTCTTAAAAAGTAGTATAATAAAAACGTATATGGATATGATGATTTGCATATAAATTGCATTTTGATAATTTTATACATTACTTTTCACACCTGATGTGGAAATTTATTTAAATTAGAAACGGCTGAAAGGCCGGACCAGGAAGGAACGATAGTATGCAGATTGATAAGAATGCAAACAGTCCTGCAAGAGAAAGACTCGCTCTTTTATTTGATGACGGTATTTACAGTGAAATTAATTCAATGGTAAGGGAAAAGGACACACTTACAGGTGTTGTTACCGCTTACGGCTATGTTAATGGAAACGCTGTTTATGCATTTTCTCAGGACAAAACAGTTAACAGTGCGGCTATGGGCATAAAACAGGCTGAAAAGATAACAAAGCTTTATGAACTTGCCGCAAAAACAGGCGCTCCCATAGTGGGGATACATGATTCTGACGGAGCATATGTTGACGGAACTGCCGCTTCACTGGCAGCGTACGGAAAAATAATAGCAGCTGCTTCACAGGTTTCAGGTGTTGTTCCTCAAATCTCTGTCATAACAGGAACTTGTGCCGGCAGTGCGGCGCTTATCGCTTGTTCTTCCGATTTCGTCATTATGACTAAAGAAAGCGAGCTCTTTATGGCGCCTTGCAGCAATGATAATCCAGGTACTGCGCAAAAGGCAGCTGAAGCCGGTCTTGCTTCACTCTTATGCAATGACGATAAATCAGCCCTCGATAAAGCAAGAGAGCTTATCAATCTTCTTCCTGTTAATAATCTATCTGCTGTCCCTATGTTTGAATACAATGAAAGCGGTATAGCACCAGCAAGTGATCTTGAATCACTGACAGGCTCTGTTGCTGACGCAGACAGCATTATTGAAATCGGCAGCGAATACGGAACCTCTGCATATACGGCTCTTGCTTCAATCGGCGGTACTGCTGCTGGAATCGCCGCTACTAATAAATCTAAGGAAAAGCTGACTGCTGACGATTGCGCTAAGCTTGCACGTTTTATGCGCACCTGCGACGCTTTTTCAATTCCTGTTGTAACCTTTGTTGATACAGAAGGTTTTGCCGACGGGGATACCATATCAGGAATCAAGGCGATGACACTTCTTGCAAACAGCTATGCTGAAGCAACAACAGTTAAAATTTCTGTTGTAACCGGCAAATCTTCTGGTCCAGTATTTACTGCTGTTGCAGGTAACAGCTCAGGCTCTGACTTTACCTTTGCATGGGAAAACGCTGTTATTTCTCCTTTTGCATCAGAAACAGCAGTGGAATTTTTATGGCATGATAAACTGCGCGGCGCTGAAAACCTCGAGGCTAAAAGAAAAGAGCTTGCCGCTGAATATGAGGCGTCTCTTGCAAGCGCGGCTTCAGCAGCAGAATTCAATTATATTGACGAAATTATCAGCTCTGCTGATACAAGAAAAGCTGTTATGTCAGCTTTTGATATACTTTCAGGAAAGCGTGTTCAGAAGCTTCCTAAAAAGCATAATAATATTCCGTTTTGATTAAAATAAAAGATTGGTGGTTAATAAAATGAAAAGATTCAATATTACAGTAAACGGCAAGGCTTATGATGTCGCAGTTGAAGAAGTAGACGCTTCAACCGCTGCCGCTGCTGCTCCTGCTCCAGTATCAGCACCTGCACCTGCCGCTCCGGCGGCTGCACCAGCAGCAGGCGCAGGCGAAAAGGTTACTGCTCCAATGCCTGGTACCGTTCTTGATGTTAAGGTTTCAGCCGGCGATACAGTTGCTAAGGGACAGGTCATTATGATCCTTGAGGCAATGAAAATGGAAAACGATATTGTTGCTTCATGTGACGGAAAGATTACAAGCGTTCTTGCAAAGAAGGGTGATACGGTAAATTCCGGCGATACTCTTGCAACAATTCAGTAATCATAAAATTATAGAAAGGGAAGTTTTACAGCCTTTATGTAAAACATAGTGTGGTTATGGCTAAGGTTAAAATTACTGAAACCGTATTGCGTGACGCTCATCAGTCACTTATTGCAACACGTATGACTATGGACGAGATGCTCCCTATTCTTCCGCTGATGGATAAGGTCGGCTATCATTCAATTGAATGCTGGGGAGGAGCTACTTTTGATTCTTGTCTCAGATTTTTAAATGAAGATCCGTGGGAAAGACTTAGAATACTCAGAAAGAATCTTCCTAATTCAAAGCTTCAGATGCTTTTCAGAGGACAAAATATGCTTGGATACCGTCATTATGCTGACGATGTACTTGAATATTTCGTACAGAAATCTGTCGCAAACGGTATAGATATAATCAGAATATTTGACGCTCTTAACGATACAAGAAATCTTGAAACTGCTATTAAAGCAGCAAAAAAAGAAGGCGCTCATACCCAGGTGGCTATGTCTTATACACTGGGAGAAGTATTTACAACTGATTATTATATCAATTATGCAAAGCAGGCTGAAAATGCCGGCGCTGACTCCATCTGTATTAAGGATATGGCTGCGCTTTTGACTCCTTATGAAACTGAAAAGCTTGTAAGAGCTGTTAAATCTGCTGTTAAGATTCCGGTTCAGCTTCATACTCATTATACCTCAGGACTTGCTTCAATGTGCATGCTTAAAGCCGTAGAAGCAGGTGTAGATGTAATTGATACTGCGATGTCTCCTCTTGCTCTTGGAACATCTCATGCACCTACTGAATCTATGGTAGCTGCACTTCAGGGCACTGAATACGATACAGGTCTTGATCTGGTCCTTCTTACTGAAATCAGAGATTATTTTATGCAGCTTAGACAAAAGTATATCGACAGCGGTCTTCTTGATCCTAAAATGCTTGCTGTTGACGCAAATGCTCTTATTTATCAGGTTCCCGGCGGAATGCTTTCTAACCTTCTTTCACAGCTTAAACAGGCAGGCAAAGAAGATCAGCTTGAAGAAGTTTTAAAAGAAGTTCCGAGAGTAAGAAAAGACGCCGGTTATCCGCCGCTTGTAACACCTTCATCACAAATTGTCGGAACACAGGCCGTTTTCAATGTAATTATGGGTGAACGCTACAAGATGGTTACTAAGGAATTTAAGGGAATCGTTAAGGGTGAATATGGTAAAACACCTGTTCCTATTGATCCTGAATTTAGAAAAAAGATTATCGGCGACGAACAGGCTATTGATTGCCGTCCGGCTGATCTTCTTGCACCAGAGCTCGATAAGCTTAAAAAGGAATGTGCAGAATGGACTGAACAGGAAGAAGATGTACTCAGCTATGCACAGTTCGGTCAGGTTGCCGTTAAATTCTTCGAAAACAGAAGAAACAGTAAGTACGGTATAGACGGAAAACATTCGGATACTGAAAAACAGATTCATCCGGTATAATGCTTTAAAGAAAAAATAAGGGCGGACATATGTTCGCCTTTTAGTTTATTTGTAGGAGGCGGGAAAATGCCGATAAGAATTCACCATGAGCTTCCGGCTTATAAAAGTTTGCAAAATGAAAATATTTTTGTAATGTCAAAAGAGAGAGCGGAGCATCAGGATATACGTCCGCTTAAGATTATTATACTTAATATAATGCCGAAAAAAATTGAAACCGAAACACAGCTTATGAGGCTGCTTAGTAATACGCCCCTTCAGGTAGATATTGAGCTGCTGAATCTTGCTTCACATATTTCCAAAAATACTCCTGAAAATCATTTAAGTAATTTTTATACTACCTTTGAAAATGTTAAAAATAACAAATATGACGGAATGATTATTACCGGTGCACCAGTGGAACAGCTTGAATTTGAAGAGGTAGATTACTGGGAAGAAATTTGCAGCATTATGGAGTGGTCGAAATTTAACGTATTCTCAACCCTTCATATCTGCTGGGGCGCTCAGGCTGGTCTTTACTATCATTTCGGGATTCAAAAAAAGCTTCTTCCCAAAAAACTTTTTGGCGTATTTGAACATAAAATTGAATATAATAATTCACAGCTTCTTAAAGGCTTTGACGATATTTTTATGGTTCCGCATTCAAGACATACAACCATTGAACGAAGTGACATTGAATCAGATGAAAATTTGCAGATTCTTGCTTCATCTCATGACGCAGGCGTATATATTGCTGCTAATAAAAACGGAAGACAATACTTTATCACCGGTCATTCGGAATATGACAGAAACACTCTTGCTGAAGAATACCTGAGAGATATTGAAAAGGGTCTGGAAATAGATGTGCCCTGCAATTACTTTCCGGAAAATAACACGGAAAAGGAACCGCATTTCAGCTGGGGGTGTCATGCAAATCTAATGTTCTCTAATTGGCTGAATTATTGTATATATCAATCCACACCATATGATCTGTCGGAACTCGAACTCAGAAACTGGGAATGGCAAGCAGGCGTTTAACGTCTGGTGACGCAGTTTATTGCAGAAAGGAAAATTATGAACGAAAACAATACTCCTGAAAACAGAAATGAATATGGACATAACCCATACTATTCTGATGTCCCTGAATACATGAATAATGGAAATACAACCGATTATTCATCAAATACAAATTATTACAGCAATAATTTGAATGATAACGGTAACTATTACAACAATGGAAATATGGGAGCACCTATGCCGCAGCAAAATAAAAAAGGCTTTGCTATTGCCTCAATGGTACTCGGTATTGTCAGTATCTTTACCTGCTGTCTGACAATTACACATTTTATATTGGCAATAATTGCTTTTGTTCTTGGTATAGCTTCGCTTGTTTCAAAGAAGCGAGGCGGAACAGGTATGGCTGTCGCAGGTGTTGCTACATCTTCCGTAAGCATTGTACTGTCTTTAATAATTGCTTTCTCTGCCGGCAGAATTGTTTTTGAATTTGGTGGATTTTATAGAGATCTTATAAAAACAGAAGTAAATGAAAAAGAGGTTGCTGAAGAATATATAAAAACCGGTGAGCTTCCTGACTATCTTAAGAAATATGATGAGGGTGAATGGGGCGACGTGTTTGACTATATGTATGACGGCGGATTTGAAGAATATTTCTATGAAAATTTTGTAGAAGATTATGACGATCATCATTATTATGACAAACATAGTACAAACGATAATTATGATTTTTTCAATAACTTTGATGACTCAATTTACTAAAGAAAAAAGGTTTTCTGATAATCAGAAAACCTTTTTTCATTTATATATACTGGAGAGCAAAATTATAAATTATATCTTTCAGTTATCCTCTTCCCCCTGTAAAGCGTCATATCCCACTTCACCGGTTCTTATCTTAACAGCATTCTCTACATCGAAAATAAATATCTTTCCGTCTCCGATATTGCCTGTATACAACGCTTTCTTAGCTGCATTTATAACATCATCAACAGGCACCTTAGAAACCACAACTTCTGCTTTAACTTTAGGACGAAGCTGAATATCTTCACGTTCAACGCCTCGGTAATAAGTCTTCTGACCCATCTGAGTACCATAACCCATTACGTTGGTAATTGTTATGCCGCGAACGCCGATTTCATTAAACGCATTCTGCAACGCTTCAAGCTTTTCCGGCTTGAGAATAATAGACAGCTTTGTAAGCTTTGGTGAACCATCTGAAGTCTTAGCAGAAACATCAGTAACAGTTACAGTCTTGGAAACAGGTAAACGCTTTGAAGTTGAAACTGTAATACCAGAATGTTTTTCCGGAACAGGCATAAAGTCCGCATAGCTTGACGGAAGGTTATGCTCTGTTGCGTCCAGACCGATAATTTCTTCTTCCTTAGAAGCTCTTAGTCCTATTGTATATTTGATTGCCAAAAATGTTATGGTCATTGCAACAGCAGTCCATGCTGCAACTGCGCCGATACCGGTGCACTGCTTGCCGAGAAGCTCGGCTCCGCCGCCATAAAACAGTCCGTTAAGTGAATCATTTCCCGGCACAGTAGTTGTTGCAAATAAACCTACTGCAAGTGTTCCCCATATACCGTTCATCATATGTACTGCAACTGCGCCTACCGGATCATCAATATGAAGCTTATGATCTAAAAGCCAAACGCCAAAAGGCACAAGGAAACCTGATACAATACCTACAACAACAGCTCCAGCCGCATTTATAACATCACAGCCTGCCGTAATTCCTACAAGACCTGCCAAAGAAGCATTAAGGGACATTGAAACATCAGGCTTTCCGTATTTAAGCCATGTGAAAACCATGCATACAACAGTAGCAATAGCTGGTGAAATTGTTGTAGTTACAAATATTGAACCAAGCTGTCCTAACGATGTAGCAGCGGCGCCGTTAAAGCCATACCAACCGAACCAAAGAATAAAACAGCCGAGCGCTCCGAGAGTAAGTGAATGTCCGGGAATAGCACGAACCTTGATAACCTTGCCTTTATCATCAGTTTTAAATTTTCCGATACGCGGACCAAGAATCTTAGCGCCAATAAGAGCAGAAACACCGCCCACCATATGAATTGCGCATGAACCGGCAAAGTCATGAAATCCCCACTGGGAAAGCCAACCTCCGCCCCAGATCCAGTGTGCTTCAATCGGATAAATTAAAGCAGAAATTACTGCTGAGTAAATACAGTAAGAAATGAACTTTGTTCTTTCTGCCATTGCTCCCGAAACAATTGTCGCCGTTGTAGCACAGAAAACAAGATTAAATACAAACCCTGACCAGTCAAAGTCCTGATAATTTGTAAAAATATCAAATCCAGGCTTTCCGATTAGTCCCACAACATCAGTACCCAAAAGTAAACCGTAACCAATAAGAATAAAAACAACAGTACCAATACAGAAATCCATCAGATTTTTCATTATAATATTGCCGGCATTCTTGGCCCTGGTAAAACCCGTCTCTACCATAGCAAATCCGCACTGCATAAAGAATACCAGTGCAGCCCCGATCAGAAACCATACGCCATATAGTTCTTCCATAAAAATCATCCTCCAATATTTTATGACATGCTTGCCGGCAAATGCAAAAAAGGTACTGAAAAAGAAACCCATTTCTGGAATAACTTTCTCAGCACCTTTGCTGTCTATGCACTTAGTATATACCAAATGCATGGAAATGTCAATAGTTTTCAGGATAAATAAATACTAATTATTATTGCAGAATTTTATCTAATTTTAACAAAATTTATAATTACCTCTTATATCTTATAATTATTCAAAATATTTTTACGGCTATACATACTTTACAAAAACTAAAAAATATTGTATAATAAAAAGTAAATGTATTTCAATCATTATTTATGAACGGAGCGTGTATCAATGAATTATTCTCCAAAAGAAATCTTAAGCTTTGTTGAGGAAAACGATGTTAAATTTATAAGGCTTACTTTCACTGACATTTACGGTCAGCTTAAAAACATTGCGATTATGCCGGGAGAACTCTCACGTGCTTTTGAACACGGTATCCCGTTCGACGCTACTACGCTTGCCGGATGCCACGAAGATTTGCTTTTAGTACCTGATATTTCTACATTATCTGTACTTCCGTGGCGTCCTAAAACCGGTAGAGTGATCAGATTTTTCTGCAACATAATGTGCATAGACGGTACACCATATAAAGGCGATCTCAGAAATGAACTTGAATCATATATAAGCAGTATGAAACGCAGCGGATATACCTGCGAAGTAGGCACAAAATGTGAATTTTATCTTTTTAACACAGATAATGAAGGTGACCCTACAAAAATTCCTCACGATCATGCCGGCTACCTTGACATAGCGCCGCTGGATAAATGTGAAAATGTAAGACGTGAAATCTGCCTTTCCCTTGAAGAAATGGGTTTTAATCCGCAAAGCTCACGCCATACCCATGGTCCCGGACAGAATGAAATCGACTTTAAACGAAGCGATACCCTTACATCTGCTGATAATATGGTATACTATAAAACTGTTGTTAAAAATATTGCCGCTCAAAATGGACTTTTTGCTTCATTCATGCCAAAACCAATCTCGAATCAGTTCGGCAGCGGGCTTCATATAAACATTTCTGTAAATCATAACGGTAAGCCTATCTTTTCCTATGATAATCTTACTGAAAAGGGCAGCCAGTTTATCGCAGGGATCTTGAACAGAATCCGTGAAATAACCTGCTTTCTAAACCCAATAACCAATTCTTATAAACGTCTTGGAGAAAATTTTGCTCCTAAATATGTGAACTGGTCCTTTGAAAACAGGGCACAGCTTATACGTATACCCTACACTGCCGGAAACCATCCAAGGATAGAAATACGCTCAGCTGACGCAACATGCAATCCTTATATAGCTTTTAAGCTTCTTCTTGCAGCAGGATTCGAAGGTATTAATAAAAACCTGACCCTTAATGCTGAAACATTCAAGGACGCTGCTAAAACAAATTTCGATGAGCTTCCATCAACTCTTGATGAGGCAATTACACTTGCCAAAAACAGTGACTTCGTAAAAGAAAATCTGTCCCCTGAAATATATGACGCTGTTTTCAGACATCTTCAGTATACTGTTACAAAATATGAAATGGCAGAAGATAAGCATGAGTTTGAATATGAATATTATTTTAAATCAATTTAAAGGCAGTGTGGTTTTATGAACAAAGTGCTTTTGGCTTCCGGTTCCGATAAAGGAATCGAACTACTTTCACAACTCATTAAATCTTCCGGATTTTCTCACATAACCAATACTACAAGCGGAAATGATGCAAGAAGATGTGTTGATAAGACAGAATATGAACTTGTTGTTATAAACACTCCCCTTTCTGATGAATTTGGTCACGAACTTTCAATAAAAATTTCGGAATGTTCAAATTCAGGTATAATACTGATATGTAAATCCGATATTGCAGACGATGTGTCAGATAAGCTTAGCTGCTACGGAGTATGTGTTATTTCCAAACCCGTTAACAAGGTTATTTTTCATCAGACAGTCAAACTTGTTTCGGCAACACGTTCCAGAATCCTTGGTCTTCAAAATGAAAATTTCAAACTCCAGACAAAAATTGAAGAAATTCGGCTTGTTAACAGAGCAAAATTGGCTCTTATGCAATATTTGAAATTTTCCGAGCCTCAGGCTCACAGATATATAGAAAAACAGGCTATGGATACACGTTCTACCCGAAAGGAAGTCGCTCAAAGAATCCTTTCTACCTATGAAAATTAATTTTTCTTTTTTGAATTTATAAAAATAAAAATCTGCATTTGTTTTTTCAAATGCAGATTTTTTTCTGTTAAAATTAAAATTACCAAAAAGACTAAATATAACCTTCTTTTATTTATTCCCACCCTTTTACCTTAGTCAAAACGCCCTTATCCATTTCGCAGACTGTATCACAAAGAATTTCAATATCCTCAGCTGAGTGAGACGCAATTATTATAGTTTTACCTTGTTCCTTTAAATTTAAAAGATACTTTCTCATATCCCCTACTCCGTCTTTATCAAGACCATTCATTGGCTCATCAAGAATAAGCAAGTCAGGATCTTCCATAATTGCCTGCGCAAGACTAAGACGCTGACGCATTCCAAGAGAATATTTTTTTACATGGCGTTTAAGCTCAGGATCAAGCCCAACCTGCTCCATAACTTTTTTTATCTGCTCTCTGCCTATTTTTCTTTTAAGATCAGCTAACAGTTTAAGATTTTTAAATCCAGAATAATATGGAATAAATCCTGGAGTTTCTATGATAATTCCTACGCTTTCCGGAAAATCGCAGTCCTTTCCGATTTGTTTATCCGCCACAAAAACAGTACCATCCGTAGGCTTTATAAATCCGCAGATACATTTCATAAGCATTGTTTTTCCGCTGCCGTTTCTTCCGATTAATCCATGGATTTTTCCTTTTTCAAATGATACATTAATATTTGTTAAAATAATATTTTTCCCGATTTTCAGACTTAGATTATTTATATTAATTATATTCATTACATACCATCCTGTTCAATATTTATAAACTGCAAATTACGCAGCACAAATAAATTTGCTATAAATAATACTGCTATCAGTATTAAAAAATATAAAAAAGAATTTTCAACAGGCGTTATGGGCTCTTTAAGTATTTCCTTATAATGCAGCCACATTAATGTATTTGCTGTTGGAAATATCCACATTACATTTATTTTCAGCGAGCATGAAGCTGCTCCCAGTACAATAACTGTTAAAGCGGAAAGCAATCCTGCGCCACGAAGATACAGCATTTTCATTAAGCATAAAATTAATGCAAGGGTCAGCAGGTACATAGCAATAAGCAGAACCGTTCCTATTACTGCATTCAATATTGGAATTTGATTATACAAATTTGATGGAATCAATTTTGAAACAAATCCTCCTGCTTCGTCAGGAAAAGCAGCATTAAACTTTGTTATCACATTACTCCATTCGGTGCTGAAAGTCCCTTTACTCATCACCATACAGCTTAAGAGAATAGTACCAATATATACAAATATACTAATTAAAATAAATACAATTTGCCCCAAAAACCAATTTAATTTTCCTGTACGGTTAATGAAAAAAATAGTATTACCTCCCATTATGGGGAAATCACTTATAAGTAAAAGGAATACTAAGGGTAAAAATAAAGCAAGCATTCCAGAGTTGCCTGCTGCTATAAATGGTTCCATAACATTAAGGGGCTCTCCATATTTCTCAGATTGTTCAAGCATAGGCAGAACTGCAAAAGAGCGTATAAACACTATAAGAACTCCTGCTATGATTATTCGGGGATTTGTAATCCACTTTATAAATTCGCTTTTTGCTACGTTCCATATTGCATAAAGTTTTAATTTATTCCCCATAGTCAAGCCTCCTGTTCATTGTTATACAGTAAATTATATAAGACCCCATTAACAGGACAATGTAAAACAAAATATTTTTCCACTTATCATCTCCAAGGGAAAATATGTTTTTTATTGCGTCAAGATTAGTCATATTAAGAAATGACGCTAATTTTTCATTAGGATTTTCTATATCCTCATAAACACTCATATAAAGTTTAGAATATGTCTGAGTTATCATATATTTAATAAAAAACGGTATACAGATTATTAAATATTTATTTTTCATTATACTTGTGAGAATAAATGCCGGAATCGCTGAGAAAGCCCCGAATAAAAATACTTCAAGAAATTTTAAAAATATTAAATACGGGTACCCAAGTTTAGTAAAAAAACGATAACTTTCGGGAATCCACCATTCAAAGGATTCTGCCATTGAAGCCTCAAATTCATTTATATTGGGAAATGCTGCAAAAGCAATGACTGAAAATAACAAAAAGCCTGCCATTACAGCAAGTCCTCCGGATATCATTGCTGAAATAAAACTTCCTGTGTTATAACTGAATTTAGTTGTTCTAAATGCAGTAATACGGCGAAACTTAGAATTTCTCTCATCGCATATAAGAGGAATAACCGGAAAAGCCGCCACTATTGGTATAAACATTGGAAACCAACCATCAACACCCTTTGTAAAAACATTGTATGAGCAAAAATCAGTATTTGCCAGCATTTGTTCATTACTGTAACTCATTAAAACGTGTATTACAGAATAGCTTTCCTGAGCAGAAATATCATAATAAATTTCAACAGTAAAGCATAGCACAAAGGTTATAATTACGCAAGCATAAAATCCATAACTTGTCAGGACTTTTCTAAGACTTGTGCTTATAATTCGTAATGTTTTCATATACGCTCCTATTAATAAGTATAATAATCTACCTCACCTGTAACAGCATTAACATAGAAAATATATCCTAAATTGTCATTTCGGTTTTTAGCACTGAATTTCCATGCGGCGTCAACAATAAGTTTATTGTTGTCATATTGGTTTACCTCATATGGAGTATAAACAAATTCTGCTCGATTAATTTCCATATTGACTACACTTGAAATGGATTTAGAAAGGATTTCAACGGCATTATCATATGTTATTTTCAATTCATGAGTCTGTATATTTTCAATATCATAAGCTCTTTTATAACCAAATGCCATAATAGAATCCAGCTTATCCTTTTCTATCATGAACGCATATCCAGGATATATGCTATAAGACTTACAGGTAGACATATCACCGCCGAATCCAATAGCGTCCTTCATAGGATATGTATCAAACCTAATATCATTATAGGTTGATGTCAGCCAAAAGTGATAGCCGTAAATACCATTATCCATGTCAACTACCCAAGCGTCGGTAATATCTGCAATTAAATCCGGATGAGCAATACCATAATCAAATTCATTATTTAAAAAAGTTTTAGTATAATTCATAGCCTCATCAAGGCTTTCATTTCCGTTTAAAAGATGATATGAAGATTCATTTTCAAAACCGTTTATAGGAATATGTATTTTTTCTATTACTTTATTTTCATCTGCAGCGCTGTACATTCCTATAATATCATTTTCCGTATAATCAAGTTTAAATGCTGCTGATCCTGTAATCGTTTGTACTCCGCCATTTGGATCCATTTGCATCATTGCTTTTTTACTTATAAAGAAAAAAGATGGTACAGGAACTTCATCGTTTAAAATTTTATCTTTATTATCATTAAAGTTTCCCTCAAGAAAATTACCATTATTATCTATTCCATTAATATCATAAAGCAAATCTTTTTCCTCATTGCTAAATAATTTTGGAAAATATTTTTCAACAGTTTCATCAAATAATGTAAATAATTCTTGACCTGAAAGATTTGGTTTTCTTTTTAACTCAAAAGTTTGGAAAGAATTAATATCAGGTAATTCTGCATTAAAATCATCTGCAAAAATTAGATTTACATTAGCATTACTTGATGACATATTATTCACGTTTGATTTTTGACATCCTAAATTAAAACATATCAATATACTAAGTATAAATAAAAATAATATTCGACTTTTTTTCATTATTAACGCTCCTTTAAGTCCCAATATATCCGTATAATCAAAGAGCTGTGTACATATGCAGATATAGTTTTAATAAATAAAAGAGACTGTTTTTATAATATTGAAACAGTCTCCTTTAAAATGATATAGGAACTTTTACAAATTATATCCTATTGTGCCGTTAGCTGTTATATCGGTTCCAACACCTCTAAATGTAAATGTTATGTTTCCTCCTGATACAGTTGCTTTATGTACAGAAGAATATCCTGTAGTGGTTATTGAATAACTTATACCTTCCGTAGCAATCGCTGAAACACTCACACTGCGATTATTTGAACCGCTGATTGACGAACAATATGATATGTACCCTTTGCCAAACGTTGGAATAGTACGAGTGCATGTGCGATGCTGATTAGGGAGCTGAGGTGCATTAGAAACAATTAAAATATCCCAAGAATCTTTACTAACATAAGCATTTGCACTCATTCCTGTTATACCTACGGCAAAAGTTGCTACTGCCATAATAGAAGCTGTAATTTTCTTTAATGTTTTTTTCATAATAAAGACCTCCTCATTTCACTTCTTTACTTTACTACCGAATATAATTATTTTCAAAAAAATTGTATACCTATTTCACCACCTTTTAATACTATTACTGATAAGAAAATATCTGAATTATTAATATTAAAAAAATAATTTTAGTCGATATAAATATTTCCAATCCATTTTTAATAATTTCAAGGTCATCAGCATTTTTATTATTTTCGACATATAAACAGAAATATTTTTTTAACTAATTCAGAATTTATTTTTCTTATCTAACTTAATAGTATAGTTTTTTTTGCCAAAAGTCAATATAAAATCCCCCAACGCAGATTTTTAATCCCCCATGTTAGCACCGTACTGTATTTACTTGTTAGGATTTACTCATTTCCAGTTTTAAATTTACAAAATTAAACTGATATGGTACAAAAAACTTGACAACAATTGCTCGCTCTTTCGGGGTCATAGCTTATGGCTTCAGCGCCGCCGAGATTTTATACCGGCCGTGTGATTAACGTACCTGTAAAGTTGTTATTCAATTTTCAAGTTACATTTGAGAGAGTATTTTTACCCCTCTATGGAAGAAGCGTCTGCTTTAACTTTTCACTCAGTGGAGATTGCGGGTCAAAGCACATTTCAATAAATTGTTTCATCTCGTCACTTCCCGCTGCAATCTTGGTGCGGTATTCATATAGCTTTCATGGGCTGTGACCTCCTTGTTTATCATTTTTACGTTTATATTTCAACCTGCAATAAGCATATTTTTTAAAGAGTAGAGAAAACGGAAGCGCAGAAACAAAATAAGCGGTCAATCCGGCTGTAATTTTAACAGCAGATTGAAACCGCTTATTTTGCGTTTTGGAGGAAGTATGGCTACACACTCCGACAAAACAAGATTTCCATAGGGTACCCTTTGGCATACGACTTTGCTTGCAAAGTGTAGTGTGTTATACGCTCTGTCGGCGTTGCCGTGAAAATACCGTTGCCGCTGGGGAGGGCAATGGCATTTGAAGCGGCAAAAAAACAGGGCTGTGATTGCGTTGCGCAGAGCCGCAAACGCAGGACTGGTTTCGTCAGCAGACAGGGCGTATATGAAAGCCCCGTCCCTCGTCCCTCGCCGGACTTTGGGACAAAATGTCCCGAACTTGTGAACACGCTCACGAGAAAGCAAACGATTTTTTCTCTCAAAATTGAAATGGGCGGGAAGCCATTTTAAGGCTTTCCCGCCTTGATTGCCTATCAACAAAGACGGACATGACTGTCAACGGCGGCGCATGAAGTGCGCCATGTTTAATAATTTTTCCGTCTATGACTTAATCACTATCCACCCCTGTAATTTCCAAAACCTTATTCGTAGGTGTTATTACAATAAATTCCCCTTTGTGCGTTCCACTCAAAATAAATTCTGAAATAACATAATCATCTGTTACATATTGGCGAATAGTTTTTATGGTATAATCGGGATATGTTTTTTTCAATGCGACAAGATGTTGCTTCATTCCGTTTATTCCTATAAAAATTTCTTTTTCGCCACTTCTCTGCACACAATCCTTTGATATGTATTTAGAAAGTTCATCAAGCAAATTTTCTGAAACAATTACTTCATATGTATATTTTACTATGTCTTTATTATTCATCATGTATCGCCATAACTTCCGATTTCGGCTACGTTTAATTTCTTATTCCTACATTCCAACTACTTTCCAGATAGTGCTTGCCGTCCTTATTGTTAATTTATTGCTGATACTCGCACTCACTGTTTTTGACCACCAGTTTGTCTTTTGATAATTTTTTCGACTGAATGACCAAAATATCACTTCTTTGTAGTCTTGTATCTTTTCCAGTTCTTTTTTCGGCTCTCCGATTTCATTGAATACATCAGTAAATATAACTGGCGGCATAATAAAAATTAGATTATCATAGATTTCCTTATCGGCATTTCCCCACCAATTGGGAGCATTATGTAAAATATCCTCAAGTTCTTCTTTCGCAATAACAAAAACAGGAATATCTAAATCAAACTGACTCTTTATCGTCATTACAATCTGTTTTGTGATACTCCCTATATCATTTTCATCACTCGAAAAAATCACGTTGCCACTATTCAGATATGTCTTAACTTCTTCATACCCTAATCTTTCAATGCTTTTTTTCAGTTCAGTCATTGTTACCCTGTTTCTTCCGCTTATATTGACACCACGCAAAAAGGCAATATATCTTTTCATATCAATCAGCACCTCCACGCTCCCTCGATTTATCTTCTACTGCATACACTCATTTATAAATTCCATAGGTACGTCCATGCGCTGTGCTGTCTGTTCCGGTGTCAATCCGCTGTCTATAAATCTTTTGCAAACCGCTTTCATATTTTCGCCCACTTCGATAATATGTCTGTCCGGGTCATAGAAGCGAACCACACGCTGTCCCCACGAATGTTCCTTAATCGGGTGAATATATTCAACATTACATTTTCCGAGATTTTCTGCAAATTTATCGAAATTATCTTCCTCAAAATAAATTTCAAAATTATTGCCGCCGAAAGAAATATCACTTGTGCCAATAAATTCTTTGTATGTTTCCAGCGTCTGCAAGGCTAAACCGCCTGTTAAGGTCTTGTTTGCACCAAAGTCCATGACTACCTCAAGCCCAAAAACTCTTTTATAAAATTCAATGGTCTTATCCATATCCGTTACAACTAACATAGGATTCTTTAACTCCATTTCAAAACCTCCTGCAAATGTTTTACTGTCCCGCCTGCTTAATCACCTTTTTCATAAACTGCTGGAATTGTTCAATTGTTTCCTCGTCCAACGATAAGACCTTTTCAAGCAGCTTTGCAACAAACGCCGTCACATCATCAATGGTATGTAATTCCAGCTTCTGCTCCTGTGCGGCGTTCAGGATATTTTGAAATATGGCGGCGTTCACTGGTTCCTCCGGCGGCTTCCCGCTATCTATATCGCCCTTTATGTCCCGCAGGATAGACATAAACACATTCTTGATTTTCTCAATCTCCGCTTCATGTTTGCCCATTTTCTGTGCGTTCAGAAATTGTATATCCTGTATTACTTCTTCTCGATGTTCCGGGTGTTCTTTCATTAAATCGGACAGGGAAGCTGTTGCCAGTTCAATAAACTGGTTTCGTGCCATGATCCCTTTTGCCGCTGTGTCTTGAAAATAAACCCGTATTAAAACTATCAGCTTGGGGAAATTCCTGTGTTCCAACAACCTGTTGAGGATTTGCACATCGACTGCGCCTGTCACAAGCCCTTTCACAGCTCCCTCGGACAAGCCTAATTCAGAAATATCATAGTTTTTACGGACACTCAAAGTAGACAAACCCAATATGTAGTCTGTTGATACCTTAAATTCCTTTGCCACGCCTATGAGAATATCACTGCTGACCGTCTTTGTTTCTCCACTGACAATGCGGCTCAACTGGGAAGCAGATACGCCTATCTTCTCCGCAAGCTGCTTTTGAGAAATATGATTGCCGTTGCACAAATCGGAAATCCGTTGTCCGGGTGTTCCGGGTAAAGCCATACACAGCACCTCCTTTGTTCACTTCCCATTATACAGGAGAATTGCAGAAATGCAATTTTGAAATTGAATATTGCCCTAAAATGCAATTTTCGCAAAATTCCGGGAATTAAATTTTTTTCGTGTAGACTTAGAGTAGTTCATCGATGAGCTGCACCTTGAAAACATAATGACCGTCCGAAAAGGAATACCCCGGCAGGGGAAGCACCGCAAGGAGTCAACTTCGGGACAAAATGTCCCGAAGTCCGGGGAGCGTGCCAATGCCGGAAACCTTTTCGGGGAGAACGGCTACAGAGAAACGGAGGAACACATGAAAGAAAATCCATACAGACAATTACCGCCTATAGAGCGCAAGCCGGACGGCTCTCTTTACCGCATGACACCGGCGCAGAGGAAACAGGCAAACGCCCTTATCCGCAGGGAATGCTGCAATTATGAGGACGGCAACTGCATGGTCCTTGACGATGGGGACGCCTGCACCTGCCTGCAGACGGTTTCTTTCTCGGTCTGCTGTAAATGGTTTCGGTGGGCGGTCTTACCGCTTGCCGGGACGCTGGAAGCGGAGATTTACCGGGACAGGGACTTGAAACACTGTGCGGTCTGCGGCGGGATGTTCGTACCACAGTCCAACCGGGCGAAATACTGCCCAGACTGTGCCGCCAGAGTTCACAGGAGGCAGAAAACAGAAAGTGAACGGAAAAAAGGTCGAGCATAAACAATTAGGCAGAAAAAAATCCTTGATTTACAAGGCTTTCAGAGAGCATAACTGGGGGAAGTGGTATAAAGAGTATTGCCCTCCGCCGGAAATGCCGTTCTAACTGTCCACAAAGCACACTATGACAAACACCATTTATATTCATCAGCCAGAAAAGGCGTTCAGTTTCACCTGGTTCCCGAATTTTCTCATTGAAGCCCTCACATTCATAGCTTTGTCCAACGAAGCAAAGCTGCTGTACGCCTTTATCCTGCGCCGGACGGAGTTATCCCGGAAAAACGGCTGGGCGGACGAATACGGGCGCATTTTCCTGTATTATCCAATCTGCGAAGTAGTCGTCCTGCTCCGCTGCGGACGGCAGAAATTCCCCGCATAGAGTACATTGCATTAAAACAAATCCTTGATCGTCAGCAGGTATTGATATTTCACCAATTATAGTACTCATACATTACCTCCTGCCTATATCTTGTATTATAGCGGAACTTCTCATAAAAATCCACTCTTATTTTTGAGTAACAAAATCGGCGGTATCACTCACGATACCGCCGATTTTGCTTTAGCACTAAAAATCCGAAGCCGTCCCCGATTGGAACCGAGTTCGGATTATCATTATCTGTCTAAGCACTATAAAAAAGATATTTCGGCGGTTTTGTGTAGGAGTTTGAACTCTCACACTACACGACTCTTGAATAAAAACGGAATATGCTTTAAAACAAGCGCGTAAATTGAGTATTAGTAATAGACTATTGGACTTATTAACATCGTTTTTTCTATAATATTTGTACTTTTTCTCTTTAGAGTCCAAATGAGAAAAAGAAAAAACAATCTTAAAAAGTCACTTGAATACTGGGATTATAAAGAAAACACCGCCCAGTCCAAACAAACCATAGGGTTCAGATTACAATGGTGTTTACAGATCTAAAAGCGCAATATTTAATACAATTTAACGCCGCTTTATAATCCTAGTCTCCTTATAAGGAAGTGTGCAATGGTTTCAAAAAAGCAGTTCATTATCATCTATTTCTTCAATATCTGCCTCTCTTTCTTTATCAATCTCATTAATCTTGTCGCGTAGTTGAAGGATATCGCTGTTATCCGATTTTGAAATAGCTTTACTAATTAATATGGATTTGAAAAAAGCATTAACATCTGGATCTCCTAAAATCCATGTGACCTGAAAATTATTAAGCGCGATTCGACTCAAGTCTATTATTTGGGGAATACTCCAGTCAGAATAATTCGCTAACTGTGCGACAATCGCATGTGTAGTAGCAAAACTACAGCTTCTCTTAAGTCCCTCAATAAGATCATCCTTATCGTGTTCCGTTTTAAGTTCAATGTCTTTAAAATGTTTATTTAAAAATTCAACTAAAGATCTAAAAAACACAATATTGGAATTTTTCTTTGTTTCCCATTCTCCTCTTAAAAATGGATTGAAAATTTTATCATCAAAAGAAGAGGAATAGTCCCGATCTGCACTTATAAAAAACAAATTTTCACCATCAGGCACATTATTAAGTAGACACTCCCAATTAATCGCATCACCATACTTTTTGTCTTTTCCAGGAGGATTTCCTGTATTATAGCGTAGAACTGCTTTATTAATCGTATCCTGACTACATTCAATTATTGAAACACCTTCAAAAAATTCAGCGAGCACCTTATCAGCAGGCAAACTTTGTTCCAATATATCTATTTTAATTTTTCTTATCCAGTCTTTATGCTTATCTTTCAAATCTTTGTATTTTTCATAAAACGGCTTATATTCCTCATAGTTCTTGCAAAAAGTCGGGAACTCCAAATTGAATTTTTCAAACTTGTCAAAAGCATCTTTAATTTTAGCTTCACGATTTCTACGTATTTCATCAAGTATCTGACTTGGAATAAATAACCTAATATCAGTTCCTATTATAGATTTTAATTTTCCGAATTGTTCTAAGTCATCACTTGTAAAATGGTATAAGGAAAGCCAAATGTTAGCATCAATAAAAAGATTTTTCATTGTGTTCTCCCTATCTATATATGTTGTGATCATTGTAATTATACCACAAAAATCCATTTATTTCAACGCATTTCCCCTGAATGTTACAATATTTCTATCTCTCATTCAGGAGGAAAGACCTATGAAATATACCACCGAACAAAAGCGGAAACTCGTCCTGCTCTATCAAAACGGTGAAAGCGTTTCCGACATCTGCACCCAGACCGGTATTGCCCGAAGCACGCTTTACTCTTTTAAATCTTACCAAACCACTATAACCGAAGCCGGTATGGTTGTCACACCCCAGGAGTTTTTCTATCTCAAAAAATGAGTAGAAAAGCAGGAGGGTATCATCAAAGTTTTGAAGTCTGTTGACTACACCGTTTCTGCTCCGTTGCAAGACGAGCTTAAAACATTGGAGACTCTCTATGAACAGTTCAGCGTACATACTCTTTGTGATGCTCTGGAGGTTCCCAAGGGAACCTTTTACAATCACATTCTCCGCAACAAAAAGGAAAACAAAAGCTATCAATTCCGTCGGACAGAGTTAAGCGAACAGATCCGCTAGATTTATTATGAAAGCGACCAAATCTATGGCGCGAAAAAAATCAGTTCTGTTTTGAAATCTCGTGGGGTGACCGTCAGCGACAAAATGATTTCCGAACTGATGCAGGAGATGAATCTCGAACAGAAGCCAAACACCTTTATATGCGTTTCCATTCACAGAAGAAAACTGATCGGTTGGAAAAGCAGTTTTCCGCTTCCACTCCCAATCAAATATGGGTCAGCGATGTCATCTAATTCACCTATAACAAAAAGATGTACTATATCTGTGCTATCCTCGACCTCTATTCACGCAAAGTGCTCTCCTACAAGATTTCGCAGAAGCTCAGCAGTCAACTTATCACATCCACTTTTCGGGCGGCTTATGAAGAACGCAAGCCGGCGGAGGAATTGATTTTTCACAGCAACCGAGGTACACAATACACTGCCTTTGCCTTTCAAAAATTGCTCAAAACACTTCGTGTGGAACAGTCCTTTTCTCCTTCCGGCAAGCCTTGTCATAATGCGGTCATGGAATCCTTTTTCTCCTCTCTAAAATGGGAAGAATTGTATAGAAGGCACTATTATTCGGCGGAAGAATTCAAGGAATGCGTCCAGAAATATATGGATTTCTATAATATGAACCGTCCACATACCACGCTGGGTATCGAGCGCTAAATACCTATGAAGCTTTGTATTTTGACAGGCAAGCAGCGAAAGAAAAATAGACATAAGGGTTCAAAAGCCGTTTTTCGCTTTTTTATTCGATGGTTTTTGAATGTTTGCGTATCTAAGTGATGGATATGGCTATATAAATAAAAACTCCGAAACCTGCATGAATACTGGGTTTCAGCATAAAAGGCAAGGGTATGAAACTTGGACATTCCAAAAAGAAATGTTCAGATCTCATACCGTCGTTTATATTTTCAGCAATTTCATGTAGGAGTTTGAACCCTTACTAAAAATTTCTTGAAGATTCAATTTTGGTGGCGGCTGTGGTAAGCCGCTTTCTTCAGTTCAGAGGTTCTGTTACTTCAAGCCCACCGATAAACACGACCTTGATCTGCTCCTTGGATTCTATTATAACGCATTCGAGAATTTGACGCAAGAGCTGATTGTCAAATTCCATTGGATGATTTTTTAATCCGTCGAGGATTTCAAAGATTTCATCAAGTCTTGACTTCGCATTTTCTCGCCTTTGCTTGGAAGCGCTGATTTGTCCAAGTTGTCCGAGTAGCTTGTTTTTCTCGTTCATCAATTCAGTTGCTTTGCTATCATCAAAGCTGTCGGCTGTCTGTGCGGATACCGACTGTACCATCGCCTTGAATTCGGTGTCGATTTCCGCAATCCGTATTTGGATATCCAGGCTTTTGTCTTCAGTTTCTTCGTCATTGAGACTCATGCCTATGTGCAGTTTTAGAGTTTGTGCCGACCTGTTTTATTTTTCTTTTGCCGGAACGCCTCGCCCGTTCTTCCTGTACTCTGCCGAAGGTTGCGGCATCGATTATGGCGGGATGATTGTGTTCTACATAGTACTTTGGCCGCTCACCGTTGTTAACCTGTACCTTTTTGGTAAGGCAGTCTGTAATAAACGTTTTATTTATGACCGCATCGCCTTTGTACCGCTCGTTGGAGAGAATTGATCGGATAGTCGTTTCACACCATTTTTCTTTTCCTGCCGGTGTCAGTATGCCGTTTTCCATAAGGTATTTGGCTATGGTGCTGTAGCTG